>JAABUM010006989.1_pt1 | contig 10694 bp, 12 predicted proteins | sample 5559161 | NCBI WGS metagenome assembly JAABUM01 (sample SAMN10711868, study PRJNA513369) | rock metagenome | isolation source: Antarctica rocks | place: Antarctica: Victoria Land, Siegfried Peak nord | reverse complement strand
TCAGCCTCTTACGCCTGGCCGGATGGAACAGAATCGCCGCCGCCCTACGACATCAGGGACGAGACCCGAGCAGGCCCATCGACCTCATCCTCGCCGCGTGAAACCGACTTTGCCGACCCCCTGGGGTTCCCCAGGACCGTGTCAGCTTCTCCGGGTGCCGCTGCGCCACCGTCGCGCACTGCAGACCTCAGGGAATGACTGATCACGTGATTGCAATCGGCCGCATCGATGAGTCTCCCGTCGTTGTCGGCCATGGGCACGATTTCGTGAATGAAGGGGCCTCGCTGTTGCTCATGGAGGTTGGCACGGTGGATCGCTAAACCAGGCGCGACCGCACGCTGGTCTGCAGGAGCCGCGGGGAGGCGGGCAGAGTCCACCTCCGCATCGACGCCGCACTCGATGCGGCGATCGTGGACGCGGGTCACCGCGCGCACCGCGGGTGATCCCGCATGTAACGGCCCACCTCCGGCAAGGTGTAGCGAGGTTCGCCGCGAATCAGACTGGCACGTGGCCCATCGCCGCTGGGGTTCGCATGCCAGCTCTGCAGGGTCTCGGTTGTGAGGCCGAGAATCTGGGCGACATCCTCAACACCGAGAAGCGGGCAGAGGTCCTCGTCAAGGTTGGTCCTGGTGCGCACGGGGGATGCTTCGGGATCCACCAACTGACTAGTCGTCCGCTGGTGTGGTTCTGGGGTGCTCATATCCCGGTAAGCACGAAAAGGGCCTCGGGCTCGACACCCAAACACAAGAAAAACGCGATGATCCGGGAGGAGCTCGCAGATGCGTTAGGTCCAGCGGCACCTGCCGTTCGACGCGATGATCCGCTACAACGCCCCGAACGCCTTCGACGCTCGCCGGGGGCGCCCGGGGGCGCCCTGTCCGCCAGCGAGGTCGCCGTGGGCGAAGTTCTCACGTTCGCTGATGCGGGTGAGAATCTCCCGGGTGAGGGCTATAGTCGCTGGTCAGTGCGTCTTTGGAGCTTCGAGACCACCAGGTGTCTGGCTGCTCATGGTGTCGCGGTTGCGTCGCTGCGCCGCCGCAGGAACGACAGCCGTGTCTTGAGCTGCGTGACCGCCTCCAGCAACCGGGGGAGCAGGTCGACGCCCATGCCTAGACGGGTGGCGAGCAACGTCTTCGACGTTAACCGCGCCGGCGAGGTGGTCCGCCCCTCCGCCCGCGCCGCTCGGTGCGCTGCTCACGCGGGTCGATGAGGCCAGGACAGCTCCAGGCTGCAAACCCGCGGCTGGTTGACATCACGCCGCTGCTGGCCCGTACGCCGGTGGAGGGGGCCACTCGCTGGTCTACGAGGAGCTCGAGTGGTGGGTGGCCCACCGCGCCCAGGTCGGCCTGAACATCCTCACCGACGCGGACGAGGACGAGGACGACGCGATAGTGTTCTGGCGGTGCGGGCTCAGGTGGACGCTGCAGCGCTGCGCCAGGCCCGCATCGATCGAGGGCTAACTCAGGTGGAGCTGGCCAATATTCTTGGCGTTGCGGGAGGGGAACGCGTTTCCGCCTGGGAGCGGGGAGTGAACCAGCCCGACGTTCGACTGGTCCCGGTGCTGGCGTTGACCCTTGGGGTGGACCCTGCGGCTCTGGTGGGACGGCCGGAGTCGGGCCTTCGCGAGCTGCGGTGGACGGCCGGGTTGACGGCCCGGGAGGTGGGCGCGGCATTGCACGTGTCCCGGAACACCTACTTGCGGTACGAGTCGGGGGAGCGGTCTATCCCCCGCCACGCACGAGCGGTGCCGCGTCTCGCGGCAGCTCTTGGAGTATCGGAGCAGGTGGTCACCGCAGCCCTTCCAAGGAGCAGCTCCACTACCCTTGTCGATCAGGTGCAACAGGAGTTAGCCGGCTCGTGGACTCGAGAACGGGGTGACAGAGGCGATTTGACTGGCGACGGAATTCCGAGCTTGGCGAGCAAGCTCAACTATCTGTTCGCGACGGTGCCGCGTGCCGCGAACACATCACAGCTGCACACGAACGAGACCGCGGCCATGGCCCTGGAGAAGTACGGGATCGGGGTGACCAAGACGCACTTGTCGCATCTGCGGGCCGGGCGGCGTGACAACCCCAGCGCGAAGCTGCTGGCCGGTTTGGCGCGGCTGTTCGGGGTACCGATCGCCTACTTCTTCGACGAGGAGCGCGAGCGTGAAGTCAACCAACAGCTGGCCACACTGGTGGCGATGCGTGACACGAGGGTGAGGAACCTGATGATGCGCGCCCACGGGGTCAGCCAAGAGAGTCTGGGCCAGATCGAAGGTATCCTCGATCAAATCCGGCGTCTTGAAGGGCTTGAGGTGGCCGATGAGGCTGAAAGTCCGCCGCAGTAGCCCGGCCCAGCGTCACCGGGCCCGGGCGATCGCGTTGGGGGAGCGGTTGATGCCTGCCAATGGCAGCATCGACGGGTTCGTGGTCGCCGTCGCCGCTCATCGTGGCCGGTCCGTGCGGGTGATCAGCCATCTGCTGGATGCCGCCGGTCCCTCCGGGTTTTGGATCGGCACCTCCACCGGCGACTACCTGGTCTGTTCGGCCGACGCCACCCCCACCCGGCGTGCTGCGATCGTGTGTCACGAGCTGGCACACATGCTCCTGGGCCACGAACCCGAGGTCGGGGACACGGAGGCGCTGAGCCTGGTTTCGACGGTCCTGGCACCGGACGTTGACGCCTCCGTGGCGGCGCGGTTCCTGACCCGGCACGGGTACGCGGGGGTGGCCGAGGAGGACGCCGAGGCCGCGGCCACCGCTTTCGTCACGACGGCCGCCAACCGCCAGCGGGCCGCGATAGCCATCGGCAACCGGGTGTCTGAGCGGCTGCGATGACCCTGCAACTGGTCGGCCTGGCGGCTGCCTGGCTGGCCAGCGCGTACCGGCTGTGGATCTCATTTCGGCAACCCGCAACCATCTGGCGCACCGCGTTCACGGTCGGGATCGTCTGCGCCGCCCTCGGAGTGACGTTCCAATCCTTCACCCCACAGATCGACTCGGAGACCGCCCCGTCGTTCGGCAGCCTGCTGAACCACCTCATCGTCATCGCCGGGCTAGCCAGTGTGCAGGTCTATGTCTCGACCCTGCGTCGAGAGACACCACCGCCCGGGCTGCTGCGTCGGGTCCTCACCGTCGCCTTGGTCGCCGAAGCGGTGACGGTGCTCAGCTGGGTCCTGGCGAGCCCATTCCACTCTGGCGAGGCCGAGCACTTCGCGGTCTACGCCACCGACGTGTGGGTGTCGACCTACTTCCTCACCTTCTGGGCCCTGATCGCCGCGACGATGCTCGCCGTAGCGAGGTTCTGTCTGCTGGAGCAGCGTGGCGCCCCGCCGGAGGACCGAGCCCGGGTGGTCAGTCTGGCCCTGATCGGGCTGGGCGCCGTCGGTGGGGTGCTGTACGCCCTCGCCGCTGCGGCCGGTGCGATCTACATCGCGGTCACGGGTGTTCTCGACGACGGGGCACTGATGGCCTCCAGCCGGCTCATCGGCCCCAGCGTGGGACTGCTCGGAGTGGGAATCCTCGCCCTGCTCGTGGTGCCTGCGCTGGACGCCGCCATCCGCGCCCGCCGACGGCTGCGGGTACTGCGCCCTCTGTGGGAAGACCTGCGCCGCGCCGTCCCGCAGGTCTCGCTCACGGGCCCAGAACAGGGCCGGCTGAGCCCTGCCACGGCTGCGGAACGGGCCATCATCGAGATCCGCGACGCCCTCAACCTCGTACACGTCGACGCTCCAGCTACCGCAGCACCCGAAGACCTGGCGCCACGGCTCTACGCACGGCTCGGATCCGACGACACCCTACGGCGGTCAGCTCGGCCGGCGGCAGGCTGCTTGCCGCCCAGCGCGACGCAGCGAGAGGACGCCGAGCAGGTCTACGCCCTGGCGTTGGCCTACCGTCGCATCCAACAGCGGGGAAGGAGGGTCGATGCATCCAAGCCGGCAGCAGTCCCAAGCACACCTAGGTGACCTCGCCCGCCAGGACCAGTGGGAGGAGCTCTACCGCCGAACCATGCTGTGGGAGTTCCCCGACGACGCGTTGCTCGGTTTCCAGCTGGCGTTCTACCGCCCTTTCGCCGTCCCGCGGATGGCGCGGATCCTGACCAGTTCCGGCGCGTTCTCCGCCGACACCGAGAAGCGCAGCTACGACACCGGCCTGGTCATGTACGAGATCATCCACGCTGGGCTCGAGTCACCCGTTGGCCACCGGATGATCGCACTGATGAACCGGATGCACCGAGGCTGGGACATTCCCCAGGATGACTTCACGTACATCCTCAACGCGTTCATCGTCGTCCCGCTGCGGCACATCGAGCGGGTCGGATGGCGCAAGCCGCTCGACGTGGAGCACGAGGCCTCTTGGCGGTTCTACCGGCGCCTCGGCGAGCTCATGGGCATCCTCACGCTGCCCGCTTCCTACGACGAGGCCGCGACCATGCTGGACCAGTACGAGGCCCGACAGGTGCGAACCTCCGAGGACGGGCGACGGCTCGGCGCTGGCGTGCTGCAGGTGCTCCGCCGCCGGCTACCGGTGCCGCTGCGCCCGATCGCACCGCAGGTCAACGCCGCCCTCATTGGAGACCGGCGCGTCGCCGCCGCGATCGGTCTTCCCTCGGCGGGCCCCGTCGAGGCCCTCATCCTCAACCTCTCCCGCGTCACCGGACGGCTCACCGCCGCCAAGCCGGCACCCACCCGCTCCTGGTTCACCCCCGGACAACCGGCCGGGCGGATCTACCCCCACGGGTACCACCTCGACGACCTCGACGCTCATCGCGACCCCGGTGCCGAAAATGGGCACACTCTGAACACTTGAGGGCACCGCCTAGCCCTAGCGAATAACTAGTGTTACCCTCCCGGGGTGTGGCGTGAAACGGGGACGCGGCCTTACCGCTGTGACGGCTCAACCGTCATGGCCCCGCAGGGCCGCGCGCAGGCTGTCGATCATCGCCGCTGTCTGCACCCGGTCCAGCGAGTAACGGACGGACCGTCCGCGGCGGCCGCCCTGGGGCGTGTCGGCCCTGACCAGACCGAGGTCCTCGAGGTCAACCAGATGCCGATGGACGGTCATCGCGGCCATCTGGGTGGCGTCAACGATCTCAGACGAGCGGGCCGTCTCGACCGAGCCGAGGAACGCCAGGATGGCCAGATCCTCACGGCTCCCGAAGGCGCCCACGGCCGGTTCCAGTTCGGGCGGCAGGCGCGGCTGCGGTCGGGTGCGTCGGGCCATAGCGCTCATCTTGCCGAAGCAACACGCGCCTATGAATCGTCTACCGTGTTTGACATCTTTGAATGGTAATTTGTGTCCAACGAACTAATGATGTAAGACCCAGCTTGGCCGCAGGTGTCGAGCCCGAGGCCGGTTTGGTGCTTACCGGGGTGAGGGGAGGAACCGATGCTGTCGCACCGCAAATTCTGGGTCTGGGAAGTCGACTGCCCGTGTCGCGATGAGAGGCCGGGAAGCGACGATGCCCTCTGGCCTGTCAAAGGGGGAGCTGGGGCATGACATCTCGCCACGGAAGTTTCTTGCCATCGGGCAGGAGGGCGTCTAGCACCGACCCGAAGGCCGACCCGTCCCAGGTACCGCCGGCGCCGCCGGTGAGGGTGGCCGCGGCGCCGCGTCAGCTGCAGACCCGCTGGCTCATCGGGGTGGTCCTGGTCGTCGGCCTCGGCGGGCTGTTGCTGCTGTATGCGGTGCCGATGTACGGCGGGCACACCACGGTGGTGATGATGGCCCGGGACGTGAAGGTCGGCTCGACCCTGACCGCGGCCGACCTGACGTCGGTGGACGTGTCGGTGGGGGAGCAGGTCGCGGTGGTGCACCCGCAGGACGGGGTGCTGGGCAAGACGGCGCTGTCGGACCTGTCTGCGGGCTCGCTGCTGAGCCCTCGGCAGGTCGGTGCCGCACCCCCGGTAGCGGCTGGCCAGGACCTGGTGCCGGTCCGGCTGAAGCTGGGCCAGCGGCTGCAGCAGGGCCTGACGCCCGGGCAGGCGGTGTTGGCCGTACCGGCGCCGGCGGACCCGAGCTCCCCGGCGGGAACGACGCTGTCCGGGTCGGCCCCGATCAGGGCCACGGTCGGCAGCTACGGCGAGCCAGACCCGGCTACCGGTGATGTGGTGGTGGACCTGCGCGTCCCGGAGGCCGACGCGGTCGGCCTGGCTCGTGCGGCGGCGACCGGGTCGTTGACCCTGGTGGTCCTGTCCGGTGGTGGGCAGTGACCGCGGTCGCGGTGGTGGCCGGGAAGGCGGCCCCGGGTGCGACCACGGTTGCGGTGGCGTTGACGCTGGCCTGGCCGGGGCCGGTGATCCTGCTCGACGCCGACCCGGCCGGCGGGGACGTGATGGCCGGGCTGCTGCCAGGGCGGGCGGGCACCGAGTCGGGGCTGCTTTCCTGGTCGGTGGCGGGCCGTCACCTGCCGGCGATGGAGGCCACCGCCGCGATGGTCCACCACGCGCTGGCGCTGCCGGAGGCTGGCGACGCATGGGTGATGCCCGGCCTGCAGTCGGCGGCCCAGGCCGGCGCCCTGACCGGCGGCGGCTGGGCCCGGCTCGCCCAGGCCGTGGAACGGGCCCCTTCGGTGCTGAGCCGTGACGTCGTCGTCGACGCCGGCCGGCTGGGGGAGGGGTCCTGCTGGCCGGTGATCGCCGCCTGCGAGGTGGTGCTGCTCGTGGTTCGCCCCACCGCCCGTTCCGTGCAGGGGGCCCGGGCGGCAGCCGAGTTGCTGCGCCGGCGGCTCGGGGATCTCGACGCGGTGCGGCTGGTCGTTAACGGCGCCGGCCCGTACACCGCGGCCGACGTGGCGGCGGTCTTGGAGATCGAGCACGCCCACGTCACGCCGGCGGACCCGCGAGCCTCGGCGGCCCTGGTCGACGGGTCGGTGGCCACCGCCCGCGGGCTGACCCGGTCCCGCCTGGTCCGTGCCGCCGCTCAGGTCGCCGAGCAGGTCGCCCGCCTGCAGGACCCGACGGCGGTGGTGTCATGAGCGAGCTCGCCGGGGCCGCACCCGGCACGTCGTCGCGGTGGAGCGGTGGCACCGGCCGGCCGGGGGAGCTGTTCCTGGTCGGGGACGGGTTCTCGGACGCGGTCGCGCAGATGCAGCAGCGGGTCGCGGCCCGGCTCGCCGCCGACGGGGCCCGATATGCCGACCTGGACGGCGCCAGCAAGACGCTGCGCACCAAGGCCCTGGTCAACGAAGAACTCGAGTCCTGGGTGAACCACCGCGCCCAGGTCGGTCACGGGGTCCTGACCGACGCCGACGAGGACAACCTCGTCGCCGCGGTACACGCCGCCCTCGGCGGCCTCGGCCCACTGGAGCCGCTGCTGCTGCGTGAGGACATCGAGGACATCTACTACAACGGCACCTACCCGAGCATGCTGCGCCTCGCAAACGGCTCGAAAACCCCCGGACCACGGCTGGCCGCGACCGACGAGCAGCTGCGGCAGCTGCTGCAGGCGATGGCCGCCTCCCCGCTGGACGACAGCGCTGGGAGGGAGTTTTCGATCTCCCGGCCCCTGCTGCAGCTGAGGATGAAGTCCGTCGGCCTGCTCGGGGCCCGGATGTCCGCGGCCATGGACGTCACCCCCCATCCGACCGGGACGATCCGGGTGCACCGGCACGTCGAGACCTCGCTGCCGCAGCTGAGGGACATGGGGATGATCGACGAGGCCCTGCTGGCGTTCCTCACCGCGACGGTGCTGGCCGGCGGCAAGGTGATGGTGTCGGGGGCCACCGGGGTCGGCAAGACCGTTCTGCTGCGGGCGCTGTGCCGGGCGATCCCGTTGGACCAGATGATCGTCACCATCGAGGACGACCGGGAGCTGGGGATTCACGTGATCCCCGAACGGGACCAGAACGGTCACGTCGTGCACGAGCCGGACGGCAGCGTGAGGCTGCTCCGCCCGCCGGCGCTGGTCCGCAGCTACGAGGCCCGCCCGGCCAACTCCGAGGGTCGCGGCCTGATCACCATGGGCGACCTCAGCCGGCACTCGTTGCGGGACTCCCCGGACGTCGTCATTTTGGGTGAGACCAGGGGTGAGGACGTTGTCCATCTGCTGGATGCCGCCTCAAACGGGATCGCCGGCGTCATGTGCACGATTCACTCAGTCTCAGCCCGGGGGGTGTTCGACCGCCTGGTGCAGATGGTCCGGCTGGCGAACCCGCCGCTGCCGGGGGACTTCGCCCTGATGGCGTCCACCTCATTGGACGTCATCGTGCACGTGGCCCGCAACCGGCGCCACGAGCGGTTCGTCACCGAGGTCGTCCAGGTCCACTCCGGCGGCCTGGGGGAGAACGGGCGGCCGGTCACCGAGCAGCTGTTCGCTCCTCGCCGGGACGGGCGGGCCGTGCCCACCGGCCACAAGCCCACCCCAGAGCTGGCCGAGCGGCTCGCCGACGTGGGTTTCGACCTGGGCTGGCTCAACCCTGGCACGTGCACCTGGGGCGACGTCGCAGGCAGCTGGGACGACCCGTACGACCGGTGGTCGTCATGATCGTGCTGATCGCCGTCGGGGGCATGCTCATCCTGGCCGGGCTGGCCCTCGGGATCGCGCTGGCCGCCGGTGTCCAGATGCCGCAGCGGACCAGCCCCGGTTCAGCCGACGCGGCGGGTACCTCGCGGTGGCTGCGCCGCGAGTACCTGATCGCGGTCGCGGTCGGGATCGCCGCGATGCTCGCCACCGGATGGGTCGCGGCCGGCGCAGGCGCGGCCGCGGTGGTCGTGATGGCACCGGCGATGCTGCGCCCCTCCGCAGCCTCCACGCGGCACATCGCCCGGCTCGAGGCGTTGGCGTCGTGGACCCGCCGGCTCGCCGACCTCCTCGCTTCCGGCGCCGCCCAAACCATGCAGGACGCCTTGACCCGCACGGCAGCGACCAGCCCCCCGCCGATCGCCGCCGAGACCGCCGCTCTGGCGTCCCGGATGGGCCCCCGCGGCCTTGAGCCGGCGCTGCGCCAGTTCGCCAAGGACATCGACGACCCGGTGGGCGACCACGTCACCATGGCCCTCATCGTCCGCCACCGCGCCGGGGGACGCGGCCTGGCCGACGTGCTCGCCGCTCTGGCCACCGACGTCGACGAGCAGGTCCGGATGCGCCGGGCGATCCTGTCGGAACAGACCAAGCAGATCAGCAGCGTCCGCGGGATCCTTGCGGTCACCGTCGGCTTCTGGGTGCTGCTGGCGATCTTCGCCCACACCTACATGGCCCCGTACAACACGGTCGCCGGCCAGCTAGCCCTGGCCGTCATCGTCGCGGGCTTCGGGTTCACCCTGGCATGGTTCCGCCGGCTCGCCCAGCCCGTCGTCGGCGCCCGGTTCCTGGAGGACGTCGACACCCCGCAGGACGGCGACACGTCCAGCCTGAGCCTCAGCAGGGGTTTGCGATGAACGCGCTGCAGCTGATCGTCCTCGGCGGCATGCTCGTCTTGACCGGGCTCGCGCTGCTGGTCCAGGCGCTGCGCCCGGCGCCCCCCAAGCTGGGGGTGGTCCTGGCCCAGCTCAACGCCGCCCCCACCCGGGCCCAAGCCGGTGAGACCGCCGCCAGCGACGGGCCCAGCTGGATCCCGGAGGCCCTCATCGCCTTCGCGGAACGCCACCTCGGCGCCAAGGACGAGGACCTCGCCATCTTGGGCCGGACCCGGGGGGAGCTGGCGGTCACCAAGCTCGGCTGGGCCGCTGGGGGAGCGCTCCTACCGCCGGTGTTCGCCGCGATCATGGCCCTCGTCGGGGTCCACCTGCCCTTCCCCATCCCGGCGGTCGCCTCCGTGATCCTCGCCTTGCTGGCCTGGATGAACCCGTCCCGGCAGGTCGCCGAGGACGCCGAGATGGCCCGGGCCGAGTTCCGCTCCGCCCTCGCCGCGTTCCTCGCCCTCGTCGGCCTGGAACGCAAGGCCCGCGGGTCACCCGCCGAAGCCCTCGAGGAGGCCTCCCGCGTCTCCGGCGCCCGCCCGTTCCGCCTCATCCACAGCGAGATCATCCGCGCCGAGTTCGCCTCCCAGCAGCCCTGGGACGCCCTGCGGGACCTCGGCAGACGGATCGGGGTTGACGAGCTAGTCAACCTCGCCGAGATCGTCGCCACCGCCGCCGACGGTGCGGCCGTCTTCGACACCCTGATGGCCGAAGCCCGCAGCATGCGCCACGCCGACAACACCGCCCAGCAGACCCAAGCCTCCGTCGCCAACGAGCGGCTCACCGTGCCGACGGTGTGCCTGTTCATCTGCTTCGGCGCCCTCCTGGTCTATCCCGCCGCCGTCCGCCTCATCGGCTGACCCCTCAACGCTCCACCCACGCAAGGACGCCAAACCCAACAGATCCGCTCCACCCTCACGGAAGAAGGAACCATGAAGGACCGCTACGACCGCCTCACCCACAGCCTCACCGCCGCCGCAACCGTCGGCACCCTCATGGTGCTCGGCCTGGCCGCCACCGTCACCACGATCACCACCACCACCCGCGGCCGGCTCGACCAGTCCGGACGCCGCGACCGCGGCGCCCTCAGCCTCGAGCAGGCCATCCTCACCGCCGTGCTGTCCGCGGCCGGCATCGCCCTCGGCGTCGTGATCGTCAACGCGATCCTGGCCCACCAGAATAGCATCCGCTGACCGGCCTCGACCCGGCCCTGACTGAGACCGACGTCATGACGAGGTTCCCGAGCGTGCTGCGGCGCCGCCAGCTGGCCGCGCCGCAGCACCACGGCGTCCTCGTCCACCCCCCCGTCCGC
>JAABUM010006988.1_pt1 | contig 10696 bp, 11 predicted proteins | sample 5559161 | NCBI WGS metagenome assembly JAABUM01 (sample SAMN10711868, study PRJNA513369) | rock metagenome | isolation source: Antarctica rocks | place: Antarctica: Victoria Land, Siegfried Peak nord | reverse complement strand
GTTTCGGCGCCAAACCCAACGTCATCGCCAACTCCCAAGACAGACAACAAAACCCGCCATGGCCATTCTCCCAAACTGTTCACCCCAACCGGGTCGGCGACACGCGAAAAACACCAGCCACCTAGACCACTCCCTGCGGAAGTGGCGAGGTATGCGTATGGCCGCGACGCGCGTTCCTGAGTGCCAGAGGGTGAACTGGCTGTCGCGTGTCGGATGCGCTGGTAGGAACCCGGGCGGAACGCTGAGGCTGTCATGATCAACCAGTGGCCGACCCCTTTGAGCGACTGGCATCGGAACGTGGGCTGAAGGACCGAGTGGGCCTTTCGCCAGATGGATTGCCGGAGCGGTACCTCTACTCACCCGACATGGTGTTCCGGTACGCGTTCGGACGGTGGTGGGGAAATGAAGATCTCGGGTCAACCGCGATCTGGGTACTGCTCAATCCCGCCACTGGGGACACCGAGCAGCGAATCAGGCCCACCTTGGAGCGCTGCATCCTCCGGTCCCGGGCAGCCGGGCACACCGGCTTGGTGATCGTCAATCTCTTCGCCTTCCGCGACACCAACCCACGAAACCTACGATCAGTGCCCGACGCCGTCGGTCCTGCCAACGATGAGGTGCTTCGCATCATGACAGCTGCGGGCGCGCAGACGATCGCGGCATGGGGCGCGCACGGTCGGCTGCGAGGACGCTCGGCACAAGTCGGGCCCCTTCTGGAATCACCGATGTGCCTAGGCATGACCACGCGTGGTGAACCGCGCCACCCGCTCTACGTACCCGCGAGCGCCCAACTCGTCCCTTGGGTACCGGTTCGTCCGGTGAATCCGGCGAATCCGACGAACGAGGAGCTGACGGCGGCTCTCTTGCGGGCGACGCCGGCAGCCCGCATACGGCTCCGAGCTGCCGTCGACGTCGTGAGGCGCCTCGTCACCGAGGGTCGTCGCGTCGTTGGCTGGTCGCCACTGATTGGGGAAGGTTCGAACGCAGACCCGCTGGTGCTTTCGTACCCGGCGTATGACGAAGCCGTCCCGCAACTCATCGCGGCGCTCGTGGCGGTCAACGCCCAACCCGTGTTCGACTGGATGCGCTGGGATGGATCCCGGCGGTTTCCTGACGGCGTCGGTTTGGCAGAGGCCCCGGTCGGGGACGCGATGCGACTAGTGACCGTGATCGTCCGCGGCGAACGTTTCTGCGACGGCACCATCGCGAAAGCGATCGAGGACGGCAGCCTGTTGACTGCCGCCGAGCGCATCATCGATGCGCTTGACGAACCTGCTACCGCGCCCCCGGAACCGTCCAGACCGAATGTAGGCGACCAGCCTGGCCATGCGGGACGGTCGTGACGAAGCACTTGCCGCAGCTGGCGCTGACCCTGTTGCCGTTGATCAACTCCCTGACACGCCGCGGGTCGAGCAGCCGCCTGATTACTTCGGGAACAGCTGCGGGGCTCTCCTTGCGAGCAGGTAGTCGGCCATTTGTGCCTCATGCCGCGGGGATCCTTGTCCGGGCGGGGTGGCCTCCAGACACCAATACAGCTGGCGGATGCCTCGACCGGAGTGTTGCTGGGCCAACTCTCGAGCTTCGTTCAGCGTAAAGAGCCACACCGTGTCCGTGTCGAGCGCGACGAGCGCAACCAACTGAGCTGGACATTGGTCTGGGAAGTACCAGCCCCGCGATAGCGGGCCTCGGCCGCCCGCTAGCTTGGGGCCCAGGTTGGCCTTTATCTGCACCGTGCTGGCGGATCGGTCCCCGGGGGCGTACACCACCAGATCGATCCCGGCATCGGTGGTCATCCGCGCACTGTCGACTCCGAGCTTGAGCAGCTGGTACTGCACCAGTAGCTCGCCGGCGGCGCCGATGTGCTGGGTGCTCATGTCCGGAGGCTAGCGGTGAATGCCGCGGCTATCTCACCAACCCCGCGGCATGAGCCGAGCGGCGCACCATCATCTGCAATGTGCTAGGTCGTGGTTGTTGGCCATCACAGCGATCCGCCTCCTCCGTCGGTGGGTTCGGAGGGAGGAGGCGCAATCGACCCCGATGCCCGCTCCCGGGCTCGCCCTGACCGATCCTGCATGATCATCGGGTGACTGATCCTGGAGCTGTGCTGCCCAACCTCTCCTTTGTCATCCCGGCTGCGAACGAGAATCGTTGGAGTGATCTATTCGCCGCCCTGATCACCGCCGACCCGGCTCCGCTTGCAGTGCTCCTGGGCGTCACCTTCGACGCCGTCCGACGCGAGATCACCGTGCCCGGCCAGGCAGGGCGTAAGTCAGATCGCCTTGATCTGCTGCTGCTGAACGGCAACAGTGAGATCGCCGGGAACGAAGTCAAGCTTCTGTCCGACGTTGGGCCAAGGCAGTTGGAGCGCTACCTGGACGCCTTCCCAACTGCCGGCGTGTACCGGGTGCTCCATCTCGACGGCCTTCCCGTGAACCTCCAAGCAGCCCGTCCGTGGGCGGCCCTGACCTGGGAGACCGTCCTCGGCGCCTACTCATCCAGTCACAACGAATGGGTCTCGACCACGGCCCGCGCCTGGCTCGCCAAACGTTCCCTGCGGGCAGGGGGGTCCATGATGTCAAGGACTATGGAGCACCACCGGGACTGCCAGCTGGATACGACTAGACGTGAGCGCCGGTAGGCACCCAACATGACCTTGTCGTACTCGCTCAGGCCATGCAGCCCAGACGGGATGTCGGACGTCAGCGAACGCTCCTCTCGGATGGGTTGCCGACGCCGACCAACGTCACCCCACCGTCAGATATACTGACCCATGCCTATGTGAGCAGCCCGCTGGTCACTGGAGGTCACAGCGCGGCCCGCCCACTGGTGGACGTCTAGAGCCCCACTCGGCTGACCGGGTCTGCCGCGTCTGGTCCGGCGGCAGTGACCATGGCCCGGGGCACCTGATCCGAGTCCCGTAGACCGGTGAGAGTCCATGGACCGGCGCTGTCTGGGTGCTCACTGTTTGGGGGTGGGTTTATCGAGGTGTTCGGTGAAGAACGCGAACGTGTCGGGCAGCATTCCTACGAAGGTGGCCCAGGTGTGGGCCCCGCCGGGCAGGATTTTCAGGTCTGCCTTGGTGGGCGGTTGAACGACCTTGATGAAGCTCTGGTTTTGGCTGACGGAGAACGCTTCGGCGGAACTAGACCAGGCCCGCAGCCACACGTCTGGAGGGTGCGGCCCAGACTCGATCGCCATCGGGCTGCTGGCCTTGGCTGCAGGGGTGTGACCGGCAGCCAGCGGGGTGTCAATCTGGAAGTAGCCGCCGAGGGTAACCCCGACGGAGAACCGGTCGGGGTGGCCGAACAGCAGTCGGGCGGCGCAGTAGCCACCGCTGGAGGCCCCGCCCACTCCCCACCCGCTGCGCCCGGCGATGACCCGGAAGCTGTCCGCGATCATGGCGGGCACGTCGGTATCAAGGAAGGTCCCGACCTTGGGCTGGCCGTCCAGATCGGTGCACTCGGTGTCCTGAGCAGTGCTCAACTGCATCTGCGGCTCGACCATCACGAACGGGCTGACCACGCCCGTCTTCGACCCGGCGCTGATCAGTTCGGGCTGACCAAAACTGAACCACTGCGTATACCCGACCCCGTCACCACCGGGGAAGAGCATCAGTACCGGGAAGGCCGTCTTGGCGTATCGCGGGTCGTCGTACTGCGGCGGCACCCAGACCCACACCTTCATCGTCACCCCCGACGCCTTACCGCTCAGTGTCGTCACCATCAACCGCCCCGTGCCCACCTTCTGCGCCGCAAACGGCTGCGAACCGGCCGGTGACGAGGACCGCGACCCTGCCGAACTGGTCCCGCTCGCTGGCGAGGCCACCCGAGCGGCACCGCAAGCCGAAACCAGCAAGATCCCAGCGCTGACCGCGCCGACGGCTAAGCCGCGCCCACGGCAACAAAACACGCCACCCCTCATCCCGCGCCCCGACCTCGTACGCCCCTTGTCACTACAGCCAACGACTGCCCAGCCCGACTCGTGCCCACCTTGGTCCCCCGAACCGGGAGACCCCAGCCGACACGCCGTGCACTAAGAGCGTTCCGCCCTTGCGGCCCTGACCCGGGCCTCGAAGGCGTCCGCAAACCGCACGCGACGCACCTGCTCAGCCTTCCACTCATTAGTACGGAGAGAGCAGCATCGCCGCTACTCGAGCTGCTGCTCTCTCGGCTTCACCGCTGACTCGACACGCTGTCAGTGAACGAACGTTCATAGAACAGACTCGCGCGCCCCTTCCGCGATTCGGCGTGTTCTGCTCCGTGGTCCGTGTCCGAGAGCTATGTACTGTCACGCACGTTCGTAGTACACTTCGGGCATGGCATCTGTCGGATACGCGCGCGTCTCGACCCGGGATCAGAATTTGGACGGTCAGACCGATGCTCTCGACACCGCCGGCTGCGAGAAGGTGTTCATCGAGCACGCCTCCGGCGTCCTCGCGAAGCGGCCCGCGTTGGACGACGCGCTCGAATACCTTCGCGACGGTGACACTCTCGTGGTGACGAAGCTCGACCGGCTGGGCCGGTCGGTGCGGAACCTGAAGGAAGTCGTCGACGGACTGCAACTGCGCGGCGTCGGGCTGAAAGCACTGTCCCAAGGCATCGACACCACGACACCCGGCGGGCGATTGTTCTTTCACATGCTCGCCGCGATCGCCGAGTTCGAACACGACCTCATCGTCGAACGGACCCAGGACGGCCTCGCCGCGGCGAGAGCTCGCGGCCGCAAGGGTGGGGGCCGGTTCAAGATGACGATCACGAAGGCGCGGCAGGCGCGGGCGATGTATGACGAGAAGACGTACACGGTGCAGCAGATCGCGGAGACCTTTGGGGTCTCGCGTGGCACGATCTACCGCCACCTCGGCGAAGACATCAGTGCATAGGCGGTGGCTCCTGGTGGCGCAGCGGAGTGTCGAGGACAAGCTCGCACTGCTGCGTCACCACGACGACGGTGTCCCGTGGACGCGCATCGCCGCGCAGTCAGGGGTGCCGCTCCGCCCTATGACTCGCTGGTCCGCGCAGTATCGCGCTGACCCGACATCCCGAGGCGTGCAGCGTCCTGAGCGGACTGATCGCGGCACGAGACGGATCGCGGCCGAGCTGGTCGAGGCGATCGAAGCGCTGGCGCTTCGTCGGCCGGAACCGACCGCGGCGTTCGGGGATCGGCGACGAGCCGCCCGGGCACCTGGGCGGTCTTCTTGCCAGCGGCGAACGCGGGGAACAGAACCTCGGCGACCTCGGCCCAGGAGATCCAGGTGCCGGTGGCTTCGTCGAAGACCGCGTCGGTGTACTGAATCGTGGTCCACGCGTCGTCGGGTATCGCTGCGATCGTGGTTCTGATCAGCTTGTCGAGGCGGACCGTGACCGAGACCTGAGCGCCGGCGCGGACCGCGGCGCCGATGGCGCCTCGTCCGCAGAACGCCGAGTCTGCTCGGAGCAGGACCTTGGCGCCGGCAGGATCTGTGCGCAGCTCCTTCACTGTGGTCAAGGCGTCGGCGACCAGGCGTTTGGCGCCCCGAGGTGAGCCACACGATCCCTTACGCAGCCGCTGGGTGACGATCACCGGAGCCGCGTCCTTGGTGGTGACAGTGGCCAGCAGTGCGTTCAGGCCGCGGATCCCGGAGTACCCATAGCCCGAGCCAGCCTTGGCGTAGCCGTGGACCTCGATGATCGCGCTCGTCGACGTCGACCAACGCGTACTGGTCGACCCCGGCCACCAGCGGCGTGGCAGCGGCGAGCCCGCCCAGGAGCCTGGCAGCGACCGCGTCGAGCTGGCGGACGTGGCCGAAGGTGAACGCCCGCAGGAACGAGCCAGCGTCGAGGGCGCGTACGCGCCGGTGAAGACTCTGCCCATCGCGCCGTGGCGCAGGACCGCCATGTCGTCGATGCTGTCCGCGCCGGCGACCATCCCCGCTACCAGCGAGGAGACCTTCAAACCCGCGTTCGCGCCCTTGTCGGTCGGCACGCTCAGATGCTGATCGGCCAACCAGCCAAGACCTGCAGAGCGTGCCAGTGCCAGGATCAGGACCAGCCCGGCCGACGACACAAGATTCGGGTCGTCGAACGCGGCTGGCCGGACGGGCCAAGTGTGAGAGTTGCATCTTCGAGATGCCCTTCCGGCTGGTCGAATTGGGGCCTTTGATAAGTCCAATTCTCCCGGTACGTAAGGCATTCTCGTGCTAGAACCACTCCCCCCACCATCAACATCGGTGGATCGAGGCTTAGCTCTTTTGATCGGCACGTTCCTGCTGCACCCGGTGGTGGGTGCGCAACAACCGGATGGCCGTCACCAAGACCACCCCACCGACGAGGTTGCCCAGGGCCGACCAGCCCAGCGCGCCAAGCCAATCCAGATAACCGAAGCGTGAACCGGAGTGCAGACCGGCGAACATGAACAGCGAGTCGAGCACCGAGTGGAACAGCTGCCCACCGGCCAGCAGGGCACCGAAGAGGAGGGCCGGCACCAGCTGCACGCCGAGGTTGTCGCTAGCGTGCTGCATCCGGGTCATCAGCGTCATCACCGTGCCCGCCAGCACAGCCAAGACGAAAGAGTGCAAGTTGATGCCCAACTCGAAGTAGTGGTCGGACACCTCCACGGCGGTTTCCTTCAGGTCGGGCCGACCGGTGACGATCAGCCACGCGATGGCCCAGCCACCCAGCAGGTTCGCGACCAGGGTGATCGACCACAGCCGCAGCAGGTCCCAGATGCTTCGATGCCCGGCTACGACGTTGACCACCGGTACCAAGAAGTTCTCCGTGAACAACTCGCTGCGCGCTAGCAGCAGCGCCACGAAGCCGACCGAGAACGCGATGCCAGCCAACAGCGGGTTGTGCGTGTAGTGCTGCACCACGAAGTACGCCAGCACGCCCGTGCCGACGTCGATGCCGCCGAGCAGCCCCGTGCCGATCAGCGGCAGCAGGGGCCGGGACAGCCGTTCATCGCCCTCCTCGACGAGACGGTCGAAGGCCGCGTCGATGGCAGGCTCCGGCGCGCTCGGCTCACCGCTGCTCACCGGCGTCGATTCTGGGCCGTGCGCGATCGATCCAGGTACAAGGTCACCGCACCACTCTAAGAGGCGAGTCATCCATCGCCCCTGTCGGGGCGGCCCGTTCCGGGCTGAAAATGGGGGTCCGGTCGCCCGTTGACGCCGGCGCTCCTATGGACCTGCCCGGTGTCGGGCCCGTGGTCGCGGCCCGCATCCTGGCTGACGTCGGCCACGTCGCCCTGTTCACCGACCGCAACCGGTTTGCCGGCTCTTCACGATCCGGGGTGTAGTCGGGGTCTGAAGCCGCCGGTCTCCAGGAGTGATCTGCCGATGTAGTTGGTGAGGTTGCGGAAGCCGAGGGCGGAGCCGCGGAGGTGTTCGAGTCGGCCGTTGATGGCTTCGGTCGGTCCGTTGCTGGTGCCGGGGCGGTCGAAGTAGGCCAGGACGTCGCCGGCTCGCTGCTTCAGTGTCCGTCCGAGCCTGTGCAGTTCGGTCAAGGCTGTGGGGGCGCGCTGTGGCTGACCGACTCGATCAGTCTGCTCATCAGTTCGCGGGCTCGGGCCCGGTCGGGTTCGCGGTAGGCGGTGATCATGCGCTGGTAGATGCCCCAGGTTGCTTCGACCTCGACGTGCTGGTCGCCCTTGAACAGGGCCGCGAGCCGGTCCTTCTGCTTGTCGGTAAGCAGGTCCGTGCCGGTGTGCAGGGTCCGCCGGGCGGCATAGAGCGGGTCGCCCTTACGGCCGCGGTGCCCGCACGTGTCCTGCTGGACCCGGCGGCGGCACTGGTCCAGCGCGTCGCCGGCTAAGCGGACAACGTGGAAGGGGTCCATCACCGCGACCGCGTCGGGCAGCTCCTCAGCGGCGGCGGTCTTCAAGCCGGTGAACCCGTCCATCGCCACGACCTCGACACGGGTCACGCCAGGCCTGCGGGCGGTCGGCGAGCCACTGCTTGAACGCCTGTTTCGAGCGGCCCTCGAGCATGTCCAGCAGCGTGGCTGGGCCTGTGCCGGAGCGGACCGGGGTGAGGTCGATGATGACGGTGACGTGCTTGTCGCCGCGCCGGGTGTGGCGCCAGACGTGCTCGTCGACCCCGATCGCGGTGACGCCGTCGAAGCGCCCAGGGTCGTCGATCAGGACCGGCTTGCCCTCGGCAAGGACCGCGTCGTTGGCGGTGTTCCACGACACCGCGAGGCCTCCGGCGACGCGGGCGACGGTCAGGTGCTGGCACACGATGCCTTCCAGTGCCCACCGCAGTCCGCGACGCGACAGCTTCGCCCGCGGCGGCGCGGCCTTGGTGGTGGAGTCCTCGCGTTGGGCCTGGATGGTGGGGAGGTGCTCGATGGTGGTGAAGGACATGGTGCAGGATTCACAGATTGTCTCGTAGCGGCAGTCGAGCTCGATCGGGCGGGCGCAGTAGCCGTTGCCGAGGGCCGCGTTAGAGGTCGACGCGGGAGCCCATGACGACGGTGCGGTCCGGTGGGAGTCCGAAGCGGGTGGAGGGGTCGGCGGCGTTGTGGGCGAGGGCGATGAAGAGGACCTTGCGCCAGCGCGCCATTCCGGGTGCGCGGGACACGGTGAGCGTGGCTCTTGAGAGGAAGTAGGACGCGGTGTTCGGGTCGACCTGCATCTCGGGGTGGTCGCCCGTCGAGGCGGCCCGCAGGGTACGGGGGATGTCGATGTGATCGGCGAAGCCGTAGCGGATGGTGAGGTAGACGATGCCGTCATTGGCGTGGCCGAGCTCGTCAATGCGCAGCCGGTCGGCCTGGCGGATGTGCGGGACGTTCTGGGCCTGTGCCGAGACGATGACGACGTGCTCGTGCAGGACCTGGTTGTGCTCCACGTTCGCCCGCAGGGCCAGTGGCGTCGTCTGACCCGATGGGTGGGGGAACACCGCCGTCCCGGGGACGCGCCGCACGGGGCGGGCGCGCAGCTCCTCGACGAAGTCGCGGAGTGAGCCTTCCACGGCCGCCCGGTTGCGGGTGATGACCTGCCGGCCGCGTTGCCAGGTCGTCATCACGGTGAACATCACCGCGGCGATGAGCAGGGGCAGCCAGCCTCCGTGGAGGATCTTGGTGAGGTTGGCAGCCAGGAAGGTGGCCTCGGTCCCCCCGAACGCGACGGCGGCCAGGACGAGCTTCCAGGTCGGCCAGTGGAACAGCGCCCGCGCCACGCTGAGTAGCAGCAGGGTATCGATCAGCAGTGCCCCAGTCACCGATACGCCGTATGCCGTGGCCAGGCGCTGCGAGGAACCGAAGGTCACCATGAGCAGGAGGACGACGACGAACATGGCGGCATTCACCGAAGGCAGGTAGATCTGCCCGGCTTCCTGGTCCGAGGTCTGCCGGACGGTCAGTGGGGGGAGGAAGCCCAGTTGCATAGCTTGCCGCGACATGGAGAACGCGCCGGAGATTACCGCCTGGGAGGCGATCACGGTGGCCGCCGTGGCGAGGACGACCATCGGCAGCCGGGACCAGCCGGGGACCAGCATGAAGAACGGGTTGCTGATAGCGGTCGGTGTGGAGAGGATCAGGGCGCCTTGGCCCAGGTAGTTGAGGATGAGCGAGGGAAAGGCGATCGCGAACCAGGCCCGGCTGATCGAGGACCGACCGAAGTGGCCCATGTCGGCATACAGGGCTTCGGCGCCTGTGATCGAGAGAACGACCGCTCCCAACGCGATGAAGGCGACAAACGGGTGCGAGAACACGAAACCGATCGCGTACGTCGGGGACAAGCCCTTGATGATCTCAGGGTCGCGGACGACCTGGCCCAGCCCGGCCAACGCGAGCACGGCGAACCACAGGAGCATGACTGGCCCGAAGAGGGCGCCCACCCGGGCGGTGCCCCAGCGTTGGGCGATGAACAGCCCGGCGAGGATAGTCGCGGCGATGGGGACGACGAACGGCGCCAGGCCTGGGTTACTGACGGTGAGGCCCTCGACGGCGGACAGCACGGAGATGGCCGGGGTGATCACCGAGTCGCCGTAGAAGAGCGAGGCGCCGAGGACCCCCAAGGCCAGGACGAACGCGGTTCGGCGGGAGGTTGTGCTCATCAGCCGGCGGGCCAGCGCGGCGAGCGCCATGACGCCCCCCTCCCCGTCGTTGTCGGCACGCATGACAACTAGGACATACTTGAGCGAGACGATGAGGCTCACCGACCAGAACACGAGCGAAATAACCCCGTAGACGTCGCCCGCCGTCGGCTTGACCGCTCCGTCGTCGATCGAGAACACCGTCTGCAACGCGTACAGGGGACTGGTCCCGATATCGCCGAAGACGACGCCCAACGCCCCCAGCACAAGCACCCGGGAGGCCGGGCGCACCGCACCGGCGGTCACGTCCCCCGGGGACTGCCCTTCAGCCGGCTCCGGCGTGGACTTCGGCGAGGGCGCGGACGACGCCGGCAAGGTCATGACTCACTATATGGACAGCCTGCGACGGCCCACTCCAAAGGGGCCGTCAAGCGACCATGGACCGCTGCTGCGCCCGAAGCGGGGCATTCTCGCCCTGCTCAGAATTCCTGAAAATCGGACGCTCCTGGCCGATGGCCGAGCCCCGTAGGGGACGTGGGAGGTCAGCCTGCGTAGTCGCCTCCCCGGTGACTCATGTCAAGATGCGCGCGTAGGTGGCTTCGTTGACTCATGTGCGGATGCTCGCGTGAATTGTTGTTGTGCGGCTTGGCGGGAGATGCCCAGCTGGGTGCCGATCGCCGACCACGA
>JAABUM010006985.1_pt1 | contig 10701 bp, 13 predicted proteins | sample 5559161 | NCBI WGS metagenome assembly JAABUM01 (sample SAMN10711868, study PRJNA513369) | rock metagenome | isolation source: Antarctica rocks | place: Antarctica: Victoria Land, Siegfried Peak nord | reverse complement strand
CTGGGCGGCGGCCGTCTGCGTCAGCGCATTGAAGAGCGTCGACTTGCCGACGTTCGGCAGGCCGACGATGCCGCATTTGAAACCCATGATGTCCTCGACCTTCGGTGCCGCGCGCTTCGCCGGCGCGGCTCCCTTGCGCGTGTGTCTGCCGCCCTTTGACCACGCGGGCGCGGTGGACTTCAACAGCGCAGTGGGAGGCACTGTGGTTCGGTGTGGGATGGGGGGCTGGGCCGGCTGCCTGGGTGAGTTGCCAAGATTCGGCCCTGGTCTTTGACCCGTGGGATCGCGCCCGCGTACGTCATTCGCTGGCCTGACGACCGCTCTCGACAGCAGTCATTCGTGAACGACCCAACCCCCGGCGAGGTCGGGTCGAACATAGAGTCGTCTTCGCCCGCCACGACATCGACCACGCCGGAAGGACGCAGCACCAAGCGTCTTGAAAGCTGGCGACCGTTTCCTGGTCGTGCGCTGTCGGAGCAATGGGGAACAATCTCGCTCATGGGAGTTCCAAATCGGCAGGCGCTAATGTAGATCATGCCTTGTTGCCGGACGAATGGACAAAGCGTCTATCGGCGGGTCCGTGCTGGACAGTATATGCTTTGTTGATCGTAGGATCGATGCTGCCGATCAAAGCCCCATCCTGGCGCGAAAACGCAATCAGATGGCCACCGGCATCGACGATGGCGACGTTGTACGGAATCCCGAGTGCGTCGGCAGCGTCTCTGCAGCCACGATCATGCGCTTGGCATCGACGAGCGTGAGGCTTTCGTTTGTCCTTGGCCTCACCAATTTCCCGTCTAGGTTACATGTCGTTTGCTCGTCCTCGCTCGTCCTCGCTCGTCCTCGCTCGTCGGCGCGACCGGGGCGTCGATTGCTCGAACGACCGGTCGCGCCAGCAAGTGCTTCGTTGGCGGTCAGGACTCCTGGCCGGCAGCAAGCCGTTCGAGGAGTAGGTGCGCTGCCGCAGCCGACGACGCGGAGTTCTGGCCCGTGATCAGAAGGCCGTCGCCGACGACGTAGGACGCCCAATCCTCGATCTTGGAATAGATCCCGCCCTTGGCCTTGAGTTCGTCCTCGACCAGGAACGGCACGACGTCGGTCAGCCCGACGCCGGCTTCCTCGGTGTTGGTGAACCCGGTCACCTTCTTGCCCTCGACGACCGGCCTGCCATCGGGCGTCTTGACGTGGCGAAGAACGCCCGGCGCGTGGCAGACGAGCGCAACAGGCTTGTCGGCCGCGAGGAACGACTGGATCAATTGGATCGAGCTCTTGTCCTCGGCGAGATCCCACAGCGGACCGTGACCGCCAGGGTAGAAGACCGTGTCGAAATCAGCCTGCGAGACGCTGTCTAAGCGCACCGTGGTGGCGAGTTGCGCGTTCGCTGCCGCATCAGCCTCGAACCGGCGGGTGTGGTCGGTCTGGAACGCAGGTTCGTTGCTCTTCGGATCGAGCGGCGGCGGGCCACCGTTGGGCGAGGCAAGCACTATTTCCGCGCCGGCGTCCTTGAACGCATAGTAGGGGGCCGCGAACTCTTCGAGCCAGAAGCTATGTCTTGATCGCCTCCGCGCGGACTGGTGTGAAGAAGTTGACTAGGTTCCCGTCCGGGTCCCGGAACAGCAGGGAGCGGTTTCCCCATGGCTGGGTCGTCGGCTCCTGGACGACGTCGCCGATGACCTTGGCGACTTTCCGGTACTCCTCGTCGACGTCGGCGACGCGGAACTCGATGATGGCCGAGTGATTGTCGGCGGGGCGGGCCGCGCCTGCCCCGAACAGGTCCATGGTGCGCTTGCTGGCGATGGCCAGGGTGCACGAAGGTGTCGTCAGTTCGGCGAAATCCTCAGTGTACCATTTCGGCGAGAGGCCGGTCACGTCCTCGTAGAACCGGACGAGGCGCTTGATGTCGCCGGTGATGACACGGGTCGAGACGAAATCCATGATGTCCTCCTTCGGCAGCTTGGGCTGCGGATGCCACGATCTCCCGCTTGTCGCCCAAGCCTGCTGACAGCATGGTGTCAGCAGGGAGATCGCCATGCGTCGCGCCGACCGACTGTTTCAGATCATCCAGATCCTGCGGCGCTCGACCCGGCCGGTCACCGCCAGCCAACTGTCCGATGAACTGGAGGTGTCGAAGCGGTCCGTTTACCGTGACGTCGCCGATCTGATGGGGCAGAGGGTACCGATCCGCGGCGAGGCGGGGCTCGGCTATGTGCTTGACCGCGACTTCGACATGCCGCCGCTGATGCTCACTCCGGACGAGATCGAAGCCGCGGTGCTCGGCGCGCAATGGGTGGCCGACAAGGGAGACGCCGTGCTGGCCGGCGCGGCGCGCGATCTGATCGCCAAGATCGCCGCGGCGGTGCCGGAACGGCTGCGTCCGTTCATTGCCGAGCCGAGCATCGGGGCGCCGCCAAGCCTGGCGATGGCTCCGGACGGACTCGACCTCGCCCAGACCCGGCTGTGGATCCGCAGCGGGTGCAAGATCCGGATCCGCTATCGCGACGAACATGGGCGGGAGAGCGAGCGTACGATCTGGCCGACAATCATCGGCTATGCTGCGACCGTGCGCCTCCTGGCCGCGTGGTGCGAGCTACGCCGGGAGTTTCGGCACTTCAGGACAGACCGCATCCTCGCCGCCGGATTCCTCGAGGAACGGCACGGCTGCCGCCCCGGCGAACTGCGGACCCGATGGAAACGCACTATGGAGGCCAAGCGCGGCATAAGCTTGCCATAGCGGCCGCGCCGGGCGCGAGATTTGTATATCGAGAGGAACCCAGCATCGAGAAAATGCATGTGGATGCAGAAAGCGCAGCCGTTGATCTGCGAGGCCCGTAGCTTCACCAGTTCCTTCACCCTGTGCTCGATGCTGCTCGCGGCGAAGCTCGCCTCCAGCGCGTACATCGCCTTGATGCTCTCGGGCGCGAGCATGTGATAGTTCTTGACGGGACAGCCTCGGCCGACGTGACATGATCGGCAATGATTTTCTCCGGGCCGCTGATCCGCCGGCTCGCCAGCATACCGCGCAAGAGCGAGCGTCTCCCGATCGAGTCGGTCGCCTTGAAGCGGTCCCTCTGCTGGCGGTCAACTCCGGTCATCGGCCGTGTTTGGCCGAACATCCGAGTCGGGTCCGGGGTCGATTCTGACGTGCTCCGCGGTGGCCGGTGGTGGCGCCGCAACGAAGGCCCGCAGCGCCCTTAGGCCGCTCGGTCGCCCGGTTCCGCCGCGCGGCGCCGGGCGCGGTCGCCAGCCTCGCCGGCCGATTTCAGCGCATGGGCGTCGCGGTTGATGGCCTGGAGGTTGGGGAAGCCCCAGAAGCCCAGCAGGTCCGGCCAGGGCAGGTCGCGGTGCCGGCGCCAGGCCTGGTGGAGCGGCACGCGATGGTCGACCTCGCGGCCTCGCAGCAGGCGCTGGCCGGTGGCGGGGCAGCGCCGCCGCTGCAGCTTCGCCAGCAGCTTGGCCTGACCGGCCGGCGCGATCCAGAGTTTCCAGGCCGCGACGCAGCAGCCGTGCCAGCGCGCCCGGCGGTTGGGCTTGCCCTCGCGCCAGAGGTCGCGGTGCCAGCCGAACCGATAGACGGGCTGACCGCAGAGGCAGCAGGTGCCGGGCTCGGCGCGATGGGCCGCCTCGCGGAACGGGGCCGGCGGCACCCGAAAGCTGCGCGCGCGCCCGTCGTCGGAGGCGGTGGCGAGGCGCCACCGCCAGCCCTCCGGCACGACGCTCCGCTTGGCCAGAGCCCGGGCGAGACGATCGGCCCGCACCGGGTGGTGGCGCCAGTAGCTCTCCACGGCGAGCCGCGGCACGAACGGGCGCGCCAAGGCGTGAATCAGCACGGCCGGCGGGAACACGCCCGGCACCGCCTTGAGCAGGCGAGCGCGGGACTGCGTGTTGCGGTCGTCCCGCCATGGAGTCATGTCGTTCGACCTCTTTACCGTTCGCGCCCGCCAGTAGCGCGGGGCCGGCCGCTGAGGCAAGCCGCAGCCTTGGGCAGCCTGTTGTGGGGATGGAGGAGGACTCGCGCCGGTCCTTCGGCACGGTGGGCGGGGTCAATGACGGCTACGGCAACCCGGCCGACTCGAACGCAGGATGCGCCATCGAAGGCTCCACCCTGACCTGCACGGGCAACACGTGGTCCGTGCGCCAGGCGACGATGGGCGCCTGGGATACGATCTACAACGGAAACTACGGCCAGCTCCGCGCCGGTGCGCAATATTCCTACACGCACCGAACCGGCTTCTCGGCCACCGTCGGCGGCGCGCCGAAAACCGACGAGAACGTCGTGCTCACGAGCTTGCGCTATTATCCGTTCTGACGCGAGAGCACCGACCTCGGGGGCTGTGCGCAGCCTCTCCGGACCCGACGAGCGGGGTCGAAGGCAGCGCCTGAGTAGCGTAAGGTCCCGCCTCCGCAGCCGGGTCACGGGATCCAAGCGCATGACAGTCGAGCAGGCCCCCTCCCACTCCGGACCGTCCAGCGTCGCGGCCCCGCCGGCCTCCATCCTCGACCACGTCCGGCCCGAGGTCACGGGGCTGCCGCGCAGCGGCATCGAGGAGGTCTTCACCTACGGGCTCGGCCGTCAGGGACTGATCCCGCTCTGGGTCGGCGAGGGCGACCTGCCGACGCCGGCCTTCATCTGCGACGCCGCCACCCGCGCCATGGCGGCGGGCGAGACCTTCTACACCTATCAGGGCGGCATCCCGGAGCTGCGCTCCGCCATCGCCCGCTACATGACGGCCCATTACGGCCGCCCCTTCGCGGACGCGCCCCTGCCTTTCGGGCCGGAACGCTTCTTCGTTACGGTGGGCGGCATGCAGGCCTTGCAGATCGCCATCCGCATCGTGGCGGGCGGCGGCGACGAGGTGCTGGTGCCGACCCCGGCCTGGCCCAATTTCGCCGGCGCCCTGATCGCGACGGGGGCCCGGCCCGTCGAATGCCCGATGCGCTTCTCGGGCCATGGCGCCGACGGCCGCTGGCGCCTCGACATCGCTGACCTCGAGCGGGCCGTGACGCCGCGAACCCGGGCCCTCGTGGTCAACTCGCCCTCGAACCCGATCGGCTGGACCGCGACGCCCGAGGAGGTCGAGGCGCTGCTCGATTTCGCGCGCCGACACGCGCTGTGGATCGTGGCCGACGAGATCTACGGGCGCTTCTTCTATGCCGGCGCCCCGGATGGGCGGGCACCCTCGTTCCACGACGTCATGCGGTCCGACGACCGGGTGATGTTCGTGCAGACCTGCTCCAAGAACTGGGCCATGACGGGCTGGCGCGTCGGCTGGCTGGAGGCGCCGCCCGAACTCGGCGTCAGGATCGAGAGCCTGGTGCAATATTCGACCTCCGGCGTGCCGGTGCCGACGCAACGGGCCGCCGTCGCGGCCATCGAGGGCGGCGAGGACTTCGTCCGGGACCAGGTGGACCGCGCCCGCCGCAACCGCGACACGCTCGCGGCGGCGCTCGACGCCACCGGACGGATTCGCTTCGCGGTGCCGGACGGCGCCTTCTACCTGTTCTGCGGCCTGGAAGACGCCGCCGACAGCCGCACGCTCGCCATGCGGCTCATAGACGAGGCCGGCATCGGGGTAGCGCCGGGCTCCGCCTTCGGCGAGGCCGGCGAGGGCTTCGTCCGGCTCTGCTACGCCCGCAAGACGGCCGACATCGCCGAGGTGGCGCGCCGTATCGTCGGCTGGCTGGGCCGCTGAAGCCCCCGGCTCTTTCGAGGGAACGAGGCCTCGAAGGCCCGTAAGAGCCGCCGGGTAGTCGAGCGGGCGCGGCGCATGGATCCGGTACCGCCCGCGGCCTGCGCCATATGGCTCCATGCCTTGATTTCAGCCCATCGACCGACAGGTTCAAGCCTGTCGGACAGGGCCGGAAAGGCAGGACTTTTGGCATCCATCATCATCTTCGGCGGCGCTGGCGGCATCGGCTCGGCGATCGCGCGGTGGCTCGCGGCGCGGGGCGACAGACTCCACCTCGTGGGCCGCGACCCCGCCAGGCTCGCGGCGATCGCGCGCGAGGTCGACGCGCCGTCGTCGCTGGCCGACGTCACAGATCCGGCGGCAATCGCTGCAGCCGTGGCGGCCGCGGCCCAGGACGGCGGGCTTGCGGGCCTCGTCTATGCGGTCGGCACCATCAACCTGAAGCCGATCGGCGCCCTGACCGAGGCCGATTTCGAGCGCGATTGGCGCGTTAACGCGCTCGGCGCCGCGCTCGCCCTCAAGGCCGCGGCGCCGAGCCTGAAACAGGTCGAGGGTTCGTCCGTCGTGCTGTTCTCGACCGTGGCGGTGCGCCAGGGCTTGGCCGCGCATGCCTCGGTCAGCATGGCCAAAGGCGCGGTGGAAGGGCTGACGCTGGCACTGGCGGCCGAACTCGCCCCCAAGGTGCGGGTCAATTGCATCGCGCCGTCCCTCACCCGCACGCCGCTGGCCGACGCCCTTACCCGCAACGAAGCCCTGGCCAAGGCCGTGGCCGAAACCCACGCGCTGCGGCGGCTCGGCGAGGCCGACGACATCGCCGGGCTGGCGGCCTTCCTGCTCGGTCCGGATGCCGCGTGGATCACCGGCCAGGTGATCGGCGTCGACGGCGGGCGCTCGACGCTGCGCACCAAGGGGTAGGCCCAGGCGGCGTCACCCCTGCGCCGTGGGCCGGACCACGACCTCGCCCACGTCGACATCGGCCGGTTGCTCGATCGCGAAGGCGATCGCGCGGGCGATCGCATCCGGCGGGATCGCGACCTTGTCGCGGAAGGCTTCGAGTTGGGCCTTCACCTCCGGATTGGTCACCGCGTCCACGAAGTCCGTGTGAACGAAGCCGGGCGAGACGATCGTCACGCGGAGCTTGTCGCCTGCCTCCTGGCGCAAACCCTCGGAGATGGCGCGCACGGCGAACTTGGTGCCGGAATAGACCGCCATGTTGGGTCTGGTGATCAGACCGGCCGTCGACGCGATGTTGACGAAATGGCCGAAGCCCTGCTGGCGGAACACCGGCAGAGCTGCCGCGATGCCGTAGAGGACGCCTTTGATGTTGACGTCGATCATCTCCTCCCACTCGGCGACGCGCAGGTCGTCGAGCGGGGAGATCGGCCCGACCCCGGCATTGTTGACGAGAACGTCGAGCCGGCCGTAGCGCTCGCAGGCCAAAGCGACGAGGCCCGATAGATCGTCGCGCCGTTTGACGTCGGTCGGCGCATAGACCGCCTCGCCGCCCGCTCCCGCGATACGCTCGGCGAGAGCCGCGAGACGATCCGATCTGCGTGCGCCGAGGACGAGCTTCGCGCCGCGCTCGGCCAAGAGGAGTGCCGCCGCCGCGCCGATACCGCTGCTCGCGCCCGTGATCGCGACGACCTTGCCGTGGATGCTCGCCATGACGTCCTCGCGTGGTGCTCAGGCCCCGTCGCGCCGTTGCGGTGGGTCGACGATCTGGTAACCCGCGTGGCCGATCAGGAAAAGACCGTCCAGCACCAAGTTCCGGAACGGATCGAATTCAAGCTGGAGATCTCGGCCGAAGCCTCACTTGCCGATGTAGCGGTCGAGCGTCTCGACGTGGTCGATGAGCCCCTTGCGCTTCATGAATTCGGCAAAGGCGGCGTATCGCTGAGCGTCGACGGCGGCGGGATCGGCCGCGAGGCGCGGGATCGTGGCGCCCCAGGCGGCCTTGTCGAGCGCGTCGTCGAGCTTCGGATAGGCCTTGACGAAGGCGGCCCAACTATCCTCGGGGTAATCCAGGATATAGAGTTGCGCCGCCGCGACCGCGTCCAGGAAGGGGCGAACGAAAGCAGCACGGCTCTTCTCGACGGTCGTGATGAAGATCGATTCGTCGTAGGGCGGCACGCCGTGCTCCTCGGGGAAGAACAGTCTGGCCGGATGGCCGGCCAACTGCATTTCGTAGAACTCGACGTTGCGGTAGGCCCCGACCACCGCGTCGACCTGGCCGCCGAGCAGCGGCTCGGTGAGGGCGAAATTCACGTTGACGAGTTTCACGTCCGTGAGGCTCACGCCGGCGCTCTCCAGCATGGTGCCGAGCAGCGCCGTCTCGTAGCCGGCCACCGAATAGCCCACGGTCTTGCCCTTGAGGTCGGCGAGCGACTTGATGGGTCCGTCGGCCAGCACCATCACGGTGTTGAGCGGCGTCGCGATCGAGGTGCCGATGCGCTGCACCGGTAGGCCGGCCGCGACGTCGAGGTAGAAGTTCGGCTGGTAGGTCAGCGCGATGTCGCCTTGCCCGGCCGCCACCAGCCTGGGCGGCATGGACGGATCCGCCGGCTCGACGAAGGACACGTCGAGTCCGGCCCGCGCGAAAAAGCCTTTCTCCCTGGCCACCACGATGGCGGCATGGACCGGGTTCACGAACCAGTCGAGCAGCAGCGTCACCTTCTGGGTTGCTGGCGCCGTGGGCGGTGGCGCCACGGGTGCGGGCGCGGCGTCGGCCGCGCGGGCGGGGGCCGGCGGAGCCAGGCCGGCCGAGAGGCCGAGCAGAAGGGTGGCGGCGAGGGCGAGGCTGCGCATCAAAGGTCTCCGGGGCGGGGAAGGTCGGCGAGCGTGTCGGGCGCCCAGAACACGAGGCGGCGCGTCAGCGCGCCGACCGCGGCCCAGAGGGCGAGCGAGAACACCACCAGGATCGTGAGGCCGGCGAAGACCGTATCGGTCTGCATCCGGGCATTGGCGTGCAGCATGACGAGGCCGAGCCCCGACGAGGAGCCGACCCATTCGCCCACCACGGCGCCGAGCGGCGCCACCGCGGCCGCGACCCGGAGGCCCGCGCCCAAGGCCGGCAGGGCGGCGGGCAGCCGGATGATGAGCAGCGTGTCGCGCCTGCTGGCGCGGTTGAGGCGGGCCAGATCGATCAGGCCTTCGTCGGTGCGGCGCAGTCCTTCGAACAGGCTGGTCGACACGGGGAAGAAGATGATGAGCCCCGCCATGGCGAGCTTCGACGCCACGCCGAAGCCGAACCACACGACGAGGAGCGGCGCAATGGCGAACACCGGCAGGGCCTGGGCCACCACCAGGAGCGGTCCCAACGCCTGTTCGAGGCGCCGCGACTGGGCCATCACCAGCGCCACCGCGATGCCGCCGAGCGTGCCGAGCATCAGCCCGCCCAGCATCTCGGCCCCCGTGGTCAGCGCGTCGCGCCACAGCAGCGGGGCCTGCGCCACCAGGGTGAGGGCGACGCGCGACGGCGGCGGCAGGATGTAGGCGGGGGTGCCGAGCGTCCGCACCGCGCCCTCCCACAGCGCGAGCGCGCCCGTGCCGGTGAGGATCGCGGCCCAAGGCCAGCGGCCGAGAGTCCGGCGGCCGCGAGCCCGGCGGGCGGGCGCGGCGCCGCGGCGCTTCGGCCCGAGCCCCGCACCGTCCCCCAATCGCCCTCGCGCCGTGGCGCCCGCCTGGGGCATGGTGTCGTTCCCTCCGCCGGCATGATCCGGTTCAGGTTCCACGGGTTGCCTTCGGCCCACGAAGACTCTCAGCCCGGTTGGGTCCGGGCACCCCGACGATGATGTGACGAACTATGCCGGATGTGGCGTCGGGCGCAAGGGCTGGCGTGTCTGGTGCTGCTGCGATCCCCGGGCGCGGTCCGAGGAACGATCATTGTGCTCCGATCGGCCGCGATGGTAGGCTCGCCCCATGCTGCGCGCTTCCGATGCCGCGTTGGTCGCGGCCGCCCGGTCCCTCATCCTGGCCCGCTTCGAGCCCCACCGGCACGTCGTCGGGTGCGCGCTACGAACCCGCGCGGGGCGCGTCCATGCGGGCGTGCATCTCGAGTGCCATGTGGGACGCGTCGCGGTCGGCGCGGAGGCCGTGGCGAACGGCCGGGCCGCGACGGAGGGCGACGGCCACGAGATCGAGACCATCGTGGCGGTCTATTGCACGGCTGTCGGCGTCGAACCGACGATCGTGGCGCCCTGCGGCATGTGCCGCGAGATAATCTCGGACTATGCGCCGGCCGCACGGATCAGCATGCCGTCTGCGGACGGGCCTCGGGTATTCCGCGTCTCGCGCCTGCTGCCCGAAAGATTCGCGCGACCGGCACCGGGCGGAGGCGCAGCCACGAGGGTAGCTGAAGGGGGGCCGGCCCACCATGACGGCGGCCGGCGCCCCTGACGGATCAGATGATGCCGGGACCGCCCGGAGAGCCCGGCATGCCGGGAGCACCCGGCAGTTCGGGCTGGTTGCCGGGCATGCCCGGCATGCCGACCCCTGGGTCGATCACGTCGGGGCCGGGCTGCGGGATGCCGAGCGGGTCACGCGACGGCACTTCGGTCGGGGTGGGCCGCATCGGGGGATCGCCCGGCGCGGGGCCGACCGGCGCGGGGTCCGGCATGGCAAGGATGTCGCTGGTGTTCATGGCCGCTCCTTCGGGTTGGGGGGCGCCCGGCGGCGTCCCTCGGCCCCACCATTCCAACGCCCCGGCGGCCGCAAGGTGGCATGGCCGACGCGTTGCCTCGTTGGCGCCCGTTCACCACGACGGGTCGGCGTCATGATGGGCGAGGACCTGTACGGACCGGCGGCCGAGCGGGCGGTCAGAACTTCGCGACGAGCGCGATGCCGCCGACCATCAGTGCTGCCCCGAGCATGCGCGCACCGCCGAGCGGGTGCACCTCCATGCCGAACCAGCCGTATTTGTCGATGAACAGCGACATCAGGATATTGGCCGTGATGGTGAGCCCCGCGAAGGCGCCGGCGCCGACCTTGTCGACGAACAAGAGCCCGGCCACCACGG
>JAABUM010006984.1_pt1 | contig 10702 bp, 11 predicted proteins | sample 5559161 | NCBI WGS metagenome assembly JAABUM01 (sample SAMN10711868, study PRJNA513369) | rock metagenome | isolation source: Antarctica rocks | place: Antarctica: Victoria Land, Siegfried Peak nord | reverse complement strand
TACCTTAAAGACCTGTAAGATTAATATCTTGTAAATTCATCAAGAAAACGCTTTGCATAAGCATAATAACATGTAGCCGCACTGGAGCTTGAATACACAATGATGCAGTGCCACTTACCAAAGCAATTCCATTCATGTCAGAATTACTTGTATATTGTATGTTTTCGACATATATTCACGTCAAAGACAATTGTCACACACTACAATTTTCACGACCTCTGTTTACATATTGGGTCCGTTGCAGCTAGTTACGGGGTCATAAGGGCAGTTATACAACCACTTCAGCACTCCAATTTGCATATATATGACCACTCGCAGTTTTTCACCTTGTCTTAGTTGTAGATACTCAGCTTGGCTGCACACAGTCTGCTCATGCGCAGTCTGTCAGCTCAGCTGTGACTCCTCTGTGATATGTCAGTCCAGCCCTATTATGTCAGCGCACATGCGCTGCCACCAAGCATGCGATCTGAAGTGCTCCTTTCGAAATTGTCACAACTCCACCCCTATGCATCCTTTGATGAACGAAAACTCATTAATACATTCAAAAGAAAAGCTGCCCCTGTTTGTTTGTACATATGGAAGTCAGCAACTTTGTTACGATCCAAACAGTTATTTTTCCAACTGGGTACAGACTGCACAGCCTCATGGCAAACACGATGTGACCTTTCTATCTGCACTATATGATGAAATTGCTTCAAGGCATTTGTCCTTTGTTATTTTGATCACATATCTTAATGTTGTTTTAGGATTGTACAATTCAAAGTCGGCGCCTCTTGACGCGACAAGATTCCAAAACTTGTATAACAATGTAGTGAATGAATTGTAATGAATGCAACCTCAGCAAAATACATTTCTCGTAAATCTCCCTCCGATTTGGCTGATTGAATGGAGATCAGCAACGTTGTTCGTTTTCGAGTTGGAGCCTAACGAATAAATTATCCAGGCTGAGTACAGGAAGACACAACTCCATGACAAAGACTGTGGACCCTGTGATAAGAGCTGTGCTAAAAACTGATCGGCTCAGTGAAGAGAAGCGAACAGGGTACTCCAAAAGGCTCGCACTTATTGCAGCGGCTGCTGGCAATAACCCATTAATCCCTGTCTTGGCCCAACATCCACAAAACGTGCTTGGTTGGATTCTGAAGAATTATCATGAAATTGGGACCCAGAGAACCATGATTGTCGCAATCCTTGGAGCGTACAAAATTTTGAATCTGAAAATGAAGGAGAAGGGGAGCTATGAGATGTACTTGAAAGAATATGAAAAGCTGGATGGCGTGCTTCGTGACCGGGCAAAAGATAATGTTCCTACAGACAGGCAGCGCGCAGGGTTCGTAAGTTATCCCGAGCTGCAACGCGTCAGAAATAGGCTCCCTGTCGGATCCAAAGAACGACTGCTTCTCAGTTGTTATGGGGGCTGTATACCCCCTCTTAGAAATGATCTTCATTCATGTGCTATAAGGAAACTGGAGTGTGATAACGAATCCGCAAGACAAGCCCTTTTGCAGCAGATCACTCCCAACGAAATCTTGCTTCCTTATGATAGAAATGCACCGGGCGTTCTCATTTTGAGGGAGTTCAAAACACAAAATCGCGAAAACCCAAAACTGTATAGCCGTTCACTAGGCGATAAGCTCACAACTGAGCTCAGGGCGTCGCTCAAGGACCACCCTAGACACTTTTTGTTTGTAGAGAGCAGAAGTGACAGACCTTATACCTACAGTGGATTCGCCATGTGGGCCCGCCGCACCTTGCAGAGCTTATTTGGCAAGCCTAGCACCTTGACCTTGTTAAGACACGGTTACATTAGTCATATGCTGGCCTTTGGCCAGCTGTCTATCAGAGATAGAGAGCAGCTAGCAAAAGAGATGTGTCACAGTCCGACTACTCAAATGCAATATCAGTGGATTGCTAAAGAGCCTGATGCAAAGAATGTAGACATCTAACACAGGTCAGATAAAGCCTTTTATGCATCTTGCAGGAATGAACAGACAACTGACCGCACTTTGGATGTTCAGTCCGTGATATATGAACATTTGTAGGCATTCAGCACCTTGAGTTCAACGACAAGTGCCTTGAACGAAAGTCAACCTGTATCAAGGGCACATCTAATGACATGTAATTTGCGCAACGAAAAGGAGAACCGCATTCACACAGGGTGTAGTCGAGTCGCTAGATTTGCTCAGCCCTAACACAGCATTTAGTCTTTTGTACTGCAAAAGCTCAATGTGACATGTGTACTGCACAGGTGCAACATTGCAGACAGCCGTCTTGATGCTTCAATGAGCCCAGCTCAGCTCACCCTCTACATCATGAGTAGCCATCTGCGGTGGAGCTGTCTGCATAAATGGTGTCGGTGGAGCTGTCTGCATAAATGGTGTCGGTGGAGCTGTCTGCATAAATGGTGTCGTGAATGTCGTGGAGAAGGCTGGACATGCGTCCCAAGCACAGAGTTGATTTCAAATTGTAAATGCAACGAACAGTGACAGCATGTATTTTTACTTTAATCATGGCTACAAGAAAAGCAGCTTTTGTCTTTCAAGGTAGTTTTTGCAGGCAGCTGATATAAAGAATCAGAGCGGACACTTCTGCGTTGGAGCTAACCTGTCAGATTGCAGCCAAGCTGACGTACCACAGCTGAGCTGGAAAACATGCAGCCGAGCTGACGGATTGCACCTGAGCTGACGTATGACAGACTCGACATATCACAGCCAAGCTGACAACTTGCAGCCTCACTAACAAATAACTGTGAAGAACAAAAAACAGATGAGCTGACAGACTGCAGCCGAGCTCACAAACTACAAAATAGGAGACCGATCACAGCTCAGCTAACAGCTTGTAACTGAGATGACAAAGTGCATAGGAGGTAACCGGGTGCAATTGAGCCGACAGCTGAGCTGACAGCTGATTTGACAAGTGGCTGCTGAGTTGACAAAGTGCAAAAGAGCTGACATTTTGCAACTGAGAAATTGCTGCAGACCCGAGTCTGACCTGGACCAGATTGAAACCTTCCATAACAGCTAGCTTGAACGAAGATCTGAAGAAGCAATTGTACCATGACTTGACACAGGGTCGAGAAGACATAGAGGTCATGACAAACGACCCCAGCAGACAGCCGCAGCACGACATGGTAGAGTTTGTCAAAGAGGCAGAAGGTGCCATCAGGAGCTTTTATGCTACACAGGCAGGTGCATGTCGATTCACTACTCAGATCAATTACATACAAAGGGGATATGGGATATGTTGCAAGAGAAACAAGCCCATGCTGGCCCTTGATCAGCAGCAGAATCTCATTAAAGAATGCAATATCCAATACATTTTCTTTTCACAAAAAAGGTTAGTTGAAAACCCTCAACATCCAACAACAGAATCGTCTCAACTAGAAACATGACAACTTGCTGAATATTGAATGATTCAATATCTGGCAAAATGTGATTCACATACAATGCTGGCAAGTGCATGATGATGCACTGCTCAGATCAAGAGGAACCACTGTGGATATTGGATATGCTGCCAGAGAAACGAAGCCAGACTGGCCCTTGATCAGGCACAACACCTTACATGTCATAATTGAATATGCAATACATTTTTCCCCTTCAAAAAAGGTTGGTTGAAAATCCTCGACTTGCAACAGCTAAATGATCAAATCAGACATATGGCAAACAGACCCAGGTCAGACCCAGGTCTGACCCGGGTATGACCTGGACCAGATTCAAACCTATGAACGAAGATCTGCCAAGCTACCCTTATCACGCCCTTCCTGCGCCATCAATGGCAACTGACTACTGTGGAAAACACCGCTGCTCATTGATCAACTGGGATTGATGTTTGAAGAGATACCACAGACAGCCGTAGCAAGACATGGTAGAGTTTCTCAAAGAGGTAGGAGACGCCATCAGGAGCTTTCATTCCATACAGGTAGGTGCATGTTGGTTCACTACTCAGATCCATTACAGACAAAGGGGATATGGGATATGTTGCAAGAGAAACAAGCCCATACTGGCCCTGACTCAGCGGTAAAATATTCATATCCAAAAGGAATATCCAATGTATTTTCTTTTAACAAAAAAGGTTGGTTGAAAATCCTCAACATGCAATGACAGAATGGTCTCAAAACGCGAAACGTGTAAGTTGCGGGATACTGAATAACTGAATTTCTGGGAAATGTGACTCACGTACAATGCCGGCAGGTGCATGATGATTCACTGCTCAAATCAAGGGGAATCACTGTGGATATTGGATATGCCGCAAGCGACACGAAGCCAGACCGGCCCTTGATCAGGCACAAAATGTTACATGTGATAATTGAATACTTTTCTAGTTTTTTTTACCAGGAGAAGTTGGTTGAAAACCCTCAACTTGCAACAACTAAATGGTTCAATTAGCAATATGGCAAACCTTTGAATAGTTAATAATTGAATATAAAGGTGTCCCACATGCAATGCTGGCAGGTGCAGGCTCAAAACGGTGACGTCAACAGTTGATTATGGATAAGCAACAAAGCAAACAAATCCATGATAGCCTTTGAACAACAAGAAATGGATATCCAGAAATTTGAAAGATTTAATTTCAGCTGGCTGAAAGATCCTGAACACGCAACAATCAATGTCAGTGCTCTCAGAAATTGAAGATTGCATATTTGACACATGACATATACATTCGAGCACACACACCACTAAAGATAACAAGCTCTATATGCACACTACTGTACCCATGCATGCAACCCAGTTCGCTGCATCACCTGAACTCGAGTGCAGTGACAGCAGCACACACAGCATCCCTGTTCTCTACCAGATTTGGGCGTTGCCTTCTGTACAGCTCCTCATAATGTTCTGGATGATTGCTCTTCCAGCATGGCCGCAAGACATGGTTCACATAGCCTTTTAGGTGTCCTGCCTGTCGTTTTGGGAGCTTTGATGGCACAGCTTCTGCGAGTCCCTCAACAATGTCAGCAGCTTCATCCAGCAAGACAAGTAAGATACTATCCTTAGGCCAAGGAACCTACACAAGAACACCGCAACAGCGCTGCACAATGTCAAATTTGCTGGCACTGTGTTGGCAAGGTGTGATGTTCTGACTCTGTGTAGATGCAGGGTTGAGGTGCAAATATCGTATTGCGGCAACAGCCACATTCAAGGGGTCTGAGTCAGCAAATCCAAACTGCTTGAGGTGGTACTTACTCAACTTTTGTAGCTGCAACAAAGCCACATCAACAGATCTTGTGCAATCAGCTGAAAGACGCGTATTGAATGGCAACAGATCAGTGGCTAAGCAAGCATGCTTTCTCAGCCCAGAGCCATTCACTGCAAAAGCCTTGTGACAATGAGCACAATTCTCCATCTCCTTGCGCTTGCATCCCCCTGGTTTCTTGACATGCCTGTTGTAATGTCCAATCTGTTTTGTGCAATAGCCACATTTGGAACAAGTGAGCTTTTGAACCATGTCATACTACTGAGACGTGAACTTTATGTTCCTTTTGAGACCAACAGGGATGTCAGTGTGACTGCCCAGAAACACAAGCAAACACCTGTGTCTGCAAGGCAAGGGTGCTCCACTCATGCTCAGCAGCATACTTGAGGCGGTCATGTGTGCTCTTCACTGGATGTTGCAATGGTTTTAGCCTCCACTCATGCTCATGCCATTCCAGCATGTAGTATTGCAATGTCCATGGTTGTGGCTGAGTTTGTCTGCCCCCTGCGTTGGACTTGTTGAGTCGCTTGACAGCAGCCAGACGTCTCTTCTCCCAGTCATCCTCTTGATTGCGACGGTGTCTCCTGTAATGCATTCCAGACATTGTAGTCACCAGAAGAGAAAAATAGGCAAGAATTGCAACGACCTTGCTCGCTTGTCATGCAAAGGTACTTTATGCCATGAAAAACAATAGTGTGTGACCAGCCCTGAAGCGGATTTGATTGTCAGATAAGTGGACAAGATGACATAAACAATGTGAGATACATCATTGTCATGCACAGTGTGCACTTCAAAGCTAGAAGGCAAAAAGAACAAGACAGACTTGTACACAATAAACAAGTGTAATACACCACTCTCATTTAATCCTTGGATCACGTGTCCAAAAGAAGATGCAGCAGGAGTTCCCCTGACTGATTGAACATATGATGCACTGGCCATGTCTGTCATGAGTATCCTTTCAAGCATCACAAGATGGACACAAGCACCATATGCCTGAAACAAAATTTTGACCACCAAGTAGACGCATGCACTACTCTAAAGGTACTGTGTGCATGAGGCACAGCATAGAGTACAGTATATCTTCATACACTTGCTTCAGCCAAATGCAACACAAGTGTATGCAATGATAAATCCCGGAGACTATAGACTGATACAGACAGCACGTTGGCTACTGAAGCATCATTGAAGCTGGCTTGGTCTTTGGCAAAGCAAAGTTGGTAAAGCAGCCTTGCAGTCAAAAATCAAACTGCCTCGACCCTTGTGTCTGATCGTGCTTGCTCATGTATGAGATTTGAGTAACGATTTTGCAGTATGAGGGCGTGTGACTAGTGTTGATATTATGATTATCATTATTATTATACTGATGGTGCTTATATTGCTCAAGTGTATCTGACTGTACAAGGATGCATACTCTGCAAAGACTGCTGCTGCAGCCAATGCAAGACAGGTACACAAGCTGTATAGGCATAACCAAGCTACTACATTTGAGTTGCAACGGACATGAAACGTTTGATCAAACGTCTTTTTGTGTCCGAGTTCGAGGTTGTGACACTTGCATGCTGTTTAGTGGACATTTCCGCTCATTCCTCATGGGATGCTCGAATACACCTTGCAATATCATGGTGTTGCTCAGGCTGGGTACGCATGTGGTTGCTTGGACAGGGCGTTTCATGCAATGCACAGTGACAGCATGCACCCTGCTTTGATTAGTGGCTACAAGGAACACAGCCCACACTGCACTCTTTGGAGATAACATGCTGTTCAAGCTTGGCAGAGGGTCTACACAACTAACGGAGTGCAGCTGAGCTGACAAGTTGCACCTGAGCTGACAGCTGAGTTTACCGTTGCAGCTGAGCTGACAAGTTGCAGCTGAGCTGACAGCTGAGTTTACCGTTGCAGCTGAGCTGACAAGTTGCAGCTGAGCTGACATAAACAGTGTGTAGACTTGCACCAATGCACACCGCTGCTCAGCTGACTAAAGCAGCATGGCAGCTTGTTGCTGTGTATGGTGGAGGCACAGGAAGGCTCACTGAGGGGTTTTTGTCTTCTAGCAGCTTGGCCCTTGTAGACCCTCCTGCCGTCGTTGCCCGGCTGCCTCGCCTCCAGCCATTCCATTGATGGTAGCAGAGGTGCTTCGCGAGCGTAGCTGCCCACTACGTGGTTTTGCGTGCATCTGGTACGCCTGAAGTCGTCACTGAACATATACAAGATGCCTTTATCAGAGACATCATCTTATTCGGCAGAGTCGTGACCACTGTCGTCAGAGCTGCTGTCTCCGGCGAAATACTAGCAGGGCTGCCAGGGCCGTCAGAGGATGTCGCTGCGCGTTCAAGCTGTCGAACGCTCAGGCCATCATATACCTGTAAAGGAGTAAAATAACGTTTTTGGCTGATAGGTATGCACGGCTCCTCAGGGATGCCTTGCTGAGCAGCAGAGCTCAGCGCTTTCCGATGCTCTAAGGCAACCCTTGTGAGGCGTCTTCTGTCGCTTCTCTAGCTTGATTCACGGCTTCCAGAGAAGCATTCATGAAAGGCTAGCTAAGGGAGAGGTAGCATTGACTCACCTCTTCGCTGTGTATTTAATCTATGTTATTCTTCGAGGACAAGCCCCTCGCCATGCGCATAATAGCCCTTTTTCTCATGAAATTCGTCCCTGAAGGACTAGCCCTCAGGACGAGGGTCAGCTTTGCGTCTTGCTGGGCATACGCAATGACAGTAAAGTACTTTTTTTGCTGCAATGTGAACTGTCCTGAGTTCCACAGTTGGAAGCCCGGCGAGTCCTGTAAGGTTTCTGCCGTCAATAACATATTTCATTCGGACAAGCACAAGTGTATCGTCCCAGGCGTCAAATACTGCTGGGTATATCAATCCCAAGTGGCAGGCTGGACACTGCACACGAAAGGGTCTCAGGCTGCCAAACAGTTGTGCACGGAAAAGAACTCCCCATGGACTGGAGGTTGGATCGAGATCCCAGTGGTGCCAAACGTAGAACCGGTGACCGGCACTCGTTTCAACAAGAGAAAGGTTGTCTATTGTTTTGCAGGCTGATCAGTCAGCACCAAGACTGATTGATGATCATTGACATAGTTTGAGCTTATAGCCGCAGGGACCATCAGTCAAGCCCAGTGTCAAGGCAAAATATTCGGCTGTCAATTTCGAGACTTGTCACAGCGCACACCATTGCACACTTGCCTGCTTCCGTCGCTGTCTTTAGATGGCCGGTTGAAGGCGGATTTGTGGATGCATGGCACATGACTCCCTGCAGTATACACCTGTAGGATGGCTAAAATGCCTTGTGCAGCACTTTTGTTTGCATTGTTTTATTTTATTTCAAATATGCAGCCCATCATATCTCAAACTGCCATGCACAAGTCCGGTGACAAATGATACAGTCAATTTCACCACTTGCTACACAATTTGCCTGCTCCAGCCCCTGTCTTTACATTGCTAATTCAAAGCGAATTAGTTGATGCCAGGCTCATTATTCCCTGCAGTACAGACATGTAGGATGCCTGAAACGCGTTGTGTAGCATCTTTGCTTGTAATGTTTCAGTTTTATTCAAACGCAGCTTATCCAGCTCGTCATCGTCGTGCTCAAGTTCAGTGCTCAAAAATTACAGATGATCAACTTAGCGTGGCACATATTCACGTCGTCATTGCTTGGTTTCGCAATAATCGGATCTACACTTATTTGCAATCTAGGGCAAACGTTCGGATACATGGCTTCCTATTCGATTCAATACATAACTGCAGACCGTGACGGCCAATCATTGGCTCTAAAAGCTACACGTAGACACTTTATTCTTCAAAGCACTGCTCAGCATGTTCGTCATCAAGTATGCATGCACCTTGACTTCGCTGCTTGGCTTGCAATGCACCACAGTCAGTACTCATGAGCATTTAACGGCTTTCATCAAGTGACATACTGTTCAACACAGTCAATGGCTCATGGGGCCATTTCAAGCAACTGGTTTGAGCGCTGAACCCACATAGGAAGTGATGCGCACATCAAGTATGCATGCACCTTGACTTTGCTGCTTGGCTTGCAATGCACCACAGTCGGTACTCATGAGCATTTAACGGCTTTCATCAAGTGACATACTTTTCAACACAGTCAATGGCTCATGGGGCCATTTCAAGCAACTGGTTTGAGCGCTGAACCCACATAGGAAGTGATGCGCACACCACTTACCATTTTGAAGCAACGTCAGGATGTCTTCCAGCGTCTTCAGCCGCTGATTCTGAAGCTCAGGTCGTTGTCTCACGAAAATGGCAGCATATGAATGTGGCTTTCCAGTGTGAAGACCATACTCTGCAAATCGGGCCAGTTCGTCTGAGTGCTTCTTGGGGAGCTTCTCTGCGTTGAGCAATCCCCGCAGGATTCCAGCAGTTTCACGTTGCAGATCTTCGAGCACACTTTCTTTGGGATAGGCTACCCAGACATTCTTTTGGTCCTTCTTTTCAACGACAACAAGCTTCTCAGCATCAAATTGGCATGGCCGGACATTTTGCCACTGCGGAAACGCTGAGTTGACATGGAGGTACTTCACTGTTGCTAGTGCTACCTGCGTCATATCTGGGTCAGCAAACCCATGTTGCACCAGCAGGTAGCTGCTGAGGCACCGCAGCTTCTGCAGGCCCAGCGTGTAAGACCCATCTTCAAAGCCATCGTGTTCAAAGGGCTGGAGTTCGGGAGCTGCTAAGCAACTGAAATTTGTCGTGTGCTGCCTCAAACCTGTGCCACCGACCTTGAAAGATCTTCCACAGCGCGCGCAAGTTTCAGTCACGGTGCTAACATTTTTTCGATGCGTCTTGAGGTGTCGATTGAAGTGTCCGACCTGTGTGGTCGTATAATTACACTGTGGGCAAGAAAAAAGGGAAGACATCTGGGCTCAACACGTCAATCAGGGATGTGTCTACAATGTCAATGTCATGGAGCAAGAGCAAGTGATGGTGCAGGTTGACAGACTGGCAGGCGGGATTCTGCCGTTCCAAAAGAAGAGGAATGTCGAATCCCGTCTGCCGGTGTTTGATAATCCTGAGAACGACAACATCAAACTGGACAGTAAGGACAGCAACGTCATCAATGTTCTTCAAAAAGAAGTTTGGACAAAACAACGGGCACTCAAGAAAAGCTTTGACCCCGTCCGACTTGCAGATGTGATGAGCCTTGGAAACATAAACATTTTGTGACGGTGCCATGCTGCATCGGGCTTGGCAGGGTGTATGCAGGCCTGCGTTGAAGCAAGCGACGAGCCTTGCATCCACATATCCGCACTAGATGTTGTTGGCAGAGACAGCGGGCCGACTTGCCGCCAACGATGGTGATAACAAAGCGGATTGGTTCATGTAAGTACTTGCAACTGTGCTTTGACACGTAATGAACCGCTTTTTGATACAATCAAAATGTTGTGACTGTGAAATATTGCAATGGGCATGGCAGGATGTGTGCAGGTCTGCATTGACGCGAGCAATGAGCCTTGCATCCACAATTCCGCATGAGATGCTGCCTG
>JAABUM010006983.1_pt1 | contig 10704 bp, 23 predicted proteins | sample 5559161 | NCBI WGS metagenome assembly JAABUM01 (sample SAMN10711868, study PRJNA513369) | rock metagenome | isolation source: Antarctica rocks | place: Antarctica: Victoria Land, Siegfried Peak nord | reverse complement strand
CCCCCCACGCGCAGCACAGGCCATGCAGAAGGAGGCAGGCGAGCGCGCCGCAGGGCTCCACAGTTCCCAGGGCGCGATTGACGCCCATTTGCTGACGCCAGACGTCAGCGATTGGGTGTTTGTTTCGTGTGGGAACACGATACATGTGCCGTCCCTCGGCACGCCGGTGCATCTTCACAAATACTCAACTCATTCATGCTGTGGCTTGTCCCCTTGATGTTGGGGAGGTGTATGACACGGCGGCGCACCAGGCGCATCTCCACCATCAAGCCCGTGGTGGAGATGAACGCTGTGTTCAACCGAATGCAGCATTTCGCTCTACATTGAGGCCTATCGAGGCCTAAACATTCTCTCCTCAACCCCGCAGGTGTACGACACGGCGGCGCACCAGCGCATCTTCACCATCAAGCGCCCAGCCAGCGCGAAGCGGCTGAAGCACGCCAAGCCGCACCTGTACTGGGAGGCGGACAGCCTGCTGTACGTCGGCTGGGCCGCGACCATTACAGTGCGTGGCCTTTAAGCTTTTCCAAGCTGCATGGCATATGATGGTCAGCTACAGTTGCTGCTGTACTGCGGCTGGTCCGCCACCATCACGTCGCGTCAGTGGTCAAAGTTCAAATGAGCTGTGTGTCTTCTCATGACATTGCTCACGAAGTTCAGGCTGCTGTTCTGGGAAGATGCAGCCGCTCAGTCACCAGCGACTGGGGTGGCGCCGTCTTTGCTGCAAAACGGGCCTGCCCAAAGGTGTCCTCGTCGGCCATGAGAAACGCAGCTCCTCGCCTTGAGAAATGAACGTTCACCGACTGTGCAGGTGGCGCGGACAGCGCTGCTAGAGGAGTCGAGCACGGTGGGCAGCGTGGAGTCGTATGTCATGCAGGTCCTGGTGCAGCTGGACATCGACGGCTGCATCTTGGTGTGCCACACGGTCGACCTCTGCTCACATGACAACTATGGCACTCTACATAGATATCATCTCGGCAGGTCCTGGTGCAGCTGGACATTGATGGCTGCATCCTGGCGCGCCTTTCACATTCACATTGCAATGCATGTGATGGGTAGTCACAGACCTCGGCGACTGGCCAACTGCGGCTGGACGTCAACGGCTGCGTCCTAATGCGTCTGGCGCCTGCTGCAACCGCACCTCCTGCTATCGTCAATGATATGCATACTCGTAGCCGAAAGTTGGACTCCCACAACTGCAGGGCGTGGCGCCCTTTGGGCAGGACATGGCGCTGCTGACGCACCTGCACCACTCGGCAGCGGAAGGCGCGACGGCCGCCGACGTGGCAGACGACGAGGCTTTCCCGGAGGTGCGTTGGGTTCTTAGGGTTTAAGGGCACGCTCCCCACCCTACTCCCACTAATTTGATGAGAATCGGAATTGAATTGTTACACACGCCAGAACTTCACTGACACGATGAGTTTGGTGTCACGTCCGCTCCGCCGGCAACGTGTGTGGCATATCTTGCTTGCGCCGCCGCCTGGTGCAGCTGGTGGTCCTGCCTTGCAGCACCAGTCGATCGGGTTGCCACAATGTTTCCGGCTGCTGCCTTCCCTTTGCCTGATCCGAACGCTGAGATTCCTATCGTGGCGGGGAGACGAAGGGGCGACGGACGTGCCGCCGCGTGTCTCTCGATGACGAAGTTGAAACCCTATTTAATCTGATCCTCATCTACTGTGCAGCTCAAGATCCTGTCGTGGCGGGGGGACGAGCTGGCGTCGGACGTGCTGCCGATCGCAGGCCTGCAGCGCAGCGGCCCCGACCATGCCACGTCCCTGGCCACCTACTACCCGCTGTCCAAGGAGCGCACGCTCCAGGTGGGAGTCGCAATTGATGCTGATGCGCATTGATGTGGTGGGGACACGAAATAACACTGCTGCCGCACGCCCGTGTGCGCCGTTCGCAACACAAGCATTGGCGCGAACGAGGAAGCCCTGGCCGGGGGCCTCCACATGCAGCCCGACACAATCCTACTCCACGACTTTGGAGCACACGCAAGTGCCTGACTGAGCCATGGTGATTGATTTGTTTTGCCGTTTTGCAGGCCGACAGGCGGCTGACCGCTCCGAAGAAGGCAGAGTACAAGTGGTGGCCCGACAGCTACGAGCCTCTGTACTACGTCGTCACACCACGGGCGCGGTTCTCAAGGCCTTTCAGGGTTCCTATAGGATTTCATAATGCGGCTCTGGGAATTTTCAGAAAGCGGCCCTTCAAGCTGTCGCATGCTCTCTGCGAACAGTGCCTGCCAACCCTCGTGTCCACTGCAGCATTGGAGGCACCTGCAGCAGTCCCCCCTCATGACCCGGCAGTGCACAGCCTCAGGAATCAGGGTTGCTTCAGAGCCAATGGGGAAGGCGCTGGCATTTCGTTTTCCTGCACCAGGACGGACTGCCGCAGTGCCGGAAAGCCTCCAGAAATGTTGAAACCTCTCAGCTCTGATGGAACGGGACGTGGTGGTGGGGCGGCCGCAGAACGGGGACGACAGGGTGGCGTGGCTGCTGCAGCCCCTGAAAGCCTCCAGAAGGAATGAGACCTCCAATTTGTCTGAACAGGATGTGGTGGTGGGGCGGCCGCGGGACGGGGACGACCGGGTGGCGTGGCTGCTGCAGCGACGGCGCTACCGGGAGGCGCTCGCCATCGCCGCCACCGACCGCAGCCTGCGCAAGCACAACCACCAGCAGGTGGGCATCTGATAGTTGCCCGGTACAGAAAGCTTAGCTGGCAGATTGTCCCTTTGTGTCATCTATCATCCACATCAGTTACCGCCGCCATCGTCCGCAGCCTGCACAACCCACCAGCAGGTGGCGGCCGCTGCCGGCAGCACTGAAGCTGCTTGCGACTGCTTCTCTCTGAAACTCAAGACCTGCCTTTCGTGTTTGACACCATGCTCAAGTTCAAGGCATCTGGCCTGCCAGGCAGTTGCGTGTATGCGCCACAGGTGGCGATGCAGTACCTGCAGTACCTGCTGGGGCAGCGCAATTTCGCCGAAGCCGCGGCACTGTGCCCAGAGCTACTAAAGGTGTGCGCGCTCGCCCCTCCCACAGTGAACTTGCACATGGCGGCACCAGCCACATTGCATAGGGAGGTGTTGTCGGGTGGCAGAATCGAGTGGCTGGCCTGCTGCCATCCATGAAGGTCCCGCCAATTCGGCTCGCACTCTTTTCTGAAACCCTCTCGCAAATACTTGCGAGCAAATAGAGATTGCTTCACACTGCAGTGCCGCTTCACAGACCGATAGTGAAAGCTACACGAATGTTCAATGACACTTGTTTATTCTGTCTGGCGCACAGGATGACGTTGCGGCGTGGAAGCGCAGCACAGGCAGCTAACAATACTCAGAGGTACCTACTGATAGCACGAATACTAGCAACACTGCTCTGCTGCCATGCAGGACGACGCGGCGGCATGGGAGCGGCAGGTGTACACCTTCGCGCAGCATAGGCAGCTGCCGGTACTGGCGCCGCACATCCCCATCGGCATCATGGCGCCGCAGCTGCGCCGCCAGGCCTACGAGATGGTGCGCCCGCCTGACGGTGGAACCAGCGTGCCGATGCAATGGAGGAGTGCGTGGACACCTGGACACAATCATTACGACGCTGCTGCTGACCTGCTCGAAGCAAAGGGGCACCGTCCAAAGCGTCAGATGCACGGATATCGTTGATGGCATAGCGATGCTTTCGCGAGAGCCCAGATGCTCAGGATTCGTGGTGCACACTTGAGAGCGGCCCTAAAACCTGAACCTCGAACCCTCAATCCCCTGGCGCAGGTGCTGATGGCTTTCCTGCTGTCGCCGGCGCACCACGAGCAGCTGCTGCCGCTGCTGCGGCGCTGGCCGCCGCAGCTGTACTCTGTCCCCGCACTCACGGAGGCCACCCTGCACAGGTGAGCAGACTCTTACACCATTCATTGCGGTCTTTGTAAATCTTTTGCAATGCCGCAGCTGTATTCTGTGCCCGCGCTCACGGAGGCTACCCAGCACCGGTGAACAGACCCTTAGACCCTTCAGTGCGGCCTTTGCTAACCCCTCGACACGGCCTGTCGGTATGCGCAGGCATCCACCGCAATCACATCACGCTTTCGCCTGGGCGCTTTGCAGCGCAAGCTGCTGCTCAATAGGTTGTTGGTTGTCAGGCTGATGCATCCACAAGGCTGACAGTGCAGCGCACCAAACGGCATGTGACGCCTCCTGAGGCGGCCACTATGAATGCTCGCAGGATGCAGTCGCTTGGTGGCGGCACGCCCGCCCTCATGGCTGTTGCCGCGCACCTGTACACCCTGCAGGCAAGTCACCTCCACATTGCATTTAGAGAATCTCAAACCTCCCAAGGAGCTCTCTTACATTCAGCGTGCATCAACACATTGTGGCGAGCACTCTATTGTGTTTCCTGTCTGCACTGCAGGCACCCAGCCGTTTTTCCGCGGTTCCAGGACCTTAGCCAGAGGTTAATCGCTGTGCTGCAACAATGTTGACAATTTCATTCTCGCTTTTCTTGAGGGGCGGGCGGACCTGGCGATGGCCATCTTGCTGCGCCTGGGCCGCCCCGACATCCTGTCCTACATCGTGGAACACGGCCTGTTCCAGGTACGCTGGCAGCCCACCTCTGACCGAGTGATCAGAGCAGCCAGCTTCTATTCAACATTACAATCGTGAACAAAAAAATGTCAAACCATTTGAAATAATTCTCTGATTCGGAAATTACTGATATCGAGCACATACTTGTATATCATGCGATGAAATTCAAAGACTCCCGCACTCCCGCACCTGCGCCAGCGCCGCTGCATCTAGCACCACACAGCCGTCTGCACAGCTCTGCATCTCACCGGATCACCCAGGGTACTGTGCCCATGTCCCTTGAGCAGGCTGCAGGTTTCCCTGAAGCGCATCGGCGCGGCCGCTGCCACGCAGCCACCCGCACAGCCACGCCTGTGGCTGATCTTGGAAGCAGGCCTTAAGAGTTCCTTTCCTTTCAGGCTGCGGGAGCGCACGTGGTGCCGCTGATGCGCATCGACGCGGCGGGCGCCACGCAGCTGCTGGTGGAACACTACGACGAGGTGCCGCCGCGGCAGGTGGTGGCCTCCATTCAGGTGCGCCAACAGTTTCAATCAGGGGTGTAGGTGGGCCTTTCAGGACGCCACGCAGCTGCTGGTGGAGCACTACGATGAGGTGCCGCCCCAGCAGCTGCTCTATACAGGTGCACCAATGCGGTTTTGAGTAGGGTTTGAAGTAGCGTGCGGGGCAAGCAGGCAGCCTTTTGGAACGTTGCTCAACTGGCACATGCACAGGGTGCGCCCTCGCCTGTGAATCTTGCGCATTCGCGGACACCGGCAGCCTTCAATCTGCAGGCAGCCCTGCAGGAGGCGGAGGACAGGGCAAAGGGCGGGGAGGTGGCGATGTGGCGCAAGCGCCTGCACGTGTACCTGGACGCATTGTTCCAGCGCGACCCCGCGGCCGGCGCCGACTTCGCGGACGTTCAGGCGCGAGACCTGCGAAACCTCTATTGGTTTTCTTTTCCCCGTTTGATTCCAATCCACGCCTGAGCAGGTACGGCTGCAGCCGGAGGCGATGCTGCAGATTTATATATCACACAGCAGCTTTCGAAAATGGCTTCAGGTGGGAGCTTTGTCTTGTCATGAGGCTGACCGGACGGCCATCCTCGTGGGACGTTGTGCTCCCCACCTTGCAGCCTTCTTTGCACTGTTAATCGTCAAGCTCTGATGCCGCATCAGGTGCAGCTGACGGGATATGCGCTGCAGCCGTAGTCCTGCAGACTCAGACGATGTTTATTTGACGCCATCTTACAGCAGCTTGACAGCGGAACAGGCGCTGCAGCTGCAGCAGTAGTCCTGCAGGCTGTTCTGTGAAGCGTTGTTTGACACCGCTTGACAGAAGCTTGACAGCGGAACAGGCGCTGCAGCTGCAGCAGTAGTCCTGCAGGCTGTTGCTGTGACACCTTGTTTGACGCCGCTTGACAGAAGCTTGACAGCGGAACAGGCGCTGCAGCTGCAGCAGTAGTCCTGCAGGCTGTTTCGTGACACCTTGATTGACGCCGCTTGACAGCAGCTTGACAGCGGAACAGGCGCTGCAGCTGCAGCAGTAGTCCTGCAGGCTGTTTCGTGACACTTGTTTGACGTTGCCTTGACAGCACCTCGACACCCCGGCCTGACAACTGCAGGGCCGTCGTGCGTTCAGCAGATGTCCACGGAGGAGCGCAGAGCACCGGCCTAGAGCGTTGCTGAATATGACTCGATTTTATGTATTTGCATATAAAACAGTGACCTTTCTCACCGGCAGCCAGCCTTGTGGATGCATCTTTTGTAAAACCAATCCCCAAACCTCCGCACCATCTTGTTGTGCTCAGGCACAGCTGTATGCGGAGTACCAGGCGGAGGTGCCGCTGCCCCTCCTGACCGCCAGCCAGCCTTAGCGAGGAAACAATGACATCAGCAGGCTTATACTCACAACTTCCCGTTCGCAGGTGCAGCTGTATGCGGAGTACCAGGCGGAGGCGCTGCTGTCCTTCCTGACCGCCAGCCAGAGCTACAGCCTGGAGCCGGCGCTGGCGGTGTGCGAGGCCCGCGGCCTCGTCCCCGAACAGGTTTGTCTTTTGTCTGTGTCCTTGCGTCTTGCTTCTCATGGATCTAGATCTTCTGGCAAAGCGCGCGTGAGGCGCGCGGCCTCATCCCGGAGCAGGTCTTCAGGTTTCAGGTTTTTCGGTCCTGTGACGGTCCCGTGACGCCAGCAAACATTGACAAATGGAAAGGCACAAGCCCATCCGTTTCTGGAAGGCACACTCAACTCGTGCAGGTTTTCTCACGCCTTGGAACTTCCCCTCTGTGGAAGGAAGGAAGACCAACGTGCCGGGCCGCATGGGCGCGGCTGCCAGGGCCCTGGACCTCATCATCGGGCGGCTGGCGGACTGAATCGCACTTCTGTCCGGGTCTTTTTGTCTATGTTTGTGTTTGAAGCTCCAGAAACAATCCGACTTTTGCCCTACAGGTGCACGTGCTGGGGCGCATGGGCGCGGCGGCGCGCGCCCTGGACCTCATCATCGGGCGGCTGGCGGACGTGCCGGCGGCCATCGCCTTCGTGCAGGGCCAGGCGGACGAGGAGCTGTGGCAGCACCTCATCGCGCTGGCGCTGCGGGATCCGGAATCCACAGGTGCCTGCAAAACAGCAACCAACAGGAATCAGATGACAGATGCAAGCTTCCCGAGCATCTGGAGGATGAGTGCCTTCTTGGCCGACGACGACCGCGGCGGCGCCTCATCGCGCTGGCGCTGCGGGCCCCGCAGTCCACAAGCGCGCCCGCTTGCAGGCTAGACGGGTTGCTTGCGCAACAACGCAGGGGTCTCACAGGTTTTGCACCTGTGGACTACGTGTACCACTGCTCTGCTTGTTGGTGATGCTCCTCGAATCAAAAGCACGACCTCAGCTCGACCAAAGGCTCGCAGGCCTGATTCGCGGCTGGTCCATCGGATCCTTCACAATACAGTATGAGAAACGTATGAGAGACATCCTGTGTCTGCTGCTGAACGGCGTAGGCGTAGGCGGCTCCTAAACCCTAAACCCTAAGTGGCGCCGTCAATTGCGCTCTGAACGCTTGGTTTATGATAAAGAAGTAATAAGCCCTCCTCTGTTTCTTATCAATTTTGAAAACGTCTAGGCGGCACCCGGTTACTCACCGTACACACTTTCTCGAATCGAACCGCACTGTTTCGCATTGTTTGAAAACATGAAAGAACAAAGGAGGCCCGTGGCGCTGTTTGAAAAATGCAAAACCTCTCCAGCGTCACTGCCCTCCTTTGTTCTTTCATTTTTAAAAAGCCTGAGGCGGAGTGAGCGCCGAAGGCCCTCTTCCGTATTTTCATTTTTATAAAAGAAAGCTGTTCCGCACTGTCTGAAAAAATGAAAGAACAAAGGAGGCCCGTGGCGCTGTCTTAAAACCCCAAAGCCGGCAATCTCTCCTGTGGGTCACATGCCTCCTTTGTTCTTTCAATTTTTTTAAAGCACGCGATCGGATGACGGGTGGCGAGCGAAGCGAGTGCACTTGCCCCGGGGGCGTTTCTCACAGCCGAGGCCTGATTTTAATTGAAAATTACAGCATACATGAAGACATGCAAACTCTTCGACGCTTTCAACGGCGCCACCACACGTCGCAATTCCAGCGTAGGCGGCTGCACAACAGACCTGGTGTCCAGCACAAACATCAACAATCAAGAGTTCCACGCTCCATGCCCGCAGGCCAGCTGCTGGACAGCATAGGCGGGCACGTCAACCCGCTGCAGCTGGTGCAGCAGATACCGGCGGGCATGCGCATCCCGGCGCTGAGGGACCGCCTCGTGCGCATCATCGCCGAGTTCCGCACGCAGACCAGCCTGTCCGAGGGCTGCAACACCATCCTGCGCCACGACTGCGTCGTGCTCGCTCAGGTGCCCGGGCTTTTTGGGTTTCAAAGGCCAGCGCTGCGGGGGGCAAGCTTGGGGATGCCGAGCGTTTAGAGCAGCAGCGCTGAGCTCAGGCTGGCACCGCTGTGACAATTGGGCGAGTCTCACATCATGCTGCATGATCAGCAGTGTTGGCGACAGTTTCCACTCGGTGCTCAGGAGAGGTGCGAACAACCATCCCTGCTGTCATTCCGTCGATCCCACCCTGCAGCGCATGTGCACGGAGGTGCTATGGGCGATGCGCAGCCTGTTCATACGGCTGCATGGCGGCGGACGTGCGCGCACTGTCACCCGATACAATCACAAACAGATGTCACCTTCTTACACAAGTGTGTTATGCCTTGCAGCGCATGTACAAGGAGGTGCAGCGGGCGCTGCGCAGCCTGTTCGTACGGCCGCTCGGCGTCGGCGGCGGCAGCGAATCTGCGACGCCGCCAGAGTGGCTGCTGCAGCATGCGCCGCTGGGACAGCGCAGCGCAGTGCGACCGGCTGATCTGCCGGCGGCGCTGTCTGGCACCGCGTTTGGCGGCGACGGCAGCGGCAGCGCAGATGGCAACGGCGGCGGCGGCAGCAGGAGCAGCCTGACGGACGCTGCTGCGGAGCGACCGGCGAAGGTCCGCCCCGCAGCGTTGTGCACGACGGCCGATGCTGCGTCAGAGATGTCATGAGCAGCCCGGGATGTGCTGCCAGCAGCTCTGCGAACAATACTTCCTTGGTCTTCCATGTCTGTTGGCATCAAAGTGCTGGTACACATCATCAAGGTACACCCTATCAAGTGACTGTGCACACTCGACACGCACAGGTGTGGGTCGGCATCCACATGCCGCACGCGGTGGAGAGCGGGCTGAAGGGCGCGGTCAAGCGGTGGCGAGACGCGCAGACCGCGCTGCTGCCGGGCGCCGAGCTGCCGTCGCTGATTGATGCCACTTGATGTGCTGTTGCTGGTTTACTACATGAACAGGAACAGTCAGAGCAGAGAGATGCAATGTGTGTCAAGGCGGTCGGAGCGCACTGGAACAGGGCAGTTTGCAACACAAGGCTCCAGCTCCCTGTGTCTTCACGTACCTTCGAGCTGAATCACTCACCCTGTTACAGATAGTATTGCTTTGCAACTCCAGGCGACAGCAGTTTCATTATCATGATCCATCAAATGCTCTGCTGTGCGGCGCCTGTAGCAGATGCCAGAATATCCTATTGTACTAATTGCATACGTGCTGGTCGTTATCGCAGCGGCGCTGCTTGAAGGCCTTCAGGTGAACACCACAGTCTGAGTCAGGAAGGTGCCACATTGGTACAGGAAATGCCAATACGTATTGCCACCAAGGGTTATAGAATGAACAGCCACAACAGATGGTAAAGGCTGCATCCGAGTTGGATGATAGCTGCGGCGCATTCATCAGGCGACACCCACCTCGTCGAAGGTCCGCATGCTGTCATCGACTAAGCTGTCGTGTGCCGCGCTCAGATCTGTAACCCTCGCCTACAGGTGGGCGGTGGCGTCTGGGCACCGCAGCTCTGCCGGCCACAGGCTGTCCAGCAGCAGGCTCAGGGCGGTCGCCGACTGGCGGCTGGGCGGCGTACCCATTGATGAATAGCGGGTATGCATTTGTGGCCCTGTCGTGGTTGCACCTCACACAGTAGTGAGGTGTGAAGTGTATCTGATGTTGAACGGGGTTGACAACGACGTGCTTGTCAACGTAATGCTGGAGGTTCCTCAGCGTGAGGAACAGAACACAAGGAGTCTCACTCGAGTCTGCCCCTGACACCATTGACGTGCGACTTGTAGGCGAATGGAGTCCCCCACTCCTGGGTGTTGCCGCTGATGTACTTGATCCTGCACATTATTTGCAGGGAAATTGTGGTGGGGTTATGTGCAGCCTGCAGAAGGAATCTTGCATGCAGGACGCGGTCCAGACATCGCTGAGTGCGCTCAACTAGTCTGCATCTTACCGCATGCAGAATGCAGAGCCGCTGCGCGCACAGCTGCATATCAGCAGCTTGACAGCTGATGCCGGCTCACCTGAACAACGCGTAGCCATTACTGACGAAGACGAAGGTGTCCTTGAAGACGCCTGCCTCTGCGTTGACGACCCACAGCGCAACAGCCTCCTTTTCCGCCCGCCAGATGCGGCGGTGTGAAGTGTATCTGATGTTGAACGGGGTTGACAACGACGTGCTTGTCAACGTAATGCTGGAGGTTCCTCAGCGTGAGGAACAGAACACAAGGAGTCTCACTCGAGTCTGCCCCTGACACCATTG
>JAABUM010006982.1_pt1 | contig 10705 bp, 9 predicted proteins | sample 5559161 | NCBI WGS metagenome assembly JAABUM01 (sample SAMN10711868, study PRJNA513369) | rock metagenome | isolation source: Antarctica rocks | place: Antarctica: Victoria Land, Siegfried Peak nord | reverse complement strand
AGGCGTGGTCTGCGGTCACAGCGAGGAACCGTTGAATCTCATCGGGGGACCAGGTCGCCATCTCTTTGCGAGCGAAGCGTGGCGCGTCGATCACATCGGCAACGTTCCGCACCACCAACTGATGCCGCAGCGCAAAGTCGAGGGCTTCCCGCATGACCGCGTGTAGATGTCGTACCGTGCGGGGAGAAAGCCCGCCTCGCCCGTCACGGCGACCGCTCTTACGCTTCTCGGCATAGAGCGCGGTCAGATGGGCGGGGGATAGCTTCATCAGCGGCACGGTGCCGAGCGCGGGGATCAGGTGGGCGTTGACGAGGGAGCGATACTGTTGGAGGGTCGCAGGTCGCAGGTTGTGCCCATGTGTGTCGAGCCAGTAGGCCAGGTACGCGGCTGTGGTCATTTTCGTACCGTCCACCACTGTCCCGCGCTCGATCTCCACCAGCCATTCGGCGAGCGCTTTCTCGGCCTCCTTCTTCGTCTTGAACGACTTCGAGCGCTGTCGCCGCTTCCTCGTGATAGGATCGGGCGGAAACTCGACACGGACCAGATAGGCCGTGCCCTGCGCGCCGCTCGTCTTCTGAATGCTCCCGGCCATGCTGTTACAATCCTCCCGCCCCTGGTGCTGAATCCACCAGCGGCAACGGCGGTGGCGTGGTTAGCTCACGCTGCCGCCCTCATTTTTCCCGGCTGTTCCTCGCCCACTAGCGCGATCTCATCCATGCTCGTCTCGAACACCCGCGCGATGCGCCGGAACATCGAGGCGGCGGGCTCGTACTTGCCTCGTTCCCAGTTGTAGACCGTGACCGGCGTCACCCCCAGCTTGTTCGCCAATTGGAGCTGCGTCCAGCCGCGCTCATCGCGGAGCGCTTTGATCGTCTTCATGTTCCCCCTCACACTACCGCCGCTCGCCGTTCCTGTAGTATAGCATACTTAGCTAACTACATTGATATTAGTATACTATTGACATCCAGCTACAAGCGTGCTAATATAAGTACACGAGGTGATGACACCTCGCAGACGCAAAAAGGCTCCGAGTGCATAGCCTGGACAGCCACACTCGGAGCCGCAAGTGGGCCGAAGCCCAAGGAGATTCTAGCATGAGCGCCCGGACCGCCGCGCAGCACACCGCCGACGACCTGACCTACCACGGCACGAGCGGCGAGGTCGCCGTCTTCTCCAGCCCCAGCGCCAGCCGCCCCGGCGCGCGCAACTTCACCTATCGCGATACCGTCACCGGCGAGGCCCACTGCGAGTGCCGTGGCACGGAGTGCGGGCGGCGCTGCTGGCACCTGGACTGGTTGGAGACCGCCTGGATCATGACCCGTGTCGCCCCGTTCGTCGCCAGCCTGAACGTCGCCGCGCTGTGCGCCACCGGCAGCGCCGCCGGTGCGCGGCTCGCGGACGGCAGCGCCACCATCACCGACATCGCGGTCTATTACCAGAGCCGGGTCGAGTATCGCCGCCGCCACGCGGTGGCCTCGGCCCTGGTGCTCGCTTTCCCGAAGCATATCGCCGCCGTCGCCGTGGCCGCGTAAGTGGAGGGGGATACCACGATGACGACGATCAACGACACTTTGCGCGCCCTGATGGCGGAGATGGTGGAGGGCGACGTGCCCGACCCGCTGGCCCAGCCCTGCACCCTCGCCCTGGTCTGGGCCGACCTCGCCCGCCTCGCCGGGGAGCCCCTGCCTGCCGAGGTCGCCGCCCTGCTCGACGCGCCGACGCCGCTGCACCGCGTGCGCCCTGCCCCGAAGCGCAGAGTCTGGGGCCGGGAATGAGCGAACTGATGAGAAAGCAAGCATGACGGACATGGATAGTTACTGTTCTCAACTTCTAAGGTGTGTTGCATGAATGGTTGTAAATGGTAGTAGCTACGCGCGGCGTAGTGCCATCAGCGCTTCCTAAGCGAAGGGGGCGGGCTCCTAAGCCCGCCCCCTTCCCCCATACCGCTCTAGCCCCGCGCTTAGGCACTACGGGAAGGCGCGGATGATGAAGACCGCCATCTCGGCGCGCGTCACGCCGCGATGCGGACAGTAAACGCGCTGGCCCTGGGCGTTCGTGCCGCAGCCGGTGGTGATGCCCAGACCGGCGAGCGCCTCGATATAGCCGTACTGCGGATGCGAGGTCGGCACGTCGGCGAAGGTCGGCGTGCCGGGAGTTAGCTGGGGCTTTCCGAGCGCGCGGATTAGGAATGCGGCCATCTCGGCACGACTGACGCCGCGATCGGGGCAGAACTCGGTCCCGCCACAGCCCGTCGTGATACCCAACTGGGCGAAGCGGTCGATGAAGGAGTAGGCCCAATAATTGGTCGGCACGTCGGAGAAGCGGGGCGAGGCGGGGTTGGTGGGGTTAGGGAAACCGAGGGTGCGGTCGAGGAACACCGCCATCTCGGCGCGGGTGACCGGGCGCTCGGGGCAGTACAGCCCCACATCACAGCCGGTGGTGATCCCGCGCTGCGCGAACGTGCCGATCTGGTCGTGCGCCCAATAGCCCACCGGCACGTCCGCGAAGCTCGGCATCGGGCCAGCGGTCGGCGAGGGAGCTAGGCTGCCGCTCGGCGACGGCGACGCGGACGGTGCGGGACTCGAAAGCGGGGACGGCGAGGCGCTCGGCGAGGCGCTCGGCGAGGGGGTCGCGGACGGCGACGGCGTCGCGCTCGGGCTCGGCGACGGGGACGCGCCGACCGGGGTGAGCAGGAAGACCCCGCCCCCGATGCCCTGCTGCCAGCCGAGCCCCACGATTTGCCCGTGGTTGTTGATGCCGAGCGCCTTCTCCAGGGTCCAGCCCGTGTCGGCGGGGATGAGATCGTTGAGGTCGTGGAGCGTCCCCCCCTGCCAGAGGAAAGCCCGGTTGGCGGAGGTGGTTTCCGTCTGCCGCGAGTAGCCGACGACCTGGCCGCGATCGTTGAGGCCGACCCCCTGGCTGAAGTCCCCGCCCAGGGTGCCGAGATCGATCACCGTGCTCCCGTCCCAGAGGTAGGCGTCGCGCTTGTGCCCGTCGGGGCTCAACCCGTTGCCCAGCGCCTCCCCGGCGTTGTTAATCCGCTCGCCGTCGAGCGCCGGGGCGGGCAGCCCGACCCCGGCCAACTGCCCCGCGTCATTGATGTCCCAGGCGGCACTCCGCCCGTAATCGTTGGTCAGCCTGACGGGTATCCCATCGTGCCAACTGACCGCGGCAAAGGTGGAGCTGTTGCGCGGGTAGGCGTAACCGACGATCTGGCCGTCAGCGTTGATCCCCGCCGCGAGGCTCACGCCGCCGGGGACCAGCCCCTCCAGGCCGGTCATGGTGCCGGCGCGCCAGACGAACGCGTGCCAGTTCTCATAATTGGCGTCGACCGTCGTGAAGCCGACGATCTCGCCGTGCGCGTTCATATCCTGCATCCGCGTGTACGCCCCGCCGAGCGTGCCGAGGTCGGTCACGACGCCGTGATCGGAGAGGAAAGTGTGGGAGGCCCCGTCGAAGGCCACCTGCCCGGCGTCGTTGATCGCCATGCCGTCGGTGTAGCCGATGTCGGGCGTCGCGGCCACCCTGCTGAGGGTGAAGGGCGGTGCCGCCGCGACCGCGACGGGCGCGTTGAGGCGGAAGGGGGCGAGCGCCACGCCGATGAGGCAGAGGGTGACCACGGCGCGCGCGAATGGCCGGACCATACGTCAATCTCCTTGCGATGCGCCAGCGCCTATCGGTCCGTTGAGACGATAGCAGAAGCCCGCCCGCGTGAAAGAAATACAACCTCCGGGTAGGGTAGCATGCGACGGTGGAGATACGGTGGAGGATGTTCGGCGACGGTATGCGCGCGATCCCCGAATTGGTTCGAGCCGATCGTACCGGCCATCCGACCCTAGTCGCGGCGCGTCCGGCTTGCTACGCTGGGACAGAACTTCATCCCCTTATTCCTCCTCTTTCTGGCCCCGCCCGCCCCCCATGCGGGCGGGGCTCCCCTTCCAGCGATCCCACTACAGCGCCCCCGCCCATCGACTATACTCCACATCAACAAACGGCAGCATCAACAGCAAGGACGGAGCGGCACCGATGGTCGGCGGTACCCTGACCCCGCAGGCGTTCATAACGAAGTGGCGCGAAGCGCAGCTCAGCGAGCGCGCCAGCGTCCAGGAGCACTTCCTCGATCTCTGCGCCCTCTTCGGGCAAGCATCCCCCGCCACCGCCGACCCGATCGGCTCCTGGTACACCTTCGAGAAGGGCGTCGCCAAGATCGGCGGCGGGCAGGGCTTTGCTGATGTCTGGAAGCGCCGTTTCTTCGCCTGGGAATACAAGAAGAAGAAGCGCGACCTCGACGCTGCTTATACGCAGCTCCTCCTCTACCGCGAGGCGCTGGAGAATCCGCCGCTCCTCGTCGTCTGCGACACCATACGCTACGAGATCCACACCAACTTCACCAACACCCCCGCCCACGTCTACCGCTTCACCAACGAGGAGCTGGCCGATCCGGCGACGCTCGCCACGCTGCGCGCCGTGTTCACCGCGCCGGAGACGCTGCGCCCCGGCCAGACGATCGCCCAGGTGACGGAGGAGGCCGCGCGCCGCTTCGCCACCCTGGCCGACGGCCTGCGCGCCCGTGCGGTGCCGTCGCCGGACGCCGCCCACTTCCTGACCCAACTCCTCTTCTGCCTCTTCGCCGAGGACGTGGGCCTGCTCCCCCGCGACGCGTTCGGGGCGCTGGTGCGTTTCAGCGCACAGTTCCCGGCGCAGTTCGCCCTCGGCGTGGCGGCGCTCTTCGCGGCGATGCGCGACGGCGGCTTCGCGCAGTACCAGCCGATCGACCGCTTCAACGGCGGGTTGTTCGCGACGATCGCGCCGCTCGCACTGACGGCGGGCGAGCTGGCTACGCTGGCCGAGGCCGCCGCGCTCGACTGGGGGAGCGTGGACACGGCGATCATCGGCACGTTGTTCGAGCGCTCGCTCGACCCCGGCAAGCGGGCGCAGCTCGGCGCGCACTACACCGGGCGAGGGGACATCCTGCGCGTGGTCGAGCCGGTGGTCCTGGCCCCGCTGCGCCGCGAGTGGGACGCGGTGCGAGCAGATGCCGAAAAGTTGCGCCTGGCCGCCGAGTCCGCGCCGACGCCGCAGACCCGCCGCAACCGGCAGGCCGAATTGTCCCGCGCGCTGCTGGCCTTCAAGGCGCGGCTGGCGGGGGTGCGCGTCCTCGACCCGGCCTGCGGGTCCGGCAATTTCCTGACGGTGGCGCTCGGTGCCCTCCTCGATCTGGAGAAGGAGGTTGTCACGTACGGGGCGACGGCGGGGCTGGCCGCGATGTTCCCCGAGGTGTCGCCGCGCCAGCTCTACGGCCTGGAGATCAACACCTACGCGCACGAACTGGCGCAGGTCGCGGTCTGGATCGCCTACCTCCAATGGATGACGGCCAACGGCTTCCAGCCCCGCCGCGACCCGATCCTCCAGGCGCTCGACACGATCCGCTTGCAAGACGCCCTCCTCGACCGCACTGACCCCGCGCACCCCCAGGAGGCCGCGTGGCCCGAGGCGGAGTTCATCATCGGCAACCCGCCGTTTTTGGGCGGCAAACGCCTCCGTGCCGAACTGAGCGATGAGTACGTCAAAGACCTGTTCGCCATCTATAACAATCGGGTGCCGCGCGAAGCCGATCTCGTCTGCTACTTCTTCGAGCGCGCGCGCGAGCAGCTTGCGGCGAATCGGTTAGAGCGCGGGGGATTGCTCGCCACCAACTCGATCCGTGGCGGCGCGAACCGCCGCGTGTTGGAGCATATCAAGGAAACCGGCGATATTTTCATGGCCTGGTCCGATGAGCCGTGGGTCTTGGAAGGCGCGGCGGTCCGCATCTCGATCGTCGGGTTTGATAGCGGGCGCGATGCGGAGCGTTGCCTGAACGGTGCGCCGGTCCCGGCGATCAATGCCGACCTGACCGGCGCGCTCGACATCACCAAAGCCCGCCGCCTCCTTGAGAACGCCGGGATCGCCTTCATGGGCGATACCAAGGGCGGGCCGTTCGATATTCCCGGCGCGCTCGCCCGCCAGTGGCTCGCGCTGCCGACGAACCCGAATGGTCGCCCGAACAGCGACGTGGTACGGCCCTGGGTCAACGGCCTCGATATTACCCGCCGCCCGCGCGACATGTGGATCATCGACTTCGGCGTAGGGATGGCCGAAGGTGATGCGGCGCTGTACGAGGCACCATTCGAGTATGTGCGCCAGCACGTCAAGCCGACGCGGGAGACAAGTAACCGCGCGTTCTATCGCGACCACTGGTGGATTCACGTCGAACCGCGTTCAGGAATGCGCGCAGCAATCATAGGAATGACACGCATCGTTTGTACTCCGCGTGTCGCTAGGCATCGAACATTTTCATGGCTTGATGCGAGTATCCTACCAGACAGCCGTATTTTCATCTTTGCGCGTTCAGATGATTATTTCTTCGGAATACTGCATTCACATCTACACGAGTTATGGTCACTGCATACTGCGTCCTGGCATGGTGTTGGAAATGACCCAACATATAATACCGGCTCTTGTTTCGAGACCTACCCCTTCCCCTGGCCCCCCGGCACCGAGCCGACCGCCGACCCTCGCGTCGTCGCCATCGCCGAGGCCGCGCGCCGCCTCGTGGACCTGCGCGACCGCTGGCTCAACCCGCCCGACCTGACCGAGGCGGAGTTGAAGCGACGCACCCTCACGAACCTCTACAACGCCCGCCCCACCTGGCTCGCCAACGCCCACGCCGCCCTCGACCGCGCCGTCCTCGACGCCTACGGCTGGTCCCACGACCTGACGGACGACGACCTCCTGGCCCGCCTCCTCGCCCTCAATGCGGAGCGTGCTGGCGGTTGATTCAGCGCGACTGTGCGCCGCTCTATCGCCTACCTCTTCCCTCGGTGTCCCTTATCGCGCCGTATCACCGCCCGCGCGTGCGGCGCTTGGCCCCCGTAGCGGGTGCCGCCCCTTCCGGTACGGGTTGGGCGAGGTTGGTCTGCACCTGGCCGACGTTGACCTGGCCATAGTTCTCCACTGTCACCGCCAGCGGCGTCGTCTTCAGTTCCCGCAGCAGCTGCAAATTCCGGATCACCATGCGGTTGCAGCGGTCGAGCAGCGGTAGGAGGTCCTGCCCCAGCCGCCGCACGGTCTCCTCCACCGCCAGCGCCCCCTCCCGCGTCCCACGCCCGTAGCGCCGCTCATGCTGCTCGCGCAGCCCCTCGGTGGCGAAGAACTCGTCTTCGAGGCGATTTTCGAGGTTGCCGACGAGCTCGTTCACGCGGGTGAGCTGGTTGAAGGCGATGAGGGCCATCGCCACCGTCAGGAACTCCGCCGGGCTGTCCACATCGTAAGCGACCAGGAAATGCCGCCACAGGTGCAGCAGGAGCGCCGCCCGCTCCGGGGCAAGATAGCGCTCGCTCCCCAGCATCACGATCAGCGCCCGCCCGGAGACCCAGTCCTCGGCGGCTTCGGCCTGGATGCGTTCCCAATCCTCTTGCGTCTGGACCGCCCCCCAGCCCTCCATCGCCGCCCACAGCCGCCGGCTGTTGCGCTGGAGGGTGAGCCCCTTGGCTTTGCGCGCGGCCCACCATTCCTCGTACCGGGCCTGCACCTCTTCGGCGGTCAGCGCGACATCGGTGGTACTCGGGTTCGGTACGGTCTCGTCGGTCATCGAATCCCCCTCAATCGGCCTGTCCTGCCAGGTCGCCAATTAGCCGCGCGCAGTCGCGCAGCGTGCGCCGCACCGCCCGCCGCGATGCACCCAGCGCTCGGTGCCGGTCGCACAGGGCGGCCACGCGCGGCGCGTCGAGGCGTGCGACGTAGCGCTTGCGCGCCTTACCGCACGCGCGCCAGTAGTGGAAAAAGTAGGGGCCGTGCTGCGGCCCGGTCGCACACCGGCAGTTGGCCCGCCCGCAGCGTCGGTACTGCGCGATCACGCAGCCGGGCAGGCCCTCAACCGCATCCACCTCGCGCGAGATAAAGACATAGGGGCGCTCCATCTTGGGTTGCAATTGCACCATTTCCTGCTCCGTTACCGCGCGACTCGATATGGTACAGATCTGATCGATCAGGGGTGCGGATGGCACATCCCGCAGACCCACCCGCCATCCGCGCGTTGCCACCAACGCCACGTCTGACAGATCCGACAGCGCCGCACCGGACACGGCAATATGATCGGCGTAGCGGGCGGTTGCAGGCCATTCGCCACCTGTACCAGATGTTCGATCGCCGCTTTCTGAACGGCGACAGCGGCTCGTACTTCCGGTGACAACACGCCTTGTGGTGCGTCGAGGGCGAGGCGACCCGCGCGCAACCCGAAACGCACCCCGCGCGCTGCGAGCGCGTCCATCAGTTCGGCGGCGGCTATGGCACGGCTCACGGCTCCCACACCTCCCGCCCCGGATTGTCTGCGTCGAAGATATGAAGATATGAAGATATGTCCGTCGCGGCGGTCGATTTCTGCATATTTTCATATCTTCGCCCGCACAAGCGCCACTCCTCGCGCGGGCGCTTCCCGGTCGGCACGACGCGCGATTCCGCCCGACCAGCATCGGTCAGTGCGGCTAAAGTGGCCGTGATCTGCGCACTTGCTACGCTCCGCCCCAAGCCTTCGTGAATCGCGGTGCGATCCACCCACTCGCCGCCGGATTGGTCGAGGAGGCGCATGATTCGACCGGACAATCCGGCCTCGCGCGGCGGCGCGGTGGTGCCCAGGGCGGGCAGGACGCGCGCGAGATGGGCCGCGAAGTATTCGATCAGGGCGATCCCATCCGCCACCGTCTCCGCAGGTACCTCACCCCGCAGATCGTCGGGGCGGTGGAGGCTGTGCAGGATCAGTATCAGGCGGGCGAGTTGCCCGGCGAACTTCGCCGCGAACCCGGCGGCGAGGCCGCGCGCGGTGGCGACATAGCGGGCATTCTCGTTGTACCACGCTGCGAACGCCTGCCGGGCAGCCGGGGACAACCGGATGAGATGGCCGTCCTCGGTGCCGCCCGCGCGCAACCGCTCGAACAGGCGGGCGACCGCCACCGCGTCGGCGGGGTCCGGCATCGCCTCCGTCCAGAGGTGCGGGTGCGTCTCGGGATAGGCGAAGAGAAAGCGGTCGAGGAAGCCGTCGAGCACGCCACCATCGGCGCGCAATTCGGACAGGCGATCGGGTTGGATGCCGCCCGTGATGCAGAGTGCGGGGCGGCGTACAAGTAATGGTTCGGCGCTACGGCGATCGACCTTCAAGGGTGCCCCGGCCCAGAGGGAGAGGAACGCCTCACGATCGCCGCCCTTACGATAGGCATTATGGGCCTTGACCCAGCCGATGAGCTCATCGCAGACGAACGTCGCTCCGGCACTCGTCGCCAGGATGCGCGATAGTGCTTCTACGGTCGCATCAGCCGTATAGTAGTGTTCGAGCACCGGTCGTGTGGGCTCATCATGCCGCTTCTCAGCCTTCGCCGCCGCGACCTCCCGTTCCCACGCCTCCCGCTCCCGCTCGTAGCGCTCGTAGGCGGCGTTCTGGAGCGCTTCGAGCGGTGCACGAGCGACACCGAGCGCGGGGGACTTGCCGCTCCCCGGCGGGGCGATCACCGCCGTCCAGATGAGCGGGCGTTCTATCCACCCCGGCTTGACCAGCAGCGCGCGGGTATTCCCGATCGCGCCACCCGCCATCGCCAGGAACGGCACAGCGATCAGGTCGGGCGGGACGCCAAGCGCGGTCGCACGGTCGGCAATGTGGCGACCAACTGCCTGTGGGAACACGTCGAGCGGGAATGGCGGCACGCCGACCGCCTCGCGTTCCGGCAGGCCATCCACGGCCAGCGCTTCCAAGTCGGCGACGGTGCCACCGGCGGCGAAGAAGTCATCGAGGCCGACCTTCGTCCCGCCCGGACCGGCGGGGAGGAAGACGAGGCGCACGCGCGCCCCGCGCGATTCGAGGAAGGCTTTCAGCCGAGCCAGCGCGGCGCGTACCGGCGGCTTCGTCATCACATCGCTATCGAAAGCGATGTACGTCTCACGATCGTTGAGCGCGACCACCTCCCAATCGGGGAGCGCAGTTAGCCCGCCATCGTCGTTCTTGCCGCGCCAGCCCCAGACGCCGAGTAGGGCAATGATGCAGTCGATCCCGTTGCTGATCGCGCTGTCGCCCTTGCGCACCCCCTCGGTGATCCAGAGCGGCGTACTGGGGTCGCCGAGGAACCGGTGTGCGCGCGGGTGGACATCGAGGCAGAGGGCCGCCCCGACCGGTGTTTCGTACTTGATCGCTTTGCCCGTCTTCGGATCGGTGCGCGGCGCGTCCGGGCGGCACTGATAGATCCCGACCGCATAGCCCACGCCCCACAGCGGCACGCCGAGCGCGGGCACGCGGCATTGTCGTTCGGCGAAGCCGTAGCGCTTCAAGTCCTGGATCGTGGTCGCCGAGAAGTACCCACGCTCTTGCGCGACCGCCGCGTCAATCGCCGAATCCTGGATGAGCGCGGCGTGCTGAGGTAGCAGAGAGAGGGAGTCGTTTGCCGTCATCGCGCCCGCCCCCTGACGACCGGTCGGGCGCACTCCCTCTCCGATCCCCGATGCGCGATCATCCTGGTTGGTTGACAGTCACAACGGCTGTCCGGTGTGCGACCCTTACGCAACATCGGAAGGCCGGGCGTTGAGCAAACGCTCGATCTCGGAGCGTGGGACTACCGTGCGCGTGCCGAGCTTGACGACGCGCAGCCGACCCTCGCGGATCAGCTTGAAGACGGTTGTGCGCCCG
>JAABUM010006980.1_pt1 | contig 10710 bp, 11 predicted proteins | sample 5559161 | NCBI WGS metagenome assembly JAABUM01 (sample SAMN10711868, study PRJNA513369) | rock metagenome | isolation source: Antarctica rocks | place: Antarctica: Victoria Land, Siegfried Peak nord | reverse complement strand
ACCGTGGCGTGGGCGTAGCTGTAGGGGCCGGGCGTCTGCGCCAGCAGGGTGACGCCGCCCCAGGTGACCACCGCCGCGCAGCCGCTCACGATGTCATCGATCGTGCTCAGGGCAAAGTCGTGCAGGCTCTGCTTCAGGGCGTCGCCCAGCGCGTCGCGCACGGGATGCGTGGGATCGATCATGCAGTGGGCGAAGGGGTTGATTGCCTCCCAGACGTCCTGGCACTCATGCAGGGGGACGTCGCTCAGGCGAGCCTGGTGGGCGCTGCCCGCGAGCGGCGCCGCCAGGGGGGCTGCCTGGACACCGTTCGTGCCGGGGCTGCCCAGGGCCAGGAAGCCCAGTGTGCCTAGCGCCACGATGAGGACGCTCAGACGACGACAGACAGGATGGCGCATACACTCCTCCTCGCACTGACGCGCTGAGCACTCCAGCGGGTGGAAGCGTTCAGCGCGGTGCAGACCTTTAGGTCTGCTCTCTAGGGGGAGTCTAGCGGGGTGCCGTAGACGAAACGTAGACGGGTTTGTGTCACCCCGGGAACAGCCCTCATTCCGTTTCGTCAACGATCGGCGTGCGGCGCGGCACCGCCGTAGACTGACCGCGTGTCCGTGACTCGTCGACGATCCGCGACCCACGGACCTTCTCAACGAGAGTGGCCTCTGGAGTGTCGAACGCTGGCGCCGCCCGATCGACTGGGTATGCTCCGGCCATCATCGTCTATGACGTGCCGTAGACCGTTGTGTCGTCCGCTCAGGGAGCGCGAGAGACCATATGCAGGCGCTACCTGGCCACGTCGGCGCGTCAGCGACGGGCCGACGTGGCCACCACGACCATCACCGCCGCGCCGGACACCTGTGCAGGTCGTGAATGGCGGGGTACGTCCCGTCGCGCAGCACATGCGTCCCCTTGGGGTGGCGCCGTGTCTGGACACGGCAAGCCGCGTAGGGGCGCTGCCCTACGAGCACGGGGGGAGGACAGAAGGGCGCCACGTTTGTCTCAGGTCCACAGCCGGCGCCAATCCATGAGCCACCAGGTCACGCAGGTCGCGCAGCGCTGTGTTTACTGACACGTCCAGCGCCGTGGCGTCGTCGCGCCGTCAGCGGTTCCACGGTGCGCGTCTGCTCCAGTGCCCATGCCTGACGCTCCTCCTGGGTGTGCCGTGCTGTCAGCGTCCCGTCCGTCGCCGTGGCGGCCACGTGACGTGGCGCGGGCGCCGCAGGCGGATATCCCCGTGGCTGCGGAGCGTTACCCCGAATGTGCCCTCGGTCTCCTGACACGGGGGCGCGAGCAGGTTCTCACCAGCCATTGTCTCTCTTCACTCCCGCGCTGCACATATCCTGTGCTTGTCACAGGGGCACACCCTGTCACGAAAGACAGGGGTGCTGCCGGCCCGTCTGCTCCTCTCCTCCCAACCGTATGAAAGCGCGCCGATACGGGCCTCCTATCTGGTCGGTGAGAGTAGCTCTTGCTTCCGCGCTGTCAGCGACGCCGCGAGGACACGGCCCGCGCCGCGGCTATAGAGACACTGACAAAGGAAGAATACGACGACCAACTGGGGCTGGCGCTCAACACGCAGATCCTGTGGAACACACGCGACCCCCAGCGTGCCCGTGATGCCGAGCGTGCCACAGGGTGGCGAGGCGCCCCCGAAGACAGCGCGTGGCTCTCCCCGTTGGGCCTCGACCCGAGCACGATCCTCGGACGCTACCAGTTTATGGCGCCCGAGTCCGCGCGGCGCGTTCCTTCCTCCGTGTGGAGTAGCCATGTCCGAGGCGTCACCCGATGCACTGGCGCACCGCTACGTGACACCCGAGTTCTGCTCGTGTCGCCCTGAGTCCAGCTGCTCTTCCAGGAGGGCTACTCTCCGCTCTAGCGTCTGGAGGCGATCCATGGCTCCTGTGAGCCGTTGATCTTGCGCAGCGAGCAGGGCCGCAATCGCCGCATCAATCCGCGGCTGCTGGCTGATCACCTCTTCAGCCAGGGCGGCAGGAGTATCCTGCACGGCTGTAACCTCGGCAACGAGCACAAGGGGATCATCAGGGGATAGGGATGCCTCATCTCTGGCCATGACTCTCCTCACTGTTAGCTCTTGGTCCGCCGTGCTGCGCGTGCTGGCGCTGTCTGGGGCTCCGCTTCTGGCTCCTTCGTGGGTGCCTCTTCCGGTGCGCTGTCTGGGGCGACGCTCCTCTTCTGGCGCACAATGATGCGGTTCTCTTGGTAGCGCATTTCGATTGAAAATCCACGCTTCTTTGCACGGCGTCCGAGCGACATGCGGCGACCACGCAACCCCGCATCACCATCAAGGGTCAACCGCACGGTCTGACCAGCCGCAACAGCGTCCAGAATATCATCAATGTCGTCGCGCCCCTTGGCGGGCTTTGCTGCTGGATAGGTCTCGAACTCAGTCGGATCAACTGCGGTCCACTGCACCATTGATGCATTCTCCTCTCCTCTACCCCTCAAAAGCCCAAGCTAGTATACGCTATAAGCGTCGCCAAAGACGCAGTGACGGGATCCTATTGGTGCGGGAGAGCGACAAGACCCATCCGACCAGGGCCGACGACCGTACCGCTCGGCGCTATACTACCCAGAGAGCACAGAGGTGACTGCTCCGGCGCCAAAGGTGTAATTATAGTGGTCACACCTTTGGGCGGAAAGATAGGGTAGGGATGATGGCAACCGACGACACGGCCGACGGCCCGATCAGCGAACCGGTCGAGCAGCCCCGCATGGCCCTTGACCCAGCAGGCGCCGACAGGGAGGGAGCCGATCGACGCGCGTGAGGTACAGCGCCTTGTCGCAAAAGGGGAGGGTCCGCTGTTGGAGTTCAAGCCGGGAGAGACACGGCCGGGCGAACTAGCCACCTCTCTGGCAGCCTTTGCCAACGCTGAGGGAGGGACGCTTCTCCTGGGCGTGGTGGAGCGCAACGGAGAGCCCGTGATCGACGGTGTGGCTGACGCCAAGCTCACCCTGGATCACCTCTATACCGCCGCCGGGTTGTGCAGCCCGAGCTTGAAGATACCTGGCTCAAGCTGATCTGGGCTGTCTGCACGATCACGGCAGAGCAGCTACGCACCGTCATGGGCACGCCGCAGTATCCGCTCGCCTACTACCGTGCCGCAGGCCTCCTCTGGGTGACTGCCGCCCGTCGGCCGGACGAGATCCGGCGTCTGAGCGTCGGTTGTGTTAGGAGCGTGTGGGCTCCCGAGATGCGCGACGAGCACGGCCATCTCCTCGATCCCGCAGCTGAACTGTGCTACCTGCGGGTGCCTGTGAACAAGATGCGCGGCGAGTTCTACGTCCCGATTCCCACGTACGTCGCCGACGCCGTCGAGGTATGGGAGCGCGTGCGTCCCGCGAGTCAAGAGGCTCTGGAGGATCCCAAGACAGGCCGGCCGACACGCTACCTCTTCCAATGCCGCAACGAGATGATGGGCCGAGCCTTTCTGAACGACAGTGTGATCCCGTTGCTGTGTACGTTCTCGGGCGTCAGCCGCACGGATGCCGTGGGACGCATCACACCGCATCGCGCCCGGGCGACGACGGCGACGCTGCTGCGCAAGATGGGGATGGCGCCCACGGACATTGGACGCTTGCTCGGGCACACTAACCCGGCCAAGTCGCTGCCCTGGTACTTGCGGGAAGACAAGCACCATCTTGGTCGGGTCTACCGCAAGGCTAATCCGCTTGATCGCTACGTGGCTGCGGCCCTGGACGTGGACGCCCAGGTGCGGGGCGAACCCTGCGTCTTCTATTATCTGGCCGATGGGCCGGACGGGCGGCCGCGCATGTGTAGCAATCCGCATTTCGCGCGTTGCGTCCACCAGATGGCCTGCATCGAATGCGCGGCGTTCATCGACCACGAGATGGCTGAGGCCATCGAGAAGCGCGCCGGTGTGCTGACCATCGCCGTGCCGATTCCACTGCCGCCCCAGGTGGCGGCGACGCTCGCCGAGGAGGAGGATGGGGGCGCGGCGGTCCCCAGCATGGAAGCGCCCCCGGCCCTCCCCAGTCCAGCCTTCCATTTCAACAAGAAGATCCCTGCGTGTGCCGCCCCAGCCACGCCTGAGGAGATGCAGGCGCGCGTGGCTTATCGGGAGGCACTCGTGGCGGAGAAGCAGGGCAAGGCCGATCAGCGCAGTGCGGCGATGCATGCGCTCACGCGCGACCTTCTGACACTCCGGGTGGCTCTTGCCGCTGCGGGACAGGATCAGCCTGGCTGAGGGCGGCGCCTGAGGCGGGCGGGGCACAGCAGGGGCAGTCCCTCTTTCCAGGCAGAGAGGGGCGGGCAGTACAATCAAGGAGAGGACAGGCTCTGGAACAGGCGATGCGAGGCATGCAGCAGGGGAAGGAGCAGAGAAGGAGGATGGCTATGGAGAGTGGTGGAGGAGGCGCGCGTGGGGCGTGAGCGCGGTGTGGCGCCAGAGGGCTATCAGGCGCTGCTGGGTAATCTCAAGGAGCACATCCGCGCCGCGCAGATCCGCGCCGCGCTGTCGGTCAATCGCGAACTCGTCGTGCTCTATTGGCAGATCGGCCGCGCCATCCAGCAGCGCCAGGAGGAGTATGGCTGGGGTGCCCAGGTGATTGCCCGGCTCTCTGCCGACCTGCGCCAAGCGTTCCCCGCGATGAAAGGCTTCTCCCCGCGCAACCTGCAGTACATGCGCACCCTCGCCGGCGCCTACCCCGACGAGGCAATCGCGCAACAGCTGTTGCGTGATTTGCCCTGGGGACACATGACGCATCTGCTCGACCGGGTGGCGGACCCCGCTGCGCGCGCCTGGTACGCGCAGCAGATCGTGGCCCATGGATGGAGCCGTGCCGTGTTCCTGCACCATGTCGACGTGGGACTCTATGGACGCCAAGGCCAGTCGACCACCAACTTCGCGCGCACGCTGGCACCTGCCCAGTCTGACCTCGCCCGCCAAGTCCTCAAAGATCCCTACAACTTCGATTTTCTCTCGCTCGGTCCTGAAGCACACGAGCGCGAGTTGGAGCGGGGTCTCCTTGCCCACATCCGCGAGTTCTTGCTCGAGCTGGGCGTGGGCTTCGCGTTCCTGGGCAACCAGTATCGGCTAGATGTCGCCGACCGCGACTACTACATCGACCTGCTCTTCTATCACGTGCGGCTCCATTGCTACGTGGTCGTTGAGGTCAAGCTGGTGGAGTTCGAGCCAGCCTTCGCAGGAACGGTGAACTTCTACCTCTCGGCCGTAGACGACCTGCTGCGCACACCGGGTGACCAGCCAAGCATCGGCCTCATCCTGTGCAAGAGCAAGAACAAGGTGGTGGCGGAGTACGCCTTGCGCGATATGACCAAGCCAATTGGCGTCTCTGCCTACCACCTCACGGAAGCCCTGCCAGAGCAACTCCAAGGAAGTCTGCCGACCATTGAGGAGCTGGAAGCCACGCTCAGCGAGGTGGAGACAGAGCAGTGAGCCTCCCACGCGCTCAGCGCGCACTGCTCACTCGCTCCTGCCATACTCCCTGCCCCTGGATCAAGAGTGACTGGCGATGGCCTCACGATGTCGCTGCATCACACAGCTTGGTAGAGCACCATTTATCCCTCATAATGGATAACCTGCTCTCTCAACGCTGGAGCCGGAACGCCGCGTTGGTCGAAGGCATGGTGGCCTTGGGGGGGATGGAGGAGCTGGGCTTCGGGCTGGACCGTATCACCGCGGCACTGGACGCCGACGGGCTGCCGCCGCCCGAGTTCCGGGAAACAGAGGGGACGTTCATTGTCACGCTCTGTGGACATCCGGGAGGGTTGCTGGCCGCGCCCCGGACGCCAGAGTCACAGCGAACGGCCACAGATATCCCAGGCGGACAGAGGAGGATGCGGTCGGCTGAGCGGCAGGTGTGGTTGCTGGAGCATCTGCGCGTTACCGGATCCATCAAGACACGCGCGTATGCCGAGGGCGTGGGCGTCTCGCTTGATACGGCCCTCAATGCTCTCACAGGGCTCGTCGATGGCGGCCTGATCCAGGCGCATGGGACAACGCGGGACCGCACGTGGAGCCTGCGCCATGAGTCAGCGTAACACCTCAGTGGACGACGGGAGTGGTCGAGAAATCTCCGAACTCGGAGATGAGAACTCCGAGTTCGGAGATTTCTCGGAGATAGCGCTGGCCGTGGCATGCGCCGAATCTCGGCGCATGCCAATCTAGAGCCTGGCCCCGGATCACGCCAGAGTAAAGGCGCGGCCCGAGACTATGGAGGCTTATCTCTCAAACCGGGTTTGAGACAGGGGGTAGCCGGTTGCTCGGAGATACGGCCCAGTAGAGCACCCTCTGATTACCAGTGAATCAGCCACTCCTATCAGCGCGTGCTCTGCATGTCTGGTGAGCAAGAACAGCACAGGAGCTCATCGCTCATTTTCAGGGCGGTTGGGGAGAAACAAGGGTCAGGCGATGGTACAGATCCGGGGAGAGATCCAGCAAGGCGAGGATCTGCTGCTGCAGGGGGGTGAGGGAGGGCAGATGGCGCAGGGTGTGCTGGGGCGTGTGCAGGACGGTGAGGGTGATCTCCTTGAAGGCGGTCAACAGGCGCTCGGTGGTGGGGCGGGCGGTGGCGCGGGTGGGCTGGCCAGCGTAGAGACCGGCCAAGACACCTTGCGTCTGAGACAAGCGGCGGCGCACTTGGAACTCGACCAGGGTGAGCACGCGCAGGGCCAGACTGAGCAGGCGGATCAGCCCGGTGACATGCTCATCGCGGTCCAGATAGAGCGGACTGAGGGAGAGCGGGCGGCCTTTGAGGCGGCCAAAGCCACGCTCGGCGAGGTACTCCTCCCGGTAAGCCAGCACGGCCTGCTCCGCGCTCAAGGCGTCAGCGGGCTGATTGGTGGCGTAGACGCGCCAACCCAGGCGCGCGATGGTGGCGTCCAGAGCCTCCTCGTTCCCCTGGACCCGCAGCGTAAAGGTGTGGCGCTCCTGCGTGCGCGCGGGGCGGCCGGGGCTGTCGTTGGGTTGATCGGTGGCGCGGGCGGCGCTCCTGCGTGCGCGCGGGGCGGCCCCGATAGGCGCGCACGGCGCGGGTATGCGTCTGGGTGCTGCTCTCCACCCACAGCAGGGCGGCCACCTGGTGATGCGCGAGCACCGCCTGGGCCGCCTGCTCCACCTCCGCGCCCGTCTGCCAGCGGCGCTTGCCCTGGCCGGGCACAGTCAGCGCGGCCAGAGCCTCCTGCGCCCGGCGCAGACGGGCGCGCAGAGCCGCTTCGGCGGTGCGCGCCGCGGCCAGCGAGCGGACCAGCAAGCGCCGCTTCGTCCACGTCACGGGCCGCCAGCCGTCCACCACCGCCGTGAGCGTCGCGCTGCGCTCGTAGACAGCGGCCAGGTGTGTGGCGGCGCCCTCGGCGTCGGTCCGTTCCACCCGGCGGGCAGGCTGGTCCCCCGCCCACGCCTCCTGCAGATACTGCTCCAGCAGCGCCGTGGGCGCCTGTGTGGACGCCAACGGACAGAGGTCATAGTCGCCCGCGGCGGCCACGGCGGCACGTGTGTCCAGGGCTCCCATTTTGCAGTCCCCCACGTAGAGCAACCCCCGCTGGTCCAGGGTGCTGCGCACCTGCGCGATGGCGGGGCGGTAGAGCGGATCGTCGGCGTGTTCACCGGAGACCACGGTCGTGACCACCGGCAGGCCCAGAGGGTCCAAGGTGGCCAACAGCACCTTGACCTGCGGCAGGTCAGGCCGCTGGTCCTTGGAGTGGCCGAACTGAAACAGCCCGTCCTCGGTGACCTGGCCATAGCCGCTCGCCGTGGTCGTGTCCACCCGCACCCGTGCGCGTTGCAGGTCATACACCCGCAACACGGTGCGCCCCAGCGCCCGCTCACACCCGCGCCAGACGGCATCGTCGGTCAACGTGCGCAGCAGGTCGGCCAACCGGTCGTCGGTCAGGTCCAGCGCCACGAGCGGCTGGCCGGTGCTCCCGCGCAGCGTCTCCAGGCGGCGCTCCGCCCACGGCTGCACCTGGTTGAGCCGATGATCTCCCTGCGAGAGGATGTGGGTCAGCCAGACTGTGGCTGTCCAGCCCAGGCTGAGTCCCGCGCGGTTGCCATGCGCCACAAAGTAGCTATCGATCACCGCAGGCAGCTCCATCCGGCGCATCTGCGCCACCAGCAGCGGGATGTCGTCCACCCGCTCCGTCACAATGCTCAGGGTTTCGTTCATACCCAGAGCCTACCCAATCTCGTGACCTACCGCCACAAATGAGCGAACCGTGAGCAGGAGAGCGGCCGCATCACGTTATCCCGTGCATTACGATGCATTAGAGAGATCGGCGAGTGTTTCATCCTGCAGGAGCTCATGCTCAACAGCAGGTGGCAGGTAGGACAACGTGACACCGATCTGGGCGGCACGCCTCCTCATCACGCGGGGAGTGCGTCAGGTCCCCTGAGCGCGCGGGTGGCCACGGCCGTCCACCTGGCGCGCGGGTGCAGGCTCGGGACGGACCTGCGCCTCATCCGGCTCTGGTGCGGCCATCAACCGCGCATACACTCGGTGCGTCCTGTCCTCCGGCTCCACGTCTTCCTGACCACCCTCCCCCAGCTCAGCGCGCAAGCGCTCATAGGTGCGCGCCACCGCCGCCGGCTGCCCCGCCGCCGACTGCACCTTCATCAGCAAGCGGTAATACCCTTCTTCCAGTGGCTCCTCCCGGATCAAGCGTTCGCCCCAGGTCAGCGCCGTGTCGAAGGCGCCCGCGCGCTCATCTTGCAGGCCGTCACGGCGGCGTCCAGGAAGCGACCGCGCAGCCGCTGAGACTCCTCCTCGGCCCACTGCGGCTGTGTCGAGCCGTACAGGTCCCCACCGTACAGGGCCAGCGCCGTCAGCAGATGCGTTAGCGCGTCACCGGGTTCGACGCCGGCTCCCCCCGCCACATCAAGCGCTTCCTCAAAGGCCACCACATCGGCCCATACATACTCCATGGCCAGCCAGTACTGCTCCACCCGCTTGGGCAAGAGCGTCTCCATGGCCGGCAGACCTGGTATACCTGTCAGGTAGTCGATCAGCTTGGCGCGCCGGCCATGAAAGTTGATCTTGCCCGCCTCGGGGGACGCGTCTGGCCAGAAATCGCACTGGATGTCTCTGCGTTCGCGGGGGAGACCCCGGTGCAAGGCCAGGTAGGCCAGGTACTCGCGCAGGCTCCGGGAGAGGCGGCCCTTGCCCGCGCTGACCACCTGGCCAAACACGGCCACATCCAGGCCGCCCAGCACCCGCAGGCTGAGCGGCAGGTCCGCGCGGGGTGGCAACCACAGGTGGGGCAACGCCCCCGGCGCTGGCCCGCCGTGGAGCGGAGGAGAGGCTACTGCCGGGGGCCCTGATCCTCTGATCCCCTCAGCTGTCGGCCCTGGTGGGGCAGCACCAGACTCGACCGGCCCCGGCGTCCCGGGGCCGGTAGCGCCGCTCTCCTCCGACGCGGGCTGGCCGGGGGCCTCTGCCTCGGGCTCGACGGGATCGGCACTGTTTGGTTGGGCGGGCTGGCCTGGAGACGCGCCGTCAGGATCGCCGCTGGCCTGCCGTGTGGGCTGGACCGCATCGACTCCCTGGGGATCCGCTCCGGTGGAGAGCGCGCCAGGGTCGGTCACGGGCAGGACTGAGGGGAGCGTCTGGTCAGCCCCGTCACCGCTCAGGCCTTCCACGTCGTCCGGGCCGCACTGATCCGCGCCGTTATCCTCCTCCGCGTCTCCCGGCGCGTCGTCCGTGGGCAGGAGGGTCAGCGGTGGACTGCCCGGAGAGGCGGCCGCGACGACTGCGGCAAGGATCTCGCGCGCCTCACTCTCGCGCAAGGTGAAGCCCCGCAGGCGCTCCGGCGCGTGTTCTCCCGTGCTCCAGTACAGTTCGTCCTCCTCCAGCGCCTCAGCGCCCTCCTCGCCCAGGCAGGCCAGGCTGGCGGCCGCATCATCGAGCTGAGAGACCAGCCGGCCGGCGAAGGCGCTGAGCAGACCCCGCGCTTCGGGGGCACACAGCGCCGCGACGTCCTGCGTGCTGGCCAGGACGGCGACACCGGCCTGAACGCCGGCGCGGCACAGCGCATCGAGGCGCACCGCCAGCGCCGGATAGGCCACTAGCGCGCTCACCTCATCAATGACCAGCAGCGCGCTGGGAGGCTGAGCAGGGGCAACCGGCATGCCACCTGGGCGTGCGGCGCGGCTCAGGTGGGCCATCTGAGCCGCCTCGGCCGCGTCGAGTAGCCGCGTCAGAGCAGCCGGGTCGTCCACGCTGACCACTGGGCCAGAGGCGTGCGGCAGGTCGGAAAGCGCCTCCAGTAGTCCACCCGCCTCTCCCGCCAGGAGCAACCGCGCCTGAGATGGCTGAGCCTGGGCCACCACATGCGCCAGCAGGCTAAACAGCATGCGCGGCGCGTTGCCCCGCGGCCCACTGGCGATCAGCAGGGTCGGCAGGATGGCCAGATTGACGTGGAGCACCGCGGCGGTGGCGTCCGTGCCCAGGGGCAACAAGAGTGGCAGGGGGTGCGGCGCGCTGGCCGGCCCCCACGCCCCCGCCGGCGTGGCCGCGTCCCCCACCGGGGGCGGCGCGTCGCCTCGGACCACGGCTGGCACGCCGTGCAGTTCCAGGAGCGCTCCCGTGCGGGTGGCGCGCATAGGCATCAACCGAAGAGAAGGAGGGCAGGATCGTGCAGCAATTGGAAGGGCGAGGGCTTCTTTTTGCGGCGGTTGAGGCGACATCCTGCGCGCACACACCGGTGGATGGTGGTGAGGG
>JAABUM010006979.1_pt1 | contig 10710 bp, 11 predicted proteins | sample 5559161 | NCBI WGS metagenome assembly JAABUM01 (sample SAMN10711868, study PRJNA513369) | rock metagenome | isolation source: Antarctica rocks | place: Antarctica: Victoria Land, Siegfried Peak nord | reverse complement strand
GATCGGGCTCGGACTGGCCTATTTTTACCCTTCGTTAACCTCCGAAAGTCCGAAGCGGAACCCGAGCAGCCGGTTCTGCTCGTGCACCGTCCAGGCGCCAGCGAAGCCGAAGCCCTTGCGCAGCCACGAGCAGTTGAAAATTTCTCCGCGCCAATTGCGGGTACTCGTTTTGCGGATGCCTTCGGGGTCTCCAATAGCGCAAAGGTCATTGGTGGCGGCCTGTTTGCCTTCAATGCGAATTTTGACGGGTTCGCCTCTAGTGCGGACCAGGTTGCCATTCAATGCCTGCTGAGGTTTCCGCCAGAAGACGAAATCTATTTCACCGTTTTCGTAAAAAGCGACCTCCAGACGTTTCGTGATAGACTTGAGGAAATGCGGGCGGCAGGAACATCGAAGCCGCGCGGGGCGGGCAAGAAGGCGGTTAGTGAGGAGGAAGAAGAGGCAGATGAGGCGGCGCCAGACGACAAAGGCGCTCTGCCGTCACCCGACATACTGAGTTACACAGATAACAGTAAGAATGTAAAAGGCTATATCGCCAAGGACGGACGGCTATACCTCCGTAACAAAGGCTACTTCGATACAATGCCTGCTGATTTATCGGTAATCAGCAAACCGATTGTAATCGACAAAGTGGCATTTGCCATCTGGCCGCCCGCCGCTTCTGCGAGCCGGGGGCTTCTGGCACGTGAATTCATTGGCTACCTCGGAAATCTGATCGGACGGGAGAGGGTTCACGAACTACGGGCTTGGGCGGACGCAGCAGCCGTGAGCGCTGACATGCAGCGTATGCCCATTTCGATTCCTGTTGCGGAAATAGAGGCGGCTATTGCCAAATCAGGTGGGCACTATCCCCATGGAGAGGTCAGACGCTTCCATGGCGCATTAAACTTTCTGTCGCACAAGCATTTCGTGATTCTCTCCGGGCTGTCTGGGACGGGTAAGACGCAGCTCGCCATTAAATATGCCTACGCAATTCATGGTATAAGTGGAAAGGAAGCAAACGACCCGTCCCTGTTTGTTTGTCCCGTGCGGCCGGAATGGACCGATCCAACAGGTTTGACGGGCTATTATGACGTACTATCCAATCGCTACGTCGTGCCGCCTTTCCTGGAGGCCGTGTTGCTGGCCACGGCACATCGCGACTCTCCCGTTTTCGTCATTCTGGACGAAATGAATCTGGCTCGGGTCGAATACTATTTCTCTGATGTGCTGTCGGCTATCGAGACCCAGAAAGGGCTGCAGCTGCATTCCAGCGGCGTGCCGCTTGAGGGATCGACCGGTACGACAGTGCCCGCCGCATTGCCGCTGCCGCACAATCTTTTCATCATCGGGACCATCAATATCGATGAGACCACGAACCCGGTGAGCGACAAAGTGCTCGACAGGGCCATCGTCATCGATATGTCGGCCATCGACCTGAAGGGGTTTTTCGCCGGGCTGGAGGGTCGCGAGCCTCTGCTGAAAGATGCTCGCTCCGCCTGCGAAACCCATCTTCTGGCAGCCCAGGAGGTTATGTCTGCGCATAATCTCGGCTTCGGCTACCGCGTGGCCGAGGAGGCGGTACGCTACCACGCCTTTGCGGCCGAGTACCTGAAGGCGGACGCTGCCGGGGTGACCGACGATCTGATGGTTCAGAAAGTGCTGGTGAAACTGCGCGGCGGCGAGCGCCAGCGGCCCCTGTTGACGGGTCTGGTCAGGGCGGTTGGCGGCATGCCCCGCTCACAGGCGTTCCTGGCAAAGCTGACTGCCGACCTCGATGAGTTCGGCTCTTTCCAGGCCAGCCGATAGGCTCCCCGATGGCGGCCCTGCTCATGCGCAGCGAGGCAACCGGCGCGATGTGGCAGGTCTGGCCCGCGCCGGAAGCGGTTGCCCCCGGCACGGTTCAGGAGACCGGCAGCTACCTGTTCGAGCTGCAGGGAAGCCCGCAGGCGGATGCCACCGATCTGCTGATTGACGACATGAAACTAGAAGCCTTGCGCGCGACAGCGCCGGACAGCGCCGGACAGCGCCCGCTGGCGCTGGTCGCCCGGCTTCCACGCCGGCACCGTCGAAGCCGAGCTGCGCATCCCCGGGCATGCGCCGCGGCGGTTCGAGGTCATCACCGACCCCGACCGGCGCAAGCTGACCCGGGAGGATTTCGACGCCATGGTGCGCGAAATCCTGGACGACACCTTCGCGCTGTTTTCGCTGAGCAGCTTCCGCAAGGCGGTCGGACGTGGCAGCGGCGCGCGGCCACCCGCCATTGCCCGCTTGGAGTTCCTGCGCTCGCGGATCGACGAACTCGAGACCGTCGTCGCAGCCATCCTTCGCAATCCGCGCCGCATCCTCGTCGCAGCGGAGGCCATAGTGCATTATCACCGTGCCAACCGGGCTACCGGCCCTGAAATCCTGCGGTCGTTCCGTTCCGGTCGTGTCCTGCGCGAGACCGCTGTTCCTTCGCGCCTGCCCGCTCCCCTGCAGGGCTATCTCCCGGAACGTATCAAAATCCGGAAACGCCTCAGCTCTCTGGACCTCCCGGAGCATCGCCAGATGGCCTCCTGCCTGCGTTCCTGGGCGGCTTGGTTGGACGTGGCGGCCGAGCTGCTCGATCGCAGCAGCTCCGACAGCGACAGTGAGCGGCGTCAGGGTGCCGCCTCATGGGCCACCCGTTGCCGTCGCCTGTCCAGACGCATCAGCCAGATGGCTTCGGCGCCGCCGTTCGCCGAGGCGGGCGACGCTCCGCCCCGCCTCGCGCTCTCAGCCCTTTTCCGCAATGACCCTCGCTATCACCGCTTCTACCGGATCTGGCAGGGCATGAACCTGGGGATCGCCGCTGTGTTCGGAGACTTTCTGAACGTGCCGCTTGCCCGGACCTTCGAGCTCTACGAGCTGTGGTGCTTCCTGCGGCTGGTTCGCGCCGGGGCGGAGGAATTCGGGCCGTCCGGCCTTAGCATCAGCGACCTGTTCATCACCGATGCCGGCGGCGGCGTCACATTCGCGGCGGGCGCCGTCACCGTGCCGGTGGGCTCAGGTTGGAAGCTGTGTTTCCAGAAGCAGTACCGGGAATTCTGGACCGCGCCTGAACGGCAGGGCTCCTACAGCCGCACCATGACGCCCGACGTGGTGGCGGCGCAGGAGGGAGCTGCAGCGGGAGAGCCTGGACGGCTGATCGTGCTCGATGCCAAGTACCGCATTGATGACGGCCTGAACGATGCGCTCAGCTCGATTCACACCTACCGCGACGCGCTGGTTCGCGAGGTGGATTCCGGCAGGCCTGAAGGCATCGTCACCGCTGCCTACCTGCTGACCCCTCACACTCCCGTGTTGCGTTCGGGATATCGAGACACGAAGATGCCCGGCCGCCTCTTTCACCCGGACTACCGGACGGCGTTCCGTTTCGGGGCAGTGACGCTGCGCCCGGGGATGACGACAGCGGAGATCGCCGGCGCGCTCCGCCTGATCGTCGCCGACGCAACGGTTAGGTGACGGGCGGATGGACGTGCTGACGCCCGAGCAGCGCCGCCACAACATGAGCCGCATCCGCAGCAAGGATACCAAGCCTGAGATGGTGCTGCGCCGTGGCCTGCACGGCGCAGGTCTGCGCTTCCGCCTGCATGCGCGCGAACTTCCGGGACGGCCGGACATGATCTTTCCACGTTACCGTGCGGCCATCCTGGTGCATGGCTGCTTCTGGCACGGCCATGATTGCGCGCTCTTCAAGCTCCCAGCGACGCGGCCGGAGTTCTGGGTTGCCAAAATCGCCGGCAACAGGGCTCGCGACCTGAAAGCCCAGGCGGCACTTGGGGAGGCGAAATGGCGCGTCCTGACAGTGTGGGAATGCGTCCTTAAGGGACCTGGACGACACCCGGTAGCAGAGGTGATATCCAGCTGCTCGGGCTTCGTCCGCGGTTACGACATGCAGGGCGAGCTGCAAGGCACATGGCCTTTTGGCGCTGCCAGTTGATCTAGTCTAGCGCGCGTCCTTACGACGGTAGTGATCCTTATGCGGCTTCGCTCCCTCTTCGGCGCGGCCTTCGCGCTTCAGAAGCCGACAGGCGCGAGCGACCTCCCAAGGGATTTCGCCCAGCTTGACCGCCAGATCGCGGTAGGACTGAAGCGTCTGGTCGAGAAGCTCAAGCACGCGGTCCTTGAGACCGGGATCGCGATCGTCGGGTTCCCGGTTCCCCTCAGTGAACCAGTCGCACCACAGAATCGTATCGTGCCACACGATGAAGTGGCTTCGGCAGCCCGACTCCCGCCATACGGACGGGAACAGGGTCATGCCCCGGTTACCCTTGTACAGGCTCCAGGTAGGGCCCGCCTGCTCGTCCAGATTGATGGTAAGATGCTCACCGCACCCGTCGGGGCAGGCCATGACGAAGGAGCGCGGACGGCCCCGCACCACCAGGGTGCTGTCGCCCGGCGCCGGCGTCAGGTCATCGGCCTCGCGCCGATATTCCACTTCCCCTTTGAATGCTATTCGGCGGGCCGGTGGTGTGCGGTTCTCCATAAGGGCGGACCTTTTTGATTTGTTTACAGGGTCAAGGGCTTGGTCTGCCCCCGGCCGAGCGCGCCCGCTTTGGAACAGACCAGGCAATCGTCCTGTGCATTGGCAGCGACAGGACGGACAGTGCCTGCGATACCGTCATAGCGCTGGTAACGGGCGTTCATCGGAACCCCTGCGACCGCAGCCAGGAACATGGTCACGGCGAGAGACGACATCGTGGCGTTCAGCGAGATCACGGCGGGCTGCGGTTCACCGTCACCGTTGAAGTAGGGATCGGCCGCCCGGTGTTCCGGACTCATCAGCTCTTGCCGGATCGCGTTCGGATCTATCGAGCCCGTGCAGAGCAGGCAGGGCAACCCCGGTGCGATCATCTGCGTTCTGCCGGCAACATATTTAATCGTATCGTCCGCAACCGATATACTTACTCCAACATCGATTCCAGGTATCATGTATTGGTAGCATAGTTTCAATACCATTGCCCGGCTGGAATGTGAGTCGGTGCATAGAAAAAGAAACTGGCAATCTGCCAGCAGTGCGCAAATGGCCGTTTTAATCACGGTGTCTTTGACGACATCAACAAGGATGTCTTTGTTGATGCGGCCGACAAGCCTGCTGGCGATTGCTACTTTATCTTTTTCCAGGTCGCCTTCTTCCGAGCCCACGACGCGATTGCGGTTGGTCGTGTCCAGTGTATCAGGATCGATGAGGACGAAATGCCCGACGCCGAGGTGAGCCAATTCCTGGGCCACGACCGAGCCGGTGCCGCCGAGTCCGACGATACCCACTTTCATCCGGCTGATCAGCCTCTGTCCGGCGGCACCAAAGGCGCGAACCTGCCGGTCATGGATAGCCGAGTGATCGCTTTCATTCTCCCCGGACGGGTCGAAGCAGACGCGAAGACTGGAACCCACCTCTTCGATCCGGATCGCTTCGGCGGACCCGATGCGGCGCGCGCTCATGCCCTCGGGACCCACGACCATGGCGATATGCGCGTGATCGGGCAACCGGAGCTCAAGGTAGTCGAGCATGGCCTTCTCGCCCGCGTCGTCGACGTCGGAGAAACAGGGCTGCCCGGCGGAAGCGGGATGGCTGTGCGCCAGCACGATGCCGGCTTTCAGCTGGCGCGCACGGCGGACCACCTCGAACAGGTATTCCGGGGTCAGCTCAGCGGCAATTTCGGTGCGCAGGCGATAGGCGGAGACAGGAACAATGCTGCCTTCATGGACCAGGATGCGGTCCTTGGCGGCCGGATAGGTGAACAGCACCGCGCAGGTCTCCACCGGCGAACCGGCCATGCCCTCGCGGATGGCGCTAAGCAGAGGCGATGGGAAAACCAGTCGGATCATTGCAGTTTCCTGAAGCGGTCGCCGACGCAGGAGAGCCAGCTCAAAAGGCTGTCGCGGTTCGGGTTCCAGGGCTCGCTGATATGCCAGGAGAACCACAGCAGTCCGTTGATGTTGGCCTCGGGTATGGCCATCATGTTGGTGTTCTGGGGCATTGCCCCGTTCGCCAGCCTGAGGTCTCCCTCGACCCAGAAACAGTCCGGGTTGGCATAGGGATAGCCGTTAGGCTCGATGAATCGGACCGTCGTGCGGTCCGTCGTCCAGCCGGCAGACACCGGGAATCCCGGCACGGTGATGAGAGCGGCCCCGCTCGGGAGCGGGGCGCGCGTCGCCCCCTCATAACGGGCCTTCACATCCTCGAATTGCGACCCCGACATTACCGGCACCCACCGAAGGTGGCCGGGGGAACAGGGGTAAAATGCAGCGGGTGCTTGGCGTGGAACCGGACGGATTCGGTGTCGCCGATCAGACGGTCCGGTTCGTCGCCGTGACCCTCAAGCTCAAGCCCGTAGCCAGCCTGCCAGTTTGGAACCATCGCCTTGATCTGGGCGCCGGTCAGCGTCTCGTGCTCCGTCTCGAAGCGCTCCTTGCCCACGAAGAACACGAAGCAGACATGCTCGGCCTCTTCGAGTTCCCTTTCCGCTTTGCGCAGCTCCTCGGTCGCGCGGGCCTCGAGTTCCCGGGCTCGCTCCAGTTCGGCTTCTGCGTGCTTGATATCCTCGAGCGCCTTGTGCACGCGGCCGGGTTCATCATCCCCGCCCGGGCGGCATTCAATATCCTCTGCCATTTACCAATCCTTTCCTTGACCGAATCTCGGGCTCGTGATCCTGTGTCTCACGAAAGAGACGTTACATATGCAATACAAACTGTCTTACATAAGAGACAGTTTATGCGGAGGCGTAGAATGGGTCAAGCGGATTCGTGGGCGGCGTGTATGAGCGCGAGATGAGTCTGCCTATCGAAGAGCTGGGCCGTTTGATCGCAGTGAAGCGTGGATCGCGTGGAGTGCGTGCTACCGCGGCCGATGTGGGCGTGAGTTCAGCCACCCTGTCTCGGGTCGAGAACGGGCACATGCCGGATCTGGAAACATTCGCGAAGATCTGCCGCTGGCTGGAAAAGGACCCTCGTGACTTTCTAGGATTTGAAAAGGAGGAAGGCGCTCAGGCTGGCGCTGTAGTACACTTCCGCAAGAAGAAGACTGTCTCTAAAGAAACGGCAATCGCCCTGGGTGAACTTATCTTAGCTGCCCAGACGGCACTAAGAGCGCGCAGCAACTTGATTGAATAAACATTGCGACACGGTTTCAAAGCAAAAGCAGAGCGCATATCAAGCACCGCGCGTCAGGAGCTTGGGCTCGGGCCGTTGGACCCTCTTGATGCCGTTGCTTATGCGCATCATGTAGGCGTGTGTATATTGGATGTTGATGCGCTTGTTCTTTCTCCTAAGGCAAAGCGGCAACTGCTGGTAGCCGATAGCGAGAGCTGGTCAGGAATGACCATTAAAGAAGCTGGAATAATGGCAATCATCGTCAATCCGAGCCACGCGCCAGAGCGTCAGTCCAGTACTATGATGCATGAGATTTCGCACATCATCTTGAAACACGTGGCGGTGCGGGTTGATTTGTCCCAAACGGGCATCATGCTCGTAAGTGAATATTCCGAAGACGATGAGGGCGAAGCAGACTGGCTTGCTGGAACCTTGTTGCTACCTCGTGATACCATCAAGCATTACCGCGAGCTGGGAATGACCAGCACGCAAATCGCTAGATTGTTTGGCGTAAGCAATCAGATGTGCGAGTGGCGCATTCGCATGACGGGTATCGAAGTGCAGATGCGACGTTCAAAAGCCAGCGCCCACTGAAGCTCTCTATGCAGGCTGCCGCGTTTACCAGACAGCAGGCTTGATAAATGCCTCGATGGCGTCAGGGAGCTGTGACGCCTGAAGGACCCGGCGCGGATCTGCTTGATGAGGTTGAAATGCGGCAGCAGCGCCCGGCTCGGGTTCTTTTGCGGGTTGAGGATGCCGACCTTCTTGTCCAGCTGCTCACGCACGATCCGGATCGGCGCCAGCAGGTCGGAATCATTGGAGATCACCACTGCGACGTCGAACCGGCCCATATGGGCGTCATGGAGCAGGTGCGTGGCCAAGTTCACGTCAGAGCCCTTCTCTTCCATCTTGATGACTCGCGCATATTGCTGCGGCTTACCGGCGACGGGCGCGAGTGGCATGGTGACCGTATCCGGGTCGCATGGCTGCCCGATACGACCGGCTTCTTCTTCGGCGTGATCGACGGCACCGAGCAGGCCGACGACCTGGACGCCATCGCTACAGCCCGGCAAGCCTTGAATGACGGGCTCACCGTTTCTATCACGCTTGGTGGTGACTACGGCTGCCCCGGCCTCCCGGGGGCAGCCTCGCCCCTAATCTGCGATGGGAATGTCGAAGAAGCCCAGCTCGTCCTGGCCGTTCAGAACGCCGCCCACCGCCCCGGCCGGCGTCGCAAACCCGCTCGTGCCGCAATACCAGGAGGGCAGGAAGCGACCATAGCTGCGCTCGCCGGTCGGATTGGCGCCCACCACGTAGGTCTGCAGGTAGGCTGATGCCTTGGCCGCATAGCCCGTCGCGTTGAAGTCGTCCTTGCCGCATTCGGCTTCAGAACCCGCCGTGATGCCCCATGGAACGATGACCAGGGTCGGATGATAGGGCTTGAGGGCGTCGAGCGAGGCGGTGTCGTAGGTGTAAGCATCGTCGCAGACGAACATTCCGACAAGGCCGAACGGCGTCTGTACTACCTTCGTGTCGCTCAGCGGCCCCGGCGTGTAGGCGCACCCTTGCGCGCCGAAGACGGCGGGGCAGCTGCTGAAGGCGTTTTTGACGACATTGAACTGGCGGTGGTGCAGGACAATCGCTCCCGTGGGGTCGATCATCACGGCGGCATCATAGGCCTCATAGGTGGCCGGCTGCGGCGCGACTTGGCGTCCCCGCTCCGCAAGGCCCGTGACAACCCAGAGGCCGGTTGCTTTGGCGATATCGGCGAAGTGGTCGGTGACCGCACCCGGAACCGGAGCTGCGTCGAAAAACGCCTGCGGGTTGAGCCAGCCCATATCGGCGGTTTCGGGGAACACGATCAGCTGGGCACCGGCCGCCTTCGCGGAACGGGCCTCAGTCAGCATCGTCCCGTAATCGCCCACCCTGGCTGAGCTTAACTGCACCACGGCGACCCTGACCGACGCCGCGGCCGCCGGCAGCGAGGGGGCTAAAGCGAGCAGCAGCGTCACGATCCAGCGTAGGCGCATCGGAATGCCGTCCAATCCATGGAGCCTGACGCGTTTTATGTACCGCGACCCGGCTAAGCGCCAGAGGCGAAGCGCAGGCATGCTTCCGCTTATGCGGACTGCCCTCCAGGCCCGCCTTTTAGTTTTTGCGCGGTCTGTCGACCGCTTTAAAGGTAGGACGGGCCAGCCCCATCCCTTCCCCCAGTAAGCACAATCCGCACGGCCGTGGCTCAGATGCTCAAGCTCCCCGCGCCCGCCAATCCGAACCGATTGCGCTTGCCCCGTCTTCGCACTCCGAAGGGTACTGTCACGTTCGCGGCGCTTTGAGGTACAAGGCAGCATGCGGCGCTCCCCATACCACGGCCATCGCTTCCCTCCGGCCATCATCCGGCACGCGGTCTGGCTCTATCTGCGGTTTACGCTCAGCCTCCGTGATATCGAGGACCTGCTCGCAGAGCGCGGTCTATGCGGATTCCGATTCAAGCCGGACACTCATTCCGAGATGAAGCCGGACGGCGTACCGATTTGATGTCGGACGGCGTTCCGAGGTGAGGCCGGACACTTTGATCCGGCGATAGCGCTCTCTGCGGGTCAGCAACCGCGGCACCCTGCCTCGTCACACGCGAGGAGAACGGGATGCCGGCCAGGAGAGAGCTGACCATGCGACAGATCCGACAGATGCTCAGGCTCGCCCGCGATGGGGTGAGCGCTCGCGAGATCGGCCGAAGGCTCGGCATCGCGCGATCCACCGTCCACGATAACATCGGCCGCGCCGCCGCGGCGGGCCTGGTCTGGCCGCTAGGCGACGACATCACCGACGCCGTCCTCGAGCAACACTTGTTCACCCACATCGGCGTGAAGCAGGGTGTTCGTCGGCGTGCCGAGCCCGACTGGCCGTCCCTGGCCCGCGAGATGCGCCGGCCCGGGGTCAACCTCGTGGTGCTCTGGGAGGAGTATCGGGCGACGCAGCCCGAGGGGTACGGCTACTCGCGGTTCTGCGATCTCTATAGGGAGTTCGAGCGGCGCCTCACGCCCGTGATGCGCCAGCACCACGCCGCCGGCGACAAGGTGTTCGTCGATTATTCCGGCAAGCGCGTGCCGATCGTCGATCCCTCGACCGGCGTGGTGAGGGAGGCCGAGATCTTCGTGGCGGTGCTGGGCGCCTCCAGCCTCACCTACGCCGAGGCGACGTGGAGCCAGGCGCTGCCGGACTGGATCGGTGCCCACGTCCGCCTGTTCGGCTTCCTGAGCGGGGTGCCGCGCCTCGTGGTGCCCGACAACCTGAAGAGCGGGGTCAACAAGGCGTCCTTCTACGATCCGGAGATCAACCGCTCCTACGGCATGATGGCCCACCACTACGGCGTCGGCGTGCTGCCGGCCCGGCCGAGGAAGCCGCGCGACAAGGCCAAGGTGGAGAACGGCGTCCGCTTCGCCCAGAGCTACATCCTAGGGCGCCTGCGCGGACAGACGTTCTTCTCCCTATCGGAGTGCAACGCCGCCATCGCCGCCATGGTGGAGCGCATCAACGCCCACCCGATGCGCCGGCTCGGCACCACGCGCCGGGCCCTGTTCGAGGCCGTGGAACGGGCGGCCCTGCTGCCCCTGC
>JAABUM010006977.1_pt1 | contig 10711 bp, 14 predicted proteins | sample 5559161 | NCBI WGS metagenome assembly JAABUM01 (sample SAMN10711868, study PRJNA513369) | rock metagenome | isolation source: Antarctica rocks | place: Antarctica: Victoria Land, Siegfried Peak nord | reverse complement strand
ACACCTGCACGATGCCGATGGCGCCGCGCGAACCTGCCGACAACACGCTCACGATTTTAGTGACCGAGTTCGGGTCGTTCAGGTTGTTTTGGCCGGTGACGCGGTTGAGAAGCGAGTTGATGGAGCCACCGAACTGGCTCACGATGAGTTGAACGCCGCCGATTTTGAGGATCTGGTCGAGTTGCGCGCTCGCCGCGCCCGCGCCGAAAAGCAAGCCGCCCGCCAAAACTAACGCCGTTTTAGAAGTTTGGATTTTCATACGCGGGCTTTGGCGCTCAAGGCACGGCCCAAGTTCAATGCTCTTGTCAAGGCGTCGCAGGTGCCTGTCAACTCCTGTTAATCCCCGAGAAGTTTGACCACCTGTCCCGTCCGCGCCGATTCGCGCGCGGCGTCCAAAACGGCCATCACGCGGCGCGTTTGCGCAGGCGTCACCAAAAGCTGTGCGTCGCCGCGTAGGGCGTCGCGGATGTTTTCGTAAAACGAGCGCCAGCGACCGGGCAACGTTTCGATGCGCGTCTCGCTTTGACCGTCCGAGAGCGTGCCGAAGAGTTGTGGGTCTTCGCGCGCGGCGTCTATGTCGCCGTCGATCATGGCGCGTTCTTGCGGGTCGAGGCCGAATTTCTGCCACGTCGCGCGCTCGCCGTGCAACGTGAAGCGCGGCTTTTTGATGGCGCAACGGCTCGAAAAGTCGCATACGCTGGTTCGTCCATCTTGAAAATGCAGCGTCACCAGACATTCGCTTTCCACCGCGCGGCCTTCAAAACCAAAATCCATACGGCAATAAACGCCGCCCACGGTCGAGGGAAACAGTTGCAACATCTGGTCGAGCAAGTGCGCGCCCAAGTCGAACAGGCGGCCACCACCAAGATCCGGCGACTCGCCGCGCCAACGACCGGGCGACCCGAAGTTTTGCCACGCCATCTCGATCCAACGCACATCGCCTAATATGCCGTCTTCTATGAGCTTGCGCGCCGTCAAAAAATCGCCGTCCAAGCGCCGGTTTTGAAAGGTGGTGAGCAAGCGGTTTGACGCCTGCGCGGCCTCGATTATCGCGTCGCACTGCGCCAAATTTAAGCACATCGGCTTGTCCGTCACGACATTTTTGCCGGCTTGGAGCGCACGAATGGCTAAGGGCGCGTGATGCTCGTTGGGCGTGGCCAGCACGACCAAATCCACATCGGGATCGGCTAAAACTTCGTCGAAATCGCGGTATAAACGACAGTCGCCGCGTTCGCGGATTTGGCTTTGCGCTTCGGGCGAGCGCGCCATGATGCCGTGCAACTCCAACCCCGGCGTGATGGAAAGAAGGTAAGCGTGAAACGAGCGTCCGGCGAAACCGTAGCCGATGACAACAGCGCGAGGCGCATGATCCAAGGGTTCTGGCATCGGGTTCACGATTCGAAATCGAGCGCCTGCACGTCGCTCCACAGGTGCTTACAGCGCGCGATGAACGCTTGATGAACCGGATGTTTGTCGTAGATTTGTCCATCTTCGCGGGTTTGGAACTTGACGAGTAAGCCCCACTCGAAACCGCGCGAGCGACCGGAGAAATCTTCGCCGCACGCCATTTCCACGATTTGTGGAATCTCTTGAACCATACCGAGCAGTTGAAGTTTCAAAAACTCTTTATCTTCAGGCGCGATGTCGTCGCGCAATTTGAACCAGACGAGATGATAAATCATGATGATGTTAAGGATGTCGAAGCGATTTGTTCATCGCCCATAAAAAAGCGCCAGCTAAAATCAAAAATGGCACGAATCTAAAAGCGTTGGACAGTTCAATATCAGGTGGATAGGCATGATAGCGCCGATGCATACTATAGCGAATCAAGATAAAGCCCTTGATGCCTGTTGAGACGATGATGAACAAAATGGCAACAACTAAGCTTCGGAACAAATGCTTCAATAGGCTTTTCAACGTTTCCTCGCCGCGCCGGTCACTTCGACGGTTCAGGGCCAAGTCAAGTGCGGCGAAAACAATTCCTACTACAAGTCCAATCACCATTCCAGGAACAAACCTGAAGAGACTGAATTTAGAATCGATGTAGATAGTGAAATCAGTTGGCGGCTGGAAATGCATTCTTAACCAGAAACTGATCCGGTTGACCAACTCAACGGTTATCTGGCCGGCGAGAAACAAACAACTCCACAGCGGAGGAAAAAACAGAAAGCGGCGCACGAAAATTTAGAAATCCTCGACTTTCATGCCTTTGTTTTGCGCTTCTTCAAGACTCACTTCCGGCACAACTTTCAACTTCAAATTTTGCAGCAAGTAATCCAACGTTTGCGGCGCGGCGCAAATCATCGGCGTCGTTTCGCTTTTGGTGGAAACAACGGCTTGCCATTGTCTTCCATCAAGGTAGCGCGCTTCGCATCCGGCTTCAAAACACAAACAAAGTCCTGCTGCCACATCGTATAGTTTGTGATAGTGAGCAACGTTGGCAACAATGCCACCTTGAGCCAACAAAACCAAGTGATAGGCCAGTGAACCGAAGTTTCGCAAGCGGTTGGGCACATCCACGAAGTTGATGATGCGATCAACGGTGGTGTTGCCCGCGATGGGGTCTTCCTGAGCGAGCGGCAACTGGTCGTGAACGCGCAAACGGCGCGTTTGCTCGTTTTTGATTTTCCACGCGCCCTGCCCTTTCGCGGCCCAATACAACTCGCCCAACTCAGGAACAGCCAAGGCGCCAAAAACGGGTTCGCCTTGAAAAACCGCGCCAATCGAAACGCACCACAGCGGAATGCCGCGCGCGAAATTGGTGGTGCCGTCAATTGGATCAATCACCCAAGTCGGCGCGTTTGGGTCGCCGGAAAGTCCGGTTTCTTCGCCCAGAAAACTCCAACCGGGCGCTAAGTCGCCCAACCGGGCGTGCAGCAATCGTTCAACGGCGCGGTCGGCTTCGGTGACGAGGGTGTCATCGCCTTTGAGTTCGGGGCGCGCGCCTTTCATCGAAAGCGCCAAAGCGTTGGCTTCGCGCGCGATGGCGAGCGCATCATCGGGCGAAAACGGCAGCGAAAAATCGGGCATAAAGGCAGTTTATACTTGAGTTGAATGCAAAAAGTCGTGTTGCCGCGCTTGTTTGAAAACATGGAAGAAGGCACCATCGGGCGCTGGCTGGTTTCGCTCGGAAGCGAAGTTTCAATCGGAACGCCGCTGTGTGAACTCATCACCGAAAAAACCACCCTCGAGTTGGCAAGCGAAGTCGCGGGAACCGTGCGCCAGTTGGTCGCGCCCGAAAAAGCCGTCGTGCCGCCCGGATTCGTGCTGGCCTTGGTGGGCGAGGCGGACGAACCTTTGATTGATGTATCACAGGAAAACGCGGCTTTGTCGGGAAGCGGAGCGGGAGCGGGGCTTGCGTCCTCTTCCAATCCCGCTTCAGTTGATCGAGTGGAAGAGGGCGCAAGCCCCGCTCCCGCTTCAAGTTCGGGTGGACGCTTGCGCGCCACGCCCGCCGCGCGTCGCGCTGCCAAAGAGGTGGGCGTAGAACTCGAAGATGTGAGTGCGAAATTCCCCGGCAAAGTGCTCAGCGAAGACGACGTGAAACGCTTCGCCGGAGAGCTGCAATGATCGTGGGATTGGGCCTCGACATCGCGCGCGTGGATCGCATCGAAGACAACCTCGCGCGCTTTGGCGAGCGTTTTCTCGACAAGATTTGCACACCGCTCGAACTCGCCGAAACTCGCAAATACACGCACCAAAAAGCGCTTGCCAATCACGTCGCGGGCCGCATCGCCGCCAAAGAAGCGGCGTGCAAAGCGCTCGGAACCGGGTTCACGGGCGGCGTGGGTTGGAAATGTTTTGAAGTTGTGCGCGAGCCGAGCGGTCGGCCCAGTCTTCGCGTGACGGGCGCGGCGGCGCAGAAAATGAGTCAAAGCGGCGTCAAAAACGTGTTGCTGTCGATTTCGCACGACGGCGGCGTTGCAGCAGCAGTGGTCGTGCTGGAAGGCGAATAGCTTTAACTTTCCGGCGTATAGTGCAAAACCCGTTCTTCGCGCACTTCTAAAGCGTGAGCGGCGATGAAAAAGCACTTGCCATCGGATTCAAAACAATAAATCTCGTCGTTCTCGTTCAACCAGTTAGCAAGTTGAAGACTGTGCTTTTCTTCTTGCGTTGCGAATCGAAAGCACTGGGCCATGAAGTAAGTAGCGCATTGCATGAAGCTGACTTCTTGGAATATGGCTTCAAATCCATGATGATAGCCTAAGCTCCAGTCACCGATAACAACTAATGTCTTTCGGTCGAAGGACTCGATGCGACAGTCGTCCATTGATTCGAGCAACGTGTTGAGATGTTCCACTGCGTTCATCATCAGGAAGTTTAACCCAGGCCCACTATGTTTTCCCTCGATTCCAAACGCGCGCTTGTCACCGGTTCCAGTCGCGGCATCGGACGCTCAATTGCCCTCGCCTTAGCTCGTGCGGGCGCCGACATCGCGCTGCATTTTCATCAAAACGAAGAGGCTGCCCGCGAAGTGCAAAGGGAAATCGAGGCGCTGGGAAGGCGTGCTATCGTGTTGCAAGCCGATGCGCGCGATTTTGCGGCGTTCTCGCAAATGTGGGACGAGGCTGAACGGGAGTTGGGGCCGCTCGACATTTTGGTGAACAACGCGGGCGGGTTTTCTCCAGCGTTCTTGGGGTTGCTCGGCGAAAAAACGTGGGACGAGACCTTCGATTTGAACCTCAAATCGGCGTTTGGGTTGTCGAAAAAAGCGGCGCGCGCGTTTTCGCGGCGCAAAACAGGTCGCATCATCAACATCTCTTCTCAGGCCGCGCAAAGCGGCGAGCCGATAGCCGCGCATTACTCTTCCGCCAAAGCCGGACTCATCGGACTTTCCAAAGCGGCGGCGCGGGAACTGGCGCCTTATGGCGTAACGTGCAACGCGATTTGTCCCGGCTTCATCGAAACCGATTTGACGAAACGAACCGGCGAAGTGCAGCGCGAAAAACAGGTCGCTTTAGTTCCGCTGGGCCGCTTTGGCACGCCCGAAGAAGTCGCGGCGCTTGCGCTGTTCTTGGCGAGCGACGAAGCGTCTTACATCACCGGCCAAACTTTTGCCGTGGATGGAGGACTGCGCATATGAAACGGTTATCATTGGGCAGACACCTCGTAGAAACGCCGTTTGCGGCGTCTTTTGTGCGTCGCCGTTGGCAAGACGTTGGGAAACGTGCCAATGAAAACGCCATGAATGGCGTTTCTACGAACAGAAAAAAAGCTTTCCTGCTTTTCTTCCCTTCTTCCCTTCTTCTATTCCTCTGTGCGACAACACGCGCCGATGTCGCGCCGCAAAACAGCGCGCTCCTCGCGTTCAAGCGCGAACAAATCGCGCTCGCCGAACAAACCGAAAAGCAATACGGCGGCTTCGGTTGGCCGGAACTTTCGACCTGGATTCGAGGCGCCAAAGCGCGCGCGCTTCAAATCGAAGCGGCGACGGGCGATGCCGCGACGACTGTGCCTTCAAACACGGCTTATCGTTTGGAAGAACGCGCTTATTTCGCGGAAAGCGACGGCTCGGCTCAGCCGTTCTGGGTGGCTCTGCCGAGCGATTATTCGCCAGACAAAAAGTGGCCGCTTGCCGTGTTTTTGCACGGCTACTCGCCCGCCATTTCCAAACTTTCGCCCGCCATTCTCGACGGCGACACGCTCGCTGGCGCCACGAAACTTGGCTTTGTCGTCGCCGTTCCTTATGGCCGGCGCAATTCCGATTTCGTGCAGTGGGGCGAAGACGATGTGATGCGCGTGAAACGCGAATGTCTGGCGAACTATTCGATTGACCCTGACCGCACTTTTTTAACTGGCGCTTCGATGGGCGGCTACGGCGCATACGCCGTCGCGCTCCACACGCCGGGGCAATGGACGGCAGTCGCGCCTATTGCGGGGCGCACCGATTTGTATCGTTGGTTTGGCGTTTTGCGCTCGGAAGTTCCCGTGTGGAGATCGCTGCTTTACGATGCCGATGACCCACGAACTCTTATTGAAAACGGGCGCGGAACGCCGTTTTTCTCGCAACACGGCGCGCTTGATCGAACTGTGCCCGTCGAACATTCGCGCATGTGGATGAGCGACGCGACACGCTTGCAGTTGCCCTATTTATACACAGAAGTGCCTGATGTCGGACACGAAAACGCCTTTCAATGGCCCGCGATTAGTCGCGCGTTCGAGTGGCTGGCACAGCAACCACCGCGCCCTGCTCCGCGCGAAATCTCGTTTTCCAGCGGCGATTTGCGCGAAGCCCAGGGTGATTGGGCGCAAATTCAAGCGTTTTCGGATTACGCGCAAATGGCGCGATTGGACGCCAAAATCAACGGCAGTGCCGTCGAAGTCAAGCTTAAAAACGTCGCGCGCTTTTCGCTCGATTTGAAAGCCTTCGCTCTGGGAACCGTCGCGCTGAGCGTGGACGGCGCCAAAGCGGGCGATTTCGATTCGACAAAGCCACTCGTTTGGAGCGCGCCCGACGCCAAAACCGGCAAATCGCCCCGGCGTTGCGGCCCGTTCAAATCGCTGTTGCGCGACCCGTTCACGCTTGTTTACGGCGACGAACGCGACCGCAAAGACGCGCTACGATTCGCGCGCGAATGGAACGAGTGCACCGATGGCAACGCCAGCGTGAAGTCGGCGCGCGACGTGTCGGACGCGGACAAAGAAGACAAAAACTTGATTTTGTTCGGCTCGCGCGAGTCGAACCCGTTGCTGCGCGAAATTGGCGACGCGCTTCCTCTTGAACTCACCAAAAGCGGCTTTCGTTTGGGCAAAAAAAACTTTGAAGGCAAAAATCTGGGACTTCGCATGGTGCGCCCGTCGCCGTGGAGTGTTCACCGGCTGGTCGGCGTGTGCGCGGGCGCGTGGTGGGGAAGCGCGCTTCCGGTCAATCACAAGTGGGATTTGCTGCCGGACTACATCGTTTACGATGGGACGCAAACCGAGCGCGCTGGACTGCAAGATGAGCGCGGCGGAATACCCAGCGAGCACTACGAAACTAATCGCGCCATCCGCGCCGGGTTTTTCGACGGCGACTGGAACTTGCCGGAGGCGAATTGAAGTGGTGGGTCGTAAAAGTGAAATCTGCGCTTTCTTGCAAACCGGGTTCGAGAGTTCAAGTTCTGCGTGGAAGATGCCGCAGTTTTTGAAGCGCTTTAGCGCGAAGAACGCCGCGCGCTACGCGCCAGTTCGCCATAGGTTGTGCTTTCCAGAGACAGCGATTGCAAGCGTTCCTGAGCGAGCGCGATTTGGGCTTCATCGCCATTGGATTCGACGTGGCGACACAGCGCGCTCGCCGTAGCGAACAGCCCCAGTGCCGAGCGAAACCGCTTGAGGCGTGCGGCTTCGCGGGCCTGCTCGCGGCACACTTCGGCTTGTTCTAAGAAAACTGACAAAGAAGAGATGTCGGCAACGGGCGGCACTTTAACGCCTCGTGATGCGGGAACAGCGGATTTGATAGGTGTCATGGGAGCTTCTTCTTCTTGAGCAAACGGTGCGCCTCGAACCGACAAACGCAATTTAGACTTCCAGCGTTACACGCGCGTTTCCTGCCAGCAAATTTTCCCTCGCGGATGTTAAGTTCGTGTGCGAGTCAAGGGCGCCGCAGCCACCGGCACGACCGGTTGGGAGTGCGACTTCCACGCGCCCCACAGCGTGTAAAGGCTCAGGCCCAGCAGGAAAACGCCAAACAGCGCTTTGAGTTGTCCTTCGCCCGTTTTGCCAGCGATGAACGCGCCGCCATAAGCGCCCAAAAGCATCGCCAACGCGATGACAAAGGCCGCTTTGAAATCGACTTGCCCGTGCCGCGCGTATTCAAAAACCGCCGCTATGCCCACAGGCGGCAACAAAACCGCGAGGCTGGTGCCCGTCGCGCGGTGCTGCGAAAACCCGGCGATAAACACCAGCGCCGGAACGATGACCACGCCGCCGCCAATGCCGAACACACCCGACCCCAGCCCAGCCGCCAAACCAATCAAAACCAAAATCCAAATGTTGCTTTCCATGAACAAGACAAACGAGCCGCTCCCATAAAGGACGATACATCTTGTTCAACTTGAATTAACCTGAAGTTATGGCACTCAACTTCAACTTGCTCCGTTCGTTCTGGCACGTGGCGCGGGCGGGTAGCGTTTCGCGGGCGGCGGAAACGGCCTTTGTGTCGCAACCGGCACTGTCCAAAGCGGTGCGCGAACTCGAAACGCAACTCGGCCTGCCGCTTTTCGAGCGCGGGGCACGCGGCGTCAAGTTGACGAGCGCAGGCCAGGTGCTGCGCGAACACGCCGACGCGATTTTCGCACTCGAACAGGAAGCCGAAGACGCCGTGCGCGCGCAGGAAACGCTCGTGGACGCGCCGCTTCGCATCGGAGCGTCCACGACGGTCGCCACTTACCTGTTGCCTCCGGTGCTGGCGCGTTTTCGAGACCAGTTTCCTGGCGTTCGCCCGATGCTTTGCCGCGACAACACGCGCGGCATCGAAGAACGGTTGCTGAGGTTTGAACTGGATGTGGCGCTGGTCGAAGGGCCGCCGCACTGGCCGCTCATCGAAAAGCAGTTCTGGCGCGACGAGGAACTGGTGCTCATCTGCGCGCCCGCTCATCCGCTCGCGGCGCGCCGGGTTGTTTCGCCGGAGGAGTTGAAGAATCACTTCTGGCTCCAACGCGAAAGCGCATCGGGCACGCGCGAAGTGGTCGAAACGGCGCTGGCGCGCTTTGGCTTGCCGCCTTCGGACGCGATGGAAATCGGAGGCGCCGAAGCGCTCAAACAGTGCGTCGCGGCGGGCCTTGGCCTCGCGTGGGTGTCGCGCGAAAGCGCTGGCGATCAACTCGCGCTGGGGCGATTGCGCATCGTGAACGTCGAAGGCTTCACGCTGCGGCGCCCGTTTTACTTGTTGCGTTTGCCCAAACGCCCGCGCCCGCCTGCCGCGCGCGTCTTTGAAGCGTTTTTGGGAGCAGGCAACTGAAGCCGCGCTTTCCAGTCCAAGTGCATCATGAACGAAGATATTTTCCTCACCGGCGCGGGCGTCGTGTGCCCATTGGCCCTCGACACCGCCACTTTTTGGAAGCGCTTGATCGAGGGGCAAAGCGGCATCGGCCCGATCACAAAAATCGAAACGCGCGACCTGCGCAACCCGCGCGGTGGCCAAATCAACGGCTTCGACGCGTCGCAGTTCGTCGAGGAAGGCGACTGCGACGAGGCGAGCGCCTTCGCTTTTGCCGCCGCAACTCAGGCGGCGCAAAACGCGGGACTTGGCGACGAAGACCTCGCGCGTTGCGGCCTCGCGTTCGGCACCAATTTCGGCGGCGCGGCCTCGTGGGAAGCGGTGTGCGAACTGGCGCGCGAAGGGCAGCGCGACGAGGAAACTTTCGCGCAGTTTTTGCCCGACCACGCTGCCAGTTACACGGCGGGAAGATGGAACACCTCCGGCCCGCGCGCCACTTTGTCGAACGCGTGTTCAAGCGGCGCGCACGCCATCGGCTTAGCCGCGAACTGGCTGCGTCTGGGTCGCTGCGAAGTCGCCGTTGCTGGCGGTTTCGACGGTTTAGGACTTTCAACTTTGGCCGGGCTTTCGATTTTGCGCACGATTTCTCCCGACGAGATTCGCCCCTTCGACGCGCGGCGCAACGGCACGATTTTCGGCGAGGGCGCCGCGTTCGTCGTGCTCGAAACGCACAAACACGCACAAAAACGCGGCGCCGTTGCGCTCGCGCGATTGTGCGGCTGGAGCGTGGGCGCCAACGCGCATCACTTGACGGCGCCCGACAAAGGCGGCGCCGGTTTGATTCACGCGATGCAGGGCGCGCTCGATGAAGCCAAGTGGGACGCGGGTTCAGTCGGTTATCTCAACGCGCACGGCACAGGCACGCAACTCAACGACCTCGCCGAAACGCAGGCCATCGAAACCGTCTTCGGATCGAGTGCCCAGCAGTTGGCGGTTTCAAGCATCAAAGCCGCGACTTCGCACACGATGGGCGCGGCGGGCGCGCTCGAAGCGGTCGCCACAGCTTTTGCGCTACGGGACGGCGTTTTGCCGCCGACTTTGGGCTTAGAAGAACCCGATCCGCTTTTAACGCTCGACTATGTTCCACTCATCGCGCGCGAAAAAGGGTTCGCGCGCGCTTTAAGTAATTCCAGCGGCATCGGCGGCAACAACGCGTGTCTGGCGTTGGAGCGAGTGTGATGTTTGGCTGCTGTGCGGGAAGTTGCAGGAGCCTGTTTCGATGAACAAGATTGCTTTCACAAGAGAAGTTAAAGCGCGCCTGCTTGTAGGAGTTGGTTGCGCGGTTGGATTTGTTGTCGCATGTCAGGTGCCCAATTCCTTCGCGGCAAGAGGCATCTCAAGTGGTGAATGCGGCGGTGTGGCGCAGGTCACAGGTTTTCCCTTCGCCACCTGGATTTTTGAGTGCAGTTTGTTTGGTATGTGGACATGGAACTGGCCCAACGCGGTGAAGGATCTTTTGCTGTGGCTCGGACTTTTCTTGCTTTTGCAACGCGCGCTCATCCGGCTCCAAGGGCGTCGCCGCTGATTCGCCCCGCGTTGTGGCACCCGCGACCCAATTTTTTCTTAATGACGCAACGTTTGTTTTGAGCGTTTGCAGAGGTTGAGACGAGGGTAGTGGTCTAATTCGAGGTGATGTTGATTGGAAGGGTGCGTCAGCCCCGCTGCTACTTTGCTCCAGCGGGGCTAACGCACCCTTCCAATCCATAACCGATGCCGGTGCCCTTGTCACCTCGC
>JAABUM010006975.1_pt1 | contig 10712 bp, 13 predicted proteins | sample 5559161 | NCBI WGS metagenome assembly JAABUM01 (sample SAMN10711868, study PRJNA513369) | rock metagenome | isolation source: Antarctica rocks | place: Antarctica: Victoria Land, Siegfried Peak nord | reverse complement strand
GCGGGCGGGCGTCGGCGAAGGCGCGGGCCACGGCCGCCTCGGCGGAGGTCGGCGTCGAGAGCACGCTGACCTGCAGCGTGTAGGGGACGGGGGGCGTGAAGGCGTCGGCCGTGCCGTTGGTGAACTTGTCGAGCACCTCGCCGGGCAGGCTGAATAACTGCACCCCGTTGAGTTCGATCCAGATGCACGCCGCCTTGCCCTTCTCGGTGCGCGTCCCGTCATCCGCGATCGTGACACGCTCCGCGCGCGCTGTCGTCGGTCGCGCCATGCGGGGAGGCCGCGAACGGGTATTCCGCTCGGCGCGGGCGGCATGATCGGCGTGGGTCAGACGCTCCCATAGCGCCCAGCGGACGGGGTACGCGTGCAGCAGCGTGAGCAGGCTAGCCATGTGCGACGACCTCCCAGCGGGCGGCGCGGCGACCGGCGCGGGTGCGACCATCCAGGTCCACTTTGCGGACCAGGCCGGCGGCCTCCAACTCGCGGCGGCGGGGGCGCACGGCGGCGGGGGTGAGGCCCGCGCCGTCGGCGATCTCCTCGTTGGTGGCGCCGGGATGGGCGGCGAGCCAGGCGTGCAGGCGCGCGCGCTGGACCCGCGCCAGCGGCGTGGCCATCAGCGGCGTCACCGCGACGAGCGGGGCCGGAGCCGGGGCAAGGGCACGGACGGAGGCGTGCGTCGCCGTGCGGTCCGGCGCGGCGGCGTGGTCCGTCCCGGTGGACCCGGCGGCCTCACCGGCGACGGCTGGCGCGCCCATGACAGCCGTGTGGCGCCGACCGGCGACGAGGCGGGTCGCGCGGTAAGCCAGGCGGCGCGGGGTGGCCCGCAGCAGGCGCCACCCATAGCTGGCGAGTTGCGGGGCGTAGGGCTCGACGGTGCCGCTCCCCGCGAAGGTGGCGACGAGCAGGCCAAGCCCGGCCGGGACGCCGACGACGAGCAGGAGGTGGAGCTGGCCGGCCGCCGACTGGCCATAGGGCAGGCGACTCGTGGCGTTGATCAGGGCGTAGGTGAGGCCGACGATCCCGGCGACGTAGACCGCCTGCCGGATCGTCAGGACGCCGGCGACGATCTTGACGGGATCATTGATGTAGAGAGCGGTCTGCGCGTTACGCGCCATCGGCTCCCTCTCTCTCTGGCTCTGGCTCTGGTGACCCCAGCCCTTGGACGGCCTTAGAGAGGGCCGCGCCGTAGAGCACGAGGAGCGCGCCGGCGCACATGAGGGCGATGTCATGACTGACGGTCGTGAGCGCCAGGTAGCCGACGCCGCCGCCGAGCAGGTACGGGTAGGTCACGCGGGACAGCGTGCCGACGAGGGCGCGGGCGCGCGCGGGCAAAGGGGCCGCGACGGGCGGCGCGGGACGGTCAGCGTGGGCCATAGTGGTGCTCCTGGCGCTAGACACGAGACGGGCGAGGGGAGGCGGGGCGAGGGGAGGGCGCTGCTCCCGAGGCCGGGCGCCCACTCCCCCCCCTCGCCGCGCGATCGACCAATGGCTACTTGATGTTGGCCTGGAGGTAGGAGGCCGCGCCCGTGGCCCCGAACATGAACACGCTGGCGAGGGTGGCGGTGAGCCACGCGCCGTTCGCTCTTGGGTTGTGGAGTGCCTGCATGCCGCCGGCGATGATAAAGGCGATGGCGGCAAAGGGAATCTTGACGGTGTTAGCCACGTCGAGGAGGGCCTGGGCGAGCCCGGCGAAGGGATCGACGCCGGCGGCGATGACGCCGAGGGCGGCGGGGCTCGTCAGGGCAAAGTGGGCGGACGTGACGATGGCGACGGTCTCATGAAGCATGATGATCTGTCCTCTGGTACAGAGCTTGCCCCGGTCGAGGACCGGGTCTGACGTGTGTCGCGTGGGCCTGGGCGCGCGGCTAGCTGTGATGGGTGGCCGCGCGCTTGACTATAGGGCTACCTGGGCTGCGATCGGTTGGGCTGTGACGCTCTCCCGTGTCCTAGTACAGCTTGGCGCAATTAACCCAGCGATCGGCGCTGGCCTGCGACTGAAGTCGCATGGCAAACGACGGACACTGAAGTGTCTCGACGGCTCGCATAGACCGCCGACTTATTTGAGCCAACGTGTACTAGGCTGTCCCGTCCCCGTAAGGCGGACGTCGAACTGGGCTTCCGAGAGGAGCAGCAGGCGCGCGCCCGTGCGGCAATCTTCGGCCTCGACCTGCCACGCGACAGCGGCGGACCAGGCCCGACGTACCTCCAGGACGCGGTAGCCCGGCGTGCGCACCACGCGCTGCGCTAGGGCGTACGCTCGCTTCTCACTCATATGCAACTCGATCACCTCCTTCATCCATCGCTGCGGCGCTTGCGGTTACGAGTCCCCGGTTGGTACTGTATGACCAATAGGGGTACCGTACCTAGCAACACCTTCAATCGCATATATCTGTATATTCAGAAATATGCGATTAATAGCTAGCATAGCGTTGATTTTGCCGTTGTGTCAAGGGAGAGGAGGGAAGGAGGTGGTCCACGCTTATGTCCGAGGTTCCGGAGGTGTCTGAACACCATGAGGGGAACATGCCGGCAGGGGCCATCTTCACCGATCGGTTGAACTACCTGTTCGACACCCACCGCTCCCCATCCGGCCGCTCTTTCACCAATACAGAGGTGAGCGCGGCGTCAGACGGAGTGTTATCGGGGAAGTATCTCAGCCAGTTACGAAAAGGGCTGGTCAAAATGCCCGGCGTCGACAAGCTCCATGCTCTAGCGCGCGTGTTCGGCGTAGAAGTGTCGTTCTTTTTCGCGAACAGCGACGTGTCGGCCCATAGCCCAACGCCTGCGGAAGATCTTAGCGAGGACGCCTTGGTGCGCGAGGCCCTCAAAGATCCAGTTATGCGCGATGTCCTTCTGGAGTCGCGTGAGTACAGCGCCGAGGAGTGGGCTGTCCTGATGGACATGGTGCGATACGCGCGCGCCGTTATTGCCCGCGGCCGCGTGAGACAGCAAGAGTAGAGTGAGGATAATGACGGTATGCCGGAAGGGTGCCCCGCCCTTATCAGACATGGGATTACGGGATGTCGCTGCTCCGATAAGGGAGGCTCTTCGTGCCCATGAGGCGTGACAGTGCCTCGGATCGCTCGACTCGTTTGACCTCGTCCGGTCCAAGACACTCCGCGCATTTGAAGTAACGGATGACTTGCACCGCCCCCGTACCTTCATCAAGGGCGAGGAGATTTTCCTCATCGACGCGGAGTTCCACCCGGAGATAGCCGCGCAGCGATCCCGGCATCAGGGCCAACGGTTTGGGATGGACAGGTCTCCCACAGGTATAACATGCGCATTCGCGTTTGCGTTGTTCTACCGTCGTGGATTCCTGGAATAATGTGGACATCGTCTGCTCCGATCGATTGGGCTCCACTGATGCCGGCGTCCCGGCATCATGCCGAGATGATAACATGTCCGTCCTGTGTCAATCCTGGGTCAATTCTATGCGCGAATAGCACCTGCGCGCCCGTATCGACCTGTTCGTTTTGCCTGGCCGATGATAGTGCGAAGCGGTCATGTGTGAAGGGGAATGACAAACCATGCCACGGAAACAAGGCCAACTCGCCTTCGCCGATGCGCGGCTCTATGCGCGCGAACTCGGCTTGCGCACGAAGCGTGACTGGGAAGCGTGGGCGCGGCCGAACAGCCAGCAACTCAACATTCCAGTACGGCCCGACTGTGCCTACGCGGACGATGGCTGGATGGGGTGGCCCGATTTCTTGCACGAGGGACCGACGACGCCACGGTTCCGGTCGTTCGCCGATGCGCGGCTCTATGCGCGCGAACTCGGCTTGCGCACGAAGCGCGACTGGGAAGCGTGGGCGGCGACCGGCGCACGTCCCGCCGATATTCCCATTAGCCCGGATAGTGCCTACGCGGGCGACGGCTGGATGGGGTGGCCCGATTTCCTCGGCCGCATCCAGACACCGCCGCGCTCCCCTGCGGTACTGCGTTGCTCCGCTCTGCGCCTGATGCGCGCGCGAAGGCGCCTGCGTCTGTCGGACGTGGCACAGGTGGTGTCTCTCTCCGCGGCGTACCTCTCTGAGCTGGAGCGCGGGGCGAAACAACCGTCGCCGGCCACGCTCGCAAAACTCGCCGACTACTACAACACGAAGCCCCTCGACATCCGCGTCGCGATGGAGACCGAGACCACGCCCCCCGATCCCCATGTGCGCGTCAAGCGCGTGAACAGCGCCCGAGCGCCCCGACCACCGCTATGAAGTCGGCCGAAGGCTCGACCTGCAATTCCTCGCGCAGGAGTTGTCGGTAGGCTCTGTCCTCTTGCCGCGCCAGCCCCACCTGGCCGGTTAGGGCCAGATAGCGCAGGAGCGCGACGCGCGGCGCTTCGTCGAACTCATCGAACACGACGGCGCGGCGGCAGATATCTATGGCATCCTGAACCCGACCCTCCCCTGTGTAGAGATCGGCCAGTGCGATCGCTATCGTCACGGCCTGGCGGCCGACGTTATGCCGCTCCGCGAGCGCCCACAGGCTCTCGCACCACTCGAGGTAGCCTCCATCGCCGATGAGATTGAGCGCCCGCTCAGCCGCGTCCCGTCGCTCCTCGGCAGCGCCACTACCCAACGCGGTACGCGCTGCGTCATTGAACAGTCGGCTATCATCTGTCACTGGCACGCGGAGCGTATAGGCTCCGCCCGATCGGCCCCAATTCCGTTCGCCCAACACACGGCGCAGGTCGCGGCTGGCGTTCCAGAGCGCGGAGCCACCCGCCGTGTCACCCTCCCATAAGGCATCAAGGAGCACATCGCGCGTGAGCGGCTGTCCCGCTCGGCCGGCGAAGAAGAGTAATTCGCACGCCTTGTCGCGCACGCTGGATAGTGCGATGTCGCGGTCGCCGAGGCGGATGCGCCCGGCGCCGAAGGGCGACAGCCGAAGGAGTGGTAGTGACGGCTCTACTGCCACTGCTGGGACCAGGGAAAGCAGCGGCGCCTCGAGGGCGAGGCGATCAAGCAGCAAGCGCGCATCGCGCCGTAGATGACGCAACACATGTCTATTCCTCATGACCTCGCGGGCGACACGGGCGACCGGACGGAGGTAGCCCTCGCACCCGAGCGGGAGGATCAGCGTGGCCATGTGATTGAGCGCCTCTTCCGCGCGGCGCACCGCACCTAGAGCGAGCAATGCCTCGGCGCGGTACAGATGAGCGCGCGCTGCCTCGTGCGGCCGGTTGAGTTCGTTGAGCCGAGTGGCGGCGGCCTCCAATAAGTCGTTGGCGCGCCGATGCGCGCGCGCGCGGATAGCCAGGGCGCCGTCGAGCAGATCCAGCAGCGCGTCGTCGGCGCGCGCGGACACGAGCGGCCGCGCCTCCTCAATCAGGCGGCGTGTCCCGCCGCGATCGCGCCGCGCCAGGGCAGCACCGATACGCGCGCGCAGCGCCGTGGCTAGCACATCATCGTGGTCGGCGCGCTCGGCCATCGTCGCCGCCGTGTCTGCATGCGCGGCCGCTGTCGCCGCATCCCCCGCGGCCAGGCATGCCTCCGCCAGCGTCACCAACGCCTCGTTCCTGAGTAACGGATTGCCGTCGTCCTCGGCAGCCTTACACGCCTGGGCCGCCTCTCGTCGGGCGGCCTCGGGGTTGCCGACCAGGAGGTGATACAAGGCGTGGCTGTTATGCAGTTCACCGCGGACGACGGTGTTCTTGAGGCGCCGATACAGGGTGTCGGCCTGGACGAGATGCCTGTCGGCATCGCGCGCATGACCCGCGCCGATGAGCTGCGTGGCCAGGTTGAAATGCGTTCGCGCCACACCATCGTCGTCGCCGGCTGCGCGGTAGATGGAGAGGACCGCGTCGAGATCGGCCCTCCCCGCATCAAGGTCGCCCATGCGCAGTCGCGTGATCCCGCGCAGTTCCCGCAGACGCAGGGCTGCCGCGTCTTGTCCAATCGTGTCGGCGACCGCGAGCGCCGCGTCCGCGCTGCGTACGGTATCGGCGTCGCGCCCTGCGTAGGCGAGAGCCTGGACCCGGAGGGTGGCCGGGTTGAGCCATTCCTCATCGGTCGTCGCACGCGCCATCCCCGCGTCGGCGAGCGCCAGTGCGGCGGCATGTTCGCCGCGTTGTGAGCGTATGTAGCCGCACAGCGCCAGTAGGCGCGGGGTATGATACGCCAGGGGTAAACGCTCCACATGGAGCAGCACCGTCCCGCCCAGGCCCCGCGACCAGAGCGTGATCCGTTCGCGGTCCAGGGTCGCCGCCAATTCCTCCCAATCCTCTCCCACGGCTAACAAACCGAGCGCACGCGGGAGATCGTCGTGGGCGCTCCACCACGCGGCTGCGGCGCGCCGGATCGACTGCAGGCGCGTGGGGTCCTGCACGCGCAACTGGGCCTCCAGGAACTCGGCAAAGAGGTCATGGTATCTGAATGTCCCAGCCTCCCGCTCCATGAAGAGCCCGCGCGCCATGATATCGGCGTAGCGCAACGCGCTATCGCGCCGGGCGAGGATGTCGTCGGCAGCGTCCGGTGTGATGGGGCCAAGGACCGCGCTCTCGAGTAGGAACGCGCGCAGGTCTGCAGGTAGCGCGGAGAGGATTTCCAGGCCCATGTGCTCCAGGAGCACATCGGCGTGCGCGCGGAGGAAGCGCACCCCTCCCGGCGCGGCACGCGCCAGGAGCAATGTCCCCGCCGCCCATCCGCCGCTATGGTGAGCGAGTTCGGTCGCGTTCGCGGCGTCGATGCTGTGAGCAGTGAGCAACGCGGCTGTCTCGACCGCATCGAACGCCAAGTCTTCGCGACCGACGCCGGTGACAACATCGAGCGCGGCTAGGGTGACGAAGCCTAGCAGGGGAACGGAGCGCGAGATGAGGATGAGTGACAGCGTGAGCGGCCGAAAGCGCAGGGCCTGCTCTAGCAGAGCCAAGGCCTCGGGGCTATCCTCCAGGTGATGAACATCGTCCAACACGAGCGCGAGGGGCTTTCCCTCCAGTGCGCCCAGCAGCAGACTCACCACGTCGGGTTCCGCTGCTCCTGCATTGAGCGCGGTTTGAGCCCCCGCCGGTGTTCCGGGTAGCGCCTGTTCGACCGCCCGACACAGGCCGTCGCAGAGCCGTCTTGCGTCGCGATCCGCTGGGTCAAGCGCGTACCACGCCACCGGGATGTGAGACCGATGCGCCCAATCGGCGAGCGTCGCCGTCTTGCCCGTTCCACCTGGCGCCACGACGAGAATGACACACCCATGCGCGACAGCCTCATGGAGCGGATTGAGCAGGCGTGGGCGCGACACGAGCGCGTGTGGGCGCGGCGGTCGGATCTTCGCGGACGGCCAGGCCGGGACGGGGTGCGCGCTCATGTCTACCTCCCGCAGCGAGTCTACATACGCCTAAATGGTAGCAGGGTCGGGGCAAGTACGGCGTGGTACTCTAGCCATGTTAGTTAGTCGTCGCGAATATCGCGCATTACGCGAGAGGAAGAAACTGATGCACAGCCCAATTCGTCGCATCGTCATCGTTGCCGCTCTCACCATCGCCGCCGTCGCCGCCGCGGGCACGCCCGCAGCCATCCACGACAGAGCGGGTATCATCGGGCCGGGGCCGTTCTCCGTCCGGGCGACGACACAAGCCGGCATCATCGGACCAGGCCCATTCCAGACATATCAAACCTCGCGTCAGCCGGCGGCGAATCTCTAACAACACCCTTGCCGAAAGATTGAAAGATTTCAGGAGACAGCATCCTAATGACCAAACATTGTGCCCTCCATTCTGGCTACGAGCGCCTTATTGGAGAGGCAATCGTCGATAAGTCAATCGCGCGAGATCTTCTGCAGGACCCGCGCGGCGCGGCCCTCCGTTTCGGACTCGCGGCCGGCGACGCCGACTTGGCCGCCGACATCAACGCTGTCGATCTGCGCGCCTTTGCATCAGCCCTGCTGCCGCGCCTGTACGGGAAGGATACAGCACGTGTCCCACAGCGCAGCGCCGTCGCAGGATAGAGACACTTACCAGCCCACGATTGACTACAGTCCCTGGGAGCAAGACCTGGCGCTCCAACCGCGGGTACAGGCCATCATCGCCGAGGCGGCCGAGGCCGGAGTCGGGGCGCGGCTCGTCGTCGACACCCCCGAGGGCAAGCTGCGCGTCCTTGCCGGCGTGCGCGGCAGCCGACTACCCTGGCGCGCCCCCGCGCAGGCCGTCTTCGAGCGTGGTGAGGCGCGGTCGTGCGCCAGCGTCATCGCCGCGCCGATCTACGGGCCGCCCGGATCGCGCGGCGCGCTCCTCCTCTACGAGGACCCCGCCTATCCCCTGGAGGCCGGGGAGTACCTCGCGCGCGCGCACGCCGCGCGCATCGAGCAAGCGATCTCCGCCTCGTCGTCGCGTCTGGCAGCCACGCACGGCGCGGTCGACGCGCTGTATCAGGCGCTGGCGGCGCACGACGATCGGACAGCGCGCCACGCCATCACCGTGCGCCGGCTCACCCGCATCCTCGGCCAGGCCATGGAGGTCCCGCCGCACACGTTGATCGAGTGGGAGTGGGCCGCGCTGCTGCACGACGTGGGCAAGATCGCCGTCCCGCTCTCGCTGCTGCGCAAGCCCAGCCCGCTCGACGACGCCGAGTGGGCCACGATCCGCCAGCACCCCTCCGCGGGCGAGCGCATCATCCGCGCCGTCCCGGCGCTGTGCGCCGTCGGCACTGCGGTGCGCCACCACCACGAGCGATGGGACGGCGCTGGCTACCCCGACCGCCTCAGCGGCGACGCCATCCCCCTGGCCTCGCGCGTCGTCACCCTCGTCGACGCCTACGAGACTATGCGCACCGGCCGCCCCTACCGCACTGCTATGACGCGCGACGAGGCACTGGACGAGTTGCGCCGCGCCGCCAGCGCGCAGTTCGACCCGCAACTGGCAGTGCTCTTTTCTCGTGTAGACGTGGGTGCCACCCTACCCTGACCTCCTAACGCCGCAACCCTGGCGCTACGCGCGCGTCGTCACGACGATCACGGGCAATCGCGTAGTGTGTTAACCTCTGATTCACACCGCTGCCCTACAGTGATTGTCGGACTGCGACGTAATACTACATAGAGATACTGTCCCCACGTGCAGGGGCGGGGGAATGGGTAACAACGATAGCGACGGTTCTGAGGGGCAATCACCGGACGAGGACAAGAAATCGGACGCAGACACCCCACCTGGCATTGCCTTCGCGTCCATAGACGACGCGACGCGCTATCGTGCCCTCGTTGCTCGGTCGCGTGCATTAGAGATTGAGCAGGCTGCCATCCAGGCCGAGCAGGCCGCGATCCTGCGGCGCGCGCACTGGTCGCTCGACGGGGTTCTAGAGCGGGACGGATAGGTGTCGAGTGGTGTCTTCCTCAGCTTGTCGCCGTGCCCTTGTCGCCGCCGATGGCGTGGTCACGGTGTCGCGACCAGTCTCGTCGGTCTGAGGGGCGATCGCGCTCGCTCCCCTGAACGACCGCGCCCCCGCGCTGGATCGTGAGTTAGCTGTGATGTCTCAGGAGGATCACAACGTCAGTGTAAACCAGGCGACCCGACGCGCAGCAGCCCAGGCGCACAGGGGCGGGTCGGGCCGGTGCACCGCCTCGGCGACGGTCCCCTCCCAAGACTCAATGAGCGGGGCGACGCCGACGGGTGGCCTCATCGTCCACGATCGCCCGTGAGCGCGGCCGGCTGGCCCTCCCCTCCGCCCCGTCGCTGCGCGCGGGGCCGGCCGTGCCCGCCTCACGCCCGGCCCGCGCACGCGTCTGGCGCGGGGATGGTACTAGAGCCGTGGTGGTACTAGAGCTACGGGTGGTGACTACCCCAGGATAAAGAGTAGCTCTATCGTAGCGCCAAGGCCCCGTTTTCCTGTGTGAATCGTAGCTCCATCGTAGCGCCATGCCGTTAGCACTAGAGCTACGATTGGCGCTACGGTGTGGGAGCCAATGGCGCTATTTTAGCACCAAAATAGAGCTACGATCTGAGGACCTGGAGAGGACTGCTCATACCCTTGTAATGGGGTGCGTAGGGGGGTGCGAGCGGCGCGTCCGGGAGGGCTAGGGGCAGCCGTCGGGACGGGGCCGTACGACGCGCAGGACGGCGACGATGAGCAGGACGGCGAGGGCGACGTACGCACCGACGAGGGCGGCGGCGAGGACGGCGGCCACGACATTGAGGGTGGGCGAGGAGGCATGGGCCAGCGGGGTGAGGAGGCCGACGACGGGGCCGGTGAGAGCCGCGAGCACGAGCGCGGCGAGGCAGCGCGTCCAGACGCGGGCACGGGCTGGGTGTCGGTCATACGTCGCCTCCAGCGACTCGCCTGTCCCTCCGGCGATGCTGCTCGTTTATGTCGTGTGCCATGGCCCCTTCTGTCACTGTAGGGAACCCCTGCCCTGACGCGTCACGCCCTCCACCCCGCAACCTTTCGAGTCCTCGTACCTCTCTCGCCAGGCTAGAGCGTACTCAAAAAATGGGGTTCCACGCCCAAACCGCCGATTTTTTGACGCGCTCGCTTTGGGCCGCACATGGAACTGAACGAGAGGCGTAGGTGCCCAAACGCCAGGATGCGACGCCGCCGCAGTACATGCGGGAGAGGGTTGTAAGCCGCGCACAGCCGGGGGTGTGTCACCCGATATCCAAGCCTGCCACGAGGGCATCCAGGTCGATCAGCTTCCCGTCGCTGCGGAAGGTGTAATGTCCATTCAGCAGGATGTGTTGCCACGCTGCCGGCGAGATCTGCGTGATCAACGCACGCGCCTTGGTGTTGCCACTCGCCTCG
>JAABUM010006974.1_pt1 | contig 10715 bp, 13 predicted proteins | sample 5559161 | NCBI WGS metagenome assembly JAABUM01 (sample SAMN10711868, study PRJNA513369) | rock metagenome | isolation source: Antarctica rocks | place: Antarctica: Victoria Land, Siegfried Peak nord | reverse complement strand
ATAATGCAGGTCGTGTTCTGCCAAAGCTGACGACTCTGACGCATGCCGACCTCAAAGTGGGCGAAGTACTGGGATTCGCCAGCAGTCCAGGAGAGCCCGCGACCATTGCCGCCTTGTCCGAGCTGCCTGCGCTGCTGTCACTGCGTCTGGATGCGGGGTGCGACCGTGATGGCCTCGACAAAGCCAGCTGGCAGGCCATGGCCCGGCCTGGCTTCCTGTCCTGCAGTCGCTGCGCCTGGTTTGCCGGAGCTCCTTTAAACATGACGTTTATGCCGAGCAAGCACCAGCAGCCTCTGCTGAGCTGGTGCGTCCTCCGTAGCGAGTTTCGTGCAGCTGGCAAGCGCCTTGACTGCTGGCGCATGTCTCTCAAGGTGCTCTAAAGTCAGATCTGTTCGTTCAATGCCGCCTTGACGCATCGTTTTGGCGTGTACAGATCACAGCAGCCCTGGCCAAGCCTGACCTGCAAACTCTTGAGGTTGAGCCAAAGGTGCTGGGCCGTCAGATCGCACACGGTGAGGTGTTCATGAAGCTGCTGCCGCAGCTGGTGGCCGGGCTGCAGTCGCCCCTAACCTGCCTGACTGACTGCCGCTGCCTCCTGCTGCCTGCGATGCCTGCGGTGCGGTCTTCTCGCTCTCTGCTCCACAATGATGCCTGGATGAGTACATGAACCATCTGAATTTGGCATCGGTTGTTGCTGTCGTTGTGATGACGTCCAGAGCGGTCACGTCAGGATGTTGAGCTCAGAACGCCGTATCAGTTGATGCACATGCAGATGCCTTACCTGGCGGCCGTGTCCAGCTTGGTCTCCGTCGACTTGGTGCACTCATCCGCTGCGACCAAGACGCGGCGGCCCTGTGGGTCCTGGCTCACCTGCCACAGCTGCAGTCGCTGGGCCTGACCGGAGCAATGGGCAACGAGACCGATCCCGGCCGCTTCCGCAACTACTCCTACTTTTACTGCGCCTTGGCGGCAATCCTGATGCCGCCATCAAGGTGCGTTTTGCACGCGTGTCGCTTACCTTCTGATTCCGGGTTCTTCCAAAGCTTCATGTCTTTTCAAGCCCCTCATCCGTCCCTTGTGGGCTTCTCCTTGCATTGCACATCAGCATGTAAGCAGTTCCATGGGCCTGTAGGCGGTCGCCGGGAGCAAGCAGCTGACCAAGCTGCAGCTCAGCTTCCACGAGAATCTGTCTGATGCTGGCCTGGCTGCAGCGGCGTCGTTCCCCAAGATGCAGCACCTGGAGCCCGCGCTGCGCTGCTGCCGCACGAGCTACACTGCGGCTGGCGCCGCAACGCTGAAAGCGGCGCTGCTGTCCACATGTGATCTGCTGCTGCCGCCTCCGGGGCTGCAGCGCTGCTACCGGCCTGCACAAAAGCACCCTTCTCAGAAGATCACGGGCGACGAGGTGATCATCCAGCCTGCCCAACCTTCGTGCAGAACTTCTCCTGTCATTTGATGGCTTCGACAGCACGCATGAAGGGCGACATTTGATCGCAAATTGTATGCCCTAGCTGATCAGGAAACGTGGCGCCCTCTGGGACAGGCCGGCGCTCGAGACCCAGGTTCGACACCAGCCAGTCGTCTAGCGATGGCCACTCCATCCACTTCTGCAACTGGCACCCGCTGGCTGCTGCGCTGCCGGATGCTGATCCCTCCGACGACGAGTACGAGGACGCTGGGAGCAGATTACTACTCCATGAAGCGTCAGATGGAGAAGTGGGCCCGCGAAAACGACTGGTAGTTGCCCCAATGGCGGGGCAACTCATCGCAGCGGCAAGTTTCATGTCGTGCCAGATGTCCACCTGGACTGTGGTGACACGTTGCAGCGGCCCGGGCTGAGTGGACGAACACGAATGCTACAGCTGAGCAGACTTGCATTCTCTCGATGAGACGAGGTGCTGAAACCCCGTCAGTTTATCAGGCTGCATGGTTGCTGGTGATGACTGACCACGAGTGTGCATGAGATCCTGCATATGATGCTACGTACATACTTACTATACGTTCATACAAGTAGCTGGTTTCTGATATAGCGCAGCCAGGTTTAAATTCTCGAAGCTCAGGCGCAAGCAAGTAAATCACAAACATAGGGATACGAGCTACTGCGCCGCAGACGGAACTTCTTGTACCGGTAGTCCTCGCCCACGATGGGGCGTCAGAGGCTTCGAAAGAATTGCGGCAAACATCGTTGCATTACGCCTGCCAAGAGGCATATCGATTGCACAGTGTGCGCTACAAGAACACCACGTCGATGGCATCTTCATCCTCCGCATCCAGCGAGGCCGGCGTCTCGCTGCCGCTCAGGCGGTCCCCGTCGAAATCGAACCGCAGCTCGGAGCCCATCGTCGACCAGCCCTTGGACTCCGCATGCCGCTGGAAGACGGCAAACAGCTTGGACAGCGGGTCCGTCCGCCGCAGCCGCAGCTTCACATCCCCGTGCGCCTGCGTCTTGCACACCAGCAGCACCTTGCCGGCGCTGCCGCAGGCGGCCTCCTCGGCGGCGGCGGCGGCGGCAGCAGCAGCGGCTGCAGCGGCAGCGGCAGCAGCCGCTGCCTCATCCTCATCTGCAGCCAGTAAGTAGCTCGAGTTACTGGTGTGCTTCTGCAGGCAACGTGAGGCATGTAAATGAGGCATGGAGGACAGGCGCCTCCTCTGCAAGGCATAGAGACCTGGCAGTTGAACCTCGCACAGCCTCCTGACGCACTGCTGGGTCTGTGCGCAGCAGCGTCATGCACGCACCTGCGACCTCACTCTCTGCACCCTCACTGCATGCTTGCCTGCCTGCCTCACGCAGCCATTGTGTGACGCTGGCCCTGTGCAGCGAGCACAGGATTCAGGCTGTGTTCCAAGCTAAAGCTGAAAGCGAAAAATCTCACCGTCATCGGACAGCTCTATGGGCAGCTCCCGGGACGCCTGCTCAAGCTCCGCGATGGCGCGCCGGTTGTCCTCCAGCAGCTTCCGCGTGCGCTCGTCCTGCACCGCGGAGCGGCGCCGCGGCGGCGGCGGCGCTGACAGCTCGAAGTCTGCCGGCCCCGCCGACGGCACCGGCGGCTCCACCGCCGCCACGTCCTCCGACTGCTGCGACGGCGTCGCCTCGTCGTCGTCGTCCAGGTTTATCTGCGGCAATGGCGTGTCGCCAATGTGTGACGTTTCGAATGTATGGTGCCATTCGTGCGCATGCACAGGCTTTGCTCTGCGCCTTGGAACGGAAATGAAACGTGCTACATTGCAGGGAAGCATCCTCGGCTGCACGCGTGCGTGAAGGTCGTGAGTGCTGATGTGCATGCAGGCACGTTTGTGCAGCGCAGCCGAGTAGAAGATCATGCGGCTGTTGCACCACATGCAGCGGCGCAGCCCTGCGGCCGCTCAGGAGCCTGCGGCGCTTCCCGACTGGCAGGTCGGCCCGCGCATCTCGTTCATCATCTGCAGGCGTTTGGACGTCGAGATTGGCTGCATGGGTGAGCACGAGACGCCGCAAACGCATCGACAAGGCCGAGGCGTGCGGCGTCTGAATCTGTGCACCTGAACTCTCCGTGTCTGACAGCGGCTTTGGCGGAGGCCCTTTCGGGAAGCTCCACAGGTCGTCGGCCATGGTGGGCCCTGGGCTCAGCACGTCAGCAGCGTGGGCTGTGTGCTGACGGTGCTGTGGCGCCACCGGGCTGAATAATTGTCGAGCTGGCAACAAGCCAAACTGACGTCGACCTCCTCAGCACGACTTCAGCTAGCTCTGATGTCACTGCCGAAACAGTGGCTGAATTTGGGCTGAGGGCTCACAAGTTCAAGTTGAAACTGCACAAGTTCAAGTTGAAATTGCAAAATTTGCAATGGCCATCCACCTGACTTCGAGCACTGCGACTACCGCATACGCGTGGCTGGAGTGCAGTCGTCCGCTCAGAGCAACGTGCAGAGCTGCAGCTCGTTTTCTGTGCTTGTACAAACGGCAATTGAAATCGCTCTGTCTGTCAAAAGGAGCACTAGATGACTGGATGAGCAGCTCACGCACTTTTGCAGCTTGCGCAATTGCGTACCGTGGACGTTCTTCACTGTTCAACGATACTTGCAAGCACACACTGCAACACTGGTTACAACATTGCAGAATTGTTCGATCTGCAATCTGCGCGCCGCGCCGCCCGTCAAAGACATCATGAGCCTGTTTGAGGCGCTCAAGGGCGCAAGGGTGCGTCGTTAGCATCATGATTTAGTGCGGCTAAGAGGACGGTTAATCTCATACGCCAGATTCGATCACTGATGATGCTGCTGCGCAGATAGAGCTCGCGGCGATCCCCAGTCCGGCGGGGAAGCTCCACCGGTTGGCGGGCATCACGCAGACCTTCTGCACGGAGATTCTGCAGCAGTTCCTGGTGATTCCGTACGGCGCGCGGGCGCTGCGCACCTATCGCAGCCTGCCGCGCCTGGAGGCGCCCAGCGCCAGGACCGCCGATGCCGTCTCCCTAATGCAGGACGTCAAGTGAGGGGCTGGGACTCCGACTGTGATCTCTCACTTTACGATGCCCTGTTTGTCCCACCGATGATCCTGTCACCGGCTGGGGGGACATGTATGCAAACTCAAAGAGCTGCCACAAAGGACCTGGTGGTGCCTGCAGGTATGGGCCGAAGCGGCGCAGCGTCATGGACGTGTACCTGCCAGCTGCGCAGGCCGCGACGCAGGGAGGCGACGGCGTGCCGGTCGCGCTGTTCTGCCATGGAGGCGTCTGGGCCGCAGGTGGGTCTGACTGCAGCCCTGCATGCGGAACTCTTCAGCTCGCCATTGCTCTGCAAGGCATACATATAAGAAGAGGGTCCTCTTCAGATGGCACCTTGCCAAGGCCGGTACCACGAAGTGCTGATGAACTGATCACAGTCCTGCTGTTGCTGTGCAGGTGACAAATGGTACGCCGCACTGGTCTTCCAGACGGCCCTCGCAAGACTCACACTGATACCGTGCAGACACATGCATGCTGGATGTCTGCAACTTGAAGCACTCGTCGTCATACATTCCACTCAGAAGACTTTGTATTCTTTGGCGGCGCAGGCACTACGCGCCAATGGCAACGCGGCTGGCGGGGGCGGGCGTGCTGACTCTGGTGTGTCCAACCACATCACTGCTCTCAGCTGACTCTTGTTGGGAATGCTGCCCATTCGACATTGCAGCTAGCTTTCGGAAGGCACATGCCAGTCGAACCAACCATTTTCCTGTAGAGCATGCGTGACCGCTGCTGATGCGTCTCAGTCTCACGTCCGCAGGTCATGCACTACAGCCTGTACCCTGAGGCTCTGGTACCGGAGATGGTCGGCGAGGTCTCTGCTGCGCTGTCGTGGACACTGGACAATGCAGCAGCGCTCGGTGGCGATCCGTCTCGGGTGCGCACACATCGTCATTGTCTCTCCTGACGCCAGACACGCAGTAGTTGCTCAGCGGTGGAAGCAGCGCTGCACATACAGCAAAGCTTGTCGCACATGCATGCATCATGGTGCCTTTATCATCTCTCCATCGCAAGCGTCAAGGTGGTGAATTGGTATAAGGTTGGAGAAAGCAGAAGGTTGGAGAAAGCTGCAGCTAGAGGAAGCAGTCGGTCCGCAGGTGTCGTTGGTGGGGCACTCTGCGGGTGCCCAGCTGGCGGCAATGGCTCTGCTGCACCGGGCAAAGCACAGCGCACAGCAGAAGCGACCGCAGCGGCGGCAGCAGGCAGCAGAGCAGCTGGACAGTGCGCCAGACGACTGTCAGGAGGACGGGCGCATGCCGAAGCGCCTCGTAGGTAAGCTAGGGTGGCTGCACGCGAAGCTGCTCTGTCTGCTGAAACGCAAACAGAACATGCATGGGATGCACTGAAGAGGGTGGTGCATCAGAGCGCTGCGTGGCTGCACCGTGCTTCACTTGCGGTGCTGACTGCCCCGCATGCAGGCACGGCGGGCGAGTACGAAGCCGGTTTGATGTGAAGGACTAGACCTGTGGTGTTCCAAATCTGGCCATGCAGGCATGGCGGGCGCATGCGATCTGGCGGAACACTTGGTAGTGTGACATACGTACTGTACGATTTGACCAGAATAATCCCATGCAGGCATGGCGGGCGTGTACGACCTTGCGAAGCACTTCGAGTTCGAGGCGCAGCGCAGCGTGGAGGAACTGTCCACCATGAAGCGCGCGGCGGGCGGCGCGGCGGGCCTCCCGGGCGTCAGCCCCGTCGTCATCCTGGCTCGGGCGCTGCAGGAGGCGGAGCGCCCCGGGGCTGCGCCCGCACCGCAGGACGGCAACGGCAGCAGCAGCGAGGCCAGGTGGTTGCAGCTGCCCTCCCCGTTTCTGTCCTTGCTGTTTCCACCCACCTGGCAGGCTGCACGTCAGGGCACCAAAGGAGCTGTCGCAGTTGTTTTCGCTCTGAAGCTCGTTTATGGTTATGGAGCAACCGGTCCACGGTCAGCACATCTGCCTCAGCATTTCTATATGCCTTTGCGGCAGGCGGCGCGGGCTGCGGGGCGAGGCGCTGGCGCACCGCATCGGTTTCGAGCGGCCGCGGGCGCCCATGGCGGAGCGCCTCGCGACGGTACAGGGGTTAGGGTATAGGGCAGCGGACATGTTGGCAGTGACTCGTCAGCAACGCCATCCGATGCCTGGTGCTGCCGTGGCGGACCATGTGACGCAACAGGGAACGACGCAGCAGCAATGATCCCTGAAACACCTGCACTGCCACGGCAGGTGCTGGCGCCCGGCGCGGCGCCGTCCCTGCGCGTGTCAGTGGCGGAGGCGCGGCGCCTGCCGCCAACGGTGCTGATGAGCAGCTGCGCCGACAAGATCGTCCCCTGGTGAGGGTGTTTTGGAGGCAACAGGGCTGGATGCCGCCTCTGCTGTTTGTGATTGTGCGCCGTGCATCTGTGGCTCACAGGGCGCATGTGGGACTCACGCTGCATTACTCACGCTGCATGCAAGCCCTAGTCTGAAAGCATGGACGGACACAGCTGCGCATGGCTCTAAAACCCAGGAGATCTCGAAACTTGAAGCTATCTGATACAGCCGCTGTGAGATGGTCTTGCAGGTACGAGTCGGCGGAGATGTGCTGGATGCTGCACGACTGCGGCGTCAAGTGCAAGCACCTGGTGTACAACTTTGCGGCGCACGCCGATTTCGTGGTTACCTGGAAGCCACGCCCGCACGACAGCGCTGGCACCAAGCAGGTGTGGATGTGCTCATCCAATATAGCTCTGCCAAGGCTTGCTGATTCCGCCGTGCTGCCGGAAATGGCATCGACCGGTATGCTAGGGCAAGCATATGTCCCTCGTCTTGCTCAAGCCTACAGGTGCTCGCGTAAGAACGGAGTGACATTTTGACTGACCTTGTGATCAATGTGCCGTGTCCATGCCGGCAGGGGACCGACAACGGCGATGATCTGCCGGACGTCGCAAGGGACATGCTGGCCATTGTGTCCGAGCAGACGGAGCCAGCATGGATTTGATGTGATTGAACTAGAATTGCAGGACGAAAGGCTTCATTGGAATCTGCAGAACAAAAACTGCCATCATCTTTCCAGAACTGTAATGGCATTGGAATCTCTACGCGCTCCTATGTCGCAGTGATAATCCGAGGTTGCATCACCGGCAATGAGCCAAATAGACCATTCTTGGCGCCCATGTTGGCAGCGCTTCTCGTGCTGCACCTCTGAACTTTCAATCCGACTTGGATGCTTCCGCCACCTTCTCGGCCAGCTTCTCAGCCGCCGCAGGCCGCTGGCCGGGCGGCCGCTTGGCGGACCGATCGACAATGGACTGCGGCAGGAAACACGATCGTCAGCCGCGCGCACTCGATCGCCACTCTTTGTCGTCTCCAGTTGGTGAAATCAGTCGCCAAAGGAATCAAAAGCTGTTTCGTGTGCCACAGTGTTTCACCTGCACTCTGGCCGCGTCCGAATGCCGCGGAATGTCTGCGTTGTCATCGCGGTCGCGGGCTGCCAATTGCCGTTCTGCCTCCTGCATGATTTCCTGCGTGCGGGCGTCGATGCTGGCCTCCGAGCCGTGTGCCAGACCGAAGCTCTCCCCCTGAGATTTGCGATCCGGTCGAGCCTTGGCTGCATGCGGTCAGCTGTCCACAGTCAGATGGCAGCAGTGCCTGGCTTTTCCGTGATGGTGTGCTGAAGCTTGCACACAGCTTCAGTGGCAGAGAACAGCCGATCAATATGCAATATTTAGCAGTGCATACCTGCTTCGATCATGGCTTCAGACAACCGCTCAGCGTTTGCGGCCTGATTCGACGCCGACATGCTGCACAGCCTCGCCTGTAGGGCATTCAATTGAAAAGATCAGGGAATGAGGACAACGCGATGCATGCCCGTCCCCAAACCTTGTGCAGCATTTCAGGTAGATCAGGTCAAGTTGCACTGCATGCATGACGGTGCACTGCATGCATGACGATCACAATAAGCTTGTGAAATATCTCCGACGCCATGCGTGCTATCTTACCTCAGTGTGTATAAACAAATATGGGTGAAGAAGACTCCCGTGGAGCGTGTGCCGCGCTTTGCACCGATCTGAAGTTGCTGTGAAGATGTGCGCTGAGTGAATGTTGTCAAGCGAAAGTCCGACTTGACTGTGCTGCACTCAAATTAGACACACTCCAACACGACGCAGAACACTGAGGTGAAAATATGCGGATCGCGGCGAATCGACAACTGGTGTGAGCTGAGGAAAGTCAAGGCAACGTCATCATGCATGTCCAGACGTGCGTGGCCGCCAGTCAGCATTCAATGCCAAAGACCTGCAAAGTCGGCGGCAGTTGCTGATGGGCTTTTCAGGTGTGAAGCATTCGAGCATTTGGGCTGATGAAGTAGGTCCTTGCCGTTGTGTGTCACAAACATTGACGTGGTAAACAGCAAACGGTTCCTGACATGTTGACATGCTTTGTCACAGACGCAATGTGCGCCCGTGCGGTGCATCGTCTCCAAACTCGATCCACAATCGCTTGCAGCAGTTCGACAATGCTCAAATGCCACCCAGTCACTTGAACGCCCACTCCCTAGGCGTGAATGCAAGGTTGGTGTTCCTGAATTGAGCAGTTCACATTGACAGAGGACCAGCTCTGATGCTGGAGGCCGCCCAGTCGTGGGGCGGCTGTGGCATACGTCATACCTGGCATTATGCGAGATCCCCGGCGCCCGCCGCTCAGCTCTTGCCGAGGGCAGCCTCGACATCCGCAGCGTCCCGCAGGCTGCGGCCTACATAACCAGCCGATCAGCTCTTGCCGAGGGCGGCCTTGGCGTGTGCTGTGCTTTGCAGGCTGCCGGCTCCGACGCCTGTGTCAGCTCTTGCCGGGGGCGACCTTGGCGGTGCGCAGCGTCCCGCAGACTGCCACCTTACGATCAGCCGCTCGACTTTTGCCGAGGGCGGCTTTGGCGGTGCGCTGTGCAGGCTGCCGTCTCCACAACCAGCCGCTCAGCTCTTGCCGAGGGCGGCCTTGGCTGTGCGCAGCGCCTCGGCGGCCTTGGCCTTGGAGGCGTTGGCGCGCGCGGTCTCCTCCTTGAGCGCCGCGTACAGCCGGGCGCCGGTGCGCGCGTCGCCGCCCGCCAGCAGCTTGAAGCGCGCCTCCGGCATGCGGCACAGCGCCTTGCCGTCCAGCTCCGGCGGCAGCACCGCGCCTGCGGTGGGAACCGAGCGCGGATGTCATTTCTGTCAACACAGACACAAGGTGTCCTGTTGAAATAGATATTTCATCCGTGCACATGCAGCAGCGCCTTGCGGCCGAGCTCTTCCGGCGGCACTGCATCAAAATCTCGGCAGACAACGGAGGCGCTGTAACGCATGTCTATCTGCTGAAAGACTAGCTCCTCCGCTGGGATGCAGTCTGTGATGCAAGCTGTGCCCCCAGCGTGAGAGCATGGCACACAAGGACTTGCCGCTGCAAAGCAAAAAATCGTGCGGACCTGTGCGCTGGAAGGCGCCGCCACAGGCACCGTTGAACCAGTCTACCACCTCCGCCTTGGTCCACTTGGAGGGGTGCTTCACCAGTGCCTTGAACGTCTGCTGGTGCGCGTCTGCAGGGGGTGCAACATTGGGTCAAGCCAAGCAGGTGCAGGCTGAGAGCGGTGCGCTTCGTGCATACTTTCAACGGACCCTTCATGTCCAGCATCCTAATTTTTTTATTGGGAAACAGGGCCGGCACACATCACAATGAGCAGTTCTTTGACCTAGTAGCTAGGCACGTCAGAAGTTCATTTGCCGTTCACCGTGGTCAACGAGGGAGACCTCGGTGCGGGACTCGGAGGCGGCGTTGGGCTCCAGGCCCGCCATCATGCACGCGTTGCGCAGCGTGTTGAGCGTGTGCTCCGTGTCCGCGCTGCCGGGCGCCACCGTGACGACCACCACCGTGCGCGCCCTGTCGGCGTGCAGGAAATCCTATCAATCCTCATATCAACCAGCTATTTGTACCTTTTTTGCGGCTTGGTTGGCGGCAGGGTGCGCAAGCTGCGGGGCACGCTGGTTCTAGCATGTTTGATTGTGCGGGTGCTGCGTGACACGGGCAGGTGTGTGTGCGGCGCCGCAGCATATAGTGCGGTGCAAAATGATTCGTCCTCGCTTGCAAATTTCACAGCACTTTGCGATCCTGAGCGCGAGCCCCCCAGTGCCGGAAAGCTGTGATGGTAGGGACTCATGCTGGGGGTACGGCGCCTAAAGTCCCCGTCCGACGTGGAGAGTGTTTGAGTATGGTGGTTTGATAGACAAGATACACAGAAGTGGGG
>JAABUM010006973.1_pt1 | contig 10715 bp, 14 predicted proteins | sample 5559161 | NCBI WGS metagenome assembly JAABUM01 (sample SAMN10711868, study PRJNA513369) | rock metagenome | isolation source: Antarctica rocks | place: Antarctica: Victoria Land, Siegfried Peak nord | reverse complement strand
CTGCCCATCATTGCCCTCCTTCCCACGACGCTCTCGTCACGCTGGGATACAGCGCCTGCGCCGCTCTCCCCCTCTCCTCAGCGTGCCACAGCGCTCCTTTTTGTGCAACATGGTCTTGCCTAATACAGGTTATGCAAAAACCCCCGCTCTCAGATCCTCGGCCAGCCTTCTCACTGCCGCCACGTGGAGGGCGTGATCGTCGCCAGGGCGTGTGCCCTTGCCCTTGCTGCCTCGGCCCAGCCCCAGGACCACCTCACAGGCGCCCAGCGGCGCGCCAGGGGCCACATGGACGGACAGGCGTATATCGCTAGGCCGGGGCGCTGTAGAAACCTGCAGGGGTGTCATCGTCGTTTCACGCCCCTGTGCTATAGTGTGCCGTGGCATCACATCAACCTTCCCTTGTGGGCGCCGGAGGCGGTGAGGGCAGTCTCCGGCGCTCATTCTTTCACTACGCGGCAAACAGCTCAGAGAACGCCGGCGGAGCGGCGATGAAGGCGGGCGCTAGGGCTGCCTGGGCGCGAAAGTCAAAGCTGGGGACCGACAGGGCGGCGAACTGGGCCGTCAGGGTCTTCCAGTCCACGCCCTGCGTCGGTGCAGTGGGCAGGCCAGCGCGGGCCGGATCATCCATGCGGCAGATCAAGTCGCCGGTGCGCAGGGAGTACACCTCGTAGCCCTTGCCTGTGCTGGCCACCCGCATGCCCAGGCCCCTCCCTGGGGCCACGGCCGCCACCTCTCCGGTGGCGGGGCGGTCCTGCGTCGCGGCCAGGTAGGCCATGCGGTGAGCGTGGTACTGGCGGCAGATGTAGAGATGCTTGCAGACGCCGCCCAGGCGCTTGACGCCCTTGAACTGGCGCTGGCCGCTCTCACATTCGCAGGTGCCCTGCGCCACGTCCACGGCGTAGAGCACCTGCGTGTAGCGCTCGCTCTGGACTGTGTACAGGCCCTTGCCGGCGTCCAGGAGACGCACGTGGGGCTTGTAGGCGCGGGCGGTGGACTGCCGGGCTGGGGTCGCTTTTGCTTGTGCTACCATGATTCCAGACCTCCTGTAGGTCGGCCGGTTCCCTTTTCTTGATCGGGTGGGGGAACCGGCTTTTCTGTGTGGGAGCCGTTTGCTCCTCACTCCTACAGTATAGACTATTGTGTCTATGTTGTCAAGACTCTTGTGTCTATGTTATATTGGCCACATGGACGTACAGTTAGGCGAGTACATCACGTTGCCCGAGGCGGCACGACGTGCTGGCTATCGGAGTGGCAGCACGTTGCGGACGGCAGCCCTCAAGGGAGAACTCAAGACGGTGATGGTTAGCCGCAACGCAAGGCTTACCACGCAGGCGTGGCTGGACGACTACCTGGCAGCCCTGCGCCCTGGGAATCCGGGCAAGGGCTACAAGCGGGGGCTGCCCAAGGGCCAGGACACCGGCGGCGAGGCGGAGGAGAAGGCCCCATGATTCTCACGGTGCCCATCACCTGCCCCGCGTGTGGCGCGCAGGCCACAGAGACAATGCCGACCGATGCCTGCCAGATCCTCTATGTCTGCGCGCACTGCGGCGCCCAGCTACGTCCAAAGCTGGGCGACTGCTGTATATTCTGCTCGTATGGGGGCGTGCCTTGCCCGCCTATGCAGGAACAGGACGCCACTGACGGGAGCCAGGGAGTAGGTATGACGGACACTGTACACGACGAGCTGGCCGCCTTGACTGCCGATGCCGAGGCCATGAGCCAACGCTTTGAGGATGAGGAGCGCGCGTGGCAAGCCCAGCACAGCGCCGGGAACGTCCCTGACGCAGAGAGTAGGGGAGCAGAGAGCGATCAGCGCACCCCGCTCGCCCTCCTGCAGGAGACCATTGCCTCAAGCAGGATGCTCCTCGACCAAGCGGAGCCCCTATCGCGCGTTCCTCTTGTGGGAGACAGCGGCGGCGAGGCTGGGGAGTAGGCGTGTGAGCACGGGCAAGGCAGACGGCGGACTGACGACGCACCAGGCCGCGGCTTTGTTGGGCGTCAGCACCCAGGCGATCCGCAGGTGGGTGACTGCTGGTCGGATCAGGGCAGAGCGCATTATGCCGCCGGTCGGCAGGATGTATCTCCTGCTGAACAAAGAGGATGTGGAGCAGGTGCGCCGGGAACGCGGTCCACGCGACCGTGGCTAGACGCAGTAGAGGGGACATGATGGGTGGCACGGCAGACGGTGGGCAGGCGGCGGGTCAGGAAGTTCCCGAGGACCTGGTGACTATGCGTGAGGCAGCTCAGGCCGTCGGGGTCATCACTGGCACCGTGCATAGCTGGGTCAAAGCGGGGCGGCTCACGGCGCATATCCAGTCTTTCCAACGTGGGCATCGGGTGAGCCTGGCGGCTGTGCGTGCCTTGTGCGCCCCCTTGGACCCCCAGACGCCGCCAGACGCGCGCCTTGTCTACGAGGTCGTCCGTGCGGTGGGTGTCTCCAAAGGGCGCATCAGGATCTGGGCGCAGCGGGGCCTGCTCCCCAGTTGGCAGAGTCGGCATGGACTGCTCGTCCGTGAGGCGGATGTGCGCGCCCTGGTCCAGAAGCAGGGCGCGCTGCTTCCAAGCGACAAGGCGGGGGAGTAGCGGCATGCCAGCGAACGACAGTCCCCAGCCGGTTCCCGAGGACCTGGTCAGCGTACGGGAGGCGGCACAGGCGGCGGGCGTCACACCTGCCGCCGTGTATACGTGGATCAAGAGAGGGCAGCTCGCCACCCAGTCTTCTTCATCTGGGCGCCGGGTAAGCCTTGCCGCTGTGCAGGCTCTCGTCCCCCCTCCTGCCCCTCCTGCCCCTGCGGATGCCGTAGCCATCTATGAAGCCCTACGGCTCACGGACGTCACCAGAAGGCACATCGAGACCTGGGTGACGCAGGGCCGGCTCCCCAGCTGGCGGGGCCGCTATGGGCTGTCCTGGCTGGTTAGCTCATCCGTGGGTGAAAGCTAGGGACAGAGCCGTGGACACTGCCCCGGGACACAGGGCCTCTGCGCGCTGTGATCAGGCGGCCTCTGCGGGGGGGTCGTGGCGCCTCTGAGCGAGCGGATGACCTAACCAGTCAGCACAGGGGGTCGCCCTCTCGAGTAGGCACTGGCCCCGCTGTCCTCTCCGCTTTCTGTGTCAGTTGCGTACGTGAACCACTATCTGCCCGGACCACGAGGCTTTTTCGCGCTTACACACAACTCAGGGTCCGCGTCGTCCTCTCAGGCATGCTACGGCACCACCCCCGACGCTTCCTGACCACATTGACAGATCACGGGGAGGTTCTGCTGGCAGAACCTCCCCGTGACCGACCTGAGACGCTAGCGCTGCCTGGTCGAACCTTCAGGCTATGCTTTGTCGGCCTTGTTGCCCAGGCTATTCAGGGCATCCTTGGCCGCGTCGCCCGCGTCGCTCAACTTCTGCTTGGCGTCACCAACCACTTGCTCGGCCCGCCCTTGGGTGCGCTTGCCGGGATCATCGGTGAGCGTGCCCTCGGCCTCGTGGGCCGTGCCCCGTAGCTTGTCCATGCCGCCTTCGACTTTCTCGTCAGCCATCATCCTGCTCCTCTCATGCGGGGCTGCCTCTGGCGTGCGCCGCACGCTTTGACACGCCTCTCTGGGACGGTCCCGCGTTCCGCTGTCCAAAGGGCAAGAAGCGTGCCCCCCACCACCTCAGACAGGAACGGCAGCTGGCCTACTTGGCCTCGTGGTACGGACGCTGTCGTGTTGACGGTGTTCATCACCCCTCCCGCGTCCCGACATCGTCGCTCCTCGCTGGCCACAGGGCGAGCGGCCACGGCCCCACGCAGGAGCGGGGGAATGGCCTGTGCTGGCCGCCTAACGCATCCGCCGCTCTCGTGTCGCGCGCGATAGATCAGGCGCCCTCTCATGTATGCTATGCGCTCGTCGATCACGCCCTGCTACCCCGTTCTGCTCAGCCTCTGATCTTCGCGCCGCCAGCCACAGATAATGAATATTTATTCAGTCCGGCGTATCGCCATGCACCACCACGAGGCGGGGTCATCCAGGCTTCGCGTGCAACGCGGGCGCTGATCGCTCACGGTACTTTACTGCGTCTGAACATGGAGGTGGGAGGCTCAAAGCCCTGAGGGACAGGTCGGATGAGCCAAGCGGCCAGCACAGGCCCTCGCGCTGTACACCGAGCGTGGGTTCGACAATACAACGGTGGCCGAGATCACCGAGCGGGCCGGTGTCACGGAGCGCACCTTCTTCCGGCACTTCGCCGACAAACGCGAGGTGCTGTTCGCCGGCGCGGGTGGACTGCAGGACCTGCTGGTGGGCACGGTGGCGAGCGCGCCAGCCTCCCTGGCCCCCTCGACGCAGTCGCGGCGGGCCTTGAGGCCGCCGGCGCGCTCTTCCAGGAGTACCGCCCAACGGTCCAACAGCGCGCGGCCATCATTGCCGCCACTCCAGAGCTGCGCGAACGCGAGCTGATCAAGCTGACCGTGTTATCCGCCGCGCTCGCCGACACCCTGCGCGGGCGCGGTCTCGGCGATCCGGCAGCGCGCCTCACCGCCGAGGTGGCGATCGCTGTCTTTAGAATCGCCTTCGAACGATGGATCGGGCACACCAACGAGCGCCCTTTCTCGTCGCTCGTCCGCGAGTCGCTGGACCACCTCAAATCCGTCACTGCCGGCGCATGAGCGCTGGCTACCGCGCGGGCGGTGATCCAGGCAGCGCGTCAAGCATATCCACGCCCCGCTGGACGAGCACCAGCGCCTTCCCCGACGCCGCGTCAACGGCGATGGCGTCGGGCCCGCTGCCCACGGTGACCATCGCCACACGGGCGCCGGTCGGCGCGTCGAAGATGGCCACCGAGCCGGGACTGACGGGACTGCCGTACTGGTTGGTGCTGTTGATATAGGCGGTGTATAGCCGCCCCCGGCGCGGATCAAAGGCCATCGCCGTGGGGGAGCGTGTCTCCAGCGTGCGTAACGCGCCGGTAATGGCATCGAGGACCTGCAGACCGAAGGACGAGGCGATGAAGACCTGGCCGCTCGTCGGATCGGCCAGAAGCGCGCTGACGTCGCCGCTGCTTATGCGCCCCAGGGTGACCGTGCGCGACCTGGCGCCCGTTGCGAGGTCCCACACGCTGACGCGCATGGTGGTCGTGCTATCCGCCGTCGCCACGTAGACGCGCCCGGCTCCCGCCGCGATGGCCAGCGGCCAGCCGCTTTCCTTGAGCGTGGTCACAACTGCCCCACTCCGCGTGTCCAGCACGCTCAGTGTGCCCAACCCGGATTGGCCGCCGTAGGACAGCACGACCACGCGGCCATGGACGCTGTCCAGCGCGAGCGCGGTGGCATGGGTCAGCGGCACGATGGCCACCGTGCGACCGCTCGCCGTGTCGAGCACGCGCACGTCATACGCGCCGGCGACGACAAGATGGCCGCTGGGCACATCGAAAGCCACGGCGGCCGGCGACGCGCTGGCGGGGAACGCGCCGGTGACCCGGCCGGTCGTCGCGTCGAGCACCAGCACGCTGCCGCCGCCGCGCGTGCTGGGCACGAAGACACGCCTGCCCGGGCCATCAACGGTGAGGGGGCCAGAGGCGTCGAGCGGCGTCTGCCGGACCACTCTGCCGCGCGTGGTGTCCAGCACCCAGACGGCGCCACTCTGATCGCGCACGACGGCGCGGCCCGGCGCGCTGCTGATCGCCAGCGCGCCGGGCGCATCGCGTGTGGGGAACATGCCGGTGGGCTGGACGCCCACACCGGGCAGGGCGATCGTCCGCACGGCCGCCCGGGTGGCGGCGCACAGGCGCCCCGTATAGCGCTGGAACTGGGCGCCCAGACTCCACAGCTCATGTGGTCCCGTGGCCACAAGCGCGCCACTGCTCCCAGCAGGGGCAGGGACGGTGGACCAGCGCCGCCCATCCCAATGCTCCAGGGTAGACCCACCGCTGGCCCACACGTCGCGCGCGGACAGAGCGGCGACGCTGAAGAGGCTCTCCTGGCTGTCAGGGCCCGGCACAACGCTCCACATGTGGCCATCCCAGTGCAGAATGAGCGCTGTCTCAGCGTCGGGGTAGGGGTCCGTGCCGGAGCCGCCAACCGCCCACACGTCTGTCCGGGACAAGGCGGTGACGCCATCGAGATGGCTCACATCTCCGGGAAGGGTGGGACCAGCGCTAACCTGCCAGCGCTGGCCGTCCCAGTGCTCGATGAGCGCCCTGCCTAGGGCACGGCCAGAGGCCCACGCATCGTCGCTGGCCAGGGCGGTCACCGCCGTGAGTGAGCCGCCATACTGCCCAAGGGCGGCTCCGGGCACGACGCGCCAGCGCCGCCCATCCCAGTGCAGGATCAGCGTCCCCGTCCCACCCGGGACCATGCCCACCGCCCAGACGTTCGTGGGCGAGGAGCCGGCGACCGCGAGCAGAAAGTACCCCCGCGCCGCGTCTGGGATAGCCACGCGCCGCCAGGTCTGGCCGTTCCAGTGCTCGATCAGGGGCTGCAGCAGGGACTGGGTGCTCCCTGGCCACAGGGTCGTCCCCACCGCCCAGGCATCCGTGGCCGACAGGGCGGCGACGCTCTCCAGACTATCGTCGTGGCCGGGCAGGCTGGGGCTGGCCACCCCGCGCCACGTCCGGCCGTCCCAGTGCGCGATAACGGCCTTACCGTAGCCTGATCCATTCGCCTTCGCTGCCGTGCCGACCGCCCAGACATCGGTGGGGCTGGCCGCTGAGAGGGCGCGCAGACCCCCGGTTGGCCCGGACACGGCGTGCCAGGAGACGCACGGCGTCCCCGACGTCGCCAGCGGCCGCCCTACCGGCAGGGCCGCGTGCAGGGCCAGACCGGGTTGGGTGCCCGTCGAAGCCAGGAGCGCGACGAACGCGACGATGGGGGCGCCTCGACCCCAAACACGACGGCCACGGCGGAGCAGCATAAGCAGGTCTCCTCATCAGCGGTGCGAACTCAGGGGCAGACAATCGGGCGGCGCCTCAACCTACCACTCCTGATCGGCGCCGGCACCACCGCCGCCCTCTGTCCACCACTATAGAGGGCGGCGCACACGCACACCAGGGGCAACCCACGCATGTAGGCCACGCAATAGCCTCACCTCGTTGGCTCGGATGGCCGGGAGCGTCCAGCATAGGAACGGCCGACCGGGGCTCAGGTGTGACGGTAAGCGCGCAAAAGCGCTGGGGTAGTGTGGTCAAGGAACGGGGAAAATGCTTCAAAGGGGGCATCGTCCCAGAGCAGGGGCACGCCAAGTCTGATGGGGCTCGCCTCCCAGGGCCACCTATCCCAGCACTTCTGCGCGCTTATCTGGCTTCCTGCTCCTTGATCATGCCCGCGCCTGGCTTGCCCACTCCACAGCAGCCCTGCTCAACCGGCGGCACAGCAACGTGACCGTGCTTGATGCCAGGAGTGCGGCCGTGCTGGGCACGATGCCCCTAGGCCACGACGAAGGCGGTGGGCCTGTTGTGGTCGTGGCACGTACCGCGCGGGCCTTCGTGCTCAACCCTGGTGGCACGGTCAGTGTGCTTGATACCGCCAGGCGCTGAGCGCGCCACACCAGACCTCCACGGTAACATTTCCGCAGCACAGGCGACTACTAAAGTGCCAGTGAGGCGCAGCGCATAGTAGACCGCGCCAGAGGATCACGTATGCATGAAGCGATTAGCCAAGCGCCGAAAGGCCAGCGCCGAACAGCGGGCGCAGATCACACCGCCGTGCCTGAGACGCCCGCGGCGTGGCAGGAGTTCGGGTCCGTCTATGAGGCATGCCTGCCCGTTGTGCTGCGCTATACCCTCGCCCGGGTGAGCAACCCCCAGGTGGCCGAGGATCTCGTCGGCGAGGCGTTTGAGCGTGCTCTGCGCGCCTGGCCCACCTTTGGCCATCGCGCCACAGCCCGCACCTGGATCCTGGGCATCGCCCGCCACGTCATCGCCGACTACTGGCGCCGTGGCCCGCCTGCGTCTGGTCCCGTCCCAGAGGAGGCGCCGGCGCCTCAGTCAACGCTTGAGGAGGGGGCCCAGCAGAGCGAGAGTGAGCACCGCCTACGCCAGGCACTGGCCCGTCTGGGTGAGCACGATCAGGAGCTCCTGGCCCTGCGGTATGCCGCCGACTTGCCCCTGCGTGAGGTCGCCCGCGTGCTTGGTCTCCGGGAGACGGCCACCCGCGTGCGGCTGCACCGCGTGCTCAAGCGCCTGCGCGTTGTCTTAGACGATAAGGAGGAATGACCGATGCGATGGATGCGCCACAGAGAGCCTGCCGGCCAGACATACCCCCCCAACCCCGCTCTATCCGAGCCGATGAGTGCGCCGCCACCTGTCCCGCAGCCGCCGACGCGGCACGGTGATAGCCTAGAAGCCATGCTCGTCCACACCTACAACCAGGCCGGTCAGGGCGTGGACTACGCTGCCCTGGATCGCCGCCTGCGTGACCGGCTGAGCGCGGTGAGCATGGACCTTGCGCCGCGCCCCCGGCCCCTCTCCGGCGGGCGGCGTACCCTGGTCCTCGGCCTGGCCGCGCTGCTTCTGGTGGCCGGTGGGGCGGTGGCCGCCGTGGCCCATGTCTTGCCCGACGACATGCCCCCCGGCATCCAGGACCTGCTGGGTGATCATCTCCCCCTGGGCACCCAGCTACCGGTGACCCATGCCCACGCGGGAATCTGGCTCGTCTCCCTCCCCTGCACAGCGACGGCATCGCGCCGCGCGGGAGAGACCACCTGGCATGTCTCCCGGGACTGCCCCCTCCCCTACAACCTGCAACCGCAGATTCCCGCCTCCGTCGGATCACAGGCCCGCTGGGATGTTCTCTTCATGATCGCCCTGCAGCGTTACCAGGACTATTGGTCGGCCCATCCCGGGTGGACGGCGGCAACGGCCCCACAAATGGATGCTCTGGCCCGTCCGGCCGTGGCCCAGGCCCTCAATGACTACCTGAACGGGAAACCTATAACCATCCGCTATGCCCCCCTCCAGATGGTCAACGGGGTAGAGTCTCGGGGCGCCGAACAGCTGCGTGATGCCCACGATGTCGAGCAGGAACGCGCCGGAATACCCAACCATGGCTCCCCATGAGTGCCTGTGCTGGCCGCTTGGCTCATCCGGGCTGGTTTCTCCTCGCTCAATGCAACACATGCGCTCCCCGCACACGCCCTTCCGATACATCCTGAGCACGAGAGAGACTTTACACCTCCTGACATAGATGATGCGTAACTATGCACGTGCCTGCTTCGGAATGCACTCATGCGGGGCACGATCATGCAAGCTCTCCGTGCAACGCGGGCGCTGTTATCGCTCATATCGTTGCTGCTTCTCAAGGATAAGAGCTAGTCGTTCCCCGCCCTCTCGCTCGGAGGACCGCAGCGGCCAGCACAGGTCGACACGTTCCAGCGACCCTACCGCTCGGAGGTCGTTGACCAAGGGTGCATGGATGGCCGGGTCCTGGGCAGTTGCGTACAGCGTATGCCCTGGTGCAGGCAGGGGAGTGACCTCTATGATGGACCTATGCGGGAGATGCGACGCGATTGCTCCGCCACAACGGATGCCGCGTGGCCATGGCGCCAGCCCGATCCCGCGACGGAGGATATCCCATGGTAGCACCGGAGAACAGGACAAGCACAGGCGCGCTATCGCACTGGCCGCGGTGCCTCGCCCTCGTCGTCACGGCCGTTCTCATGGCCGCTATGCTTGCGGAGTGGGTTGCATTTAGTGGGTGGGGCCAGATCATCGGCCAGTACAGCCAGGCTGCGGTAGTCATGGTTTTCGTCGGCGGCCTGCTGGCGGTGCTGGCGCGCCCGGGAGAGGCGAACCCCTGGCGCACGGCGGGCGTGTGGACGACGCTGCTTGCCTATGGGGGCACGGTGATCGGTCAGCTGTGGAACGCATGGTGGAACATGGCCGGCAACGGTGAGGCCGTCCAGGCTGGCTCATGGTTCATGCTGCTGCTGATGGCGGCGTGGGTGCTCGCCGGTGTCTACACGCTCGTGGCGTATGCCCTCACCGCACTCCTCTCCCCTCCCGTGCCCCCTGTGGCGGTGCCCGCTGTACAACTGGGCGCGGCCGCGCTGGTGCCCGTTCTGACAGCCCTCGGCGTGCTCCTGTCGTTCTGGTCTCCTCCGCAGCACCTGACGGTGCGGGCGGTAGCGGTCCTGGTCGGCTATGCGCTCGCTACCGCAGCGGTGGTGCGGGGGACCATGCTGCAGGCGCGGGACGGCCCGAGAACCGTGCGGGGCGGAGTACTCGTGTGGAGCGGTGTGGTGACGCTCGTCGTCGCCGGTGTGCTCGACTCCTTTGCCCTGACGAGTCTGAGCGGCGTGACGGGCTTCTACCCGGTGAGTACTACCCCCTATAGCGGATTTGGTCCCTTCGTGCTCCCCGCCGGGGTCGTGGCTCTGGTCGGGGCCATCGGGGGGCGTCCCAGGAGAAGGAGATCATGGGGCCAATGATGATCCCTGTCCTGGCTATGTCGTGCCTCTGCCAGGCAGGGGATCTTGGCCGAGACGTCTGGCGTGAGGTATGCGCTCCCCTGTGCTGGCTGGTTAGGTCATCCGCTTGCTCAGAGGCGCCACGACCCCCCCACAGAGGCCGCCTGATCACAGCGCGCCGAGACCCTGTGTCCCGGGGCAGTGTCCACGGCTCTGCCCCTAGTACTACAACGACGGTTGTAGTGCGCCATTTAACCGAGCTATGTGTTGCTCTGAGAGCCGCACTTGGCGCTAGTGTGAGGGTGCGACGGCATGCGTCAGCACGCGGCACGTGCTGAGGTGTG
>JAABUM010006972.1_pt1 | contig 10715 bp, 10 predicted proteins | sample 5559161 | NCBI WGS metagenome assembly JAABUM01 (sample SAMN10711868, study PRJNA513369) | rock metagenome | isolation source: Antarctica rocks | place: Antarctica: Victoria Land, Siegfried Peak nord | reverse complement strand
TCCCGCGGCGGCGTGCGAGGGCTCATCGTCATGACCGACCAGGAGGCGCAGATCCGGGTCGGCAGCGTGTGGGACGCCGTACCCGACGTGTCCGAGGTCGTCATCGCCGGGACCTGACTCCCAGCGCAGGGGGCTTCGGGTCGTCAGAACCCGCACCATTGCGGCAGGTGCGGTGCCGCACGGGGCTTCGGGTCGTCAGAACCCGCACCAATGCGGCAGGTGCGGTGCGCTTTCGGCACAAGCTAACCCTCAGAGGGCAGGCGTTCTCGCCCGGGTGTTACCGATTAGCGTTACGGCCGTGAGGTCGCAAGAGAGGCTCAGGCTCAGCAGATCCCTGGTGTGGATAGCAGGCGCTGCCGGGGTCCTGCACGCCGCAGCCAGCCTGTACTGGGCCCTGGGCGGACAGTGGTTGCTGGCCACGGTTGGCCAGTGGGCGGTGAATCTCGCCGCCCGAGCGCCGCTGACGGCAGGGATCGCGCTCGGGCTCATCGCGCTGATGAAGCTTCTGGCCGCAACGGTGCCCATCGGGGTCGCCTACGGCAAGGTGCCCTGGCGGAGGTTCTGGCGCGCGATCAGCTGGGGGGGGCGGGCTGCTGCTGGTGGTCTACGGCGGGATCAACACCGTCGTTAGTGCCGCGGTGCTCGGTGGGCTGATCCGTCCTGAGGGCGGCTACGACCTCAACGCCATGAGGGGACACGCCTACCTGTGGGACCCGCTGTTCTTCCTCTGGGGCAGCGCCCTGGTCGTGTCCCTCTGGTTCTCGCGCCAGAAGACCCTTCGCAGCCCGGTAGGACGAGCCGTTACGACAGCGGGCGGGAGAAGTAATGACCCGGCATGAAGGAGTGCCGCAAGGGGAAGGCTTACCGAAACACCTCAGGCTGGGTTGAGTGTCAGGGGTTGAGGGGACAATCCACCTATGACGGAGACGCGCCCCGATCTCACCCAGGACATGTCGGTTCAAGAGCTGCAGCGTTGGTACTGGCTTCGGACCGAACTCGCCGGCTTCGCCCGGTCGGTCGGCGTGGCCACGAGCGGGAGCAAACAGGAGCTGACCACCAGAGTGGTCGCCTACCTGGACGGTGGCACTCCGACAACTTCAGGTACCCGACGTCCGGCACCGCCGCCTCCGCTGGCCGAACCGTTGACGACCGCGACCCTGATCCCTGCCGGTCAGCGGTGCACTCAGCAGCTGCGCCACGACTTGACCAAGGTCATCGGCCCCTCGTTCCGCTTCGACGCCGCCATGCGTGACTTCATCACTGGCGGTGCAGGCCAGACCCTCGGTGCAGCGGTCGAGCACTGGCACGGCACACGGTCCCAGCCGCGGCCCGCTATCGGTGTCCAGTTTGAGCTGAACCGGTTCCTTCGAGACTGGCACCACACCAATCCCGAAGGCACCCGTACCGAGGCTCTGCAGGCGTGGAGCACCCACCGCGCCCTACCCTTGGAGACTCGTCAGACTTGAGCGCGCCCGGCACGCGGTCGTGAGGTGCGTGCTGTCGACGATCTTGGCCGCGTGGCGTAGCCACGAGTGTGCAACGACACCTGCTAGTCAATGACCGCGATGGCCTCGATCTCGACGAGATGGTCGGGAGTGAACAATGCGGCGACGCCGATCAACGTGCCTGGGGCGAGCGGCTTGACCCCGAGCGTTGCGAAGGCGCGGTTGCTGCCCTCCTCCAAGAGGGGCACCTTGTCGAGGCTCCAGTCGGTGATGTAGATGGTCAGCTTCGCAATGTCGTCGAAGGAGCCGCCGGCCTCGGCGACGGCCGCGGCGACGTTGAGGTAGCACTGCTGGACCTGCGCGGCCAGGTCGCCGTGGCCGACGAGGGCTCCGTTGGCGTCCCAGGCGACCTGGCCGGCCATGAACACGAGCTTTGAGCCGGTGGCGATAGCAACCTGCCGGTGAGAGTCGACCTTGGGCAGTGCTTCAGGGTTGATCAATTTGACGCTCACGCAACCTCCAGGTTGGCTTGTGGGTGTGGGCGTATACCAAGACGCGGCGGGCTCCGACGAGCTCGCACCGTCCAGCATGGCACTAGCCGCTCCCCGCCTTCACTTCATCGGCCCCCTGGCGAGGCTTGGCAATGTCGCCGCTCGACCCCCGGCCAGCCGCCGTCGGCAAAGTCAAGCGCCGTCCCGGTAGCCGATGGTCAACCGGCACTGCTAGACCTTGACTACCTCAAGAACTAGTTGAGCGGACTGAGCCGGCGACGTGTTGGTGGTGTCGACAACCACGTCGTAGACGACGTCCTCATGCACCACCCGCGCCTGAGATTCGGCCATACCCGCAATCCGGTCTCCGCGACGAGCTTCGCGAGTCACAGCGACGTCCGGTTCGCAACGCACCCCGACCCATAGAACCTGCAGGCCGGACAGACCGGCACGAAGTCGTTCCTGCGAGGCCGAACCGCCAAGAAAGACGTCGTCGAGGATGACGTTCGTACCTACCTTGACCATGGCTTTGATGCCAGCAACCCAGGCTGTCTCGGCACGCCGGAAGCCAGCCCCGACCGCGACCTCACCATCGGCGGAGAACGCGATAGTGGCCTCCTGATGCAGACCCGAGGCAGGAAGCGCCTCGACAAATCGTCGATGCTCCACCTCAGCCACACTTGCGGCAGCAGCTCTTGCAGGCATCGCGCAACCGACGTCTTGCCAGAGCTTGAGCCACCGTTCAGCACGATGATGTCAGTCCTCACGGTGCCCACAGTAGGGGCCAGCTCTCACTCGCGACCTGCGATGGAGGCCCCATGTCAGTCAACCGGCGTCGGCCTGTCCCGCAAGACGACCGTCCAACGGGAACGAGATTGGCCTCTCCCCCACGCCCTCCGCAAGGGGCTTCGGGTGATCAGAACCCGCACCTTTGCGGCAGGTGCGGTGCCGCAAGGGGTTCGGGTCGTCAGAACCCGCACCATTGCGGAGTATGCCGTGGTCCAGCGCCTGCTCGGGCCCAGCAACGGCGTCCGCGGTCCGGGGGACCAAGCGCCGGCGACGTTGTCCACAGCCGCGGGCGGCCGAGGAGCCCGCGGCCGCCGGTCGGACCCAAGATCGAGCAATGTCCACCCCGCCCTCCACCTCGCCGTGGCGAGAGGCTCTCGCCGCACTGCTGGACCTCGTCCTGCCCGGATCCTGCGCGGCCTGCGAGGCTCCGGGGGCGCCACTGTGTGCCGGGTGCCGGGAAGAGCTGTCGGCCGAGCTCTTCCCTCGTCCCCTCCTCGTCGCCCCCGACCCGTGCCCGCCGGGCCTGCCACCGGTGACGTCGAGCGGTCCCTACGGCGGCGTGCTCAGGCAGCTCGTCACGGCATACAAGGACGAGGACCGGCGCGACCTCGGGGCGGTGCTGGCCCCCCTGCTGCTCGCGGCGGTCAGCAGCGCCGCCCCGAGCGGCCGGGTCACCGTCGTCCCGGTGCCGTCCAGCAGGGCTGCCACCCGCCGCCGCGGCGACGCGCCCATCGCCGAGCTTGCACGACGGAGCCTGCGCCTCGCCGCCGACCCGCGGTTCGCGTGCGCACCAGCTCTGCGGCCGGTGCGTCGCCTCGCCGACCAGGCGGGGCTGGGGCGCGCCGCGCGATCGGCCAACCTCGCCGGCGCGTATGCCGTCGGGCCGAGGTGGAGTGGGCGGCTCAGCGAGCCGGTGCTGCTCGTCGACGACGTCGTGACGACCGGCGCGACCCTGGCGGAGGCCGCTCGGGCCCTGCGCGCCGACGGCGTCCCCGTCCTCGGCGTGGCCACGCTCGCGGCGACCCGCCGCCGAGGTTCGCGGGAGCTCTGAGCCGCCCCCACCTCGGCAAGGAAATGGTCATGCCGTGTTCCGCCGCGACCCTTGGCGGACTACGGTCGGGGAAAGCGCCCGAGCAGTCGAGGGATCGGAGGTGGTGCCACCGGTGAGGTGGGCCTGCCCGGCCCGACCCGACAGGACCCCCCATTGCTTAGGAGGACCACGTGGACATCGTCGTCACTGGGCGGCATTCCCAGATCTCTGACCGGTTCCGCGAGCATCTCGACGAGAAGCTCGCGAAGGTGCCACAGCTCTTGCCGAAGGTCTCCCGCGTCGACGTCGTCGTCACGCACGAAGAGACCGCCCGCAACTCGGAGTCCGTCGAGATCACCTGCCACGCAAAGGGGCCCGTCATCCGGGCCGAGGCGTGCACGGACGACAAGTACGCCGCCCTGGACGCCGCCGTCGACAAGCTGCTGGAGCGCCTGCGGCGAGCGCACGACCGGCGCAAGGTCTCTCGCGCCGGGCGGCGGGTGCCCGAGTCCGTGGCCCAGGCGACCAGCCGGGTTGCGGGGCTCGTCGACGACGCCGACAGCGTCGACGGCGTGACGCCCCGCCCGACCGATGAGGAGATGGCCGACTTCGGGGCGGTGGGCAACTCGCCGATCGAGGTCCGCGAGAAGGTCCACGCCAGCGCGCCGATGACCCTGGAGGAAGCGCTGAACCAGATGGAGCTCGTGGGCCACGACTTCTTCCTCTTCCACGACTCGGACACCGACCAGCCGAGCGTCGTGTATCGGCGCCGTGGCTGGTCCTACGGCGTGATCCACCTCAAGGTCGACCAGGCCGGTCGCGCGGACGGGGCCGACGGGGCGGACCGGGCGGACCGGGCTGACGGGGCCGACCAGCGCGCCGGCGTCCTGGCTGAGTCGGTCTGAACCTCGCCTCACCGAGACGACCCAACACACCCAACACACCGTGCCCACGTGGCCCGGACGGGGCCGCCCGCCGCGTCGCCCGCGACCGACCGGCGGCCCCGCGGGCCGTGCGATGATGCCTCCCATGGACCGCACGCCCGCGCAGCAGGACGCGCACCGCAGCTCGGGAGGCGAGCACGCCGGCGAGGCGATCCGCGTCCTGGTGGCGGACGACCACGTCCTGTTCCGACGCGGCCTCGGGATGGTTCTCCAGCAGGAGGGGGGGATCGACGTCGTCGGAGAGGCCGGCGACGGCCTGGAGGCCGTTCAGCGCGCCGCGGAGCTCCTGCCCGACGTCATCCTCATGGACGTGCGGATGCCCAGGAGCAGCGGCATCGAGGCGTGCCTGTCGATCAAGGAGCTCGTGCCGTCGAGCAGGATCGTCATGCTGACCATCTCCGACGAGGAGACCGACCTCTTCGAGGCGATCCGCGCCGGTGCCAACGGCTACCTGCTCAAGGACGTCCCCGGGGAGGAGATCGCCGCGGGCATCCGCGCGGTCCACAACGGTCAGTCGCTCATCTCGCCGTCGATGGCGTCCAAGCTGCTCGCCGAGTTCGCCCAGATCAGCCGCCGCGAGGCGCAGGCGCCGAACCCGCACGCGCCCCAGCTGACCGGGCGTGAGGTCGAGGTCCTGCGGCTCGTCGCCCGCGGGCTGGCCAACCGCGAGATCGGCACGCAGCTCTTCATCTCCGAGAACACCGTCAAGAACCACGTGCGCAACATCCTCGAGAAGCTCCAGCTCCACACGCGGATGGAAGCGGCGATGTATGCCGTGCGGCAGAACATCATCGACCCCCGCCAGGCCTGATGGCGGTTCGCCGGCTGACGAAGGCCCAGGCACGCCGGATCGCCCTGACCGCGCAGGGTTTCGTCGATCCGCGACCCCAGGCCTGGGGTTCTGGCATCCGGCACGTGCAACGGGTCATCGACCGGGTCGGCATCGTCCAGATCGACAGCGTCAACGTCGTCGCCCGCAGCCAGTACCTCCCGTTCTTCTCTCGCCTCGGTCCCTACGACACCGCCCTGCTCGACCGCGCCCGCGACCGGCCACCGCGCCGCCTCGTGGAGTACTGGGCCCACGAAGCCAGCCTCATCCCGCCAACGACGTGGCCACTGCTCGACTTCCGGATGCGCCGAGCACTGACCGAGTCGTGGGGCGGCATGCAGCGGGTGGCCCGCGATCACGCCGGCCTCGTCGAGGCTGTATGCCGTGAGGTCGAGGCCCGCGGTCCGCTGACCTCCCGGCAGGTGGAGGCTGCTCTGTCGCACGACCTGCCGCGCTCCACGGAGCACTGGGGATGGAACTGGTCCCTGGTGAAGGCAGCCCTCGAGCACCTCTTCTGGGCGGGCCAGCTCAGCTCGGCCGGACGGACCAGCCAGTTCGAGCGTCGCTACGCCGGGCTGGCGAAGGTGGCCCCTCTCGAGGTCCGCCCGGCGTGGGTCGACCCGGCCGCCCGGCCGCCCGAGCCGGAGGCCTTCGTCGAGCTGATCCGCATTGCGGCGCGGGCGCACGGCGTCGGGAGCGAGCTCTGCCTTCGGGACTACTTCCGGCTCAAGGGGGCCCAGGCCCGGCCGGCGATTGCCCGGCTCGTCGCCGACGGCGAGCTCATCCCGGTCGAGGTCGAGGGATGGGGTCGCCCTGCATGGCTGCACGCGCAGGCCCGGCTCCCGCGGCGAGTGCATGCCGAGGCGCTGCTCAGTCCCTTCGACTCGCTCGTGTGGCAGCGCGAGCGCACGGAGGCGCTCTACGACTTCCGCTACCGCATCGAGATCTACACGCCCGCGCCGCAGCGGGTGCACGGCTACTACGTGCTGCCCTTCCTCTTCGGTGACCACCTCGTCGCGCGCTGCGACCTCAAGGCGGACCGCGCCGCCGGCGTGCTTCTGGTCCACCAGGTGACGTGGGAGCCGGGTGCCCCGGCCCGGGCCCGAGAGGCGCTGGAGCGCAACCTGGCATCCATGGCGGACTGGCTGGGACTGTCCGGCGTCGTGCCCGGCCGTCCGGTCGTCGGCAGCACCGAATGACCGCCGGTCTGCCGGAGGCGGGAGTCGCCGCCGTCATCACCGCGTTCGACCCGGGCGACAGCCTCGTCGCCGTCGCAGCCAGCGTTCTCGGCCAGGTGCGGACCGTCGTCGTCGTCGACGACGGCAGCACGGCTGCCGGGTCGGACGCCGTGCTCGAGGCGTGCCATCGGCTGGGCTGCACCGTCGTCCGGCGACCCGACAACGGGGGCATAGCCGCGGCACTGAACTCCGGTGTCGCGAAGGCCCTTTCGACCTCGACGCCGCCGGAGCTGATTCTCACGCTCGACCAGGACTCGGAGCTTCCGCAGGGTTACGTCGAAGCCGCGGTCGCCGCGCGGCGGGCCGCCGAGCGGCACGGCATACCGGTCGCAATGGTGGCCCCGGAGCGGGTCGCCGGCCTGCCGAGCCGCGTGCGCGGGTCACGCCACGGAGTCCTGCTCGGCGGTGAGCCCATCCAGTCCGGCCTGCTCGTGCCGACTGCGGTGCTGCGCTCGGTGGGCCTGTTCGACGAGTCCCTATTCATCGACGGCGTCGACGCCGACTTCTACCTGCGCTGCGTGGACGCGGGCCTCGTCGTCGTCCTCGTCCCTGGTGCCACCCTCACCCACCGGCTCGGGTCACGGCACTCCGTCCGGCTCCTGGGCCGGCCCCTCGTGCTGGGCGGCGCCGCCGTCGAGCTGACCCACGCGCAGCCGTTCCGCTACTACTTCCTCGCCCGCAACCGCATCGCCCTCGTCCGCCGCCACGGACGCCGCCACCCCGGCTGGGCGGCGGGCCAGCTGGTCGGCCTGGTCCGGCACCTCCTGCTCGTCACGGCTCTCGTCCCCGGCCGGGTGGAGCGGTCCGGGTGGCTGCTGCACGGCGCCCGGGACGGTCTGCGTGGTGTCACGGGACCGGCGCCCGGTCGCTGACCATGAGGCGCGAAGCCGCGTCGCCACCGCGGGCGACGGCCGGACGATCGACCGGGAGCGCGCGGCGTCCTGAACCCTTTCGGGGGCGACGTGCTGTCTCGTTCCGGTCGAGCGTCCGGCCGGGAGCCCCAGGGCACCGTCTCCCGGCTGCTCAGCGCCCGGCTGCTCAGCGCCCGGCTGCTCAGCTCCCGGCTGCTCAGCGCCCTATCCACTCGGCGGCGAGGAGGTCGTAGTCGACGAGGTCGTCGTAGCTGCCGTCGCCGAGAAGCTCGGCCTGGCGCTGGACGCCGGTCTGGACGAACCCGTTCCTCTCGGCAACGTGCCGTGAGGCGGCATTGCCGGCGGCCGCGCGCAGGACGAGGCGGCGCAGCCCGAGCCCGCCGTCCTGGACGGGGGCGAACGCGTGCCGGACGACCAGGTGGACCGCCTCGGACATCACGCCCCGCCTCCGCGCGTCGGGATGGGACCAGTAACCGATCTCGCCCGCGGTCTGGTCGTCGCCGGCCATGCCCATGACGGCGATGGAGCCGACACAGCGGTCGTCGGCCGCGTCGGCGATGGCGAGGAACAGCCCTGTCCCGGCGCTCGCGCGGGCACGGCACCCGGAGAGATACGTCGCGGCATGCTCCTCGGTGTAGGGGGATGGGAGGGTGGACAGCCAGTGACGGTTGCGCTCGTCGCCGCAAGCCTCCACCACGCGGGTTGCGTCCTCGTCGCGCCACGGGCGCAGCCGGACGCGCTCGCCGTCGAGGGTCACCTGGGTCAGCGAAGGACGGCGTAGCGCACGCTGGTCGATCCGGTCGTCGCTGGCCAGGAGCTCGAAGTAGACTCCGTCGCTCAGCTCACCGCTGCCGCGCCGGTAGGCCTGCCGATCGGTCCCGGACTGCCGGAAGCCGACCCGCTCGAGGACGGCCTGCGAGGCGGTGTTCTCGCGGTCGGTGCCCGCATGGAGCCGGCTGAGCCCGAGGCCGCCCGCCTGGGCGGACGTGAACGCGTACTCGATCACCGCATCGAGCGCCTCGGGGACCGCTCCGCGGCCGCGCCCGGTTGGCTGCAGCCAGTAGCCCACCTCTGCCTGGAACCGCCCCGGGACCGGGCCCATCCGGAAGAGCAGCACGTTGCCGATGCAGTGGTCGCTGTCCTTGTCCGCGAGGCACCAGGTGACCAGCTCGCCCTCCTCCATCCGGGCTCGCTGCCGGGCGAGCCACGCCGGGAACGCGCCGGCGTCCGGGTGCGCGCCGGCCGGCATGAAGCGCACGCTCGCCTCGTCGGGGCCCTCGTCGTCGCCTGGGACGTCGGTGTCCCGCCAGGGCCGCAGCCGCAGCCGCTCCGTCTCCAGCACCGGCACGGCGATCGGCTCGACCCGCTGCTGGGGCCGGTCGTCGGTGGCGAGCAGGTCGAAGCGGATCAAGCTCCCGCACCCGCCCGCGCCGAGCGAGAGGGCCTCCCGCTCCTCGCCGACCACCCGAAAGCCGGCTCTGCGCATGACCCGGGTCGAGGGGATGTTGTGGACCGCGCAGCCGCCCTCCAGCCGGTGCAGCCCCAGGCCGCCGCAGTCCGCAGGGGTGAAGGCGTGCGCGATGAGTGCGTCGAGGGCCATCGCGAGGACTCCCCGGCCCCGGGCCGCCTCCAGCAGCCAGTAGCCGAGGCTCCCCGAGCCGGCGGTGACCGGATTGCCCATCCGGAAGATCTCCAGAGCGCCGAGCACCTCGTCCGTCGCCGGGTCGACGACCGCCCAGGTGACGCTCGCCCCCTCGGCTGAGTGCGCCCTCACGGACAGAAGCCATCCGTCGAACCGCTGCCGAGTCGGCATCGAGCCGGACAGGAACATCTCGGCTGCCGGGTCGAGCTCGACCGGCATGGCGGCGCCGTCACCGACGCGGAAGGCGCGCAGGCGGACCCCGTCCCCGTCGAGGGTGACCGGCTCTGGCCAGGGATGCACCGGCTCCATCGGGTCGCCCCTGACCAGGCTCCCGGCCCAGACGTCGACGAGGGCGCCACGCTGCTCGCGGCCTGCCCGGATCGGGCCGCCGATGCGGAAGCCGTTGCGCCAGGCCACCTTTCGCGACCCGAAGTTGCCGACCTGGGCATGCCAGAGGACGACCTCTGCACCCTGCGAGAACGCCTGCTCGCACACGAGCCGGACCGCCCTGCTCACCAGCCCCTGCCCGCGCTGCCCGGGGTGAGCTGCGAAACCGACCTCCACCTGACCCGTCGCGCGAGGCCGATGGGAGACCACTCCCGCGAGCTTTCCCTCGTGCTCGATCACCCAGGTGCTGCGCGTGCCGTTCTCCCAGCCCGCCCGGACGAGGTCAAAGAAGGCCGCCGCGTCACTCTCGCCGTAGGGCGTCGGCACTGCGGTCCACCGCACGGTGTCCGGGTCCTGGCTCTGCTCGACGACCGCCGGCAGGTCCTCCTGGCGCATGGCTCGCAGGACGACCACCCCGTCGTCCAGCCTGGGGACGATGTCCGGGAAACCGAGAGCCATACGGCCCACCCAACCAACCCCGTATGCCGTCCGCAAGGCATGTGGTCACACCCGACGGGCCGCGCCCCGAAGATCGGCCGGAGAGCTCCTTGAGTGTCATCGCGGCGCCTGGCTCAGAGTCGAGTCCGGCTGGGCCGAGCGATCCGCGCCCGCCGCACGGCATACCCGTCGGGTTGACTGTTTCAGACCGGACTCCCGGGCGCCGGCATCCGGAACCGCGGGTGTCGACCGTCCGTTGGGTGGGGGCCGGGACGACCTCGGGGCACTCCCGCCGGTCAGCGGTGGACTAGCCTAGGTGGCTGTCCCCACCGTGGTGTCTGCTGCCCCGTCTGCCGTCCAGGAGTGAGAGCGTGCCCAAGGTCTTTGAGAAGCTGCTGCGTGCCGGTGAAGGCCGCATCATCAAGAAGCTCGAGAGCATCGCCGCCCAGGTAGGCGCCCTCGAGGAGGACTTCGAGAAGCTGAGCGACGCCGAGCTGCGCGCCGAGACCGACGCCTTCCGCAAGCGGCTCGACGACGGCGAGAGCCTCGACGACCTCCTGCCGGAGGCCTTCGCCGCCGTGCGAGAGGCGTCCAGGCGGACGCTCGGCAA
>JAABUM010006971.1_pt1 | contig 10716 bp, 10 predicted proteins | sample 5559161 | NCBI WGS metagenome assembly JAABUM01 (sample SAMN10711868, study PRJNA513369) | rock metagenome | isolation source: Antarctica rocks | place: Antarctica: Victoria Land, Siegfried Peak nord | reverse complement strand
CCTCACCGACGATCTGACGTGACAGGTCGAACCGGAACGAGTCGAACAGCGCCTGGCTGAGGGTGAACTCCCCGGCCTGGCTGCCGTCCGCTGCCCGCTCCCCCGAGCCGGGTCGCGCCTCCCAAGGGAAGACGTACGGGTGCTGGTCCTTCAGCTCGTGCAGATGCAGCTCGTACTCGGTCTCGAACGTGCCGATGATCTCGTGCTTGGGAATCTCCGCGCACAGGGCCCGCACCAGCGTGGTCTTCCCGGCGCTTTGCGGGCCGGAGACGACGATGCTCCGCCGGGACTTCACCGCAGCCGAGAGGAACGAGGCCGCCAGCTCCGACAGGGTGCCTCGCCCAACCAGGTCCGCCAGGGTGACCTTCCGCAGCTGGTGCCGGCGGATGACCACCGAGGGGCGCGGGGTGACCCAGGCCGCGGCGGCGAGCCGGGCTCCGCCGTCGAGTCGCATGTGCAGCCTCGGCTGGGCCTGGGAGAACGGTCGGGCGTTGACCTCGGACCTGGAGGCCAGGAACACCAGGAAGTCGATCAGCTCCTGGTCGGATTCCGCGACCGCTGGGCCGGGGATCAGCCGACCGTCGCTGAGCTCGAGGAAGACCGAGTCGCACCCGAAGATCAGGATGTTCTCGACACGGTGGTCGTCGACCAGCGGCTGCAGGCGGCCGAGCCCGAACAGGGCGTTGTCGACGGCCCCGGCCATCGCCTGCTGCTCGGCCAGTGACCAGGTCTCCTGCCCGGAGCTCACCCGCTCGTCGTGTTCGCTGTTGAGCAGCTCCAGGATGATCGTGCGTCCCCGTTCGCGTTGCGCCGCCGCCGAGAGATGTCCGGGGAGGTGGGCGCGTTCCTGGCCCAGCGCTGCGCTGAGCCGGTCGGAGGCATGCTGGCGGAACGCGGTCACCAGCTCCCAGTCCAGTTCGCCGCCGTAGGGGTGGATCCGGGGCACAGCCTGCGCCGCCTGGGCGTCGACGGCCGGCGCGACGTGAGGCGCCGGCGCGACGCGGGGTTCGCCGTCGCGCGGTGCCATCGAGAACGACCCCCGCACCCGCCCGGGCCGCGGCCGTGGCGGTGGCTCAGGAAGTGCCGCGAACAGCGGTAGCGAGGTCGGGTCGCTGGAATCGCGGCGTGGTTCCTGGCCGGCGGTGTGGTCGGTGCTCACGTCGTTCTCCCTGCGTTGTGCGCGACCAGCTGCTCCCGGTTGGCGGCCACGGCGGACTGGATCGCGGTTCGCCCGGCCCTCAGGCTGCGCACCAGCTGCGAGGAGTCGAACTTGCGCGGCGCCTTCGCGCCCTTGGCGAACACGTCGGCCGCGTCGGGGTCCCAGGCCAGGGACGCGGTCACCGGGATCTGGAGCACTTTGCGCACGTCCCGGGCCGAGTACGGCTTACCCTCCCCCACCAGCAGCAGGCCCAGGGATGAGGCTCCGCCCACCCTTTCGAAGCCGGTTCGCAGCGTCTGGGCCCACGAGCGTGCAGCGGACAGCGACACCAGGTCGGACCGGGTGACCATCAGGGCGAGATCGGCCGCGTACAGCAGCGGTTCGGGGCTGCCGGACAGGCCCAACCTTCCCGCGTCCACGATCACGTCCTGACCGGTGGCCTCAAGCGCCTTGAGCTCGGCGGACAGCGGCTCCCACAGCGGCAGAAGGCTGCGCGCCTGGCCGTGCGCACGAGTGCCCGGCAGCAGTGACACCATCGACTCGGGTGGCCCGGGCATCCTCATCGTGGCCTGGGCAATCGCCTCGGCCAGCTGCCCGTGACGGCTCCCCAACGCCAGGTCGATGGGTGAGTCGATGGGTGCCGACTCCGCGCGCAGGTAGCCCGCGAACATGGCCGACCCGCCCGTCGGGTCGGCCTCCACCAGCAGCACCGGGCGGGGCCAGGTCAGCGCCAGACCCAACGCCGACGTGGTCACCCCAGGAGAGCCGGCGGCGGAGCAGAGCACGATCAGCGCCATCTGGTCACCGCTCCCGGCTGTCCAGGACCAGCGCCACCTTGCCGGTGGCCGAGCGTGCCGCCAGCTCTGCCGCCCGCTCCTGCGGCACCTGCACCGCGACGACCGTCTGACCGTTCTCACCGTTGGGGTACAGGCCCACCACTGTCGCCGTGATCGCCGCCGGAGGCCCCTGTCCGACCTCGCCCTGCTGACCGGGTGTCGCCACGATCCGCACCCGATCCCCCGCGACCAAAGCCTCACCGGGCATCAGCGACGGCGGCAGCGCCACACCCACCACGGACTGGCCCCGCGCCGGCAGAACCTTCGCCGTCACCTCCTCACCGGTGACCAGGCTGCCGGCGGCCATGTCCATCGCCGCCCGCTTGCCGACCAGGGTGGCGAGCCGGTCCCCTGGGATCGTCCTCAGCCCCGGGTCGAGCCCAACCTGCACCGTCAGCAGGTCGCCCTGGCCGATCGTCTCGCCCCGGGTGATGGTCCGCCGCACCGCGACCACCTCGTGGGTGTTGCTCGTCGACGTCCACGCCCACACGCCCAGCAGGGCTCCCAGACACACGGCGGCCACCGACGCGGCAAGCAGCATCGGGCGACGACGCAGCTTCGGCGCAGGCGCCACCGACTCGCGCTTTGCTTGGGGCCCGGTTGCGCGGCGTCGGCGTCCCAAACTGCCGGTCGCCGACTCGGCCGCCGCGGACTCTGATGCCCGTGTAGTCGTGGTCACTGTTCCCCTCGGTGGCTCAGTTGTTGAGCACCTGGGCCTCGCCCATGGTGATGTTGGTGGTGTCCGTGAAAGCGAGCGGGATCGTGCCGCTTCGACCCAGCCCGTTCCAACGGACGGTCCAGTACGACGTGGCCCGCACCGTGTAGGTCCCCTGCCTTGTGTAGGTGTGCCCACACGTCGGCGAGGATTTCTTGCCGTAGGAGTCGGCATACGGGGTGCCCGGGCCGGTGCAGGTCACCGTGGCACCGTCGCCCATCGCCCAGAGCACGCGACCCACCGTCGCCGTGGCCGTTACCGTGAACCCGCCGGCCGACGCCGACCTCGTGATCGGACCCCATGTCTGCTGATCTCGGTTCTCCGCCCACATCCACGTGGGCATCCCGATGATGCCCACGCTGCCGGGCCGGGCCTCGGGCACGATCCCGATCCGGATGGCGTGCAGCTGCATCAGAGCAATCGCCCGACGAGCCAGCCCCGCAGGATCGGGCGGTGCGGCCGGACCGGCCGGCGGGGTCGAAGACCATCGTGTGGTCAGCGGCATTCCGCCGTTCCGTGCTATGAGGGGGTCATAGCAGTCGTAGATCGCCCCTGCGGTGTTTGCCTGCCAGATTGCATCGGACTTCGGAGGCTGAGGATCGGTCGCCTTGACATAGCAGCCCCAACCGTTGCTCCACCACGAACCGCCGTCTCGGCAGGGGATCTTTGTGCCGTCCACGAGAACGCACTTCTGAGGCGCGGTGCTTCGACCACCACTACCACTACCATCGCCACCGCCGTTGTGAGGAGGGGGGGCCGGCGGGGTAGCGACGACGATGACGCATGTCCCCGTCGTGCGGTCGAAGATTTGACCGGGAGGACAGGTCACCGGGTCGGAGGCATACGCCGCGTTCACCCCTGCGCCGATGCCCAGGATCGTGAGACAAGTTCCCACGACCAGTCGCCTCAGCACGTTCGTACCGCCTTGTCCTCGGTGATGAAGTAGACGTCGCCCGCTTTCCTGACCGAGTAGTCGTACGCGACGCGCGACGGCCGCGTAGCAGCAACGACTGACTTCCCGTCCTTATCGACGAGGTTCACCTTGCTCACGTCGAGGCACGCCATTGCGGTAAAACTTGAACTTCCTTGCGCGTGCACCCTGGTCACCTGCACTGACGTCGATCCAACCTGCTTCCAGGCTTTCCGCCGGTAGTTGGTGAGAATCTGCGTCCACTGGGAGTTGCTCTCGCCCCGTGAGACGGACGCGAGCTTGTCCAAACTCGCCTTCGGGCTAGTTGCTAGCTGGTCCGTTACGCGCGAGAACCCGATGATCGCCCTCTCAACCTCAGCCTTGTCGCTGTCCGCCTGTGTGGTGGTGGCACTGCTTGAGGTTGTGGTCGGGGAGGTCGTAGTCGTCCCCGTGAAGCCCGCCGGGTTGTCAGCGCCGGTGCAGCCAGCCACAGCCCCCAGCGCCAGGGTCAGGGTGACGACGAGTGTGCGTGGGGCAGTCATGTGTCCTCCTCGATCTCATCGGGCTAAGGCCGGGCGTGTCCCAGCTGGCGGACGCTAGTCGCCGAAATCGATAGATAAAGACTAGTGCATAACTCTCATGAATGGCTCGTTGACGCGCTCCGATCACGGGTGGAGCGCTTTCCCGGGCGGCGGATCTTGGGTCAACCTGCTGTCCCGTTGCGTTCGGTTCCGGCCGCCATGAGGGCGGCACGTATCGCGGCCATGTTGCAGGGGACCAGGCCGATGAGTTCTTAGCGCTGGTCCATCCCGAGAGCGGAGTCTCAGGCGTAGTAATAGGAGGATATGCGACGTTTCGGGGGGTATCTACCGGAGGCGACCCGACGCCTCCTCGCCGTGGTGACCGGCGCTGGCGGCGGCATCCGGGGCGCTGGCCGTGCAGCTGGCGGCGGCGCGGGGAGGAGGCGGCTCAGCAGCTGTCGGGGTCACTCCTCACCGGACGCACCAGCGATCGGCTGCGCTCACTGCGGAGGGCGGGGACTGCCTGACGGTGGATAGCGTGGCCAACATCGACCTGCTCGGCCAGCACACCACTGCGGGGCTGCTTACCCTGCGTCGCGCCGAGCAGCGGCTAGAGCCGCTGCGATCTCACCAGGGCTGACGCCCAGCACCTGGGCCAGCGTCTCGAGGGAGGCCATTGTAGGTTTCCGGTCGATGTGCCCCGATTCCCAGCGTGCGTAAGTCGGGACGGACATGTGTGCCCGGTCGGCTACATCTCGAGCGCTAAGACCAGCTAGGACGCGCAGGCGTCGCAGGTCCGGATCCCCGGCCAGTGGGGTGAGCAGGTCCCGAGGCTTGACGTCCAGCACAGCCGCGATCCGACGCAGGACTTCCGGGCGAGGGGCGGACGCGCCTCGCTCCCACCGCGAAACCCGCTCACCCCCGGCCACGCCGATGAGCCGCGCGAGTTCGTGCTGTGTGAGTCCGGCCTTCACCCGGGCATCGCGGAGAGCTTCGGGGTCCACGAGGGCATCGGGTTGCATCACAAGGGACCCTATGGCCAGCTGGAGCGCGAACGACACAGGCTTAACCCCAGGCACGTCGTGGGAAGGGGGCCGGTGCGTTCGCGGGGCCGTCAAGCCGATGCCACTTCGAGCGGCGATGACCACTGCGGTCGCCGTCCCGCGCGACGACGCAGGCAGGGAGCCGTCAGTGACCCGCTCCTGCGGGACCCATTTGCCCCCTGCGCGTACAAGTCCACCGTGCCATCAGCACGAACGATCGCCCGCGGGTCACCAACCAGGCCGCTGCCCAGCGTCTCCCACGTGTTCCACGAGGGCGCCCATCCCGCGCTGGTCAACCACTTGTGCAACAGGTCGCCGTTGGCGCCGCGGGCGTATACGTCCACCGTGCCATCGGCACGCACAACGACACTATTCCCAACAGGCAAGGACTGAGGTGCGGGCGTCGGTGGTGGGTCGCTTGTTCCGCCCCGGCCGGCGGGGTCATGTAGCCACCCGCTGGGGACTTCCGAGCCGAATCCCGCAACGCGCCAGTTGGCCACCGCCAAGGAGCGAGACCCGTTAGCGGTGTCGTTTTGGCTAATCAAACCGATGGAACCATTACCGTTACCGTCGACGCTGCTCGCAGAGACTATCGCAACATGGCCGAAAGAGTTGGTTGAACTACTAAACGACATAACGTCCCCAAGTTTGGGAGCTTGATTAGCCGTTCCATTAGCAACCTTCACCAGATTCCCACCCGCAGCAGTCGTGTAGTTGCCAACTACGCTGTTTCCATTCGCAGAATAAGCACTCACGCCATATATCTGCGCCATGAAACGGAAGGCGAGTTCAGTACATTCCCACTCATACTCCCCCCAGCCAGCTTTCGCCCAGGCCACGTCAGGCGCGCCGTCCGCGATCGGGCGAGGGCCGCACACAGGAACGCCCAAATAGGACGCGCCCAACGGATGGGCACCAACCCCCGCCCATCCGCGTGCCGCTGCTGCAGCGTTCCAGTGATTGGCGTCGCAGGCGCCGCTCCACCAGCCCGGAGCGCCTGCATCAGCTGACGCGGAGGAGGCCGCGGCAAGCGACTCACCACCGAGCACGATGCAGACAGCAGCAAGTACGGCCACGACCCTCCTGCGTCCGGCGAAGGCCACCGCTGCAACCCGCACACCCGCCGTCGTGGTGAGCGGGCGGCGAAGTGAGGAGCGGCTGCTCCCGGAACCGTTGCGGCTGGTTCGGAAGGCGGTGAGGGACCGTTGTGGCTGTATCGCGCTCATGGTGGCTCCTCTGGTGGGGGAACGGGTCCGTTCCGCTGAGTGAGACGTTGCCGTACGGCGGGCGCGACGGGCAGTCAGGAAACTGACCGATCCGAGCCGGGCAGGCTGGTAGCGTCGCGATTTGTGGCGGCTAGGGCAGGACGCGGCCAAGCGTTCCTGAGCTCGGCAGGCGTCGCCCGCGCCTCGGTGGTCGTGCTGGTGCTGTGCCGGCTGATCAACGCAGTCCAGCTGACCGCCGCGCTTGTGGTGACGCTGGCATCGGCCCGCCGGCCGGCCCTAGACGCTGCTGCCGCCGCCGCCTTCGCCCTCAGCGCGGCCGTCGTGGTGGCGGTCAGCGTGCGCCGGCACCGGCTGTCGGCCCGATGGGTCGTACTGGACGTCGGCGCCGGCGTCCTCGCCCTGCTGCTAGCGCCGGTGTTCCTGTCCGCCGACCAGCTCACGACGTGGGCTGCGTGGCCGTTCCCGGTCGCCCTGCTGACGTGCAGTGTGTTCGCGGCGTCGACGACGTCGGCGCGAGCCACGCTGGCCGCCTCGCTGGCCCTGGCCGCCGCCTACGCCAGCTGGCTGACCGCTGACCTGCGCCCCCAGGACGTCCTTGTGGTGAACCTGCTGGCGTTTCCGGCTTTCGGCATGGTGCTGTGGGTGTTCCTGGACTACTTGCGCCGGCTCGCGGGCCTGGCGGACGAACGCCACGAGCTGGCCGAGAAGCTCGGCCGGTACGCCGAGCAGGAGCGGACTCGGCGGGTCCTGCACACGCCGGGCCGGCTACTGCAGGATCTGGTCGACTTGCTGCGAAAGCAGCAGGCCGACGACCCGGCCCTGCGGGCGCGCCTCGAGGAGGCCAAGGCCTGCCTGCTGGAAATCGAGGCCACCGTGCGCGACACCGACGTCGTGACCGGGACGCTGGCGGTGGCGCTGCTGAGCCTTCGCGAGCAGTTCGTCGACTTGCCGCTGACCTGGAACGTCCAGGAGCTGGACATCGACCTGCCGCCCGAGGACTGCTACCGGTTGCGGGAGGCCGTGCGCTCGGCTCTGCAGAACATCCGGGCGCACGCCGGACCAGGCGCGACGGCAACGGTCTACGGCGAACGCGACGGCGGGAGCTGGCTGGTCAGCGTCCACGACGACGGCCTCAGCCTGGACACCGACCGCCCGGCCCGTCAGGGGATGCGCGGCAACCTCATCGGCAACGCCCGCGACGCCGGAGCCGCCGTGACCGTGACATCCCGACCCGGTGAGGGCACGCTCATCGAAATCCGCGGGTCCGTCGCCAGCATCACGCCCAGCCCAGCGCAGGCCCACTGATGACCCGTGTCCTGCTCGTCGACGACCACGCCGCCTACCGGGCCGGTGGGTCGGCCGTCCTCGGACAGCTCAAGCTGGCCCGCGCCTACCCGACGGTCGAGCACCTGCTCACCGACGCGGACCGTCCCGGGTACGACGCAGTGCTGCTGGACCTGCAGCTCAACGGCCGGGACGCCCGCACCCCAACCGGCGGCGTCCCAGTCATCGGCACAACCGCCGTCCGGCTGCTGGTAGAGGCAGGCGTCGGTCCCGTCGTGGTGCACACCGGGGTCGTTCACGACGCCGTCATCGCTGCCTGCCTCGTCGCTGGCGCCCTCGGCGCGGTGTCCAAGGACGCACCGACCCCGGTCGCCCTGGCCCAGGTCGTCGACCAGGCTGTGAACGGCCGGATGTGGGTCGACCCGCTGATGGCCGGGGCACTACGGCGGCTGCAGCGCGGCCAGCACGCCGGCGCTCTCAGCGCCCAGCAGGCGGCGGTCCTGCAGCTGCGCGCTCAAGGCCTGAAGATCGAGACTGTCTGTGAACGGATCGGGGTTCGCAGTCAGCGCGTCGCCAGCCGTTACCTCAGCGAGGCCGTCGACAAGCTGCTCGGGCTGGAGGACCAGGCCCCCGACGGGCGCATGACCACCCCCCTCGCGCAGGAGCTCGCCCTGCGCATGGGCCTCACCGACGGGCTGGTGTCCTGGAACGACCTCGACGCCGCACGGCGGCGCGCCCGGCGCGCCCGGCACGCACCGCGCTCACCCTGAGCCGCGGCCGGGGCTTCACCGGCCGGAACAGTCCCTTTCCTGACTTGTCCGAGCCACTGCCCGTCCCGCAACGTCGAGAGGTGGCTCCTCCCCTGGTCGTGCTCGCCCGCCCAGCACTGCGCGCACGAATCGCTCTGGCCTGCGCCAAACAGCCCACGCTCACCGTCGTTGTCCCGCCCGTCGCCGGCGTGTTGCGCGCCGCCCGCCGAGCCTGGACCGCAGGCCAGCCATGCTGGTGCTGGACCGAACAGCCCAGCGCCGCCCAGGCAGCCGTCGTCCTCGCCGCCGGCGCCGACAGCTACAGCGTCCTGCGCCCTGACCTCGACGCCCTCACCCGTGAGTGCCAGCAAGGACCACACCTCGACGCGCACGGAGCCGCTGGACTGCTCCAGCTCAGCCGGCTGATCGACGACCGCTCCTTCGACGGCCTCGCTGCAGCCGCACGGGCCACCGCCACCGGGAGCCCCTGGCAGATGGCCTGCAGGGCCTCTGAGCTTGCAGACGTACGAGGGCAGCTGCACCGCCTCCGGCACTTGCTTTGACCCCGAGCCGGTGAACAGGCCCGCCCACCCACCAGTCGGTGCGTGAGAGCCTTCGAGCGCGCTACCAGAGCCGGGTCCCCGGCCCAGCACCCCGACCTTTGCTGCCGCTGGATGCCTTCCCGGCGCCCTGGTCGGAGGTTCGCGCACAGCGCGAGAACGCCGCCCTTCGACGAGACCGACCTGACGCAGCGCGCGCTCACGGCCCAGTCCACCGACACCCACGACCCGCTACAGGCGGGGTCCTCGCCGTGGGCCGTGCGGCGGCCCCTGCGTTGGTCCTTGCCGGCGCCGGTCGTCCTCCACGTCGGAGAGTCCTGGGCGCCGGGTCCGGGTCGCCGCGGTCGCCGACGACCCCGGGTGGACGCTGGCCCGTTGCGCGTTGGTGAGGCGCATGCCCTCGGCTGCCCGCCGCGCCGCGGCGGCTTGCACAGCGCGGTCCTGGCTCTCCCGGAGCCTGGTCACCGCATCGGACAGGGCCGCGAGCTGGGCGAGCAAGGCAAAAAGCTGTTTGGTCTCGTTCCGTCCGACGAACCGCGCGGATGCGAGCAGCACCGACGCGGCCCGCAACCCCTTGCCCGCGGCGGAGGCCTCCGGCACCCGGCCCCACAGCTCCCTCGCGGCCCGGTCGTACTCCCCTGCCGCGGCGGTCAGCGGCCCACCACGGCGTCCCTCGACCACCCGAGCGGCCGCGGACAGGAAGTCCGAGGCGGCCCACGCCGCGTCCGCCGCACCACTCGGGTCAGTGCCGGCGGCGGCGCTGACCTGTTCGGTGGCCGTAGCTGCGGCCGCGGTCGCCTGCTCCCAGATCCGTGCCCGCTCCTCCGCGGTGAGCCGGTGCCGGTCCTGCCCCGGCCGCTCGCCCGGTATGCCGGCGCCCGCTGCTGGCACCGAGGTCGCGGCGGTCACCGGCTCCGACCGCTCCGCTGCTGAACCGTCATCGCCGCTGCCGCCGGCGGCAGCCTCTGTTGGGATGGCCAGGTCCCAGCGGCGCAGCAGCTTCGGCAGCGTCAGGTCCGCGGCGAGCTTCCCGCCGCCGAAGTAGATCGGGCTCCCGCCCGGGTCGCTCTGCCCCGGCAGAGCCACGGAGTATCCGGTGATCTGCCCCGGGGTGCGTTCGCTGAACCGTTCCCGGACCATCACCCCATCGACGCGCAACCGGTCCAGGAACTCGCCCAGGCTGCTCGAACCGGCCGCGGCGGTCCGCACCGAACGGCGCAGCGTGTCCCGGACCGGCTCTCGATCCCCCTGCCGCTGCGCCTTCGCCGTCTCCGCATACGAGGGCCGCTTCGCCGCGGTCCGATCAGAGGCCGCGGTGACGCTCAGCCCGTACTTCTCCTCCACCGCCCGAGACGCCTCCCCCGCGCGCCAGAAGTCGTTCCGCGGAAACACCCGCCGCCCGTCCTGCCTGGCCAGGGTGACCACGATGTGGATGTGGTCGTCGGCGTGCCGGACCGCCACCCACCGCGCCCCCAGATCGTCGCCCCTGGGGCTCAGTCCGATCCGGTGCACGTACTCCCCCGCGATATCCCCCCACGCCGCATCCGACAAGTACTCATCGACCAGCGCCCCGGTGTCCGGGTCCTTCTTCGCGGCCACCACCAGGTGGTACACCGGCCGCTTGTCCGGACCCACCCCTCCGCCTTCCCATCCGTCCTTTGCTCTGCCCCTTAACCGCCAGCTGGAACCCGTGCCAGTCTGGGGTCATGTCAA
>JAABUM010006970.1_pt1 | contig 10718 bp, 21 predicted proteins | sample 5559161 | NCBI WGS metagenome assembly JAABUM01 (sample SAMN10711868, study PRJNA513369) | rock metagenome | isolation source: Antarctica rocks | place: Antarctica: Victoria Land, Siegfried Peak nord | reverse complement strand
GAGTTCAGACTGCCGCTGTGTGGCGACAGGATGCTGTGTCCCCCCAGCCTCCCTGACGTGACACATCGCAAGAGCGGCCATCCTGTCCTACCCTCTCGCCCCGCGCTTTCCTGCTGCGCCTCCTACGACGGTCGGGTTTTGGAAACTCCTCCAGGACCGGCAGCCTTGCGCAGAGCCCTCAGTGCGAGGTGTTGACATCAAATCGCGCTCTCTCCCACGTCACTTGGTGTCATCGTCATCGTCGGCGCCGCCGCCGTCGATCCAGCTCTTCTCCACCACCTCCTTCACGCGCTTATTGTAGTCTCGCCTGCATTCAGAAGCCAGAGAATGTTGCTTTTGCCATCCATGCCTGAGCCGCATGAGCCGCAACTGTTTCGACATGATGATGTGACGATGCATTTGAGACACAGCAACTACGCAGCATTTAATATGCAGAACAGTCGAGCTCAATTTCCCAGGCACTGCTCACCTGTTGTCTGCATACATCTTTGCCGCCTCCGAGTTTGCCGGCGACGCCGGGTTTGGGTCGCACAGTAAAGACTGCGGCAAGCGGGAATCGAGTCAGCGATCCTGTCTGGAGAGCGCATTTTCGCCACCAAGTCCCATGCTGACAGTGTGATGCATGTTGGCTTGCCTGGATGGAGGTGAGCACCGCCGCCACGTCATAAATGGGGCTCCACTGATTCTGTAGGATGTCCAGGCAGATGCTGCCGTCTGCATAGACTGCGGGCACAAGGGCCTCCCGGCTTCAGTCTCTTCCGTAATTTGCCCACCAGCCTGAAGCGTGTCGCGGAAATGCAGCAGTTTTGGGGCATCTTCTGCAGACACATGTGTCCGAAACACGACCATGGTCGCTCAAAGCAACCCGGCACGAGAGACAGGCAGAGGAAGTCTTACTGTTTGGGTGGAACATGGGGCACACAAACTTGACCACCGGCGGCTTGTTTGGGTAATCCTCCGCAAAGTCCATTGTGAGCTTAAATGTGCCTGCGATGCATGATAGCAAGTGGCAGATCACACAAAGGCAGCGAGCACGTCAGCTTCTTGAGTGATGTTTGTATTATGCAGGCGGATTGCATGTGGCGTGCAGGACAAATGTTTGCTGGGAGGCAAGAGGCGCACCGCCGTCCCAAGGGGTGTCGTCGGGCCCAAAAATCACTGCATTCCAGTGCATGATGTTGTCCGGGTTGGGCGAGCCGTTGACGCCCTGGGGCGGGTCGTTGCGGAGGCGCTTGAAGTCCCGCATGAGCCTCTGCACCATGCAACACAGCTGTGGACGCTTGGCCGTGGCATGCATGGCACAAGCTAACGCATGATGGCAAGAAAACACGGTGATGCAGCAGGGATCGCCACAAGTGACGATCTCACGCTTGTTGACATCTTCACTTGGTTTGCTATTGGATGAGCATGATTACTGCCTTGCAGCTCGCAATGAACGACACAGAATGACATGAGGAATCACCTTCCGAGCTGGCGTGGACATTTTGGGTCCTGTCGCAGGTTCGAACACATGTAGCGGAGGCCAGTAGAAGTTGTTTTCAATCTAGTGGGAGGGCAAAGTGCATCACGGCACGCGCGAGGCTTTTGGACGTTCCCCTGCGTCCCCTGGAAGTGGCTCGGTAAGGCGTGTCTGCCCAAGTGACAGCTTCTGCCGCGCCTCCCGGGACCCAGGCAAATATAAGACAGGCAGTTTTTGCTCGAAGTGCGCACGCGGAGTGGACAGTGTGTGTTTTGCCTGCACCTTCCGGCATCCATGCATGTGCTTCCAGCAGCAGCATATTTACAGAGCAAGGCAACTGAGTTTGCCTTGTGAATTGTGTGCATTCATGCCAGCTTTGAAAGCATACTTGTGGACGACAAATAGATGCGGGTGCCATGGCGCAGTTCATGTAAATGTCCGGGACGCATTCAGGAAGGGCCCCGAGCAGTGTTTTCGAAGCTGCACTGTTACATTTTTCGCGTTTGCAGGGGAACGGCAGTCGATTCATGAAACAGGGTCAAAACTGATGCGTGAAAACGCCCAACAAGGCAGCTTCACTCTTCGCGGACCATCTGGATGCGGTTGCCGACGATGTACCTGCCCACCAGCGGCTTCTTCTTGCTGGCCGCCAGCTTCTCAGGGTTCTTCATCTTGTTCCGCTTCTTCGACATCGGCGGCTGGGCAGGGTTGGCCGCGAGCCACTCTGTCCGCCCCGGGCGCGCGTCCCTGCAGCACCGCAGCTGACGTCAGCAATTGCGCAGTCGGCCAGTCCAGACGAGAGGAATGCAACTACAGTCCGCATCCCTGCACTGTTGAAGCGTCTGCAGGACGCTTGCATGCCACCCTTCCCAGAAGCCAGCACAGAAGCTATTTGACCGTCAATATATGGTCATCCGATGTGACGCATGCAATTTTCACTGCCACTACGTCGCGCAATCTGCAGCGCTCACCTGTAGGGCAGGCTGTTCAGGTCCAGGCCGACCTCCTTGGCCATCGTCTGCAGGCCCCGCTTCTCGATGGTTTTGATCGCCTGTTCGCACAAACCAGCAGCGTGAGTGTGTTGGATTGCGTACTGACGCGCATGTGCCTGCTGTGCCCGGCGTGAAGCAGCGCTGCGGGCAAGTTGCGACAGCCAATGCTGTCAACCGCCAGACTGCTGCGTTGCACGGTCGCCTCGACGGACGGCGCTTGCCACACCCGCCGCTGGTCGCCACGCGCCGCCACCAGAGCAGACCGTCAACATGACAGCAGGCACGCGCTGGCGCAGCTGCTCACCTTTGTGGAGATTTTGAGGGTCACCCAGCGCTGCTTCTCTGGCCAGTACACCTTCTTCTCCTGCAGGTTGACCCCTTGCAACTTCTTGTTGCGCTTGTGCGAGAAGGTCACGTCGTAGCCGTTGTTGGCGACCTTGCCTGTCAGGGCGCACTGTCGCCGGGCTGCGGCAGCAGCACAAGGTGTCAGAGGGCGTCTCCGGGCTTGATCATGCAGTGCACCAGCCACACGTCGAGTCCTGTTGGGCCTTTGCACGCCTGTGGCCCTGCCACCGCCTGCACGCCACGCTTCGCAAAACTGCAGCTTGAATGCGGTTGTCGCACCCTCAACGGTCAGGGGCTGGCGTGTCTGGCACGGGCTGCTGGAGAGGTTCAGGGCTCGCAGGCATCGAGTGACGCCGGCAAAGCTGCTCCGTGCCGACCCATGGACGCTGTGCGTCGGCCGCAGCCCCATTGCGGACGCCATCGTTCCTGATTGAGTTTTCTGCGCTGCACAAATGCACACTCTGGCCGCTACAGCAGATGGGCCATGGGTGGGCTTGCAGTCGTAAACCCTTCCGTATGCAGCCGTCTCTCCCCGAGACTCCTCTCTCCGTCTCGAAAAGTGGGCTTCTTAACTCGCGTGTCAGTCACAGCATGTGCTGTGACTATGTGTTGCTGTGCCAGTGCGGCACAGTATGTGTTGCGACACTGGCACTGGGCAGGTCTGGCCGGTGGTGAGGTGCATTGCGACTACGGCAGCTTACCACTGAACCACAACAACGCCAAGCAGACTACTTGGCTTTCCTATGACGACAGGGAAACATATCAAAGTGCCCAAACAAGCTAGAAACTTCACAGTCGAGGCTCGAAGGGTCATCTCTGCTTAGCAGAACAATACTGGTCAGTCGATGACAGCGTCCTGCGATGGTAACAAAACGCACGACTCAGATCCAATGCGCATGCAATGACCGAGTTACTAACTAGCGTTTTGCAAGAGGAATGTAAATTGACAGGAATATATATTGACAGGAATGCGAATTGACGAGTTAAGGTCCAGACAAACGCACCACGAACTCGGTGAACATCTGCGTCTCCTGCAGCAACCGCAATAAACACATATCAGCATCCGCTGTGTGTCTTGGGTATCAAGCGGCAGCAAACGAGACATGCAGCGACCGGAGGCTGGCAATTTCCTGTGTGCAGCTTATGCAACACAACACAACACAACGTAAACACAGCACGAACAGAAGCTAGGAGGAACAGGCAGCGCACCACGAACTGGCGGACGAAGGGGCGCTCCTTGGGCGCAAAGGACTCGATGAAGGAATCCTTCAGCAGCAGGCTGACGCGGTCGTCGTGCTGCACATCCGTGATGGTGTGCTTGGCCAGATTCGCCGTCAGCCCTGTCAGGTACTGCCGCATGTTCTGCGCGGTTGCAGGCACGGGGCGTCAGTTATGGTTTGGTGACATGGCACATCGGATGTATAGGGATGCAGAACCAACTAGTGAGAAGGCCCCAACTTGTAAGAACGCACTCGGCTAGATATTCTGACAACACAAAGAGAAACGGAAGGAGCAGCAGAGGCAGGACGGACCTGCAGGAAGCCCTCTGCGGCGGTGCGCTGGATACCGGTGACAGCGTACAGCGGCTGCCCGTGCGCCTGCCGCCGCCCGATGTTGGACAGCACATTGTAGCTGGGCTGCAGCCGCTGCATCAGCAGCCGGTCGTTGGGCAGCGCCGGCAGCGTCGCCGCGCCCTTCACCTGCGCTCGCCAAAAACCCTCAGGTTACTCAGATAAGTGCCAAGTCAAAAGTTGCATGTGGGGGTGCTCATGTCATTGCATGCTGTAGCCGCCACGACCCGCAGGTGAGTCTCGGTGTTCATAACATAGTGGCATATTTACTTGCATTGATCACATGGTGTTGCAGGGCAAGGCACGCTGCAGTAGAGAACGTCACAGCTAGGGCGGGTTGATGCAGGAAGGCGCCGCACCGTGTCTTTGCCGACGTTGACGCGGACGAGGCCGCCGATGAGGGCCGCCACATCGTCGGTCTTGTACTGCATGCCCACCACAAAGGGCACCGGCGCCTGCACAACGAAGTCCGTCAAGTGTTCCCACCGGCTGCTTTACGTGGACGGGGCACTCTGGAAGCACTGCAATGCCCAGGCTGCAAGTCCAGACACATCCGTGCGTCTCAGGTTGCTTTCAAGAGCTTGCCAGGAATCCAAAAGGGTGAAATACGTGCTCACACACCTGGAGCAGATCCAGCATGTCCTCTGTGGCGGGCAGGATTGGCAGCAGCAGCGACTGCCAGGCGAACGGCCGCACTAGCGGTATGAGCGCCAGCACCACCGACGTCAGCACGCCCACATTGGGGCAGAAGATCACTGTCTGCCGCTCCAGCAGCACCGCTGCAGCGACACCGACATGACAGTCAAACCGGGTTCAGCTTCCCCGTGGCATGACAGAGGAAGTTTGCAGCCATTCAATCAGCAATTCCATTAGATCGGTGCATGCAGACCTGCACAGCTCGGGATGGTCTGTCACTGCATGCTGCACACTGGGCTGCACACGGGGCGCTGCAGCCGCCGCCGCGCGCGCACACTCTACCTGTCAGCAGGGTGAGGATGTTGGGCAGCGTCAGCGCGCGGCACAGGGTGGCCACAGTCCAGGTGCACAGGCCCTCGGCTGCCTCCGCCTCTGCGGTGCTGATGGCCACCTGGTTGGGCAGCCCGCCCGGCGCTGCCTCCCCCACCTTTGGCCTGACAACCACACACGCGAGGCGACTCGGCAGCAGCACCGGTGGAGCAGATCCGCAAGTCTTGTGCCAAAAATTCAAGTGTACTGCTCTTCCTGTGTACAGCATTTCTCGCTTCTTGACCATATGACATAGCAGGGGTCAAGAGAGTTACAAGTGAGAGGCAAAGCCCGCCTCACCTGTAATACTGTACACTCTGCAGTGAGGGGTCTGGTTTGAACTCCCACTCCTTGCCAGGGTCTGGCACCGAAGCTCTGAAGTAGCTGTCCATGACCTGAGCGTGGACATTGCCAGCTTCGAGAAACATCGCCAGCTTCAGGACGTGCTCACACCGTGGCTGCTTTGCGGCATCACCAAGGGGGTTCTGCCCAGACAGGCAACAACCCAGAATTTGAATTGGGCAAGTGACATTGCCACTTGTGGCTCACATGTGCCCCTCGAAGGATCAGGGTGCCACACTTTAGATAGCAGCACCCAGCTTGCACACCTTGAGGGCCAGTGCGGTGGACGGCTCTGCCATGTCGATCTCCACGGGCAGGGCGGCCTCCGCGGCGTGGGCGTCCTCATCCGGCATCTCGAAGCTGGTCGTGCGCTCCAGACCCGGCGACTCGCCCGACGGCTCTGCTGCCGGTGAGTCTGGCCGCTGCTGCTGCTCCGGGGTGCTGCAGTACAGGCAGCGCACAGAGTTTCGAGGACTGAAACCTTCAAGCTGCTGTTGATAGGCTGCACCACCCTGCCACAACAGTCACGTCTTCCTGAAAGAGAGCACTGTGCAGCAGGCCCGCCAGCTGAGTACAAAACACAGGCGCTGCCGCTGTGCCACTCACTGAGCTTGATGAGCTTCACTGCATGGCATCGTGGTGCCTGGTGGCCGGGGCTGCACCTGTTGGCCGCGGCGCGCATGCGCGCCGAGGCCCGGCGCACGGCGTCGGCGCCGCTGCCCGCCGAGTGGTTGGAACCCGCGACGGAGGGCGCGCCCCGCAGCCGGTGCTCCAGGCTGCCGCTGCTGTGCTGCAGCTCCCGCGGCACGCCGGGCGAGCCGCGGCCGCCGGCGCTGTGGAAGCGCATGTTGCGCAGCGCCGGCGCGCCGTCGCCGCTCTGGTCCTCCCTCCTGTTCGCGGCAAGCACACATTTGATGCCGAACCAATTTTGCAGAATTATGCACAACGGAAGCGATTGAACCAGTCTCTGTCTGCGTCAGTCAATATGGCCATCGACATCAACAGTCAGCATAGCGGCCCGAGGCGGCATATATGACACCTCCGCAGCCTGCGTCTGCAAAATGCAGCTGCCACAAGCGCGCATGGGGACGGGCCGCACCCTGGCGAGGGCATGGCGGCCTGGTCAAAGCTGCCGCGGCTGTGCTGCTCGCCGCCCAGGGTGGTGTTGCGCACCATGGCGGTCAGCTCCGCATAGCCCGCCGTGCTGTTGGCCACCGCCCGCTGCAGCTTCTCATCCTGCGCGTGCGGCTGAAACGCAGGCTGAGAATATGCGGACGTCATGAGCTGTGTCCACGCCCGGATCCAGTTTGCAGAACGCACAATCATAGCCATTGCATCCTTCTGTCTGCTCCTCAAGTACTCTTACGATCTCTTACGATCTGGGTGCTCAGCCAACGTGCGGCAATCCTACCTCCTGTCGCTGCCGCAGCCGCCGTGTCGCACAAAATGCAGGCTGGACTTCAGATCTGAGGGGTTTAACTTCTTTAACTTCAGCACAAGCTGAAGCGAGTGCAGGGACCCACCACCAAGAGGCCCGCCTCTGACAGGTCGTCCTGGTCGACCTCACCGAGCGCCTCGGCGATGCGCTGCAGGGTGGCCAGGCTGTCCATGTCCGCCGACGTCGCCTTCTGCAGGTTGGACTCCTCGCCCAGCGACACCTCCGACGCCGCGGGGCCCGGGCCGTCCCGCGCCCCGCCCCGCTGCAGCGGCTCCAGCGCGCCGGCGCTCACTGTGCGGTTGTGGCCCGGCAGCTGCGAAGCAGCACCGTAAGCTGTTGAAATAGAGGCTCAAACAGACACAGCATGCAACAGAAGGACCGGCCATGTGCAGGCCTTGGGACGCAGCATGTGTGGGGGAGAAGGGTCAGGCTCCAGGCAGTTTGTCTGGCAATTCCGCGACAGATGCCGCCGACTACTATGGAAGCTGAAACACAGTTCGCTTGATGACGTTCACCTGATGAGAAGGGTTTGGTCAGAAAGGTCCACTCACCCGATTGCCAGACACGCCGGAAAAGCCGGAGCGCTGCGAGGCGCTGTCATCGTCCGCATCCGCCACGCGGCGGCGGCTGGCTGACGGCAGGCCGCGCGAGATGCGGGGCGCCGCCACCGCCGTCAGCTCGTCCGCAAACATGCGCATGCGGTCCATCCGCTCCAGCCCCATCATCATGTGCAGCACCTGCGGGTAACAAGTAGTAGGGGCCATGCGTTGTTCTGCAACGTGTATACTTCATATGAAGTATGGTCAGTTTGCAAGGTTGGCGCTCTGCCTCCTCAGACGTCGTGTGCTGTGACCGCAGGGGCACTGGGTTTCCAGCTGCGCCGCCCGCAGCTGCTGCCTGGCCACGATTCTGCAGCGCCTCGCGTGATACTTGGCCTCACTCATGCACCCGGCTTCTTGCACTATAGGCTGAGCAGTTGCAAACCCAGCATGCAGGCCAGATTAGAGGCTGAGCTCACCTTCATGTGCAGCGCGAAGAAGGGGAAGTGCGTGAGGAAGGCGTAGCAGCGGGGCGCGGCGACCAGGTACCGCGACAGCGGCTTGGTGCTGCCCGGGTACTTGCTGGCCAGCACCGCCGGCGGCCGGTGCACCATCTCCTCCATGTAGCAGCACACCCCGTACAGCGGCAGGTTGTCCGCCGCCTGCCAGACATTCCAAAACCGCAGTACTCAGTGAATGGCCCCACCTCAGCTCAGGGAGAGCCCGCCGAAGTCGTCTTGATCCCGCAGCCTCTGCCGCACAGCTCAGTGAACAGAGAGATGTACAAGGATGCAGCGCGAGCGCTGAGCCTCCCCACCTTGAGCAGGAAGACGAAGGAGACCGCGTCATCGTGAGCGTACTGCTGGCTGTACACGAGCTCGTTCAGGGCGCTCATGGAGGGCGTGCGCTCCAGCAGCGTCGGCTGCACACCGTGCGGGAAGCAGAAGGACACCACATCGTGGTTGGTCGGCTTGTCCGGCGGGTAGCTGTACAGGATCTGCAGCGATAACCACTCATCATGTATCAACATTCAGCACGTAGCTTTAGGATGCTGCAGCTCGGAGAACGGGTGGGGCCTTGCTGCTGTACTTTGTTGACCAGAAGAGGAGAGTTTGCAGAAAGCCGCCGCAAGCGCAATTCACTGAGCAGGCAACACGCCATACAAAAAGTTGCCGTGTCCCACCTCTCCTGGGAGCGCCTCGCCAATCGGCGTGCGTGGCGGCTTCCCTGATGCCTCTGGCGGCAAATCTGCAGTTGCAGCCCAGCCAGAGGTCACGCGCCAAGCGTATTACAGCGGGGGACGTCAGGCTTACTGCGGCGGGGGCAGCACAGAGACAAGGCGCAATGTTGAGGCAATGAACATGAGAGGATTGCAACATTAGATGCTTGCGCACCTGAGTGCAGCGCTGCCTCCTCTGGGCTGGGGACCTGCACCTGGGTAGTTGGCGGCAGACCCTGCGACAGACGGTGTCACCTCAGCCTCTGCGACGGCGCTGGGAAGCCCTCACGCCGTATGATTGGATGCCATGGCACCTTAGGTGCAGCGCTACTTACCACGATGATGAAGCTCTCGAAGCAGTGCCCAGGCCATTCGACAACCTTTTTCTTGTCTTTGAACTGGCTGCCCCACTCACGCTGCGAGCAACAGGCCAAGGGTGAGTAGATGTGGTGACCGTGCCGATCCTGGTCTGCTCACGCAGGTGAGCACACGGTACGCGAGATTCGATAACGTTCAGCTAGGCAAACAACATGTCAACGTCCCACCTTCTGGTTCGTCAGCACCTCCGGATTGAACCAGCTGCCGCGCTTGACGCTCCGAACGCCTGGTGCGTTCTGCAGGATATCCAAGATTCACTCGGCAATCCGACATCCGCAGCCTTAATGATCACATGTCAACATTGTCAAGATCCCATGTTGAGCCGGATAGGCCCGACCTGCAGGCATCGGATGTTTCCGACGAATCGCAGGAAGCGACGGAACACAGAAGCCGGTCGCGGTCGTCGCCGTGGGAACGTCAACAGCGGTTTTGGCAGGGAAGGGCGACCAGACATGCCGCTGCTGTATCGGGAGCAGACTAGGTGGGAAGCGTCGGACTTTTCCGGCTCCATCAGGGGTGTCGGAGTTCAGGGGAGCGCGAGCTCTGCCTCGGTCCAAAGAGGCGACTCACAGATAGTGAGCTACGAAGTGAATGCATGCTCAAGCGCTAGAGCGACGTGAGTCCGGCAGGATGGTCGGAAATGGAGCAATGACCGAAGCCGGCCTTGACCGGGGATCGGACGTCTCGACCAAACAGTCGAATTAGCAGCTGCAGAAAGCAGTGTAGCGTCTCTCGGCTGATCCGGAACGTCAGAATCCTGTAGTAGGACGCTGACGACTGCGTCACGGCCCAGATAACGCCGATAGCATTAACAGGCACCACAAGGGGGTGTGGAAAGGCCCGTGGGGCTGAAGCGCTGCACAGACACGCCACTCTTGGCATTCCCTTCTTTTGCTTCTTCTTCTACTTCACAGTGAGGCCATTTGGCCTGCTGCTGGGCCGAGGCTGAAGCTGAGCTGACACAGCATGCGAGGAGGTCGACAGGAGGTAGTGTATGTGCTGCCAGGGAGGTGGTGAAGCCACACCAGGGGCCGTTCCACCGTGGGCGCGCTGCGGGAGCGGCGGTGGTGAGCCTCCTGATCCGCGGTCCGCTGTGTCGTGCTGGGCGGCGGCGGTCGCGGCACCGTGTTTGGCGGCTCAGTCGGCGTCCGCTGCCCGCGCTCCGACAGCGTGCCCCGCACCACGTTGGCTGCCGCCGCTGCTCGCCGAGAGAACGACTGGTGTTGGGTCTCCCCGCCTGGCATGAGCAACAAACACTACTTCGTGAGAAACAAGTGCCAACCTTTGTGACCACCCGATTGACCCCTTCAACGATCACCATGTCGCAGTTGATCGCAGGCATTCAGCTGCGTGTCGTCCTCATCGTTAGGAGGCGGCACGTACCCATCCGAGAAGACACCCCTGCCGTCGAACCGCTGTTTGATCTTTCC
>JAABUM010006969.1_pt1 | contig 10720 bp, 16 predicted proteins | sample 5559161 | NCBI WGS metagenome assembly JAABUM01 (sample SAMN10711868, study PRJNA513369) | rock metagenome | isolation source: Antarctica rocks | place: Antarctica: Victoria Land, Siegfried Peak nord | reverse complement strand
TCGCCCTCATGCGCCTGCGCACGCTGCGCCTCAACGGCGACTGGGACCGCTACTGGCGCCAGCGTCAGGCTCCCTCGCTCCTCGCGGCCTGACCCCAGGACTTCTGCGCGCTAACAAAAATTCACGAATCGTTACCGCATACCGCCGCGCGCAGGCACTTGCGCACGGCGTCGCGGCTCGCGGGGGCCAGGCCGTCGAGGTAGGCGGCGAGCGGGTCGGCGAGCGGCGGACGCTCCGGGTGGGCGAAGTCCAGGACATCTGGGGGCGGCCGGGTCCAGACGGCGGCTGCGGCGGGAGACGCGGACACGGCGCGCTCACTCATCGTCGTCGTCGTCCTCCTGTTCGTCGTCGCGGCCGTCCAACCCCTCGTCCCCGACGAGCGCGCCCAGGGCCGCGCGCTCGATCGCCAGCGCGGTGACCAGGGAGGCGCGCGCGGTGTGCAGGTCCTCGTCGACACCGCCGCCGGCGTTGCGCACGTCCCCGGTCGGTCTCCGGCCCACCAAGTCGATGTAGTCTTCCCAGCACCGCGCGACGTCGGCTTGCGCGGCGCGCAAGCACCGTTGGCTGAACGTGTCGTCCGTCACCATGCACCCCTCTACACTTCTACCGATATCTCCGCAGCGTTCATCCTGACAACCGTGGAGCTGGGGCCAACCTGCCCATCGTCACTTCTTGCCGTGAAAGCAATAGTAGTAATTTTCCCCTCCTGGTTGATCGAGGGCATGCGGAGTGTGGTGCCGCGCGCCTTGCCCTCGCGCTCGACGACGGCGAGTAGCGCCCCTTTACCAAGACTGTCAATAGGGCCGAAAGAGACTTATGCGTCTTTGAAAGAACGGTATGGAGCACCAGCGCGCCGGCGGCGAGCAGGAGAATGAGGCCGGCCCCGCGCAGCTCCGCGCGGACGATGCCCGCGAGCAGCGGCACAGCCAGGCCTACGGCGAGCGCGACGATGGCTGGGACGGCCAGCCACAGGCCGGTGGCGACGACGCGCGCGGCCCGCGCCCGCTGTGCCCGGTACCGCTCCTCGCGCGTGGGGCGCGCCGCCGGGATTACCCGGGGTTTCCGGGGTGTCGATGCCGTCGCCGTCGATAGTGCCATCGGGGTGTCCTCCTCCCGCCGCGCGGCGGCACTCGCGGTCATGTCCCTACAGCGATACCACGCCCGCGCGTCGCCGGCCCACCCTTATCCACGACGAGGCTTCGGTGATGTGACGCGGGATGCGCGGTCCACGCCGCGCCGCCGGCGCTCCCAGACCAGCAGCCCCCCGTCTGTGCCGATCTACCACAAGCCCAGCTTCTCCAGGACGCGTTGTGAGGCTGCGTTGTCCCGCAGGCAGCAGGCCACGACCCGCGCGACGCCCGGCCGGTGCAGCGCCCCGTCCACGACCGCGCCCGCCGCCTCGGTCGCATAGCCCTGGCCCTGGTAGGCGGGGACCACGCCGTAGCCGATCTCTACCGTGCCGGTCCCGTCGCGCGGTTCCCGACACGTCACCTCCCCGATGAGCGTCCGGTCCGCCCGGTGCAGGATCAGCCACCAGCCCCAGTGCTCAAACGCCCTGTTCGCTACGTCAGCCCGCAGCATCTCCGCGATCACGGGCAGGATCTCCTCGCCCTCGCCCTCGCCCTCGCCCTCGCCCTCGCCCTCGCCCTCGCCCTCGTCCTGCAACCAATCGTCGGGCACGCGCACGTCCAGCGCCCGCCCCAGGGGCACTCGGCCCCTCAGCGCGGCCTCCACCAAGGCCGGCGTGAACGGCGTGACGCTCAGGCGCGCGGTCTCCAGTGCGGGCATGCGCCCCTCCTTCTCTAGCGGCGGACGCCGCGCTGACGGGCCGGGCGAGCGCGCCAGAGGGGCTGTATCAGACCTGGCTCGATCCCTCATAGCGGCTCGTCGTCCTCATCGTCGTCGTCCCGCACCGCGTCGAGCTCATCGAGGGCTAGACGCCGGACCGTCGTCGCCGTGATCAACGCCGTGCGCGCTCGGTGCAACTCCTCGCGCAACTCCGTGCGGCGGGTCGCGCCGTCTTGCGACCGGCCCTCGGCGGCCGCGTGGACGAGCGCGATGTACTCCTCCCAGCACACGCGGGCATCGGCCGCGGCCGCGATCAGGCACCGCTCCCCGAACGCCCCCTCCCCTTCCTGCTCCGTCGCCATATCGCCTCCTCAAAGCCATTTTCGGGCGGCGCACTCCACCGGCGTCATTGGTCGCGCTCCGTCCCCTCTGCAGAACGGATATCCGCCGGCGCCGGCGTCGCGGTCTTCGGCTTGTTCCGCGCCCCCTTGGGCCGTCCGCGCCGCCCTAAGTGCGTGCGCCGGTACTCCTCTAGCGCGGGCTCCGGCACCATATTCAAGCGCGGCCCGACCGCCCGGTACGCGAGCGTGCCGGTAGCGATCGCGTCTTTCACTGTCGGTAGCTTGAGGCCCAGCCGCGCGGCAGCCTCGGCCGTGCTGTAATGTGTGATACCGTCGATGACCAGCGGCACGCGCGCCCTCCCCGGTGTGGTACTCTCCTTATCGTACCGCGTCGGGCGCGGGAGACCCGCCCCTCTGCGCATAGCGCCCGTCTGGCCGCGCCCTCTGGTGGTCCTTGGTGTCATCATCGGTCGATCCTCCTGAGTGTAATGGCCGGCCGGGGTGGATGCCCCAGCCGGCCTCGGTCTGTCGGTCCCGCCCGGCCCGCTACGCGCGGGCGTGGGCGGCGAGCCAGGGGTTGCCCTCGGCGGTCAGACCGTCCGTGATCATGAGGGTCCGCGCCTGGGCCGCCGCGTCGTCGACGATGGCGACGCGCCAACGCACATACGCCTCGAAGTGCGCCTCGTTCTCGCCCTCGCGCTCATCGAGGTCGTCCCAGCGGTGAATCTGATCGACCACGGCGCTCACCGCCCGGTCGATCACCTCAAACAGCGTCATCGGCGCCGCGTTAAAGGGGCAGGGCGCGGGCTCCTGCGGCGCGTCCTGCGCGTCCTGCGCGTCGTGCGCGTCCCGCCCTGCCTGCAAGACAATCATCTGATTCATGCCCATGGGTGCTCTCTCCTCTACGGTGGGGGGCCGGCCCGCTCAGGGGAAGCGGGCTGGCCCTGGATGGCTTAGAACGGTACGGAGTCGTCGAGGCCGATACCGATGCTGAGAGCAACGGCGCGCTTCGTCACCGGGTCGGTGCTGTGCGGGCGGTAGACCGTGCGCGCCGTGCGGTACGCCTTTTCAAGCGCGGCATGGTGCGGTGTGCAGAGCCCGCACGTCTCGGGGCTGACCTTCCAGCCGTCGACGTGGTGCCGCTCGGTCGCCTGGGTGGTGCAGCCGGGCCACGCGCAGCGCCCCAGCGTGGGTGTCGCCTGGCGCGCGTCGGCGCGGGCCTTGTCGCCCGCCTTGCTGCGCCCTAACACCGGATCGCGCCCGAACTTGGCGCGGTACGACGGCGCCAGCTTCCCTAGCAGGTACGCGCCGTAGCCGGCATCGACGGCGGCGCGGAAGCCCACGCGACCGATGCGGCTGTAGAACTCCGTACCGTGGCGGGCTAACGTTGCCTGCCCGCCGAGCCGCCCGCGCTCTTGAGGGGTGAGCGCGCGGCCCCTCCCATCAGAGACCGGGGACAGAGGGGTAGAGGTATCCTGGGCCTGTGCTACCATTAGGTGAACTCCCTTGTAGGGGGTCTGTGGAGGCGGGTCGCCCAAAAGCTTCTCAGGGCTGGCGACCCGTCTTTTCTGTTCCCTACTCCTGTATTATACCATTTATATAGACGGAATATCAAGGGTAAAAGAGGCGAAAACAGGAGCAAAACGGGTACGTGTTTATGCGGTTAGTGAGCCCATGGAGCGAACTGCTTTCAGGGCAAGAAGCCACGCGGCACGCCTAAAAGGGGCGGTCTCGCCGGCGTCGCGGGGGGTGCAGGTCAGGGCAGGGGAGCCGCCCTATTCTTTTTCCAAGTAGTCGGGGGTCGCGGCTCGCGCCGGCACACGGAGGGGCGCAACCTCACCGCAGCGATGGTGGCCCGCTAGTCGTTATACCCTACATACTACTGCTATGTATGCCATGAGGAGGTGACACGTGAAATCGTTGTCTCCCCCCGAGGACGGCTTCCCTGGGGGGACGCCGGACGAGCGGGAGTTGTTCTTGAGGTGGCTGCGCTACCTCCGAGGGGCGGTCGTACGGAAGGTCGAGGGATTGAGCGACGAGGACGCGCGGTGGACGCCCGACGGTGCCCTCATCTCTCTCCTCGGCATCGTCAACCACCTCACCCACGTCGAGTGGAGGTGGATCGAGGGCGGGATGCGCGGCCAGGAGGTCAGCAGGAGCGAGGACGAGTTCAGGCCAGGTCATGAACTCACGGTGGAGGCCGCCCTTGCCGCCTATCGAGAGCGTGCGGCTGCGACGGATGCCGCCGTCAAGTCGATGCCCTCACTGACCGAGCCCTGCCGGTGGGAAGACAAGACCGACCTCCGCTGGGTGCTCATCCATTTGATCAATGAGACGGCACGCCATGCCGGACATGCCGATGCAACACGCGAGCTTCTCGACGGCGCCACTGGAGAGTGACCAGTCCCGGCCAGGCGCCTACCCTGTCCTGCTGGGCGCGTTGCGCGAGAATCGGGGGCGCCATCAGGACCCGAAGGCCTCACCGTCGACCGCTTGCTACCAAGAAAAGAAGAGCGCGTCCGGCCATGCCTTTAAGGCAGGGTAAGGGGGGACACAGACCGGCGTTGGCGTGATGGCTGATGGCGTCGTCCTTGTGAGCGTCACGTCCGCCCATCACGCCATCCCGCTAACGTGCCGTCCGCGACCTCTACCTATCTTACTCAGGAAAAGAGTGGAACGGCAGGGAGCACGCTCAGCCCACACTTATTCGTCGACCAGAGAAATGAGCGATTGATCACCCGTCAGCGGGTAGAACGCGACGAACGTCGCCGTCGCCGTGTCGGACGCGTTATCAAACCGCCTGATCGTGGCGCCGGGCGGCTCGTAGAAGACGTCCCCGCGACGCAACGTCGTCGCCGGTTGTCCGTCGATCTCAAAGGTGATCTCGCCGTCCACGACGTAGCCAACGACGCCGCCCGGGTGGCTATGACGAAACGCGTCCTGCGCCGGTGGCAGGTCGATGCGATGGGCTTCGATGCGGTCGATCGGCGCGTCGAACGCGCCCGTCAGCAGATGCTGACGGGTGATGACACCCGCGCCGTCGTGGCTGTCTTGTGTCATGAATCACCTCATCCATCGTTGCCGTCCGTTACTGATCCCGCCACCGCGTCACTCGCAACGTCCCCCTACTTGGATCTCTATACGCTAGAAGGTGAGCGCGGCGAGGGCGGCTGACCCTCTACTTGGATGGCCTCGTGCCCGATCTTTGACCTGTCGCCCCCTCGCTTTCGCTCCCAGGGCCTGACTTGATAGGAGCTTGTCCACGCGACCTGAGAGATCCCTGTCGGCCCCGGAGCATCGCGCAGCGTACGAGAGATAGAGAAGGACGGGGAGGCAGACATGATCACGATTGGCGTCGACGCGCACAAGCACGCGCATATGGCGGTAGCCCTGGATGAGCGGGGCTAGGTCGCTGGCCAGTGGCAAGGCGCGAACAGCGCGGCTGGATGGGACGAGGCGACGCAGTGGGCGCGGGCGCTCGGCGACGAACGGCAGTGGGGGATCGAAGGGGGCGGCGGCTACGGGCGCGGGCTCGCGCAGCACCTCGTCGGCGGGGGCGAGGTCGTCTACGACATCAACCCCCGCCTGACGGCCATGGAGCGCCGCCGCAGCCGTCGCATGGACAAAAGCGATGCGTTCGACGCGCAGGCCATCGCCCAGGTGGTGCGGCGCGAGGACGCGCAGCTCCCGCGCGTCACGGTGGAGGACGAGACGGTCGCCCTCGACCTGCTCACGGCTGAGCGGGAGGACGCCCAGGCCGAGGCTACGCGCCTGCGCAATCGGCTGCACCACCTCCTGCTCCAGCTCGACCCAGAGTATCACACGCACCTGCCCTCGCTCACGTCCGTCGCCGGTGTGCAAGCGGCCAAAACGTACACGACGACGAGCGCCAGCCTCGTGCAGCAGGAGCGGGCGGCGGTGGTGCGCCGGCTGGCGGGACGCCTGCACCTGGCCCTGGAGCAGGTCGCGGAACTGGGGAGGCGGATCGAGGCGCTCGCCCAGGCCCGCTATGCCTCGCTCACGCGCCTCTGCGGCGTTAGCCTGCTCACGGCGGGCTCCCTCGCCGGCATCCTCGGCCCCAGGCACCGCTTCGCCTCCGAGGCCCAGCTCGCCGCCTATGCCGGGTGCGCCCCGCTGGAGACCTCGTCCGCCGGTCGGGTGCGCCATCGCCTCAATCGCGGGGGCAACCGGCGGCTCAATGCCATTGTGTACCGCATCGCGCTCGTGCAAGCTCGCTGGTCGCCGGAGGCGCAGGCCTACCTCGCGCGCCGCGTGGCCGACGGGAAGACCAAGCATGAGGCCTTCCGGGCGCTCAAACGCTACCTCATCCGGGCGATCTGGCGCCTCTGGAGCGCATGCCTGTCCCCGGCCGCGACGGAGCTAGCGCGTCGAGCGGCGTGAGACAACGCTCTCGGGGAGCGAGCGGAGGACCGTCCCCTGCCTCACCACGACGTCCGGCACACAGGCGGGGAGCATGTGTGGCCGCTGTCTAGCCTGATGGACTGCATACATATGCACGCAGCGGTCGTTGGATCACGCGTCACGTCGTGGCCCACGGTTCTTCTGCCGTGATCTCGTCCTGTTGCGGCGCGTGAGCTAGGCGCCGATAGCTCGTATGGTGTTTGTACAAAAGAATAGGGTCGCCGGGGCGTCGATATAGAGACCGAGGCTTGTGTCGCCGGCAGGAGGACGCGGGCGTCCCGCGTGGCCGTCGGCCTAGGGCTGAGCGGCCTGCCCAAGGACACACGGACGCTCATATCAGCCACACGGGGGGGTCGACATCACGGGCACCCGACCCGCGCTCAGCGTCTGCAGCTGCGGGGGATGGGGAGGGGCGTGAGCGCCAGGGCGATAGCCTGCTCCGGCGTCAGGGACTGCCCCTCGGCGCGGTTCCGGGCGTACTCCTCCGGCCCGAGCGTGGCGCCCAAGGCCTCCACCAGGCGCTCATGACCGGCCCGCTCCGCCGGATCCAGTGGCGCCCCGATGGCCTCGCGCAGCGCCGCTGCGGCCCCGAGGAGGCGCGCCGCCCGGCCCGCCTGCCCCGCCTGCGCGGCCATCTCCGCGATGTTCTCCAGGCCGTCCGCGATGTTCCGCTTGTCGCCGATGTCCCGGCGCAGGGCCAGGCTCTCCGCGTGCAAGGCCCACGCGCACTCCGCGTCGCCACGCGCGTGGGCGAGGATCCCGAGATGGGTCAGCGCCGTCGCAACGTTCTGCTGGTCGCCTTGCACGCGCGCCACGCCGAGACCCTCCTCCAGCAGCGCGGTGGCTCGCGCGTCGTCGCCCCGCTGGTGCGCGAGCTGGCCCAGGCAGAGCAGGCACAGCCCGACGCCCCGCTGGCACCCGAGCGCCCGGAAGAGGGCCAGCGCCTCCTCCAACAGGGCGGCCGCGCGCGCCCCCTCGCCCCGCCCAAGCGCCATCCACCCGACGTTGTAGAGCGCGAGGGCCAGCAGCGGCGTATCCCCCGCCGCGCGCGCTAGGCCCAGCGTCTCCTCGTACAGGGAGCGCGCGCGCGCGTCGTCCCCCTGGATGGCGGCGTCATTGGCGAGGTTCGCGAGCACGCGTGCGCTCCCCCGCGCGCTCCCCCGCGCCCGCCACAGCGCGAGGCTCTCCTCGTACAGGGGGCGCGCCCGCGCGTAGTCTCCCTGCAGAGAGGCGACGACCGCCAGGCTCCGGAGGGCCTCGGCCGTTTCCGGCCCGGCCGCCGCGGCGCGCGCCAAGCGCAGGGCATCCTCCAGCAGGCGCGTCGCGGCCGCGTAGTCGCCCTGCGGCCACGCCAGGTCGCTGGCCGCCTGGAGCGCGCGCGCGCGCAAGAGCGCCGGCGCCTCCGGCCTGGCCGCCCGCAGCGCGGTGCCGAGCCAGCGCCGGCCTTCGCCCATATAGCCGCGCGCGTACCAGAAGGGGCCCAGGGCGACGGCCAGGCGCAGCCCGCGCAAGGCATCGGGTGTCCCCTCGCCCGGCGCCCCGGTGGCCCAGGCGAGGACGGCGCGCAGGTTGTCGTGGTCCCCCTCCAACTGGTCCAGCCCCGCGCGTTCGTCCGGTCCATCGAGCAGCGGGGCGATCGACTCGGCGAGAGCCAGGTAGTACGCTGCATGCCGCCGCCGGAGGGCCGCCGCCTCGCCGGCCTCCTCCAGGCGCTCCGCCCCGTACGCGCGGATGGTCTCCAACAGGGTGAGGCGCTCGTCCCCATCCCCGCCCTCCGCGCGGCCGAGCAGGCTCTGGCCGACCAGGGTGTCCAGGGTCGCCCACACGTCGAGGAGGGCGTCCCCGGCGTCCCCGGCGTCCTCGGCGTCCTCGGCGTCCCCGGCGTCCCCGGCGTCCTCCGTCGCCGCGCGCGCGCACACCGCCACGGCCGCCTCGGCGGTGCAGCCGCCGACGAAGACCGCCAGCCGCCGGAGCAGCGTGCGCGCCGGTGGGTCCAGCAGGTCGTGGCTCCAGGCCAGCGTCGCCCGCAGCGTGCGTTGGCGCGCGGGCAGGTCGCGCGGACCGTCGCCCAGCGCCGGCACGCCGCAGTCGAGCTGGCCGCGTAGGGCCCGCGGGGACAAGAGCCGCAGGCGCGCTGCGGCCAGTTCCAGAGCCAGGGGTAGCCCATCCAGCCGGCGACAGATCGCCGCCACGTCCGCCGCGTTGTCGGCGTCCAGGGCGAAGGCGGGGCGCACCGCCCGGCCCCGCTCCACGAAGAGGGCCACGCGCCGGCGCGTGGCCCACCCGCGCGGGGTCGGCGTCGTCCGCCTGTACGTTGTCACAGCGGATGAGGCTGGCGGAACGTGGCAGCGCCTCGTTTTGTCACAGCGGATGAGGCGGCGTGCCAGAGAGGGTGAGGCCAAGGGTCGATTGTGCCAGAGAGGGTGAGGCTAGCGATCACCGCGTGGCAGCGATCAGCGCCCCGCTCTCTCTGCTAAAAGGGGCGTGGTGGCGCAGGGCCTCATTCTTTATGGCACGCAGCCTCAAGCTCTGTGGCACGAACCTCACTCTCTATGACAACGTACAGTCACGCGGTGTACCACGTCCCCCCCACGTAGGCGAAGCGCCGCTCCCGCTCGGCGAGCGGCCGCGCCCATAGGGACGCCGAACGTACGCGGGCCGCTAGCGCGGTCAGGGCCTCCAGCAGGGCGGGAGCCTCGGCCGTCACGCTCGCGAACGCGCCCGCCGCCTTGAGTTGCACCGTCGCCACCACGACGGGGCTCGTCGGGTAGAGGGCGGCGACGAGGCCGGCTACGACGCCAGGCGGGGCGGTCGCCGGGTCCATTAGGGCCACGAGCGGGGGCAGCGCGTCGTCCCAGGCCACCAGGACCACGCGGCGGCCGTCGTCGTCCCGGGTATCGCGCAGGAACAGGCGCCGCGCGACCACGTAGCCATGCGCGCGCAAGGCGGCGGCGAGCGCGTCGTCCGCCACGTTGGTCGTCGTGGTCAGGGTAAGCGGCGTCGCGTCGCCCGCGGGCAGCCCTATCTCTGTGTCAGCACGCTCCCGCTCCGGGTCCACGTCCACCACCACCTCCTAATATAGTAGGCCGGAACGCGCCTCTCGTCGGTCTCCCGCGCGGCGCCCCTGTTTCTCCTGGCCCCCGGCCAGGCCCTGTGTCGCGTCCCCCCGCTGGCTCCGACGCGGGCTGCACCGCGCCGGGCCGCCTCCAGCCTACCGCCTCCGGCCTACCGCCTACTGCCAGGCGAGGACGCGGTAGCCGTGGCGCAGGCGCCGGCGCAGGAGCGCCTCGACGTGGGCCTGGGCGGCGGCGCGGTCGGGGTAGTAGTCGAGGCGGGTGCGCTCCGGGCCGCCTGTGCGGCCCCACACGCGTAGGAGCGCGCCGCCCTCGTCGAAGAGGGCCGGGGTCCAGGTCAGCGTGTAAGCTGCGGTCGCGATTGCGCGCGGGATCGACACTGCGCAGGTAGGCAAACACACGGAAGTGCGCGGCGGCCGGGGGCAAGGCCTGGCGTCCCAGGCGTCGCATCGGCGGCATCCTACTGATCGTGGTCTGCGGTGCCAGTATCAAGCCCGCCCTCGTGCGCCTGCTCATAGGCGGCGCCGAGTTGCGCCAGGCGCTCGCGCAAGGCCTCCTGACCGTCGAGCAGGAGGTACTGCGCCACCTTGATGCGCTCGTCCACGCTGTCGGCCGGGTCGGCGAGCAACAGCTCAATGACTTGCTCATCCTTCGCGCCGCACAGGATCAGACCGATCGGGTCATTTTCGCCCTCCTGCTTGTCGTAGCGCCGCGCCCAGTTGAGGTAGAGCTTCATCTGCGAGATGTCGGCGTGGGTGAGCTTGCCGAGCTTCAAATCGACCATAACCAGCGCGCGCAAGCGTCGGTTGAAGAAGACGAGATCGACATAATAATCTTCGCCGCCAATGGAGAGGCGGCGCTGGCGACCGACAAAACAGAAGTCCGCGCCCAGCTCCAGCAGGAACTTCTCGATGTTACGCACCAGCGCCGCCTCCAAATCGCGCTCAGAGAAGGTGTCCTCCAGCCCCAGGAAGTAGGGTAGGCTGCTGGCGAGTTGCCCTGTCCGTCGCACGTCGGGTGGGTACTTTTCCATCAGCCTCCCTCCAAACCGTGCATGCGCCTTTCAGCGCACACGGCTTTCCAGTGACTTTCCAT
>JAABUM010006968.1_pt1 | contig 10722 bp, 10 predicted proteins | sample 5559161 | NCBI WGS metagenome assembly JAABUM01 (sample SAMN10711868, study PRJNA513369) | rock metagenome | isolation source: Antarctica rocks | place: Antarctica: Victoria Land, Siegfried Peak nord | reverse complement strand
GCCCGGTGCGGACGACCTCCTCCGATCCTGCTCTTGATGCGATCAGCAACTACTCAGTGGCGACGCCCGCGGTCGCTCTCGCCGCCCCGCCCCGCGCCGCCAACGTCCCGGCGCTCGACCTGGTCGATCGCGACGGCAAGCCGGCGGTCCAGATCAGCCCCCGCAACGGCGGTGGCATGACCGTCACTTTGCGCTACAAGGACCTGTCCGACACAGCCCTGACCAACGCGCTCACCAGCACCACTGCGGGCACGCCGGGGTCGCTGGTCTACGTCTACCGGTTCTTCAACGGCTATCGCTCGGCGGCCGCCGTCGCTAAGTACGACGGCTTCAGGGGCTTCACCTTCGGTTTCAACGGCTACTCCACCGCAAGCGCGCCTTGCTTGGGCACCAAATCGAAATGCCTCGTCTACCCCGGTACCGACAAGCCGCTCGACGGCAAGGTCGACAAAAGAGCCGGCACCATCACGCTGAGCGTTCCGTTGAGCTACCTCACCGCGCTCGGCAGTGGCCTGTCGCAGGGCAAGCCCTATCCGGGTGAGGTCCCGGCTACGGCCGGGTCACGGCTGTACGACGCCACCGCGTTCAGCTTCATCAACGACGTGCCGCTGCCCGAGGTGCAGACCTTCATGCAGCAGGTCGATAACGCGCCGGCCATGGACCTGCAGATTCCCGCCGCAGCGGCCGGCACCGGACCGCCGAACGGCAACGGACCGCCGAACGGCAACGGACCGCCGAACGGCAACGGACCGCCGAGCGGCGGCGGCCCGAACGGCGGCAGCTCCGGTGGTACAACCAACAACGCCAGCGGTGGCAGCCTGGCCACGACCGGCCTGCCACTAGCGCTCCCCGCGCTGGCGCTCGTCCTGCTCGGGGGCGCGGCCCTCCTGCGCCGCCGCCGCATCGGCTGAGGCGCCGGCACCGGACCGACGTCGCGCTGCCCGGGCCGGTCGTCGCGGTCGTCGGGCCGACCGCTGCGGGCAAGTCCGAGCTCGGGATCGCCCTCGCCCAGGCACTCGGTGGCGAGGTCGTCAACGTCGACTCCATGCAGCTCTACCGCGGCATGGACGTCGGCACCGCCAAGCTGACGGTGGCTGAGCGGCACGGCGTCCCGCACCACCTGCTCGACATTTGGGACGTGCGCCAGCCGGCGACCGTGGTGGCCTACCAGCAGCTGTGCCGGGCCATGCTCGATGACCTGCTGGCCCGCGGCGTGACGCCCGTGCTGGTCGGCGGCTCGGGGCTTTACCTGCGGGCGGCGCTGGATCGCCTGGAGTTCCCCGGCACCGACCCCATGCTGCGCGCCGAGCTGGAGGCGGCGCTGGCCGCCGACGGCCCCGGCCCGCTGCACGCCCGGCTGGCGGCGCTCGACCCGGCCGCGGCCGGCCGGATGCAGCCGAGCAACGGCCGGCGCGTCGTACGCGCCCTCGAAGTGGTCCTGCTGACCGGGAGCATGCCGGGCGCCCTGACCTCCTACGACCCGCAGTCCGACGCGGTGTACGACGCGACGTGGCTCGGCGTCGACCGGCCCGACCTCCCCTACCGGATCGCCACCCGGGTCGACCGGATGTGGAAGGCGGGCCTGGTCGAGGAGGTCGTCGGGCTGGACGGGCTGCGGGAGGGCGTCACGGCCCGCCGGGCACTGGGCTACGCGCAGGTGCTGTCGATGCTCGACGGTGAGCTCGACGCGCAGCAGGCCCGGGAGCGAACGGTCACCGCAACCCGCCGCTTCGCGCGCCGGCAGCGGTCCTGGTTCCGGCGGGACCCACGCATCACCTGGCTGAGCGAGCCGACGGCGGAGCGGGCACTGGACGTCGTGGCTTCGCGGAAGGCCCCCGACACCCTCTCGAACACTCCGGGCAGCTCGCCGAACGCTCCGGGCAGCTCGCCGAACGCTCGGGGCAGCTCGCCGAACGCTCCGGGCGGCTGACCCGGACCTACGCTCGGAGCGTGACTGAGCCCAGCCCCCCGCCGCGGGTCACCGTCATGGACCCGAGCCGACCCGCGCCGAAGGGCGACCTAATCGCAGCCGAGCCGTGGCGCCCGAGCCGCCGGCTGGGCTGGGGGGCGGTGGCCGTCGTCGTGCTGCTGCTGGGCGCCTCGGCCGTCGCTGGCACTGCCAGCTCGCGGCGGCAGGCCCGGCAGCAGGCGACGGCGCTGCTGGCCGGGCTCGACGTCGCTGTCGCCACCGACCGTCTCAGCGGCTCGGACACCGCGGTAGCCGTCGGGCTCGACCTGCGGCTGCGCAACGTCGGCTCGAGCGACCTGCGGTTGGTCGGGCAGCGCCTGGACGCGCCGGGCTGGCGGTCCGAGAGCACGGTTCGTGCCCTGGTCGCCGGAGCTGCCGCGCCGGTGCGCTTCGACCACGCCTGGCAGTGCGGCGCCGATGAGCAGCTGCCGACGGTGCTGCTGCTGGATGTCGAGGTCGCCGGTGGCGGCCAGCGCACGCTGAGCGCGCCCCTGGACCACGACGGGGCCAACGGGCTGGCGCAGCTGCGGGCCGGGACCTGCGGTGACTTCGACCCTGCGCGGGCTGTGCAGGTTGGTCGGACCAGCTCGGTCCTGGTCGGCCGGCAGGTGGTCGTGGACGTGGAGCTGCTCAACCGCAGCACCGGGTCGGTCCAGTTGAGCGGCCCGGTGGTCGGCGGCTTCGTCGTCACCGGTGCACCGGCCGGGCCGATCCGGCTGCCGGGACGCCGGGTTGGCAGCCCGGCCGGCACCCCGCCGTCGACTCGGCTTCATCTTGGCCTCCGGGTGGCCGGCTGCTCCGCGCAACCGAACCCGCGGGACCGGCTGCCCGAGACGCTCGGACTGCTCCTGCGCGTGACCGGCCGGGGCGGCAGCGCGATGAGCCTGCAGTACGTCACCGGGCTGGGCGAGCTGCTCCACCAACTCGCCCAGGATCAGTGCGGCCCGCGCTGAGCGCCGTACGCTCGGCAGTGTGCGCTTCATCAAGGGTCACGGGACCGAGAACGACTTCGTCGTGCTGCCCGACCCCGACGGCACCCTGGAGCTGACCGCAGAGCTGGTCCAGCGGCTGTGCGACCGGCGAGCCGGCATTGGCGCCGACGGGGTGCTGCGGGTGGTGCCGTCCGCCCGGGACCGCGACGGCGCGGCGTACGCCGACCAGGCCGCCTACTTTATGGATTACCGCAACGCCGACGGCTCGATCGCCGAGATGTGCGGCAACGGGGTGCGGGTCTGCGCCCGCTACCTGGTCGACGCCGGGCTGGTGCCTCCAGGACCGCTGCCGCTGGCGACCCGGGACGGTGTCAAGCAGGTGAGCGTCGAGCCGGACTGCGTCGTGGTCGACATGGGCCTGGCGGTGGTGCGCGAGCCGGTGACGGTCGACGGCGCCACCGCCACCGCCATCGACATGGGCAACCCGCACGCCGTCGTCCACGTCGCCTCCGTCGACGCCCTCGGCGTGCTGAGCCCCGACCGCAGCGACCTCAACGTGGAGTATGTCGAGGACGTCGGGCCCACCTCGCTGCGGATGCGGGTCCACGAGCGGGGCGTCGGCGAGACCCGGTCGTGCGGCACCGGGGCGTGCGCGGCGGTCGTCGCGACCGTCCTGCGCACCGGTGCGGCGCGTGGCTCGGCGTACGACGTGCAGGTGCCGGGCGGGCGGCTGGTCGTCACGTGGCGCGAGGACGGGCACGTCCTGCTGGCCGGGCCGGCGGTCCTGGTGGCGGAGGGGGAGTGGCGTGACACCTGAGCGGTGCGTGCGGGGGGTGGCCGGCCCGGTCGGCAAGCTCGGCGGGGCGTGGATGTTCGACGCGCAGACCGGCGCCCGCGGCCGGGAGCTCGGGTTGAGCGGCTGGTCCTGGTACCACTGCGGCCGTGGCGGGATCCTCGGCGACGCGGACGCCTCCGTGGTCGTGGCGGCGTTCGGCTTCTTCCCGCCGGCGCTGCAGGCCAAGGCCTGGCGCAAGGGTCTCGTGGTGATGCCGGCTGGGCAGGCCACCCGGGAGTACGCCGCCGCCTGTGCCGACTGGGGCCGCCGCACGCTGCCGGTTTCGGGACGGCTGACCGAGCTGCTGGAGCGGGCCATGGCGGCCGCCCCGATCGCCGGCCTGCCGCTGTTCGCCGGCTGGCGGGCCCTGCTGCAGGCCTCGACCGAGACCGGAGCCGGCCGGCTCGCCCTGGCACTGCAGGTCGCGCGTGAGCACCGGGGCGGCAACCACCTGGTCGCCGTCGTCGCGGCCGGCATCCCGCCGCTGCAGGCGGTGGTCAGCGGACGCTACGGGACCAGCAACGCCGAGTTCTTCGGCTGGCCGCAGCCGTGGCCGGATCCCGACGCCGCCAAGGAGGCGATGGCACAGGTCGAGCAGGTCACCGACCGGCTGGTGGAGCCGGCTTACGCCGCGCTGTCCGACGGTGAGCGCGAGGAGCTGGTCATGGGGCTGCGCTCGCTCTAGCCGCAGGCCCGGGTCAGCGCGATCAGCTGCGGCTCGCCGTACGGCGCTCGCTGCAGCCGCAGGCCCGGCCAGCGCGCTCAGCTGCGGGCTCGCCGTACGGCGCTCGCTGCAGCCGCAGGCCCCGGCCAGCGCGCTCAGCTGCGGGCTCGCCGTACGGCGCTCGCTCTAGCCGCAGGCCCGGGCCAGCGCGCTCAGCTCCGGCTCGCCGTACGGCGCGAATCCGAGGGCGGGGCTGGCCGTCTCGCCGCCGCGAGCGAGGGCGAACAGCAGCTGGCCGACCGCCGGCGCGTCGGGCTGTCGGCCGCGCCCTTTGAGTAACCGGCAGTCGACAACCCGGATTCGCACGACCAGGCGCGTCCGGTCCGTGCCGGCGACGTACGGCGGCGGGTGGCCCGGCAGGCGCAGCGGCGGCGGTCGGTCGAGATGCACCAGGAAACCGCGCCCGGCGTCGATCCCGAGCAACGTCACCGGTTGCGCGTCGAGGTCCTCGATGTCGAGCTGGAGCACGACCTCGGCGGTGCTCGAGCCCCGGGCGCTGGGCACCGTGACCCGCAGGGCCTGGCTGAGGGGGTAGCTGCCGCAGATGCGCTGCGAGCCGGCCAGCAGTTGCGCCGTGCGGTCGGCGCCCAGGGGGAGGTGGAGCTGCTGGTGGTCGCCACCGGTGGTTGCCGCGTCGATCAGCAGCGCAGCGGGCGCGGCGGACCCGCAGACCGGGGTGATCGGCAGGTGCAGGTCGGTGGCCTGCCGGCTGTGGAGCTGGTCGTCGAGCTGCTGCCAGGCGAAGCCGTCGGCGTCCAGGCGGACCCGCTGGATGCGTACCGGCTCGGGGGCGTCGTCCCGCAGCCCGAGCACCAGCTCGCCGTCCTGCTGGCCCTCCAGCGGGGCATTGAGGCTGAGCCGGATGGGCGGCGGCGGCGGCCGTCGGAGGACGGCGGTCGTCGCGACGACCAGCAGGGTGGTGAGCAGGGCAGCCAGCACGAGCTTCCTGCTCGGTCGCCACGGGTCACCGCCGATCACGTCGGGCGGGGTGCTCGGCCGGCTGGGGTCGTGGACGGTGACCGGAGGCGGCGGCGGGTCTAGCTGCGGCACCGCGCGACCATCGACGTCACCGTCAGGGGAGCCAGCTCGGGCCGGCACACCGGCGTCGAGGCCAGCAGGAGGTTCCCCTGGGCGTCCCGGGCCAGCGGCAGGTCCACGTCCTGCCAGGCGTAGCCCTGGTCGTCGACCCGCGCCCGGACCACCTGCAGGTCCCGGCCGGAGTCGTTGCGCACGGCGACCAGCACGTGGTCCTGGTCCTGGCCGGACTCACCGGCCGGGTCGACCACCGCGAGCGCGACCGACGCGGCGGCGGCGGCATCCAGCCGGCGCTCGGCCATGCGGCGGTGCTCAGCGCCGGCGGTCCGGCTCAGCGAGGTGCCCACCGCGGCGACGAGCAGCACGGCCACGACTGCGATCAGCAGCTGCGTGCGCGAGGGCCACCACGGCTTAGTCTCCGGGGCCTGAACGAACTCGACCACGGACGCGGGCCGGGAGGGGTCGCGGATGGTGACCGGCGGCGCTGGCTGGTCGGTCACGACCGGCACGCTAGGGCGCTCGGGGCGGCTCCGCATCCAGTTCCCCCACGCAAAGCAGGTGTCGGCTGCGTCCGTCAGGTGGACAATGATGGTGATGACAGAACCCAGCGCGTCCCCTCGTCACTCCGGTGACGCCACCATTCGGCTCAACGCCGACCTCGATCCCGAGCTGTTCGGTGACCTCGAAGGCGAGGGCTTCGACCTCGAGGCCCGCCAGGGGCTGCGTCGGGTCAGCGGGATCCGGACCGACCTCGAGGACGTCACCGAGGTCGAGTACCGCCAGCTCCGGCTCGAACGCGTGGTCCTCATGGGGGTCTACGAGCGGGGCGACGACGCCGACACCTCGCTGTTCGAGCTCAAGGCGTTGGCCGAGACGGCCGGCTGCGAGGTCCTCGAGGGCCTGCTGCAGCGCCGCGACAAGCCCGACCCCAAGTCGTACGTCGGGTCCGGCAAGGCGGCCGAGCTGCGCGACGTCGTGCTGTCCACCGGTGCGGACACCGTCATCTGCGACGGCGAGCTCAGCCCCGGCCAGCTGCGGGCGCTGGAGGAGCTGGTCAAGGTCAAGGTCATCGACCGGACCTGGCTGATCCTGGACATCTTCGCGACCCACGCCACCAGCCGGGAGGGCAAGGCCCAGGTCGAGTTGGCGCAGATGACCTACATGCTGCCCCGGCTGCGCGGCTGGGGTGAGTCGCTGTCCCGCCAGGGTGGCGGCGCGGGTGGCTCAGGGGGCGGGGTCGGCACCCGCGGACCGGGTGAGACCAAGATCGAGACCGACCGGCGGCGGATCCGCAACCGCAAGGCCAAGCTGGCCGGTGAGATCCGGCTGATGAAGACCAGCCGGGACACCAAACGCCAGGAGCGTAAGCGGCACAGCATCCCGTCGGTCGCGATCGCCGGCTACACCAACGCCGGCAAGAGCTCGCTGCTCAACCGGCTGACAGGTGCCGGGGTGCTGGTCGAGGACGCCCTGTTCGCCACGCTCGACCCAACGGTGCGCAAGGCCGAAACGCCCTCGGGGCGGGAGTTCACGCTCGCCGACACGGTCGGGTTCGTCCGTCGGCTGCCGCACCAGCTGGTCGAGGCGTTCCGGTCAACGTTGGAGGAGGTCGCCGACGCCGACCTGATCCTGCACGTCGTCGACGGCTCACACCCCGATCCGGAGGGCCAGCTGCAGGCGGTGCGGGCGGTGTTCGCCGACATCTTCGCCGAGCACGGTGCGCACCAGGTCCCCGAGCTGGTCGTGATCAACAAGGGTGACGCGGGGGACCCGCTGGTGCTGTCCCGGCTGCGGCGCCAGGAGAAGCACAGCGTGGTGGTCTCGGCGCGCACCGGTGAGGGGCTGCGGGAGCTGCTGGACGTGCTGGAGCAGGAGGTGCCGCACCCGGCGATGCGGGTGCACGTGCTGCTGCCCTACTCCGCCGGCAGCCTGGTCTCCCGGATCCACTCCGAGGGCGAGGTGCTGTCGGAGGAGCACAGCGAGCAGGGCACCGAGCTGCAGGCGAGGGTCGGGGCGAAGCTGGCCGCCGAACTCGAGGCCTACGCCCTGGCCTGACCGTCGGGGCCTGTGCTCAGGCTTCAGGGCGTGTGGGTCGGGGCATACGGTCGGGCGTCGGGGCTGATGGTCCGGCGTCAGAGCTCGTGGTCGCGCGGCACGCCTGCGTCCGGCATCTAGGCCTGTGGTCCGACGTCGGGTTCCGGCGGCGTCAGGCGTCCGGCGTCAGGATGACGACGGGGATCTGACGGTTGGTCTTGGTCTGGTAGTCGGCGTACGCCGGCCAGTTCGCCAGGCTCGCTTCCCACAGCCGGGGCCGCTCCTCGGGGCCAGCTGTCGTGGCGGTGCACGTCATGACCCGGTCGAGGACCTGCACGGTGCAGCTGGGGTCGGCCAACAGGTTCAGGTACCACGCCGGATGCGTAGGCGCCCCGCCCTGGCTGGCCACCACGATCCAGCGGTGACCGTCAGCGACGTAGTACAAGGCGGTCCGACGCTGCCGACCGGTCGTGCGACCGGTTGTGGTGAGCAGCAGGGCTGTGGCGCCGTGGAAGTCGTGGCCCTCCTGACCGCCGGTCTCGACGTACCGGGCGATGTGGTCGGACACCCACGCGACCGGGCTGTCCACAGGAGTCGTCATGCCCCGACCGTACGACGAGCCGGCACCTCCCTGCTCAGATCTTGCGCAGAACGGTCACGACCCGGCCGAGCACGACCGCCGTGTCGGCCGGGATCGGCGCGTACGCCGCGTTGTGGGGCAGCAGCCAGGACCTGCCCGCCGTCCGCTTCCAAGTCTTGACGGTCGCCTCGCCGTCGATCATCGCCGCGACGATGTCCCCGTTGTCGGCGGTCGGCTGCTGACGGACGACGACCCAATCGCCGTCGGTGATGGCGGCGTCGACCATCGAGTCGCCGACGACCTTGAGCATGAACAGCGTGCCGGAGCCGACTAGCTCGCGGGGGAGCGGGAAGACGTCCTCCACGGCCTGCTCGGCCAGAATCGGACCACCGGCGGCGATCCGGCCGATGACCGGGACGTAGGCCGGCCGCGGGTGCGCGGCGCGCTCGGCAGCCTCATCCGACGCGCGCTCCGCCGCCGCGGCCACCTCGCCCGGCAGGCGGACGTCGACGGCGCGTGGTCGGGACGGGTCCTTGCGCAAGAAGCCCTTCTTCTGCAGCGCCATCAGCTGGTGCGACACGCTTGAGGTGCTGTTCAGGCCGACCGCCTCGCCGATCTCGCGGACAGTGGGCGGGTAGCCGCGCCGCTCGACAGAGTCGCGGATGACCTCGAGCACCCGGTGCTGGCGGGTGGTCAGCCCGGCCGCGTCCGGCGGCCCGTCGGGCAGCTCGCGCACCACCCCGGTCGTCGGTCGGCCGTCGGACGCCTGGCCGGCGGTTACCTTGGCTGCACCCGGCTGGCGAACGCTCGCCTTACCGTCGCTTGCCTTACCGGCGCTCGCCTTGCCGACGGTCACCCGGCCGGCGCTCTCCCGGCGGGCCGGCCCTGGACTGGCCTGCTTCGCACTGGCTGCTCGGTCGGCGGCTGCCTTGGTGGCCGCCTGCTTCACCGCCGCCGTCCCGCTCGTCGTCTTGGTCCTGCTGGCCACGGTGCCTCCGGCCTTCGTGAGGTCACTCGCCGACCTCCGGATCACGTCCGGCCGGACGCTATCCCGAACGACCGTCAAGACCAAACACCTGTTCGACCGTGTCGCGTGTTGCTGTGGAAACTGTCGGAGCCGTGCTGTAGACATCGCTCAGACGTTCGATCGAACGCTGGTTCGATGAACCGGACGACAGGAGCACCGCATGACCAGCACCGCCAGCCACCGTCTCAGCCCTCCCGAGTCCTGGGATCAGACCGGCACCCGACTGACCCGACGGGGCCGCACCGCCGTGCTGCTGATCCTCGTCGGGCTGTTGCTCGGCGCTTTCTCCCTGGGCCGCGTCGGCAGCCAGGCCGCCACGCGGTCCCCCGCGCGCCCGAGCCTGCAGCAGACCACCGTGCACCCGGGTGAGTCGCTGTGGTCGGTCGCCCGGCGCATCGCCCCGTCCGCCGACCCTCGCGACGTGGTCGTGCAGCTGCGCCGCATCAACCACCTGGACAGCGCGGGGGTGCAGGTCGGTCAGCAGCTGCTGCTGCCTCGCGCCGCCTGAGCGACGGTCGGGAGCGGCGGGCTGTGGACAACTGCCGACTGCTGATGCCTGGCCTGCCTAGGTTGCGCAGGTGCCCGATCTCCAGGTCGTCCCGCCGGAGCTGATCGCCGCAGCCGGCCCGCTGCACGAGGTGGCCGGAATGCTGGACGCGTTCGCGGATGACCGGGCAGGAATGGAGCAGCTGGGGGAGGCAGCCCCAGCGCGCTGCTGCGGTCAGCGCTCGGCCGGTTCCTCGAGCGGTGGGGGCAGGTGGCCTGGGAGCTGTCCAGTGATGCCGACTGGCTGGCCGAGCTGCTCCGACGTGCAGCCGAGACGTACAGCGCCGCCGACCGCGCTCTCGCACGGGACCTCGTGCCGTGACCATCACCCTGAGTCGCTCCCGCCCCGAGGACCTGCTGCGCTGCGGGGCCGTCCTCGGGCGGGTCGCCGAGCAGGTGGCGGTGGCCAGCGGACGGGCGCACCGGGCCACCGCTCTGCCGTGGCACGGCCAGGCCGGCTCGGCGTACGACCTCCAGCTGTCCTCCCTCGCGCACCGCCTCAACGCCTTGGAACGGGCGTACGACGAGGCCTGTGACCTCTTGGTCGGTTACAGCCGGGAGCTGGCGGTCGCCCGGGAGCTGGCCGTGCACGCCGATGCCCTGAACGAGCAGGCCGACCGCGAGCGGGTGTCCGACGTGCTCGTCGGTGCCCTCGTGCCGGGGCTGGCCGACAGCGCTGCTGTGCACTCCCACCGCGCCGCACAGTTGCGGGTGGAGGCGGTCGACGTGGAGGCAGCCGCTGCTCGCCGGGGCGCCGAGGCTCTCGAGCAGCTGATCGCCGAGGCCCCGCGTTCGACGGGTGGCGGCTCTGCCGTGCGGGTGGCTGCTGGTGCGGCTCGCGGCTTCACAAACGCGATCGTGGGCGGAATCGTCGGGATCGGTGCCATGGCAAGTGACGCGCTGCTCGGCCTGCTGTTCGTGGGATCCCAGGATTTCCAGCAGGATCACCGCGACGACCTGGTCGGGCAGGCCAAGGCCTTCGCGCAGCCGTGGCTGGCGGTGGAACGCTTGCTGCAGCAGTGGCAACAGCACCACGAGAG
>JAABUM010006966.1_pt1 | contig 10728 bp, 7 predicted proteins | sample 5559161 | NCBI WGS metagenome assembly JAABUM01 (sample SAMN10711868, study PRJNA513369) | rock metagenome | isolation source: Antarctica rocks | place: Antarctica: Victoria Land, Siegfried Peak nord | reverse complement strand
GCAGCGCGCCTACTTCTACCCCTGGCTCACGCTGGCGGGCTTCGACCAGGACGACCTGACGGCGCGCATCGCGGTCGTGCCGATCTCGGTCGCGCCCGATCCGGCACCGGACCTCGCCGCACCGGGGAACGCCGAGCCGTCGATCCTCTGCGCTGGGGTGGTTCTCCCGTGGCAAGACCCGCTGGTGCCGTTGCAGGCGACCCTGGAGACGTTGGAGCGTCGTGGGCGCGGCACCCTCGATCTCTTCCTCTACGCCCACCCCGAGCACTCGCGCGGGGCGCGCTGGATGACGTGGGTGCGCGAGGAGGCCGCGCGCCGCCCGCGCCTGCGCCTGCATCCGGAGCGCCTGCGCCCTTACGCCGAACTGCTGGCCGAGTATCGCCGCGCCGATCTGGCGTTCGATCTCTTCGCACGCAACCCGGAACGCGAACTCGCCTTCAACACGCGCACGGTCGATTACCTCGCCTGCGGCCTCCCCCCGCTCTATAACGACTACGCTGAGCTGGCGGGGCCGATCGCGCGCTACGAGGCGGGCTTCGTGGTCGATCCGGCGGACGCGAACGCGGTGCGCACGGCGGTCGGTGCGGCGCTCGACGATCCCACCGGACTGGTCGCGCGCCGTGCGAACGCGCGCCGACTGGTGAACGAGCGTCTGACCTGGGATCGCACGGTCGCGCCGCTCGCCGCGTGGTGCGCGCAGGCCACCAGACGCGAGCGCCATCCCGGCGCGCTCTCGGTCGAGGCGCTGCTCCCGGCGCGCGCGCAGGAAGAGGCGGCGCTCGCGGCGGCGCAGGAGGCGGGCGCGGCATGGCAACGGCTCGCCGAGGAACGCGAGGCATACGCGCTGACGGTCGAGGCGGCGTGGCAGGAGCGCGCCGCAGCGCTGGCGAGCAGCGAGGCCGCGCTCGCCAGGCAGCGCCACGCCCCCTGGCGCGCGGCGCTGCGCCACACGTTCGGCGGCCCGCTGGCACGGCTGCGCGGGCGAGGAGACGCGACGTGAGGCAGCGAGGGACGCGCCGATTACTCCGTCGCGCGTGGCAGTGCTACAGCGAGCCACAAGCCTCCTGTCGTCGCGCGAGGGACCGATGAGCAACGTCCTCGTCCTCGCCAACTCGGTCGTGCCGTTGCCTGGCCTGCCGACGAATGGCGGCGGGCTGCGCGCCTGGACCCTCGCGCGCGGCCTGGAGGCGGCGGGGCACGCAGTCACGCTCCTCTTCCCGCGCCACAGCCTCGACGAGCAGTTGGTGGCGATCGTGCCCGAGGATCGTGCGGCGGCATTGCCGCACACCTTCGAGTGGGAAGCTATCGACGCGACGATCGCGCGGGCCGCACCCGACGTGGTGGTGGCGTCGAGCTGGATACTGGCCGGGCAGATCCGCGACTGTCCCGCACCGCTCGTCGTCGATCTCGCCGGGCCGCTCCTCCTCGAATTCCTGGCCCAAGATCCGGCGAAGGGCGCGGCGCTGGCCCACCTGAAGACGGCCGCGCTCGCGGGAGCCGATTATGTCACCTGTGCGGGGGAGCGCCAGCGCCCCTACTTCGCGCCGTGGCTCCTCCTCGGCGGCTTCACCCCGGCGGACTGCCTCGACCGCCTCGGCGTGGTGCCGATCAGCTGCGACCCGGCGCAGCAAGAGCACGCGCCTCCCAACGCGGAGCCGCGCTTCCTCTACGCCGGGATGACCTACGCCTGGCAGGATCCGTTGCGCGCCCTGCGCGCGACCCTCGCCACGATCGAGCGCCACGGGCGTGGGCAGCTGACCATCCACGCCGACTTCCACCCGGTCCACTCGCAGGGCGCGGCGTGGTTCGCCGAACTGCGCGCGCTCGTCGCCGATCACCCGCGCGTCACGCTCGGCGGCGTCCTCCCCTACGACCGGTTGCGCGCGGCCTATCGCGAGGCCGATCTGGCGCTCGATCTCTACGCGCGCACGCTGGAACGGGAGTTGGCGTTCAACACACGCACGGTCGATTTCCTCCACGCCGGGCTCCCCCCGCTGTACGCCGACTACGCCGAACTCTCGCCGCTGATCCAGGGGTACGACGCCGGTTTCGTCGTGCCGCCCGACGACGATGCGGCGATCGCGGCGGCGCTCGATCTGGTCTTCACCGATCCGGTGGGGCTGGCGGTGCGCGGACGGGCGGCACAGCGCCTGGCGCGCGAACGACTCGCCTGGGACCGCACGATCGCGCCCCTCGCCGCCTTCTGCGCCGCGCCGACCCGCCGCCAGCCCGGCCCACTCGGCCCGCGCGCGCTCGTGCCGGAACTGGTCCAGGCGCTGACCGATACCCGGACCGAACTCGCCAACACCCGCAGCGCCGCCGACGATCGCCTTGGGTACGCCACCCACGTGGAGGCTGCCTGGGCGGAGCAGGGCGCGCGCCTGACGGAGCGCGACGCGGCGCTGACGGCGTGGCACCGGCAGCCGTGGCGGATGGCGGCGCGGCAGACGCTCGCGGGGCTGCGGGCGCGGCTCATAACGGGAGGCACGAAGGACGGGGACCAGCTACACTCGCCTGATTCAGATTGAGATTTGCTTGAAGGGTTACCGATGCGCGTCATATACGACCACATCGCCGATGCCGCATACATTTGTCTCGTGCCTATCGGCCCTGGAGAAGCGGTCGGTGCCGATTTCTGTTATCCCGAGCAGATGAAGCATAAGAGTAGCCTCAATCTCGATTTCAATGCCGACAACCAGCTCATCGACATCGAGATCCTGTATGTTTCACGGGTACTCCCGATGCAGTTCTTGCAGGAAGCAGAGCAGATTGGCCGACCTCGACAGGGCACATCCTCCGAGGAGTGATCAGGGTTTGCGATAGGTACTACTCTTTGGTAAGACCGCGTCGTGCGATCGTGGATCGGCACTCCTGGCGACCGCCGCGCGCGGTTTGTTACACTGCCCCCAGATGCTACACAAGAGATAAGCGGTAGCCAGAGGCGCGAAGAGCGCCGCAGCGGGCAGAGGGCAGAGGGTGGCAACGAGGGTCGCACGTCCGCAGACCGAGCCGGTCGCCGGCCCCGCATTGCGTCCCGCGCGCACCCTCGACCGCCCGATCGCCTGGCTCCGCGCGCGCCGCGCCGCTCTCCTCGCCGCGCTCCTGCTGCTGCTCGCCACGCTCGTCTTCTTCGCGCCGCTCCTGCGCGGCCAGACCTTCTCTGCCGTGTCGCTCACGCAGGCGCTGGTCGAGCCGTGGTACGAGCCGGGCGCGCCCCAGCCGCAACAGTTCCCGCAAACCGATCAGGCCGACACCTTCTATCCCTGGATCGTCTTCGCCGGCACCGCCCTGCGCGCCGGCGAACTCCCCCTCTGGGATCCCTACACTTTCGGCGGGCACCCCTTCTTCGCCAATGGCGAGACGAATCTGCTCTATCCCCCGCGACTGATCCTCACGCGCCTTCTCCCGCCGTCCTGGGCGCAGGATCTCTTCCTGCTGCTGCACGTCTGGGCGAGCGGCCTGACGATGCGCCTCTTCCTGCGCCGACGCGGCCTCGGCGAGATTGCTGCCCTCCTTGGCGCGACCGTCTGGATGTTCAACAGCTTCACCCTCGGCTGGCTCCTCCTCGGCCACATCGCCGCGATCACGGCACTGCTGCCGCTGGCCCTCCTCGGCGCGCGGGAGACGGTCGAGCGGCGTTCGGCGCGTGCCGCCGCCTGGACCGGCGCGGCACTCGGCCTGATGCTCCTCGGCAGCAACATCCTGATGACCCTCGTCGCCTGGCTGACGGTCGGCTGCTACTACGGCGCGCTCCTCCTCGGCGCGCTCGTGCGCGGCTGGCGACAGACACCGCCGTCGCGCGCCCGACTCCACGCGCTCGCGCCCCTGCTGGCCCTGCCGCTCCTCACCGCGCTCGTCGGCCTCGGGCTCGGCGCGGTGCAACTCCTGCCGACATTCGAACTCGCGGGGCAGATGGCGCGCACCAGCGCCACCTACGACCATTATGTCACTTCCTGGCGAGTGCCGCTCGCCGCCCTCGGCACGATCCTCCGCCCGGAACTCCCGGCGACCGACCACACGCTCAACAACGCGCTCTGGTTCGTCGGCTGGGTGCCGTTGCTGCTCGCGCCCCTCGCGCTGACCCGGCGCGAGGGGCGCGGCGCGCTCGCGGCTGCGGCGGCGCTGGCCCTCTACGTCCTCGGCACGCCGCTCACCTGGCTCGGCACGACCTTCATCCCCGGCCTCGCCTACTTCCGGCCCCTCGGGCGGATGCTCTTCGTCTGGGCGCTCCTCTGGGCGCTCGTCGCGGCGATCGGCAGCGACCGGCTCCTCCGCTGGCTCCCCGCGCGCCTCCCCGCCGCGCGACGCTGGACCCCGCTCGTGGGGGCGCTGCTCTTGCTCGGCACCGCCGCGCCGCTGATCGGCTACGGACGCGCGATCAATCCGCCCTTCCAGCCGCGTACCGCCGCCGCGCTCTACCCGCCCACGCCGCTCGTCGAGCGCCTGCTGGCGGCGGGGCCGGAGGCGCGGATCGCGGCGTTGCGGACGATCAATGGCCCCGAGCAGTGGGCACCGCCGATGTTCCAGGGCTCGATCCCGCAGAGCCTCGGCCTGCGCACGGCGGGCGGCTACGAGAGCCTGCTCCCCGCCCGTCAGGCCGATTACTGGCGACTTGTGAAAGGTGAGGATCCGGCCTCCGTCGCCGCCAACCCGGTCGAGGACGCGGTCGTCCTGAATTTCTACCCGCGCCGCGTCCGCTACGATCTCCTGCCGCAGATCGGGATCACGATGATCGCCGCCGTGCCCGATGTGACGCCGGAATGGCTCGCGGCCAACTGGCCGGGGCTGCGGGTCGAGCCGATCTATCGGGGGCCGGATGGCTGGATCTACCGCCTCCCCGACTCGCGCGGCGTCGCCTACGTCAGCTACCGGGTGCAGCTGGTCGCCGACGAGCGGACCGCGCTCGCCGCGACGACCGCGCGCACCCCCGACGCAGGAGCCGCCGATCTCCTGGCACAGGAGGATACGGCTGTCCCGCCCACCCTGCTCGCTGGCAACAGCTGCAACGGCCAGGGCCGCGTCGCACAGCGCGTCGCGGCACAGACGGCCAACACCCTGACGATCCACGCCGACAGCGCCTGTGCCGGGCTCCTGGTCGTCAACGAATCCTGGGCGCCCGGCTGGACCGCGACGATCGACGGGCAGCCCGCGCCGCTCCTCCGCGCCAACTATCTGGCGCGCGGCGTCGCCCTCCCGGCGGGGCAACACGACGTCCGCTTCGTCTACGCGCCGCAGTCGTTCACGGTCGGGCTGATCCTCACGGTCGCGACGAGCCTGCTGCTGCTGGGACTGCTCATCTGGCGACTCGCCGCGCCGCGCAGGCGACCACGCGCCGGTGCCACGCTCTGAAAGGAGCCTCGATGCCCACGGATGGTTTGATCGGGCGCGAGCAGTTGAACACGGACGAACTCGCGGCGCTGCACGCCCTGGCGGCACGCTGCGCCGCCCACGATGGACACGGCGTCAAGCTCAACTGGGAGATGCTGCAGCGACGCGCGCCTGGCCTGACGCACGACTTCTGCTGGTACGTCGCTGGCGCGCTCGTCGGCTACGCCCCGCTCGATGCGTTCGGGCAAGACGCCGAGCTGACGATCCTGGTCGCGCCCGAGGGCCGACGCCACGGCATCGGCGGCGCGCTCGCGGACGCCGCCGTGACCGAGGCGCAACGACGCGGTATCCACGAACTCCTGCTCGTCGTCGAGCGCGCCTCGGCAAGCGGCGCGGCCTTCGCCGACGCGCGTGGCCTGCACTTCGGCAACGCCGAATATCATCTCGAATTGGACGCGGACGCGCCCCCGCAGCAGCCGACGACGGCGATCGCCTTGCGCACGGCCACGGCGGACGATCTCCCGGTCCTGATCGCGATGATGCAAACCGGGTTCGCCCTGGAAGACGCCGAGGAGGCACGGCAGATCGCGGAGGCCGACCTTCACCGCGCCGGGGCGCGCGCCTACCTCGCCGAGGTCGAGGGGGTACCGGTCGGGCGGCTCAGCGCGCTCGTCTCGGAGCAGGAGGTCTATCTGCGCGCTTTCAGCGTGCAGGCGGACCTGCGCGGGCGCGGGATCGGGCGGGCACTCCTCCTCGGCACGATCGCACGGTTGCGCGCGGAGGGGCACCGCCACTTCTCGCTCGATGTCGTCACCGACAATCACAACGCGCTCGGTCTCTATACCTCCTGCGGCTTCCGCGAGGCCAGCGTCTACGATTACTATCCCTGGCCGCTGGCGCATTAAGGAACGCGCAGTAGAGGAGGGGCCACCCAGGATTGGTCGGCCCCTCCTCTACTTCGGTCAATCGGCATCGATTGCCGTTCACGGCCCGGTATTGACACCAAACGTTGCGTTGAGCGCCCGCCAGAGGACGAGCGCGAACCAGCCACGGCTGGCCGGGGTGTTCCAATCGACCCAGGCCGCGCCATTCGCAGTCGGGCGGTCGGGGATCGCCCCGGCATTGCTGACGAAGGTCACCAGATCGAGGCGATGGCCGGACGCATTCGGCACGTTCGGATAGATGGTGCCATTATCGGTCATGCTGGCGGTCCAATAGCCGCGCGCCACCATCGCGCGCGTGACGATGCTGATCGCCTGCGCGTGCAGCAGCTCGTCGGTCGGGTGGAAGGTATTGTCGCCGTAACCGCGCGCCACTTGATAGAAGTTCAGCGTCCCCACCGCCGCCCAGAGGTCGTTGTCCACCACCCCTTGATCGCTGAACGGCGTGGGGTGCGTCTCGCCCTGCCAGCCCATCGCGCGGATGATCAATCCCGCCACCTGTGCGCGCAGGGCGGGGTCGGCGGGGCCGTAGCGCCCGTCGCCGTACCCGCGCGCGATCCCGCGCGAGGCGAGTTGCGCGATCGCCTCGTCGGTCGCGGCGTTCCCCGACGGATCGGCGAAGGTGACGCGCGGGATGAAGGCACCGACGACGACGTGGCTGACATCCATTCGCAACGTGAGGGGCGAAGCCCAGCCCCGGAAGGTGCCATCGATCGTCCAGCCTGCGAAGACTGCGCCCGCCTGGGGCGTCGCGGTCAGGGTCACGATCCCGCCCGGCGTGATCGCACCGGGCGGCGGATTGGCGCTGACGCTCCCCGATCCGGTCGCGTTCAGGGCCAGCGTGCGCCCGACCAGCGCGGCGGCGGCATCGATCCGGCCCGCGCCGGTCGTGCCGTCGGGCAGCCTGGTCGCGGTCGCCTTCAGCACCGCCGCGACCCCGTCGGGCGTCAGGCCGGGGCTGCGTGCCAGGATCAGCGCGGCGAGCGCGGCGACGTGCGGCGCGGCCATCGACGTGCCGCTCTTGGTGCTGTAGGTGTGGTTGCACATCTGCGTCTGCGCGTTATAGGCGCAGAGGGTGGAATAGATACCGACGCCCGGCGCGGCCATGGCCACGGCGGCACCGTAGTTCGCCCAGGAGGGACGCGCTCCGTTCTGGTCGACCGCCGTCACCGCCACGACGCCGGGGAGCGACGCGGGGTAGATCGGGGTGGTGTCGAGGTTGACGCCGCTGTTGCCGGACGCCGCGACGACCACGATCCCCTTCGCGCGCGCACCATCAATCATCTGCTGGAGGAGCGTCTGCTCGCTCGTATCGGGCGGGAAGCCGGGATCGCTGCCAAGGCTCATGTTGATCACCCGGACGCCGGTCTGGTTCGTCGCGTAGCCGATGGCGTCCGCGATCGCGTACCAGCTGCCGCTCCCGGTCGAGTCGAGCGCCTTCAAGGGCAGCACCGACGCTCCCCAGGCCAGCCCGGCGACGCCGACACCATTGTTGGTGACCGCCGCGATCGTCCCGGCGACGTGCGTGCCGTGCCCGTTGTCGTCGGCGGCGGCGGTCGGCCCGCAGGTGGCGGGGAGCAGCACGAAGCTACAGCCGGGCAGGAGGGAGGCGGCGAGGTCGGGGTGGCCGTAGTCGGCCCCGGAATCGATCACGGCCACCGTGACGCCGGTCGCGCGCGCGCCATCGCCCCACGCCTCCGGCGCGTGGACGGCAGGGAGGCCCCACTGCTGCGGATAGCTCGGATCGTTGGGCGTCAGCGCGGCGGCGTCGAGGTGGACCTCGTAGTTGCGCGAGACCGCCGCCACACCTGGATCGGCGGCGAGGCGGGCGCGGAACTCATCCTCGCGTCCGGCCGGGACGTGCAGCAGCAGCACGCGACCGGAAAGGCCGATGTCGAGCGTCTGGATCTGCCCGCCGTTGCGCGCCTCCAGGCTCTGCGCCAATGAACTCGCGCCGGCGACCGAGCGAGGCACCACCACCAGCTCTTCGGCGCGTGCCTGGGCGTCGGCAGCACGCACAGCCGGAGTCGTTTGCGGCGCGGCTCCGAGGAGGAAGAGCGTCAGCAGCAGCGCGGCGAGTCCGCGCCAACGACGCGCCCGCAAAGCCGCACCCGCCCGCGCGTGCGACGCGCCGACCCGCCGCGTGGTATCGATCCCCATCCACTCCCCCACCCGATGTTCAGTTGCCAGGCATAGAGAGTTCGCTGGCCCGATCGCGCGGCCATACAGTACATTCTACGCCATAGGCAGCGTACTGGTTCACTCTGGGGGAAGAGCGATGCTCGCACGCCGCAAGAACATCACGGCAAGGGCGCACTCTGAGGCCATCGCGGCGGTCGCGCACGCCGGGCCGCTCGCCTTCCTCGGCACGATCATCGGTGGCATCGCCGGGTGGTTGCTCGGTGCCGGTGCCCTGCCCCGCCCGGACTTCCTGCCCGCCCCGCCCGGCGAGTCGTTGCAGGCGACCTTGCTCTACACGGCGGCGGGGCTGCTCGGCGGAGGCATCCTTGGCGGCATCGCCCATCTCGCCGACCGCACGCAGGAGCAAGATGAACCGCCCGCACCCCCCTCAGAGCAGGTGTAAGCAGCGGTAGCGTTCACGCAGAAAAGCGTGACCTTGCGAGGCAGGCCAGTCCCCGGAGGGACTTTGTGGCCGCAGCCCTTCGCCGGGAGTGGCTGCCCTTCATGGGTACAGTGCCCCCGGAGGGGAGCTACTGCCCTTCATGGGTATTGCAATCCCGGTCCCTGGCGGCCACCCATTATGCCCGCTGCTCTACAACTGTTTCTCACTCGTCGCCACGCCAGCCACCAGCGGCGCACCGCTATGTGGCACCGGGATGATCAGAGGACAATCGCGCGCCGGGTGCGGCACCACGGCGATCGGGTGCTCGAAGACGGCGGTCAGGATCTCGGCGGTCAGCGTGTCCCACGGCGTCCCGACGGTCACCACTTTCCCCGCCGCCAGCAGCGCCACGCGGTCGGCGTAGGCGGCGGCGAGATTGAGGTCGTGCAAGACCGCGAGGACCGCCGCCCCTTCGGCGGCCAGCGCACGCGCGATCGCGAGGACCGCCTGTTGATGGCGCAGATCGAGCGCGGCGGTCGGCTCGTCGAGCAACAGGATCGGGGCCTCCTGCGCCAGCACGCGCGCCAGCGAGACCCGGCCTTGCTCGCCACCGGAGAGGGAGGGATAGGCGCGCTCGGCGAGCGGCATCGTCTCGGTGCGACCCATCGCCGCGCGCACGACCGCCTCGTCATGGTCCGTCTCGCCGTATCGGGTCAGGTGCGGATGCCGCCCCATCGCCACCACCGCGCGCGCGGTGAAGGCGAACTGCATGAGGGTCTGTTGTGGCAGCACCGCCCGTCGCAAGGCCAGATCGCGCGCCCGGAACGCGGCGAGCGGGCGACCATCCAGGGTCACCGCGCCGCTCGTCGGCGCGAGATCGCCCGCGAGGATGCGGAGAAGCGTCGATTTCCCCGCCCCGTTCGGCCCGGCCAGCGCCAGCACCTCGCCCGGCGCGAGCGTCAGGCTCACCCCAGCGAGCAACGCCCGCCCGTCGATCTGGTAGCCGACGCCCTGTGCTTCCAGCGTCATCGGGGGTCGGGAAAGTTTGCGGAGGGGGCAAGTGGGCCAGTGGGCCAGAAGAAAAGAACGAAGGGCACCGGGCACCGTCGCCGCGCCGACGACTGACGACCGACGACCGACGACCCCCTACTCGCCCACTGGCCCTCTCCACCCACTCGCCTCATGCCCACCCGCCTTGTGCTCGGCGCGTCCGTTGCAGCAGCCAGAGGAAGAACGGGCCGCCGACGAGCGCGGTGATGACGCCGAGCGGGATCTCGACCGGCGCGGCGACCGTGCGCGCGACCAGATCGGCCAGCGCCAGCAACGCCGCGCCGCCGAGCGCGCTCGCGGGGAGCAGTAGGCGATGATCCGGCCCGGCGATCAGGCGCAGGAGGTGCGGCACCACCAGCCCGATGAAGCCGATCGTGCCGCAGACCGCGACCGAGGCCCCGGTGATCAGCGCCGTGAGGATGATCAGCAGCAGCCGTACCCGCTCCGTCTCCACCCCCAGGTGCCGCGCCTCGCGCTCCCCGAGGGTGAGGAGGTTCAGCGCCCGCGCCCAGCGCGGCAGGAGCAGCGTCCCGGCGATGATCAGCGGGGCCACCGTCAGCGTCGCGCGCCAGGTCGCGCCGCCGAGGCTGCCGAACGACCAGAAGACGATACTGCGAAGCTGCGAGTCGGTGGCGGAGAAGATCAGGAAGCCGGTCACCGCGCCGCAGATCGCGTTGATCGCGATACCGGTCAGCAGCAACGTCACCACCTCCGTGCGCCCGCCATGCCGCGCCAGCCCGTAGACGAGCAACGTCGCCACCAACCCGCCACCGAACGCGGCCAGCGGCAGGGCGAGCGCGCTGAACGCAGTGAGACCGAGGACGATCGCGGCGACCGCCCCGGTCG
>JAABUM010006965.1_pt1 | contig 10728 bp, 8 predicted proteins | sample 5559161 | NCBI WGS metagenome assembly JAABUM01 (sample SAMN10711868, study PRJNA513369) | rock metagenome | isolation source: Antarctica rocks | place: Antarctica: Victoria Land, Siegfried Peak nord | reverse complement strand
TATCCCCCGTGACATCCCTGTCCCTCTCCTGTCGTGTCCGCACAGCGGCCACCGGCCGCCCCTTTCCTCCCTCACCTACTCAGTCTATCCGTCCTTGCGGAATGATTTCCGTCGAAGGGTACTAGTCACCGCAGCGAAAAGACGCCGCGGTATCGGCCAGTGCCCGTAGGGTGGCGACGATCCGCTCGCGCTCCAACCAGTAGTACACCTCCTGCCCCACCTTCTCGCTGTCGATGATGCCGACGTCCTTGAGCACCTTGAGATGATAGGAGATGGCCGGCCGGCTCAAACGGAATTGAGCGGCGATCTCGCCCACGTTGCGGCGCCCCTGGTCCCCCAACAGATACAGGAGCTGCAAGCGCGCCGGATCACCGATGGCGGTCAGGAATCGCGTGATGTCCCTGACATCCGCCATGTCGCCGCCGGCGACCCTGTGCGTGACCATGCTCGCCCCTCTAACCTATATGTCTAAACCTATCAACCACATCGTAGCGCAGCTATATCCTCCGTGTCAAGCTCCGGCCAGCCATCTAGCCATCCTAATAACGCGGTGTCCCGATCCGCGTGGTCGACCACTCGAGCACGCTTCTGACGAGCCGGCCCGGTCAGTAGGCGGGGGCTGACATCCCCCCACGTCCGGCTCACCCTCCCACGTCCGGCTCATCCCCACGATTCATCCGCGGGGATGAGCCGCGTCATCCGCGTGGCCGATGCCACGCGCCCCGGATGAGCATAGGCTGACGCTATAGGTACGGGACCCGTACCTCCCCCCGCGAGCGGCGCCCACGCCACCCGCTCCCACGCATCCGCTCCAAAAGGAGAGACATCATGTTCCTCGGGATCGATCTCACGCTCCTCGTCGCCACCTACGGCGTCTGGGCCGTCGCACTCGTCGTGGCCATCGAGAGCATGGGCGTGCCCGTGCCCGGCGAGACCATGCTCCTCGTCGCCGCCGTCTACGCCGGCGCCACGCACCACCTGTCCATCGCCCTCGTGATCGTCGCCGCCGCGGTCGCCGCCATCCTGGGCGATAACCTGGGCTACCTGCTCGGGCGTCTGGGCGGCGACCGCCTGCTGCGCCGCGTCGGCCCCACCCTCCACCTGACCGAGGGCCGGCTCACTGTGGCCCGCTATCTGTTCCAGCGGCACGGGGGCAAGGCCGTCTTCTTCGGCCGCTTCGTGGCCATCCTGCGCGTCTTCGCGGCGTTCCTGGCAGGCACGGCGCGCATGCCGTGGCGGCGCTTCGCGCTGGCGAACGGCGCGGGCGGCATCATATGGGCCACGCTGATGGGCCTGCTGGGCTATGGACTCGGCGCGAGCGCGGCGGGGCCGCTCGGGTCCATCGGACTTGGGCTGGGCGTGGCGATCGTCGTCGGCGGCGTGGTCGTGCTGCGGCGTAATGAGGGGCGGTGGGAACAAGAGGCGACGCGAGCCATGACCGAGGCGCACGACGCCGGCCCGGACGACCGGGGGATCGAGGCGGCGGCGGCCTGAGCGCGCCTGGGGAGACGAGTGAACAAGGAGCAGAGGCTGACGCGGCCTATCGGGGGCACGAGCGCCGCGGTGGCGGTGGCGATCGACCCGCCGCTGCTCAGCGGCGCGGGACAGGAGGAGAGGAGGTGACCACGATCGCGGCCCCTGGCTACTGTCGTTCTTTTTCGCCGATATAGTAGTGAATGATCACTACCATACGTCAGGGGACAGGATGCCGTCTGTCAGTCCGACGGCCCTGGCCATCCCATCTTTCATGCGTTGCTACGTTGTAGTGACCAGTCACAAATAAACAATAAAGGACGGATATCGACATGGCATCTATCACACGCTGGATTCTACGGCATCGGCTCGTCGTCGCCGCGGGCTGGATCATCATCGCCGTCGTTAGCCTGGCCTCCACCGGCGCGGCGACTACCGCCCTCTCGCCGCAGTTCACCCCGCCCGCGGGCTACGCGGGCATCGACACGAATAGCGCGATCCTCCACACCTACGGCACGGACGGGAGCGCGTCCCCGCTCGTCCCCGTCGTCACCTTGCCGCGCGGCACGACCGTCGCCACCCTAGGGATCAAGAGCCAGCTCGCCGCCTCCTTTGGGGCGGTCGCGGCGGCGCTGCCGGGGGCGCGTCTCATCTCCTATGCCTCGACCGGCGATCGCGCCTTCGTGTCGTCCGATGGGCGCACCACCTTCGCCTTGGTCTATCCGTCCACCCAGCCGGGCGCTCAACCGGGCGCCCAGGCGCCGCTTGTGCAGACCATCGCGCGGGCGCTGGCGACACATCCCGTCGCGGGGGCCCACACCTACGTCACCGGCCGGGACGCGCTGGCGACCTCGACCGGCGGCGGCGGCCCGAGCGTGCTGACCAAGACGCTGATCGGGGGCCTGGGCGCGTTGCTCATCCTGATCGTCGTGTTCGGCTCGTTCCTCGCGGTCGTGCCCCTGCTCATGGCCCTGGTCGCCATCCCCACCACCTTCCTGCTGGTCTGGGGCCTGACCGCCGTGACCACCGTGTCCTTCATCGTCCAGTTCCTGATCGCGCTGATTGGCCTGGGCGTGTCCATCGACTACTCCCTGCTCATCGTCACGCGCTGGCGCGAGGAGCGCGCGCGCGGCCACGAGAACGACGAGGCGGTGCGGCGCGCCATGGCCACGGCCGGCCGCGCCGTCGTCTTCAGCGGCACGACCGTCGGCATCAGCCTGCTCGCGCTCGTCGTGCTGCCCGTCCCCTTCCTACAGAGCATTGGTTTCGGCGGCCTGCTCATCCCCCTGGTGTCGGTCGTCGTGGCCTGCACCTTGCTCCCGGTGCTGCTGTCCACGGTGGGGCCGCGCCTCGATTGGCCGCGCCACGGGCACAGCGAGCGGCCCAGCCGCCTGTGGGCCGCCTGGGCGCGCGGCGTGGTACGGCGACGTTGGGTCGCCGCCGGCGTAGCCATGCTTTTCCTGGGCGCGCTGCTGGTCCCGCTGGGCTCCCTGGCGCTCGGCAACCCCTCCGTGAACGCCCTGGCCTCGTCGGGCCCGGCCTACCAGGGCGTGCGCGCGCTGGAGACCGCGGGCATCGGCTCCGGCGTGCTCGACCCCATCGTGATCCTCTCCACGCCGCGCGACGCCTCCGCGCTCGCCCGGCGCCTCGCCCATGTCAGCGGAGTACGCGGCGCCGTGGCCCCGGCGACACCGGCGTGGCGGCGGGCCGGGACCGCGCTGGTCGCGGCGTTGCCCGCGGCCGACAGTACCTCGGCCGGGGGGCGTGCCACGCTCGCCGCCGGCAGGGGGGCGGCGCACGCCGGTCCCCTGGCGGCGCGTGTGGGCGGGCCGGCCGCCGGCGACGCCGATTTCGTGGCGGCCATCTACGGCAACTTCCCCCTGATGGTCGGCCTGATCGCGCTGGTGACCTTCGTCCTGCTGGTGCGCGCCTTCCGCTCGCTGCTACTCCCGCTCAAGGCGATCCTGCTCAACGTGATCTCTGTAGGGGCGGCCTGGGGCGCGATGACGCTGGTGTGGCAACTCGGATACGGCTCGCAGGCCATCTGGGGCATCGCGGCCACCGGCTCGCTCACCGCCTGGATTCCCCTGCTGGTCTTCGCCTTCCTGTTCGGGCTCTCCATGGACTACGAGGTGTTCATCCTCGCGCGCATGCGCGAGGAGTACGACCGCGCCGGCTCGACCGACGGGGCGGTGGTTGGCGGCATCGGCCACACCGGCCGGCTGGTCACCAGCGCGGCGCTGATCCTGACGCTGACCTTCGTGTCTCTGGCCTCGTCGCCCGGCACGGAGCTAAAGATCATGGCCACGGGGCTGGCCGCGGGCATCCTGCTCGACGCCACGGTGGTGCGCATGCTGCTGGTCCCGGCGCTGGTCTCGCTGTTCGGGCGCTGGAACTGGTGGCTGCCGGCTGTCCCGGCGCGCCTGCTGCGCGTCCAGCCGTCGCCCCTCCACACAGGGGCGGCACGCGTCAAGGGCGGCCGCACGGTGAGCGCGGCCCTGTAACCCGCGACCCGTGTGCGGGAAGACGCGGCGCGAGCGCGGCGGGGCCGCTCGGGTCCATCGGGCTCGCACTGGGCGTGGCGATCGTCGTCGCCGGCGTGGTCGTGCTGCGGCGCAATCAGGGGCGTTGGGAACAGGAGGTGAGGTGACGCGAGCCATGACCACGACGCGCGACGCCAGCCCGGATGGCCGGGGGATCGAGGCGGCGGCCTGAGCGCGCACGGGGAGACGAGTGGGCGAGGGGCGGAGACGACGCCTGTCCGGGAGGGGAGCGCCGCGTCGGCCGGGCGCGCTTGCTACACTGAGGCGAAGGGTTACAGGGGTCACAGGCGACGGAGAACGGAGGGGAGGGTCGATGATCGCGATGTTGAGGAGATGGATTAGGGCCTGGCGCGCCCTCCCGCCCATCACGGCCGACCTGCTGCTGACGGCGGCGCTGACGGCCCTCTCGCTCGGCGCGCTCTTGGGGCCGAGCGAACACCCGCACGGTCCGGTCGCGTGGCCGGCGATCGCGCTCACGCTGGCGGGGACCTTGCCCCTGGTGGCGCGCCGCCGCCGCCCGGTGGCTGTGTTCGTCGCGGTGGCGGTCGCCGAGGCGCTCTTTCTCGTTATCGGCCCGCTCTCCACCCCCGGCCCCGGCCTCGGCCTGGCCGTCGCCCTCTACACGCTGGCCAGCCGCACGGGACGCCGCGTCTCGTCCCGGATCGCCGGCCTGAGCGCGCTCGTCTATGCGCTCGTGTTGCTCACGAGCGTCACTAGTGGCCGCGAGGGCAGCGTCATCAGCCTCTTCGCCGCGACCGCCGTGGTGGCCGGCAGTTGGAGCGCGGGCGAGAACGTGCGCACCCGGCGCGCCTATCTCGCGCAGCTCGAAGAGCGGGCGCGCCGCCTGGAGGCCGAGCGTGAGGAGAACGCACGGCGCGCGGCGCAGGACGAGCGCGCCCGCATCGCGCGCGAATTGCACGATGTGGTCGCGCACCATGTCAGTGCGATCGCCGTCCAGGCCGGCGTGGCTGCCGCGCTCGCCGAGCGCCAGCCAGAGCGCGCCCGCGAGGCCCAGACGTTCACCTTCATCCAGGAGACCAGCCGGCAGGCGCTTGCGGAGATGCGCGCGCTGCTCACGGTGCTGCGCGGTGACGAGGAGGGCGGCGCGGAGCGGGCGCCGCAGCCGAGCCTGGCGCAGGTCGCGCAGCTGGTGGGGCAGAGCCGGGCGGCGGGCCTGCCTGTCACTCTGGAGGTGGAGGGCGCTGCCCGGCCCCTGCCCGAGGCGCTCGATCTTTCGGCCTACCGCATCGTGCAGGAGGCGCTGACCAACAGCCTCAAGCACGCCGGCCAGTCCCAGGCCCGTGTGCTGGTGCGCTACGCCTCCGACGCGTTGGAGCTCGAGATCAGCGACACCGGCCACGGGATGGCGCCCCCCGCGCACGAGGACGGCGCGGGGCGGGGCCTCATCGGCATGCGTGAACGCGTCGCGCTCTTCGGCGGCGCGCTGGACGCGGGGCCGTCGCCCGGACACGGGTTCCGCGTCCGGGCGCGCCTGCCCCTGAGGGACACCGCGCGATGAGCGCGAGTACGAGGACCAAGGTGCTCATCGTCGACGACCAGGCGCTGGTCCGGGCGGGCTTCCGCCTGCTCCTGGAGGCCAGCGCGGGCGTGGAGGTGGTGGGCGAGGCCGCCGACGGGCTCGACGCGGTGACACTGGCCCGGCAGGTCCACCCCGATGTGGTGCTGATGGACATCCGCATGCCGGTGATGGACGGGGTCGAGGCCACACGCATCCTGACCGCGCCCGGCCCGGCCCCGGAGTCAGCCCTTGCCCCGCGCGTGATCATCCTGACCACCTTCGACCTCGACCAGTATGTCTATGACGCGTTGGGGGCGGGGGCTAGCGGGTTCCTGCTCAAGGACACCTTGCCGGCGGACGTGCTCCGGGCGATCGACGTGGTGGCGGCGGGCGAGGCGATGCTGGACCCGTCGGTGACGCGGCGTCTGATCGAGCGCTTCGCCCAGATCCCCGCCGCGCGCGCCGCCGATCCCGCCGCTCTCAAGGATCTCTCGGCGCGGGAGGTCGAGGTGCTGCGGCTGATCGCCCGGGGTCTCTCAAACGCCCAGATCGCCGCCGAACTGTTCGTCAACGAGACGACGGTGAAGACGCATGTGACGCATCTGCTCATGAAGCTGAACCTGCACGATCGCGTGCAGGCTGTGGTCTTCTCCTACGAGTCAGGGTTCGTGACGCCCGGTCAGGGCTGACCTCTCGCCTTTCGGTGAGGACGCCGAGCGAACGGTCACCGGGTTGACCGGGAACGCGGGAGGGTGTGGTTACCCCCAGCCACGGTCCTCGCCGCCCGGGGTGCGGCCGTGCGCCGCGAGGTGCGCGTCGATGATGCGACGCGCGACGGAGAGCGGCGGCGGCAGCGTGGGCAGCGCGGCGAGCGCGAACCACGACGCGTCCTCGAGCTCGCTCTTGTCGACCACGACCTCGCCGCTCGCGTAGCGCGCGGTGAAGCCCACCATCAACTGGTGCGGGAAGGGCCAGGGCTGGCTGCCGGCGTAGACGATGTCCGTCACCGCGACGCCCGTCTCCTCCTCGATCTCGCGCTCGACGCAGCGCTCGAGCGCCTCGCCGGGCTCGACGAAGCCGGCCACGAGGCCGTAGCGCCCGGCCGGCCAGCCCGGCTGGCGCGTCATCAGGATGCGCCCCCCGTCCGTGTCGTCGTGGATCAGCGTGATGGTGCAGGGGCTCACGCGCGGGTACTGCGTGAAGCCGCAGTCGGGGCACTCGGTCGCCCACTCGCCCTGCTTGGCGACGGTGGGGTGGCCCGTGCGCGAGCAGAAGCGCGCGGTCGCCGCCCAGTAGAGCAGCTGGTAGGACAGCGCGGCGACCGACCACACCCTCTCCGGGACCATGCCATAGAGGCGGCGCAGGTCGTAGGCTCCATAGCCCTCCGGCGGCTCGTCCGTCCCAATGGCGAGCTGGGCGGCCACGCAAGGCTCGCCGTCCAGCATCCCGATGTAGAGGGGATCGGCGACCTCGAAGCCGAGCTCGGCCGGCGCGCCGGCCGGCGGTATCCACTTCCCCGCCCCGCTCTCGGCCAGCAACATGCGCGGCCCCGCGAACACGAACCAGCGCGCCTCGCCCCCCGGCAACGGCTCCCCGCCGCGCGCCCGCACAAACCCGTCGCCCTTGTCGCCCGTCACTGTGGCCCTCCCCCCGTTGCGCGCCCTATCCCTATCGATCCCTCAGAGTATAGCCATCGATCCCCCAGAGTATAGCCATCGATCCCCCAGAGTATAGCCATCGATCCCCCAGAGTATAGCCCGCGAACAGGCTACAGCCGCGACGTGTCGATCACCGTCAGCGTCGACGGCGCTATCCGCGCGGCCGGCGGCCGCGGCGCGAACGGCGCCACGCGGCGCGCCCACGGGGGCAGCCAGCCCCAGGGGTCGGGCTGTTGCACGGAACCGCCGTTGACCAGAACGACGGCGCGCCTGGTCCGGGCGTCGATGTAGACACGATCAGCGAAGCCGGGGCCAAGGGCGATGGCGCGCACCGGGCGCCCGGTACGCTCGTCGAACACGCGCAGCAGCGCCGCGCCCGTGTACGTCCGCCTGATCGGGTCGAAGCCGCCGCTATTATCGAGGACGTAGACGCGCCCAGCCGGCCCATCCACCGCGACGCCCCGCGGTCGGCCGCCCGCGTGCCAGGAACGCAAAGACGCCCCCGCGCGCCGTCGTAGACGCCGACCGTCCGGCGCAGCTCATCGATTATGAGCACATTCCCGGACCGCCCATCGACGACCGGGGATTGGCCCCAACCGGCCGGCTGCGACGAGCGAGAGAGGAGACGGCCGCTCCGCGCATCGAGCACGACGAGCCCGCCCCCGGCGGCCACGAAGACGCGGCGGGTCACGCTATCGATGACGGGATTACTCGCATACTGCCCAACACGAACAGAACGCAACACGCGGCCGCTCCGCGCGTCCAGCGTGCTCACCGTCCCGCCGTCGCCCGAGGCCACGAAGACCCGATCGTCATGCTCATCAACGATCGGGCTGGTCACGTTGATGGAGTTGGCGGCCGCCAGGAGGGGTGCGATCGTCGTGGTGCGCAGCAGTCGCCCGCGGGCCTCGTCCACCGTGCTGACCCCGTTGCTGGTCTGGCGGCCGACGAAGACGCGCCCGTTTCGCGTGTCCACGGCCACTGGGACGGTGTCGCCGCCCCAACTCATGCCGCTGGATAGGGATGGCGGCATATCCAGAGGCACGACGCGCACCAGATGGCCGTCGCGCGTGTCGTACACACGTACCTGCTCAACCCGGCCAGGACCATCGAGCGTGAAGAGGCGGTGGGACCGGGGGTCCGCGGCAAACCAGGGGCCGACGATGCTGCGGTACGGGATAGTGGCGAGCAGCAGGCCACTCCCCGTGTCAATTATGCTCAATCCATGTGGGGGTGGACCATATGACGGCGAGCCGACAAAAGCGCGTCCGTCCTGCTCGTCCATCACGATGGCGGTCCCCGGGCTGACCATGGGCCGGTTGACGGTCGTGGCAGGCGCGACCGCGATCGTGCGCAACAGCGTGCCTGCCCGCGTATCGACGACGTAGGCGCGCCCCGCGAAGTCGGAGCCCACGACGGCCCGCCCCGCGCGCGTATCCAGGGCCACCCCTGCAACAACCGGCCCGAGCGTGAGCGTGGCCAGCACGGGTCCAGTGGCGGTACCATGTCGCGAGGAAACACCGACGAGCGCGGTGATGAGCGCGATCAGCAGCGCGACCAGCAGCGCCAACAACGCAAGCGCGACGACCCGGCCCATGGCGCGCCTCGTACCGATACTGCTTACAGGTTCTCCCCCGGCTACCCGTCCCGTTGGCCACACGACTCACACTGGTTTGCATGCTCTGGGAACGCCGGCGCTCCCAGTGGATACGACGCGCCAGGCACACCCAGGGCAACGCGGGTGTACCCCACGATTGTGGTAGTGAGCGCCGAGGGCCTAGCTCCGGTCACAATCATAGGGCACGCCCATGGTAACACGGATCGTTTCTACGTAACCGGAACCTATGGCACAATGAAAAGGCGCACGCCGTTTCCCGCGTTGCGTTGCATTTGCTCATCCTGTCGCGCCCCCGTTCCAAGGACTCATCGCCATGAAGCTTGTCCGCCCATCGCAGCCCGCGCCCGTGTCGTGGCGCGCCCTTGCCCTGGCGGCGCTCGTCGCCGCCGTCCCCCTCGCCGCCGGTCCAGCCCGCGCCGCCGGACGCGCCGCCTTGAGCCCGACTCACGATTGGCCGGTGTTCGGACACGACCCCGCGCGCAGTGGCTTCGCGGCCGGAGACAGGGTGATTTCGCCGTCCAACGTGGGCGCGCTCAAGCGCCGCTGGGTCACCACCTTCTCCGAGGTGGCCGACTCGACGCCGATCCTGCTCTCGCGCGTGGCCATGCCGCGCGGGGGGACGCGCGCCCTCTTGTTCCAGACCACCAGGTCCGGCGCGACCTACGCCGTCGACGCCCACACCGGGGCCATCGTGTGGCGCTTCGCCTCGCCCGCCCCGACGGTGTATCCCTTCTCGGCGAACAGCCGCGACCAGCTGATCACGACGTCGACGCCCGCCGCGGACCCCTCCGGCCGCTATATCTACGCCCCGGCCATCGACGGGCAGGTGCACAAGCTGGCCGCCGCGACCGGGGCCGAGGCGCGCGCCCCGGGCTTCCCGCTACGCATCACGCGCATGCCCGACGTCGAGAAGGACGCCTCGGCGCTCAATCTGGCCAACGGCTACCTCTACGCGAACACCTCGGGCTACATCGGCGACCGTGGCCCCTACAACGGCCACGTCGTGGCCCTGCGCCTGCGCGACGGCGCCACGCGCGTGTTCAACACGCTGTGCAGCAACATTAGGGCGCTCCCGCTCGACAAACAGTACGACGCGCGCAGCGCCAGCTCGTGCCCCCAGACGAAGTCGGGCATGTGGGCGCGCGCGGGCGTGGTGGTCGACCCCGACTCCTCGATGGGTGGACGCGTCTACATCGCCTCGGGCAATGGCCTCTTCGACGCGAACAAGGGCGGAACGAACTATGGCGACTCCCTGCTCTCGCTCAGCGCCGACAGCGGCCGCCTGCTCGGCTACTTCACGCCCTCGAACTACACGGACCTGGATAATAGCGATCTCGACCTCGGCAGCACGTCGCCCGCGCTGCTCCCGCGCGAGCCGCGCAGCCGCACCCCGCTGATGGCCGTGCAGGGTGGCAAAGACCAATCCATCCACCTGATCGACCGCGCGCGTCCGGGCGGCGTCGGCGACGGCCTGCAGTCCCTGCGCGTCGACGGCGCGGTGCTCTTCACGCAGCCGGCCGTGTGGCGGTCGGGCGGCCAGACGCTGGTCCTCGTGGGCGACAACAGCGAACTACGGGCGTTTCGCCTCGTCACCGGCGCGCGCGGCGCGAGCCGGCTCGAAACGGCCTGGAGAGCGGGCGCGAGCAGCACCTCCCCGATCGTGGTCGACGGCGTCGTCTTCGCCGCGGCCAACGGCGGCGCGCTCAACGCGTTCGACGCGCGCACCGGGCGACAGCTATGGACGAGCAGGTTGCCCTCGGCCGGCGGCAGCATCGGCGCGGTGCACTGGGAGAGTCCGATCGCCGTCGACGGCTACGTCTACATCTCGGACGAGAGCGGCCATCTGACCGCCTACGCCCTACCAGGACGATAAGAAGCCGTCAGCCGATAGCTGACGGCTGATCACCCGCTGTACCA
>JAABUM010006960.1_pt1 | contig 10736 bp, 14 predicted proteins | sample 5559161 | NCBI WGS metagenome assembly JAABUM01 (sample SAMN10711868, study PRJNA513369) | rock metagenome | isolation source: Antarctica rocks | place: Antarctica: Victoria Land, Siegfried Peak nord | reverse complement strand
CGCCCCGGCGATGCAAATCTGCAGCCCGCTCGGCGCAGATGCCAGGCGCAGGGAGCCAGGGTACTGCATGCGGCTGTCCTGAGACGCGCCGCGGCCGCCGGGCGGCGATGCGGCGGCACCGGCAGTGTATTGTGCGATGAGGGCGTCAAGTTCCGCCGTCGACGGCGGCGCCGAGCCTGCCGTGGGGACCGCCAACTCTTGTGGCGCCTGGGCAGCCACCGCCACCGCCGTATGCGAGGCCGCCGCCGCCGCCGAGCCGCAGGTGGCCGCCGGCGAGTCACGGTGCGGCCCAGCCGCCGTCAGGCCCGCGCTCCTGCAGCTGCTGCTGCCGTCCCCTGATTGCACCTGCACTGCTCGATGGCGGGCTGCTGCCGCCGCTGCATCCGCTCGCGCCGCCGCCTCAACCTCACCCGCAGCAGCATGGCTCCTGCTGGCATCGCCGCTGCCGCCGGCGCTCCGGCCCATGAACGCAATCCAGCCACCTCCGCCTATGACCTGAGCTGCCGGCTGCTGCTGTTGCTGCTGCTGGTCCTCGAGCAGGGCCTCTGCTTCAACATTGGCGCCCTGCAAACAGAAGGGTGGCAGGCTTAAAAGATGCTGTAACAAAAGGCTGGCACATCGAATCCGCAGGGGGTTTTCGCCCTTGTGCCAGCTTCACAGGGCGCGCCCAGCTCGAAGGTGGCAGGCTGTCGGCATAGAGACGGCGCAGCAGATACGAAAGCAATGCTCTCTTCCAGTTTCATGTAACGCATCTCAAAACTGAAAGCGACACCTCGGCAAGCGGTTCACTGCCTTCTGGCATCAAAGATTCCGGCGCCACCCGCTGTAGGGCCGCACGCTGGGCGCGCAGTACGGCAATTTCCTCCCGATGCTGCCGCAGCTGCTCCTCCCGCCCTGTCACGTGCTTGTGGAGCGAGATGTTCGTAGTGCCTGTGGGCGCAGGACAGCAGCCGCATTGGCAGCGACAAGATGGCAGCTACAAAGCTGGCAGGGCAGAGAGGGCGCCCGCTAACACGCCCGCCCGCTCATCGCGAGTGCATCCTCAATGTCAGCACGCGGGACAGTTATGAGGTTGCAGCCTGCGAGCGGCAGCCTCACTGGCTGCTGCACATCAAATATGGCGCTCGACAGATGCTGCACAATATGGCTGCCGTCCAATGTGACGCGGCAAAAGCGCACGCAAGGAGCTGATGTTCGCGGCGAGCCCGTGGACGTGCCCCTGCTGGTCCAGGCTCTGCTGCTCCAGACGACAGACGTTCAGCTCCAAGCCGGCGATGTAGGCGCGGCGGCGCTGCTTGGAGCGTGCCGCACTCTGCCGGTTGGCGGCAGCGCGCTGGCCAGTGGCATGCGGAGCGCCGGGCTGTGGCAGCGCCGATATGAGCCCGGTCATGGCGGTGATGCTGGCAGCTTTGGTCAGGAGCGCACGGCCAGAGCTTGGCGCGGCGGCGGGCGCGGCCTCAATCTTGACAGCCGCCGCGGCCGGCCGTGATCCGCTGCAGGCGCCGGCGCCGCCGACATGCAAGCTGCTAGTAGCGAAGGCACTGGCGGCGGCCGCCGCAACGACCACTCGCACGTGCACGCCGGCCGCCGGGTGGCTGGTCGTGTCGCTGCTGATGTCCGACGAGCCCTGCCGTTGGCCAGCAAAGTCCATGCCGTCTGTCTTGCCTGCGGCATTTACCTGGGCGGCGCGGCAAGTGCCAGCTGCGCTCCAAACATATCGGCGCTGTGGTTCGCAACGCCTACATGCCAGTAGAACGCAAGGTCAAGAGTGCTGTGCAGGGCTTCGAGCGCGTGTGCATCCCTGCAGCATAGTGGGGTGCCTGTCTGCACAGGCAGAGCTGCCCTGATCAAGATGTGCAGGTAGGTATGAGCTGAGCTGAAGTAAGCTGGAACACAGGCCGGCACACCCAAGCCAGCACGAAGGAAAACAATGTGATCTTGTTCGCAGGCACTGGGAGTAACAGCCAGCGCACCTCTTGCTAGGAGCTTCGCCGAAATGCACACAGATGCACGTGTACTCGCGCCCGTGCCCCCCCGGGCTCTGCGGCCAGCAGCAGGAGAACCATGTCGGGAAACCGCGATCCGGCAAGATTCGTGCCCCGCAGGCGCACCAAGCTGTGTCGTCCTAGCAGTCGTAACCTGGGACCAGCTTCTTTTTAGTGGCCTGGGCAACGTATCGAGCATGCTGGCCGCTGCTTGCCGTTGGTGTATGCTCGTGGGCTGAAGAGCTCGCAGGAACAGGGAGTCCGCACCGAAAGCACATTGGCTGCGAAAGGAGGAACGGCTATCAGGGAGGGCGGGCGGTGGAATTTTACGGCAAGTAGGAGAGGCACACCGCAATTCTTCACCGACAAAGCACGAGAACGACAGATTCACCCTCATAAACTGCTCCGTCCGTGGCCGGCGGGAGTTGAACTCTTTGTGACGGAAACCGGCTGTGGGACAGGAAGATTTCCGAATACGGACGGCTGAACGGTGATTTTCACTGCAACAACGATCTTGGAGTCGCTTAGTAAACAGCATCAAGATCGTGACGTGGACTCGCTTGTGATTTTGCGCACTTTTGTGGGTGCACTTTTTGCAGTTGTCCCCAGGGTTTAGTAAGGAGGACACAGGCCTGCGCCGCGTCAGCCCGCTGAGCTACACCCGTCGCGGCACGGCCTGCAGCAGCATGGCAGGCGCCTGCGTCATGGCGCTTGTGAGTAGAGGGGCCGGTGACATGACGCGCCACACACTGCCGATGCTGCTGTTGCTGCTCCTGCTGCCGGCGACTGGGTCTGGGATTGGAGCAGAGAATGTGAGGGTCGTCGTGACAGACAGCGCGGGACTCGCGCGGTCCCTGAGGAACGAAAACGTCGCGGAAGTCGCCATCCGAGGTGTGCTTCCGGAACTGCTTGTGCCTAGCTTTCCGATCCACTTCGCCGTCTGCGTGAGGGCTATCGGATACCAGTGTACCTACACAGCAGGCACGCTGGTGTTCCTATGAAGGCACTGCCTTGCCCAAGGCAGGTGCAGCGGCACACGAGCGCCCGCCACCAAGGGCGTCATGAAGATGCCATTTCACATGACGTAGGGCCCATCCAAATCTCCAATTGATTCAAGACCCTCTTGCCAACCGGTCACCCGTGCTGCAGGCAGGGTGGTGGTCGACCCTCGCGACTTCCGCACCGCAGCCGTGGTCGGCGGCGGACGCAGTGTCTCCCTGCGGTCTGGTAAACACGTGTTCACGGACGCATGAGGCGACACGGAAGCACGGACGAGGCGATGATGACGCATGCTGCACTGTCCCAGCAGTGCCTTCTGCACAGGCACGGCGCCCCGATCGGACTGCGTCTGCAGAGGTAACGTGTGGATGTCGCCATGCAGAGTCGACGAAGCGGGGGCAGCAGGCCACCCTGGACTTTGGCGGAACGGCGGATCTGGCCTACATTGTCGCCGGCGGCGGCATCGCGGCTAAGGACCTGAAGCTGCAGGTGCACCCTGACACCCGCATCCTACACTGTGTCGCAGACTGACACGAGGCTGTCTCTCGGCTTCCTCTTTGCTGCCCCTTGGCATCATCAGGCTTTCGAGCTGCCCGGCACCTGAGCTCCCTGGCGCAACACACGGCTCATGACGTGGCACGTGACGCCGCGCTGTCGTGTACTCTAGGGTCTGGCGGTGCCGGATGGGCGAACGGGGCTGCCGCTCTCCGCCGCCAGCGCGGCACTGTGGCCGTCTCTGCGCGGCGACCCGGGCGCCGCGGTGAGGCTGCATTGATGCCGGCTTGCAGTCGAGGTTCCCTGCCGGAGGTTCCCTGCGGGAGCGGCATCACTTTCTGTTGCTGCACAAACTGCCTCGGCAGTCCAAGTCTCGGCAGGGAAGAACCCAGCTGTGGCAATGATCACCGTGCACATGGAGAGCAGCTGCAATGCCTGTGTCGGCAAGTCTGCCGTGTGCTTGCAAATCAGCAGTGCAGACTTTCGCTGCATTCTGCCGAAGACAAACATGTATCAGCAGGTCATGAGCTCAAACAGTGCGTCTCCCGTCGCAGTTCGAGCTGGTCGATTCCTGTGTCGCGTTCCCGCTACCGGCGTCAGAGTCCGACTGCGCAGCCTTCTGCGGCGCCATCGCGGCGGCGCTGGCGGGCGCTGACGGCAGCGTGGGCGCGGAACTCGGAAGCAGCGCCTGGCAACTGCTCGTCAGACAGCGGCTGGCGCTGCGGCTGCCCGTCGGCGCATTTGGCAGCACTGTTGGGTGGGCGCTATTCCACTCACGCCTGTCTTCGCATGGGTTCTCAAGTACAGTCACTGCATCAATGCCGCAGCTGACATGTGAGTCTGTACATACTTGCTGCTGACTACGGCATACTGATCGCGGCGGGGCGCCACTAGTGCTACAAGTACTTGTAGCTGATGCGATGTGCCGACTGAGGGCGCCAAGAGCCAAGCTCCCCTATCGATGGCGGTACTGTGCCACAGACGGACAGCTCGAGTCCTATCATGCGCAGCAGGCAGCAGCTGGTCTGTCGACAGCACTTGCAGGAGGTGAGCGTGCGACACCTTGGCTGCAGGCACATAAGCCTGGTGGTCACAAACAGCACGCTGGTGTGCCAGGAGGCGCCGCCTGGAATGGGTGCGGAGGGTTTAGGGTTTAGGGTGCTGCTCACATACAGGATGCAGCAGCATGTTGGTCCACATGGCCGCGCCGGCAGCAGTGCAGCCCGACGAGCAGAGACCATGCATTCTCACTGTCTAGACTTCAGATACGCACTGCGTGCAACTGTTGGATCGCCTATTTGCGTTCAAGCTTGCCGATGGTGTTGCAACATCGGGGCTACAAGTCAAGAGCACCTGACAGCACGGCGCGCGGATGCGGCTGTCCTTCCTGCACGGCGGCGGCGGCGGCGGCCGCGTCGCCGTTGCCGCCCGGGCGCGGCATGAAGATGCCCGAAGCCGCCAGCCGCCATCTGCAGTCGCGTGCAATGTCACACTGGCTCCTTCCCGCTGTTGCAGGCACCAGCTGGAGCGTCCTGCGCCCAGCCCTGCATGCCGCCCTGGTGCATGGGATGCAGTCCGCGCTGTTAGCTCTGCTGCTGGTGAGGAGCAACACGTGCTGACGCTGGTTCCATGACACCATGTACCTGGTATATGCCGAGTGTGTCTGCTGGCGAAGCCACGCCTGGCGGCCTCACATTCCACATAGTTTGGGCGGCCTGTCTGTCCTCACGTCAAGCGTTGCGACCCTCCGAGAGGCCTTCAAATGCAACCTGTGTGGCAGGAGCAGCCCTGCAAGGCTTGAGGGGACCCAGCGCCGACTGGTCATGAAACCAACTCCCACCCTTCGTTTGCAGGGCCTGACGGTCGCCTGGTGGGTGGCGCACGTGCGGCGGCTGCGGCAGAAGGCCGAGCGGGAAAAGTGTGCGGTGGACAAGCTCATAGACGAGGCGGTCGACTCGGCACTGCTGGTGAGATCTGCGGCTCGATTCCGCGGGTTGCTGCGGGTGGCTGTTGAAGTCTGCGATGCAGCTCCTGCCAGTTGGGCGTTCTGCAAATCGGCTTCATGAATGGCTGAGCTACGGCTTGACGAATGGTGGACGTCGCTGCGCTGTATGAGCATTCAACCGTGGCGACTGCAGCTGCAACGTGTGCCTGGGCTGGCTGGCAGCTTCGTCAGAGCTGTAGGCTAACCTCAGATGCAGCGCGGCAGGGAGCAGCAGCAGCAGCTGCTGCAGAGCGCTGCAATCGTGCCAGTCTCAGTCAATGCCATTGTGCTCCATGTGCAGGCGGAAATGCAGCCGGGCAGCTACACGCTCAACCACAGTTCCGCTGACAGTTCTCAGATGTCGCTGCCCAGCCCGGACACGCTGATGCAGACGGTGCGGAGGAACTACCCCCTCCCCTGGCAATGCGGCGCTTGTCTCGGCCTTCTCTGCCACACTGCTGATGCGCGGCTCAAAATTGTTCAGCTCGAGATCCCGAACGGTGTTTTCACTCTCGAGCGCAGCACGCATGCCTGGGCTGCTGGGATTCTTTTTGGGGTTTGCATAGCCCTGCAGCCGCCCCGCCTGCAATTGTGCACGCACAGCATCTGTGCGCCGTCGTCTGCAGCTGCGCTGAGGAGCACGTGTCGCAACCCTGCCCTGCTGTGTGGCGCATGTTGCATGCTATCTTGACGGAGCCTTACTGTGGCCTCAGCCCCAGCGCGGCAACGGCGGCGACAGCCTCACCGGCAGCCTGAGGACGGCTTCGGAGGCGGCGATGCGCTCGGGGGACGGACTGGGCGACCATCACGGCTACCTACTCAGAATGCGGCTAGAGGGCGGCTTGGAGGGCATCGAGCTGGGGCCTCAGCTGGTGCGTGCGCTCCTGGCGTAATGGGTGTCTTCATGCTTTGCCCCGCATTGTGCTGCGCTTCAGACAGCTGCTGCTGCAGTGGAATCAACCACCCTGCTGCCGCTGCAGCACCCTGACAGCACGCTGTGGCCGCACTGCTGCGTGCGCTGCTGCAAGCTGCTGCTCCAAAACCATCCTGCCGCTACTCCATAACCATGCCGCGCTGCTGCTGCTAAAGCAGCAGCCGCCTGCTGCACTGGTTGTTGGCATCACGCCGTCGACGAGGGCTGCGGCAAGTGTGATTCAGGGTGGTTCGACGTGGTTCAAGCTCATTAATCCCGCCTGTTCCTCAACCCCACATCCTGCTTGCCCCCCCAGGGTCGGGGCTCCTACGGCAAGGTCTTCAAGGGGCGCTGGAAGGGCGCGCTGGTGGCCATCAAGGTGGTGGAGCACAGCGGCTCTAGCGGCAAGGCGGACATCATCGAGGGCGCCCGCGAGTCGCTGCTGGCCGCCTCCGTGTCGCACCCCAACGTGGTGCTCATTCCATTGCTTAGTCTGGCTGGGCTGCTGCTGCTGCTGCTGCTGCTGCTGCCGCCGCCGCCGCCGCCGCTGCTGCCGCTGCTGATGCTGCTGCTACCTGCCGCGCTTAATGGCCCTTGTGCGCCCCTTGCCACGCACCGCTGATGCTCCGACTGTGGCCTGCAGACGGCGTGCTACAAGATCGCCACCGTTCAAATCAGCCGGACGCCGGGCTCAACTGATGCGGAGGGCTTCCCTCTGGCTTCCTCCTCCGGCAGCGGCCCCGAGCGCACCGCTTCGCTGATGCTGCCGGACACTCCACCGCCCGGCCACTCATCCGAAGGTCCTGACAAACACCCTTTTGCGCGGGAAGGGCCATGGACCTGCAGCACGCGAGAGGCTGGCTGTGCCGCCACGCGCCATCCCGCAGCTCCTGTGGCTGCAACGCATGTCTGTCAATGCCCAGGGGCCAGACCTGCAGATAATGCAACTTACAAATATAATTACAAATCTAATTACAAATCGAATTACAAATCTAATGCAACTTACAAATCTTGACTCGGGACCAGGCAAAGCTTGGTGTCTGCAGAGGCACGCCTGGCCAGCGAGGACGCCGCCAGTGCGCCGCAGCAGGCACCTGCAGCCTTCGGCGGCGGCCTGCCGGGAGCGGGCGGCAGGAAGCAGGAAGCGGGTGGCAGCGGCGAGTGGGACGTGCCAAAGCTTCAGGTGGCCCTGCGGCTCGACGAAGGGCCCGATGGCTGCGCCCGCATGCATTTGAGGGTTACGCCAACAGAAGTCTGCCCGCCGTGTGCCTGCCGGAACTCCCACAGCTGTGCGTGCCAGCGTGCAAGGCAGACGCCATCTACCTGACTGACTGCAGCTTTGATGGCCGCCTTTGAAAGCCTCTGAGCAGGTTTCTCAGCGTCGCCTCAAGCCCACGGCCAAATCTTTTGACAGCTTCTTCGCATCCACCCTCGCTGCTGCTGCGCTGTCTTCAGGTGCTTGACGACCCCGAGGCTGTGCTTGATGGCTTTGGCAGCTCGCTGGCGGAGGCGGTGGCGCCGGCGTCAGCAGCGGTGCGCTCCCACTTGCGTTGTCTTACATTGACATGCGCAAATAGCGATGCATGCTGCAATTTCCACGCTGCGCACATCGCAACTGGCGATCACGCTGCAGAACTGCGACCCCTGTCTTCTGTGGGCTGCGTCCTTTCGGGGTGTTGTTACTTCGTTGGTCCCTTGTGTTCATGTAAAACGTGCTGCGCTGCAGGCGCGGCAGCAGAGCGCCACCGGCAGCATCGACAGCCTGCCCATCAGCGTCGCCACCGCCGCCACCGCCGCCACGACCACCGAGGGCACCTCCAGCAGCGAGGTATGTCTTCCATCACGCTTCACAGCCGTGGCTGCTTTGCGTCGAACCTCCGGGGAGGCGCCCAAGCGGCTTCGTTTTAGTTGAATTTTTTTTGTTTAAGTTTACGAAAAAAGTGTTCTACCAACTGCTAAATTGAAAATATTAAAATTAAACATCTTTGCAAAGGTTTGATATACAAAAGTGTGATATGGCAAACTGAAGTTGAACTTGGCTTAAATGGGCTATAGTTATACTCACTTCTTTCTTCCCCAAATTGGAACCATTCTGACGCGCGCCTGCGTCCGGCAACAAGGGCACCTGCTCAATCGTGACAGGCAGAGCTTCCAAGCACAACCCCTCCCTTGTGAAGCGGCAGGCCTGGCAGGCTGCGATTGTCCACCCCGAACCTCTTCATCCTGCGTCCCGTTGCAAGCAAAAGTGTGGGTTACGGAAAGGCAAGCAACGCCCAGCTCTTGGTGCTCCTATAGAAAGGTCCGTCTGTTGCCATGAAGATGTGGTTGCTCCTGGAGTGTGCGGGCTGCGGCACCTACCAGCACTGGCTTGCGCTTCTGAACGAAGCCAGGCAGCAGCCAGCTTGGGTCCTTCTACAACACATCCTCATGCCGCCGCAGGGCACTGTCGAGACGTGGATGCTGCTGGAGTATGCGGACCGCGGCAACCATCAGCATCAGTGTGGTGGCCGGACAGCCAGGCAATCACCACCTTTGACGGCGTTACTTGAGGTTCTTCTGCCGCCGCAGGGCACCCTGGAGACTGCTGGAGACTGCTGGAATGCTGAGCTGGCACATAGTATATCAGCTGTCAGCACCTGTTGTGCTGCACTAGTTGTGCTGCCGCCGCAGGGCACCGTCGAGACGTGGATGCTGCTGGAGTATGCGGACCGCGGCAACAACCAGCATAAGCATAATTTACTTTTGTCTGGTCAGAATAATATTTTCCGCCGCGGCAGGGCACTGTCGAGACGTGGATGCTGCTGGAGTATGCGGACCGCGGCAACCTGGAGGAGGCCATCCAGGCGAAGCGCTTCCAGCGGCGCTCCGACAGGAGCCAGCTGGACATGGTGCGGCCTTCGCACCATTGCAAACGTTCTTCTGAACAAGCCTGCGCGGCATGTGCCGTAGGACCCGCCCGCCACCGCCGCCTGCCCGCCTGCACAACAGCCCCGTCTCGACGCATGCTGTCACACTACATTTGACATTGAATGCTGACCGCACTAGGTACCGCACGCTGCTGGACATCGTGTGCGGCATGCAGCACCTGCACAGCCTCGGCCTGAAAGCCCTTTTTGTATCCTTACTGGAAGACATGCCACGACGCTATTCATCATTTCATGGTTTTGTCGTGCAGATGAGCGTGTACCGCACGCTGCTGGATATTGTCAGCGGCATGCAGTACCTGCACTCCCTGGGCCTGGTGCATGGCGACCTAAAGCCGGCCAACGCGCTACTCAAGTCCACCGTCACCGACTCCCGCGGCTTCATCTGCAAGTGCGCCTCGGCAGCAGAGACTTTGCGCGTCTGCGCATGTCAGATTGCATTTTCCGTTGCAGGAATGTGGTGTAGCATCGCAGAAGTTGCATGCGTGATCGGGCCATGAATGCGCTGCTGCCTCTCGCGGCCTCACACAGGCTGCTTTTCGCGGCGCTCTGTTCCCCCGCTGTCCAGCAGCCCGCTGGCCCTGTGCAGGGACGATTCATTTGGCCATGCTTGCCAGCCCTGGCTCGTGGATGACTCTCTGGGCGACTCTCCAGCATGGCTAAGAGCAGCCTGCGGGATCACCCCTGAACCTAAACCCGCATACCTAAACCCCTGCGGAATTCTACCGATGTTAAACCCTGACCTGCGCAAAACAAAGTCTCGTACTTGTTTCAGATCTGGTTCCTTGCGCACACCGCAGGATTGCGTTGGGCTGGCGCGCATGCTGAACCTGAAGCGCAGCCACCTGTTCAAAAAAAGGCTTGTGGCAAAAAACGGAGGAATTGAAGCTACCCGTTCACCTTTTCACCTCCTTCTCTGCCGCAGGCTTACGGACTTCGGCTTGGCACGCATGCTGGACCTGAACCGCAGCCACCTCTCCACGAAGAGCTTCGGCACTATACCCTACATGCCGCCGGAGCTGCTCGCCGACGGCCGCATGTCCCGCAAGTCTGACGTGAGCGTCCCTTGCCGCGGCGCGGCATATACCTTTGCTTGTGTGGCTGATGGCTTAGAGCTGAGAGCTGCGAGCTCGCTCCGATGTGAATGGTGCATATGTTGTGATGCCGCCGCCTCGGCCGACGCCGCTTGCTGCCCGCGAAGCGTTGCGTGCGCTGCACTATAAACCCTAAACCCTATAGTCCATAAACCCTATAATCCCCTGCACGCTGTCCTGCTGAACGGGGCGGTGACGCTTCTGTGCTGCGCCCACACGCAGGTGTTCAGCTTCGGCGTCATCGCCTGGCAGCTGTTCACGGGGCAGGCGCCGCACATCGGCATGGCGCCCATGCAGGTAGGGCTGGGCGGCCACACCAAGGAAGGGCCTGCTTTGGATTTT
>JAABUM010006959.1_pt1 | contig 10736 bp, 20 predicted proteins | sample 5559161 | NCBI WGS metagenome assembly JAABUM01 (sample SAMN10711868, study PRJNA513369) | rock metagenome | isolation source: Antarctica rocks | place: Antarctica: Victoria Land, Siegfried Peak nord | reverse complement strand
CTTGTGCGCCGCGGCACAGGCAAATGCCCTGCTGCGGCGTCCCAGACCGCCTGATATCTGGTTATGGAGTTTTTGGGGTCGGTGGAGACAGGCTGGCCACTACGGGGCCACATTTGACTCGGTATAAGAAGAGCGAGCAGGATAGAAGAGCACAGATCTGGAAGCATATTCCAAACAGCAGCAGGGAGCAGTGCACAATGGTTATGATGTTCTTGCAGCTGGGATCGAGGGGTGTTTTGACAGAAGAAACCACGAAAGCCCACTAAATGCAACAGTGCCTCACACACACACATATGTCAGTTGTTCCTCTAGATGAGTTGGCTACCTTAGAGTTTAGCGCAAATTGCGAATACTAAGTCTGTGTCGCTGCTTGCACAAAGCCAAGTCGTTCTTCTCCCGCCGGCGGAGGCGCGTGCCTCAGACACACTCCCACTCCCGTTTTTGCGGCTGCCATCACCAGCCGGCGAAGCCGCTTGGTCGATCGCCCTCCTGACCACATCCCTTCCTGCACCTAGCCATCATCAACCGGCGGCGTTGCGTGCTGCTGCCACTTCCGTCTGCTGGCATGCGGCTGTCATCCGGCAGGGCCGCGTGCTGCAGCCGCTTCCGTGTGCCAGCCTGCCGTCTGGCTCATTATCTTGTCCAGCAGCCCCTGCAGCACGCGATTCTGCAGGCCGAGGAACACAGAAGACTTTAGGGTTGGTCGGATGCAATAGCTTGTTGAGGCGCAAAGCCATCGCCAGGCTGTGCATCCTTAGTGCAGTTGACTTTTTAGTCGTGGTGCACATGCCGCCACAACATCCTGACAGCAGGCAGCTATCGGAGCATGGAAGTTATCGCGCGGCAGAAAGGATGCACATGCCCTCACCTCAATTAAGGACATGTGCGCCCGTTCTGTCGCGCAATGTGTGCGCAGGCAAGCACACGATACAGCGTCAAGAAGAGGGCAGTAAGACACACCTGCGCGGTGGCGGCGTCCAGAACAGCCTGCTTCTCGGCCAGCGCCGCTGCCGTTTCCGCTTGGCGCACAGCTCCTCGATCTCTCGCGTGTGAGCCTCCCGCTGCGCCCGCAGCTCAGCCTGCATGCAGCAAGCATAGGGGTTTGGGAGGGAGTGGGGGCTGACACGGATGGAAGGTACAGGAAGGTACAACCAACAGCTCGGGCGCCGCCCTTGCTGCGGGAATGGGTGCACAACTTGAGTGTCTTCACGAACGCCCAGGCCTTGCAGAAGTTTGGGCAGACAGCTGACTAAGACATGCATGCACGTATTCTCAGCCACACCTGGGCAGCTGTGGCCTCTGCCGCGGAAGCGGCAGCGACCTGCTGCGCCGATTGCTGCACAGTCTCGAGTCGGCGTGCAGCGTCCTGCGCGTCCCGCTGCCGGCCCCGCCTCTCCTGCAGCGTCATGCATCGCGTGAACGGAAAGCATACTCTCCAGGCTGCTGTAATGGTCATCAACGCGGCCAAAGTCAGCAGTCACCTGCCACCTGCTGAACCGTTTTCCGGGTGGTCGCATGGGCGCGATAGTGCCTACGCTTGAACCAATCTTCGAAACAGGACCTTCGTGCAGGACTTTCGAACTGCAGCCTCGGATCAGAAGCGCGCCTGTGCCAGCTCTTGGGCCTGCGCCGCCAGCCTGGTGACGGTTTCCGCGGCGGCAGACTCCGCGGCGCTCAGGTCGCAGCTCATGGCTTCCAGAGCGGCCTGCAATGGCATCAAACAACAATGAACAAGTATACTCAAGACCGCAATGGCCTGTAGCATGCGCATACCATCACAAGCAAGCGCGCCACTTTCAATCGTGCTTCGCCAGGCTGCCTAGATTATGGTAAAAGCTTTGTGTAATGTCTGCCTGGGTGCAGGCCAGGACGCAGGAGCAGAGAGCGCCTCGGTTTCTGAAGGGACGGCACCTGAAATACTTTCAGTTGCCAGGACATCAGAGCGACCAAGGACCTGGCAGGTGTGTGCAAGGAGAGTGTGCAGCCGCCACCTTTGCGACGGCTGCCGACTTTTCTGCAGCATCTTTGCTCCGGAGTGCCTGCAAGCCTTCCTCCTCCAAATCGCGGTTTGCAGCCTGCAGGGTCGCAGCCTTCGGGCCTCAGAAACGTATGCAGGTGCCCGCTTGCAGGAGGAGGAACATCACTGCATGAACTGGATGAAATATGCGGAAGTATGTATGAGCGCCAATAGTGTCCAATAGTGCAACAGAGCGAGAAGTTGACTTGGAAAGTAGCGGGAGTCAGTACACTGCCAGCAGCATCGCCAACAGCAGCCAGCCGGACAATGTTACGTCCACAGCAGTCCAGTCAGGCCATACGTGCAAAAAAACAGGAAGTGCCAGCGCACGTCGGCTGGAAACAGGAAGTGCGGCGCGATGGTCAGCACTTGCCAGCTCAGTCCGCAGCCTGCCGTTTTCTCGCGCCACGGCATCGCGTTCCCCCGCCTGCAATCGTTGTCACGCGACGCATGGGTAATGCGTGTGAGGTGCGAAAGGTGCCTCTGCGCCGTGTGCCATCAGGCATGGGTAGCACCAATGCACGGCAGTGCAGGCCGCCCCATCCCGGAGGCAGCCCCTGGTCGAGCGCATCACAGGGTGGAGCTGCTGCTCTGACAGCTGTTCACACCTAACTCCCTCGCCTGGGCATCAAGCATTCGTATGAAGTACGAGCATAACGGAAACGACAAGCACGTTGCAACAGGCACCTGGCCGGGCGGCACCGCAAGCCGGCGCTGCAGCTCGGCCACACGGGCGCGCAGGGCAGCGGCGTCCGCCTCGGCGGCCGCCGCGGAGCGGGCCGCCTCAGCACGCAGCTCCGCCAGCTTCTCGTCGTGCGCCGCCTGCATGCGCAGGATCCAGACGCCGTCGCGTTTGTGCGCTCGCGCCAGCCCCACCAGCAGGTCTGCCGGGTCCAGCTGCAGCACAAATCCAAATCCTGAGCAAATGTGTATTTGCGCGAACCGCAGTAGTTCTTGGTCACCCGCGCCAGTCCCGCGAGCAGGTCCGCAGGGTGGTCCTCCAGCTGCAGCACAGTGACGAAGGTCCCTATTTAGTGGCATTCTTACAGCAGGTGAAACCTGAAACTAGTGCTTGCCGCCCGAACCGGCCCCGCCAGCACACCCGCAAGGTGGTCCTCCAGCTGCACAATGAAGGTGCCTTCGTCGCTATCCTATCGGCGTCCACAGTTAGGTAAGAGCAGTTTTCGTGCACGCGAGCGTCACCGTCGAACGATCCTGCCGCTGCAGTACAATAACGAAGGTCCCTGTGTAGTCCTCCAGCTGCAGCACAAAGGTACTCTCTGTTCAACCATATGCTTCAAGCGAGTCGTAGTACTTCCAGTGCGCCCGCGCCAGCCCCGCCAGCAGGTCTGCCAGGCGATTTAACCAGCTGCAGCAGAAACGAGGTTTCTGCTCAATGTTTCTGAAATCGATTGTGAGAGAGTTTCTGTGAAATTCGTTAGAACGTCCGCGGGGTGGCCTTGCAGCTGCAGCACTCCAACAGATTAATTTGGCGACTTGAGTGTTGTGTTGATTGATTGATGCACGATTGCTGATTGATGCGCCAATGAATTTCGCGAGGTGGTGCAGCAGCAGCAGCAGCACAATATTCACATTCAGCAATTACATCCTACACTTGTGTAGATCAGAGGTTTGTAAGTGTTTTGTTCCTTAGTGACTTGATTCGTGATGATTCAAGCGATGCAAATAAACACATGAAGCCGACCGAAAAGGACTTATTTTCTATGAAGGGAGGACATGCCTTGGCAGCAGCAGCTCAGTTTGCCGCCGGAATGTAGTGTTAGCGGAACGGCGGGAGGAAAAACGGAGTATGACGCCGCCACGCTACACAGGCTGTGATGCGGAGAGCCTAGCTAATCGGCACATCGGCAGCCGCGGACCAGGCAGGGCAAGCTGCACAGTACAGCACACAGTACACGGGAATGGCGCGCCTGCTGCTGTGGGTGTGCGCGGGCTGTCAGCGGCGCCACGGCGGCGACGTCACCGTGGATGAGGCTCAAGCTGTCCTCCCCAGGCCAGCCAGTGCCTCCGCGACCAGTTGCTGCCGCCGCCGCCGCCGCTGCCGCACCAGTAGCCTGTCGCCGTGGCTGCACCTGGCCACGCCCGGCGGGGTCAACGCGCTGCCCTGCTGCCTCCGCTCCGTCATACTGCCGCGGGCGAGACGCCGCGGCCGCCTCCGCCGCCGGCATCGTGGCGTCGTGCCTGTCGTGCGGCGTGCCGCCGCTGCTCAGCCCCTCGCTCTCACTGCGGCTGAGCGAAGGCGCACTGTCCGCCGGATCTGCCAGCAGCCCCACAGACGGGTGCATCAGTGCTGGTGGACAGCGCGCACGCTGAGGAAATGATCGGCGACAAGACAGATGAGGCTGTTGCGCGTGTGACTTGCTGCAGCATAGCATAAACCACCAGACAGGGATAAGTCGCAGCTCCAAAAGAGCAAAGGGCAACACAGACGTATGGCAGACTCCAGCTGCAACAAGTGGCAGCGGCCCGCCAGGAAGCTCATCCCCGGCTACATGGTGGTCTGGTGCGCCTGCTGCGGCTTCTGCGTGACGTTCAGCATCATGCGCGATGCGGAGTCGCCGCGCACAGTGTTCGACATGCTGTACACACATGGAGCAGCCGCCGCAGCAGTTCCAGATGGACAACGGCTGCAACCTCCACAGCTTCGCCCTGGGCCGTGAGCCTTCGCACTTCCGCGACATATGTATGCGAGTGCTAGGGGACGAGCCGCATTATCGCGGCCACACCGACTGCTCCCAGGGCTACAACACGGGTGAGACACCTTCATGTGCCTGGTATGCATCCTTGAGAACAAAGAGGAGGATCAAGAAGCGGCAGGTGGAGCACGGGTCGTAAATAAAACGCACCTGCCGGCTGCACGGCCACCAGCGCCAGCTCTCGCAGCAGGCCGGGAGGCGTTGGAGTGAGCGGGTTGCTGCTGGGCGACGCCGATGTCCGCATCTGCAGCGCCAGCCGCTGAGGCGTCATGAACATCCCTGCGGCGCGGACAGAACGAACGACGGTTAGCACCGAGCACGCTCCGCACTGTTTGATGGAGAGGACCTGCGCACCTGCCACATCACGCTTGTAGTAAACCCGATACGTCCGGTTCCAATGGGCAAACATTAGATGACGTTACACTCACCGCCCGGGTGCTCACCCGTATTGCGGCCCGATGGCGCCACAGGAACGCTGTCAGCATGCCGCCGGTCCTGCAGCAAGCCCGCCTGCCGCGCCGCGGAAGCACACAGCTGCGCCAGGGAGGGCGGGCCCTGTTGCGACTCTGCCGCTGGCACCGCCTGTTGCCGTTCAGCTGCTGGCGGCTCCACAGCTTGCGGCGGCGCCGCAGGTCTTGCCGCCGAGCTGCCGCCGGGCGCCTGCGCCGGCAGGCGCGCCCCGAGCACGCAAGGACTGCCGTGATTGGGGGCTGCAAAGCCGGGTCCTGATGCCGGGAGTGCAGCTGCGTCCCGCGGCTGCGGCGGCGGCGCTGCGCCACCAACGGCCGATTGGTGTCGCCTCGGCACCATCGCGTGCAGTTCTGTCCGCGCGGCCGCGGGGTCGGAGGCGAGATCCACGAGACGCCTCTGACGCTGGGTCAGACGCAGCGCCGGTGCCTCGCGAGGCGAATCGGTCTGCCGGCGGCTCGCCGGCGCCGCGGTAGCCCCGGCTACTGCCTCCGCTGCCTTGCGCTTCTTGTTCTTGCTGCCGGGCGGGCGGCCGCGACGCTTCGGCGCCACGTCTTGGTCTGCCGCTTCTGCTTCTGCCGTCGCCGCGCGCTGCCGGGCGCCCGTGCCTGGCGGCCTGCGCCTGCGCTTTGCCGGCTGAGCGGGAGCGCCATTGGCGGGCGAGTCAGCAGGGGGCTGGACGTGGTGTTCAACAGCCGTCTGCTGTCGTCCGCAGCTGCCCATAAAGCCGCCGAAGTAAGTTCCAGGCTGCGCCGCAGGGCCGCCAGCGAGGGGTGCGTTGCTCGGGCGCCGCCGCTCATCGTCGCTGCTGACTGCTTGATTGGCCGTCCGTCTGTTGAGCATGGACGCCTGCACGCACGCTTTTTGTTATTTAGCCCACTCACGCCTAACATTCGCGTTCTCGGAGAGAGGCTGGCCGCTTGTGACATTGGTCCACCAACATCGGTGCGCTACTGCAACTTCATAAATTTTGGTAGCGGAGGAGCAGCTCGGCATGTCTCAACAGGCCCAGGTGACTGCAGCGAATGATGCAGTAGATTCAACAGTGACCAGATGGGACGGCAGCAACGCACACCTGGTGCAGGACCAGTGCGGCATTGTGTGCGGCTTCCATGTTCTGGCGCCGCACCCAGCTGAGCCTGCATCACATGTGATAGCTGAATGTGAGGGACTCATGCCGATCAGAGAAAGACGGGTGTATGTTTTAAACGGGCTCCAACAATAAAGCCAGCACAAGGCCAGACGGCCAAAGAGATGCGGAGGGAACAAGGGATTGTACCAGGTTCGAGCCAAATCGCCACAGGCCGGCAGATGAGGGAGCACACTCCCAGATATATATTTTATAATCAGGCATTTAAGCCAATGGGGGTGCAAGCGATCGTCAGCAAGGCTCCCGGAGTAAAGACTGAAACTTTATAGAGTCCAGATATTGCAGTTTGCGACGGCTTCGATTATCGGACTGCGCTGGCGCCCACAAACTTTGATGCAGACAACGTTTGCTGTGTTGCTGGTGATGTCTTGACGAGATCTTTGCTGGGAACATCTGTTGCACTGACAAAGTCTAGGACGCGTGAAGGTTTTCGTACAGTGGAGGTCACGGCACCCTGGGAATGGATCTTAAGTACTGCGACTGCTCTAATTACTTAGCCGAATCCCCTCATTCTATTGGTCGACATCTAGACTACTTCAATTCGTGGTCCAGGGCGCCGAGGCGCGCTGAGGCTGCCGCACCCCTGCGCATTCGACGGCCCAGAAGCTCACACCCTGCCCGAGGCTCGCACCCAGAGCGCAGTCGCGTTTGAAGTCGCAGCCAGCTGCCATCGGTCAACGGATGCCGTGCCAACTTTGTGCGTCGAGTTACAGCAGCCTCTTATGCCTCCTTAAAAGGCCCCCGAGGGCAGCTTGGCTACTGGAAGGACCGGAGCATCAGATTGCACGAGTGGCAGCACGCAAATTCCGTTTTTCCCAGCTTCGATCTGGACATCCGCGGCAACACTGTGGGCCCTGCGGACCATCTCGTCACGGGCCCTCCTGCTTGCTGGATCACGCAGCCCCTAGCAAGCTCTGCAGCCTCGCTGTTGGACCACCAGCTCTCCAAGCGGCGCGCGTTTGTGTACTGTCTGACACCGAACTTCTGTCTCAAGCAAGGCTTCAAAGAGCCTGCAAAGCGCAATACTGGACGAGCGTTTCTTCGCCGAGAGCCGCGGCCTGAAGGAGTGGTCGCACAAGCTGCTGCTGGGCACAGACGACCTGTGTCTATTCATCTTTCCGGTCCTCAAGTGCCGTGCAGAGGTGAGAGCTCCCTGTTTTGGTTGCTTCTGCACTTTTTCTGCGGATCAGGGGCTGTGCAGAGGCATGGCTTGCCCACAAATTGCTTCCTTGTGCCGCATGCGCATAATCTGCTGCGGCGTCCATGCTGTGACATGCGTGTGATTTGCACATCCAGGCACTGCCAGCAGCGTCGGCGATGACTTCTGGAGTCTGCTCAGCCCTGCACAGCTGCTGCGGCTACCGATCCGGGATTGTCCTGGGAAGAAGCATCAAGTGCTCACCAGTGCGGCGCACCGTCTCGTCACGCAGGCTGCGCTCGGCGGCTGGTCATTCGACAGCGTGGTTGACGGTTTCACCAGCCGCTACACTGAGCAGGAACGGCTGCGGTGGACAGCCTATCTGCAGCAGCAGGTGAGCACAGCCGCTGTGCCGTGTTGCACAATACGGTGCAGTTGCGCTCTGTGGCAAACATGCGGCTTTGCAAATCATGCATGTGTGCTCATGCCGTGCCTGCTTGCACCTGCTGGACACATAGGAGGCAGAACTGGTCACCAAAGGAGGCACAATGCCTGGCACGCTGACCCTGATTCGTTCCACCAAACATGCGTGCAGGTGGACTACACAACTTCCATTCCACCTGCGGACGCTGCGCTGCTTCGCATCGAGGAGTATGTGGCGGTGCAGCCCCTGAAGGCCGTCACTGGCGAGTGGCTGCGCAAGCAGTGGGTCAAGCAGCAGCAGCAGCAGCCGCCCCGCTCCAGCTGCTCCTCCTGCGCCGGCAGTCTGCGCGCGTCCTGAAGATGGACTGGTCACCAGGCGAGGACTTCAACTTGCTCTGACCTCCGAGGCAACTCTCTGCTTGCACTCTTATTCCGAGTTGCGCTGCTAGGGTCCAGATCTTCTCGCAGCTGCCTATGACCAAGAGGCTGCATCCGCTTGAAGCCAGCGCCAATTCTGCCGCCGTCTTGTCATCCCAGCTGTCAACACGTCTTTGAAATGTGAATGATTATGGCACGCAGGCGCGTTCAGCCACATCCGCGGCGCAGCCGGCATGTACGGCTCGATTTTCGTCGTCATGAACGAGTTCAACATCGTGCTCAACCTGCTGCTGGTGTCCAGCAGCGAATTTTGGCGGGAGGTCACACCAGCGCTCCAGGCGCTCGACGCCCGGGTGCGGGCGCTCAGCAGCAAGGTGTGCCACATCATGTCTTCGCACTGACTGTCAGTGTCTCGTCTCCAGGCCGATGTCCGAGCTCCATAAGGTCATGCCCGATTCTCCATCTGGACTATCGCATGCGTGCGCTGCAATCGAATGTTGATGGACCCGCTGCGCGCTGCCACATGCTACCGTCGATAGCTTTGCTGATACTGCCTGGCATGCGTGTACAGTTGAAGCTGGCCTACGTGGACAACGTGCGCGCCGCCCGCAACCTGCTGTAGCAGGCTGTGCCGTCGCTGCGTCTCGAGGCTGGCGGCTTCGGCGTACTGCAAGACCCCATCCACCTTCAGTGGCGCATCACTAACACCCTCATCACGGCCACAAGTTTGAAGGTGCAGACATGCATGCTGCCGCGTCTGCTGCGTTATATTCAGGAATCGACATGGACCCTCCAAGTTGCACTTGGCCACAGGCTTTGGAAGGAAAACCGTCGTTTTGCAGCTGACTGCCGCCGCTGCTGACTGTTGGCGATGCTGACCGGACTGTTAATCGCTGACGGCTGGCGCAATCGCTGCTGAATGCTGGCGCTATGGACTGCTGGCGCTGCTGACTGCTGACGCCAACTGCAGATTGCTGGCGCTGGCTGCTGGCGCTGTTGACTGCTGGCGCTGCTGACTGTTGGCGCTGCTGACTGCTGGCGCCGACTGCTGATTGCTGGCGCTGACGGCTGGCGCTGCAGAGTGCTGGCGCTGCGGCCATGATCTCGCTGAAAAGTTACCTCCACCTCTTGAGACACCTTTTGCCATGTTGCAGGCCTGCTGAAGACGGCGCTGTCGAACGCCATGATGCGAAAGGAGACCCGAGCGGAGGTCGTGGCACGGGGCGGCGCTGCGGCTGCCGATGCCAATCGGTCAGACACCTGGTGGGAGGCACGCACCAGCAAGGTAATGCTGCCGCCGCTGGAGCTGGTCACGCAGCTGGTGGACCTGTACGAGGAGTACCTGCTGAAAGAGGACCCCGCCGCGGCCACAAACTGCTTCACAGTGCTGACGCCCGGCGCCTTCGTCCGCGCTATCGAGGACATCGTCAGCGGCTACCTGTGCGGTGAGTACATCTATACATCCAGACATCTCTATCTGGTCACAATTTGACAGTTAGCTAGGAGCCAGCTGGTCGACGTGCCTGATCCATTGCCAATGCCGCTGCTATCCACATCCTGTTGCGCACGGTGTCGCACCTAGGTTTTCCGTCATGATCATGCTGCGATCTTTCTCGTCACTACTGACAGCGTTGCTGCATGTCTGCTGCAGATCCTCCGGCCAGCTCGCGCCTGCTGAACATCGTCAAGAATGCCAAGGGCGAGGTGCTCTCTGTGCGCGGCACCAACACCGCGGAGACGCTGAAGAAGCTGCTGCACCAGTGGCTGCCTGCAAGCTGTGCATATCCAGTAGAACGTGTCAGTGGCAGCTGTATGCTCAAGCGTGGGTCCTGCACCTTTTGCTACAAGCAGCATCACTTTCCGAGACTACAGAGAGCTCGACCTGGGGTTGCATGGCCAAGTGGGTCATTGTGCGCGGTCCCGAAAGACGGCAATGTGCCTGCCATAACTACAGCAAAATCGAGGCATGTGTCAAGTACCGGAATGATACGTTTCTTCAAAAACACGAATGCATGTAGAACAGAAAACTTGGATTGTGCTGAGCTTTCGAGATCTTTCGACTCGCGCCTGTGCCGCCGCTCCCACCCCCGAACACTGATCCACCAGCATCTGTGAGTACACAGTCGCATGAGGTCACTGATACACAGCAGACCATGGCACACGATCATATGGCAGCATTGGACTACGGTGACGATGCTCGGACCCATGGCCGCACCAGGTGGCTGCATGGTGCGCTGCCGTTTTGCAGCTGCCTGCCGTAGCACTGCCGGTTGCTGCTGCTGGTGCTGCTGCTGAGTCTGGTGCTCTTGCTGTGCTCCCCTCTCGCGCTGCACGCCCTCCTGGCAAGCATGGTGCTGGTGACTGCGACAGTGATTGCTGCTGATGCATGTACAGATGCGGGCAATCGATGGGATCCAGTCGTCCGCTGGCGATTGAACACACAGA
>JAABUM010006957.1_pt1 | contig 10738 bp, 12 predicted proteins | sample 5559161 | NCBI WGS metagenome assembly JAABUM01 (sample SAMN10711868, study PRJNA513369) | rock metagenome | isolation source: Antarctica rocks | place: Antarctica: Victoria Land, Siegfried Peak nord | reverse complement strand
CGGCGGCAGCTGCCCTCACTGCGACGAGCCCGTCACCATTGACCAGCTCATCAAGGCGACACCATGATGACCTCCTCGGCGACCGCCGGGAGAACGAACCGTCTATCAAAGGCGGGGCGGTTCACTCCCGCCGCCGAACGACCAGCCCGTCACCTGACCAGACACCGTCCCGCGCCCAGCCCAGCCCACCGCAGACCGGACAGACCCCGACAACTAGCCGATTCCGGATAACGGGGGGCCCCGGCCCGGAACAGGATCCTCATACGGCCCTTGCCATCGTCGAACCTCGATGACCTCGGTAATGAGGACCAAACAGGCCGAGGCGGCGTTCGTCGCAGCTCCTCGGGTTCGGGCGTCCCTGCATAACCATGCAGGGAGTACGCGGATCATCTCGGGAGTCGGGTGCAGGTGGATCCGGGAGTCGATGGCTTTGGGAACAGCGTGTGTTCGGGTGAATCTGGGTGTCACCCCGTGACCTAGATCAGGTCTCTGATCGCGGCTCGGGATTGGTCAAGGTTGACTAATCGTGTGTGGGTATCTAAGTTTTGGCGTCATGAGCGCTATCCGACTTTTCGTCTTGGGCACCCTGGACCGCGGTGGTCCGATGCACGGTCACCAGATCCGTCGGGCGGCCCAAGTGGACAGGACAGAACTGTGGACTGACTTTAGAGCCGGTTCGGTCTATGCCGCCCTACAGCGCATGGCGGGCGACGGCACCATCGCTGTCAGCCGAACTGAGAAGGTCGGCAGTCGGCCCGAGCGAACGGTGTACGAGATCACCGTGGCTGGCCGGGACGAGCTCAGAGCGGTTCGTGATGCTGCGTTCGCGTCGACCGAGCTACGGCCCGATCCGGTGGATCTGGCGTTGCAGAACTCTCATGACCTCTCGGTCGCGGACTTGCGTCGAGTGTTCGAGAGCCGGGTCGCCGGAATCACTGCGCAATCGATCGCCTGGCAGAACCAATGGAAAGCGGCTGGACCCCATATCTCGGCACGGGAGTCATTGACCTTCGCCCACACGAATCTGCGGCTGGAGGCCGAAGCGTCCTGGTGTCAAGCCGTGCTGGGGCAACTCGACGCCGAGACGGCCGACGCGGCCCTGCACCGGGCGGAGGCGCAGCCTTCATGATCCTGGTTGCAGGCGCCACTGGGACGGTCGGTTCGGAGGTCCTGACCGCGCTCCTTCCCGCTCACGCAGGCCGGATCCGCGCTTTGACCCGTAACGCGGACGCAGAGTTTCCTGACGGGGTGGAGAGCGTGGTGGCCGATCTTGGCTCCACCGATCTGATACCGGTGTTGCGTGGGGTGGATGCGATGTTCCTGCTGAGCGACGGTCTACGCATCGAAGAGTATGATCGCCGGGTCGCGGCAGCGGCTCAACAGGCAGGTGTGCGACGGATTGTGAAGCTGTCGGCGCTCAGCGTCGGGCACGGCTCCACCGACCCGATCACCACCTGGCACCGGTCCGGGGAGGCGGCGGTTCGCGACACCGCACTTGAATGGACGTTCCTGCGGCCGACCGCGTTCATGTCCAACGCTCTGTCCTGGGCCTCCACGGTGGCGACCCACCACGTCGTGCACGCCCCGTTCGCTACCGGCCGGACCGCAGTGGTGGACCCAGCCGACATCGGCGCGGTAGCTGCGGCCTGTCTCACCGAGGACGGTCATAACCACACGGTGTACGAACTCACCGGCCCGGACCCGCTGAGCCCGCCGGAGCAGGTCGCCGTCCTCGGCCAGGTCCTGGGCATCAGCTTGAGCTACGTCGAAACGGACCCCACGGACGTGGCCGCCCAGATGATGTCCTACGGCATGCCTGCCCAGTTGGCACACGCCGTAGTCGAGTTGTTGCGCTCCAGCCAGGAGCCGTTCAACTCCCAACCCACCAACGACATCACTGCGGCGACCGGCCGGCCGGCGCGCAGCTTCGCCGACTGGGCCGACACCCACCGTGACGCCTTCCTGCACCCTTCGACCAGCTGGTAAGGACCATCATGACCGCATCCACCACCGCGAAACCACTCACCTTCGCTGACGAGCGTGGCATTCGCGACCACTACCAGCGGATGCTGGACAGCTGGGAATACGGCGCTGAAGCCTATGCCGAGTGCTTCACCCCCGACGCCACCTACATCATCGCCAACGGGAAAGTGCAGCGCGGCTGGCAGGAGATCGTCGACGGCCACACGATCATCTTCTGGCGTGGGCCCGTGACAGCCGACTCGAGGGCCGAATCGACAGCATCACCTTCCTCACCCCCGACATCGCGCAACTAGTGGCCTACGGCCACATCGTCTACAAAGACCACCGCTCCAGCGACCAGAACAAACGCACCGTCTACACCATCACCGCCCGCCGCGAGCCCGACGGCTGGTCGTTCGTGTCCTACCAGAACACCCCCCTCGGCACCCACTGAGATCCGGCGCCGGGCGCTCAACCGCGCCTAGAACGCCATCACGGGGGCGCTGTCCGATCCCGGGAGTAACCATGACCGAGCCACTGTCACAGGCCGCCGCGCGGCCACCCGGTGCGACAACCGCGCCGAGGCTTCAGGCGCCCCCCACCGCGTGGTGGGCGCTGGCGGCCCTGTTGGCTGGCATGTTCATGGCCCTGCTGGACAGCACCGTAGTCAACGTGGCACTGCCCACGATGCAAACCAGCCTCAACGCCTCCGAAGCGGCACTGTCGTGGGTGATCTCCGGGTACGCACTGGCATTCGGGCTAGCCCTGATCCCCGCCGGACGGGTCGGTGACCGCGTCGGCCACAAGCGGGTCTTCCTCGTCGGCATCACCGTGTTCACGGCGGCCAGCGCTGCCTGCGGCCTCGCCCAGTCCGACATTCAGTTGGTCATCTTCCGCGTCATCCAGGGCTTGGCCGGCGGAGTGTTCACCCCAGCCGTCACCGCCTTCATCCAGCTGCTGTTCCCCGGCCCGGTCCGCGGCAAGGCGTTCGCGGTGATGGGAACAGTGATCGGGGTCTCCACTGCAGTCGGACCGATCGCCGGAGGCCTCATCATCCAAGTATTCGGCGACACCGATGGCTGGCGGCTGGTGTTCGGTGTTAACTTACCGATCGGGCTCATCACGCTGGCCGCCGCCTGGCTGCTGCTGCCCTCCACCCCTCCACCTAAGACCGCAGCCCGGACGGGTACGGACTGGCTGGGTCTGCTATTGCTTACGGCCGGACTGGTCTCTCTCCTCGTGCCCCTGATCCAGGGCCAGGACGCGGGCTGGCCCTGGTGGACCTACCTGATGCTCGCCGGCGCCGTGTTCATCCTCATTGGGTTTGCCAGATGGGAGATCGTTTACACCCGCCGCGGCCACGACCCGCTCGTCCCACCCCGCCTGTTCAGCCACCGTGCGTTCACTGGTGGTGTGGGCTTAGCCCTGGTGTACTTCGCCGCCTTCACCAGCATCTTCTTCACCCTTTCCATCCTGTGGCAGGCCGGCCTGGGTCATAGTGCATTGCAGACCGGGATCGTCCTGGTTCCGTTCGCGGTCGGCAGCATCATCGCGTCATCCCTCAGCGACCTCCTCAGTCGACGCCTCGGCCGGGCGGTGCTGGTGCTCGGCGCGCTGCTGGTCACCATCGGACTGGCCTGGACTTGGCTGATCCTGCACACGGCCGACCCGGAAGGTTTGACCCACTGGCAACTGCTCCCACCATTGCTGCTCGCCGGCGTCGGCAACGGCGCCTTCATCGCCCCGAACACCCAGTTCATCATCGCCACTGTCGACCGGCCCGAGGCTGGTGCCGCCAGCGGTGTTGTGGCCACCGCGCAGCGCGTCGGCAGCGCGATCGGGATCGCCGTCATTGGCAGTGTCCTCTTCGGCTCCGTCAACATCACCGGAACCGGGACCCTTGCCACGGGGTTCACTCACGCCGCCGCAGCAGCTATGGCGGTGAGCACCGGACTTAGCTTGGCGGCTCTGCTGTTGGTTTTCAGCCTGCCCAAACACAGTGGCAGCAGCCCGCCCGCAAAGTCGGCGAACCCCGGGCGCTAAACGGTTCTGTTCTCATGCCCCGCCGTGAATCGCGAGTCGAACTGTATGCCAGTATCCGCCGGGATCTTCTTGCTGGTATGTCTTCCCGCGAAGTACAACGCACTCACCACGTGACGTGGCGGACGGTGAAGGCGGCGGAAGAGTCGGCGTGGCCGGCCGCCAAGGCGGCCTACCCAGAACGCGGCTCCAAGCTGGACCCGTTCAAGCCAGTGATCGAGGAGATGCTGGTAGCTGACTTGAAGGCCCCGCGAAAACAGCGACACACCGCGACGAGAGTCTTTGATCGCCTATCCGACGAACACCACCTGCTCGACGTCTCCTACGACACCGTCCGCGCCTACGTCGCGAAACGGCGACCCGAGATCAGGGCTGAGCATGGCCACGGCGACCCCGACGTGTTCGTCCCGCAGACCCACCTGCCAGGTCGGGAGGGAGAGGTCGACTTCGGGGAGATCGCGGTCCGGCTCCGCGGCGAGTGGTGACCTGTCATCTGTTCTCCCTACGTATGTCTTACAGCGGCAAGGCCGTCCACCGCGCCTCAGCCACTGGAGGCCAAGAGGCCTTCTCCGAAGGGCATGTGCATGCCTTCCAGGTACTGGGCGGCGTTCCCGCCGGGAAAATCCGCTACGACAACCTCAAGGCGGCCGTCGCCAAGGTCATCGGCTTTTCCCGCCAACGGGTCGAGACCGATCGCTGGATTGCCTTCAGGAGCAACTTCGCCGTCGATGCCTTCTATTGCCAGCCAGGGATCAAGGGCGCCCACGAGAAGGGTGGTGTCGAGGGCGACATCGGCCGCTTCCGCCGAAACCACCTCGTCCCCGTCCCAGAGGTCGACTCGATCGCCCAGCTGAATGAGCTCATCGAGGGCTACGACCTGGCCGACGACTCCCGTCGCATCGGTCACCGCCTACACACCATCGGCGAAGCATTCGCCGCAGAGCGCACCCTGCTGAAGCCGTTGCCGGTCGAACCATTCGAGACCGGGCTGTGGCTCACCCCCCGCGTCGACCGCTACGCCCAGGTCACCATCCGCTCCAACAAGTACTCCGTCCCGTCCCGGCTGATCGGACGCCAATTACGGGTCCTGCTGAACGCTTCCGATCTGACCGTCCATGAGGGACGGGCCGCTGTCGCATCGCATGAGCGGTTACTCGGCAAGGGCGGGACCCGATTAGAGCTGGACCATTACCTCGAGACGTTCGTCCGCAAACCCGGCGCCTTCCCTGGAGCGACCGCCCTGCAGCAGGCCCGCGCCGCGGGTACGTTCACCCCGTCCCATGAGGCGTGGTGGGCTGCGGCCTGCAAGGCCCATGGTGACGCTGAAGGCACCCGGGCCCTGATCGAGGTCCTGCTGCTGCACCGACACATGCCCCGCGAGCAGGTCCTTGCCGGGATCCGTGCCGCCCTCAGCGCTGGGGCGTTGACCGCAGATGCTGTTGCCCTTGAAGCCCGCAAAGCCGCCGACACCACCATCCCGGCCACGACCGCGGGACGAACACCGACCGATGAGCCCCCGGTAGCCGATGAGCCGGTCGAGTCCCTGACCGTGCGGCGTCTGACCCACCTACCCATCGACGCTCGGCCGATGCCCTCGATCGCCGCCTGCGACAGCCTGCTCCGCCGCCGAACCTCAACCAGTCAGGAGTGACCATGACCACCCAACCCACCCCACGCCGCCGAGGCCTGACCGAAGAGGCCGCCGACGCCGCGGTCGACCAGGCCTGCCGGATGCTGCGCCTACCCACCATCCGGGCCCAGTTCCCCGACACCGCCGACGGTGCAACCCGACAGCAGCTGTCCTATCGAGCGTTCCTGGCCGAGCTGCTCCTGGCCGAATGCGACGACCGGGCGAGGCGCCGCTCCGAACGGCGAATCCGGGCCGCCACCTTCCCGAGGGAGAAGTCGCTACGAGCGTTCGACTACGACGCCAACCCGAACATCGACCCCGCCACCATCAACACCCTCGCCACCTGCGAGTGGGTCAAGAAAGGCCAGCCGCTGTGTCTGATCGGGGACTCCGGCACCGGCAAGTCCCACCTGCTGATCGCGCTCGGGACCGAGGCTGCGATGGCCGGCTACCGGGTCAAGTACACCCTGGCCACCAAGCTCGTGAACGAGCTCGTCGAGGCCGCTGACGAGATGGTGCTGTCCAAGACCATCGCCCGGTACGGCCGGGTTGATCTCCTCATGATCGATGAGCTGGGCTACATGGCCCTGGACCGGCGCGGCGCCGAGCTGCTGTTCCAGGTTCTGACCGAGCGGGAAGAGAAGAACAGCGTCGCGATCGCCTCCAACGAGAGCTTCTCCGGCTGGACCAAGACCTTCACCGACCCACGCCTGTGCGCGGTTCTATTGGGTTCGTGCTGAGTATCCGGCACTTCCGTGGGAGCCCTGGGATCTACTGTGCTGCAACGGTTCTCTTGGGCTGGGTGTCACACCCGTCACTTACGTTACGGGTATGGAGTTCTGGGCGCAGCGCACGGTCTCACCGTTGGACGGGCGCGAGGGGTGGACCGTCGTCGACGACTGCTATGTCGAACACGGGCGTGCCGGGGAGTATCTGCGGTCGATTCTGGATCGTGGTGGCTCGGTTGGGACCGCCCGGACCTATGCGGGCCGGTTGGCCCTGTGGCTCGGTTGGACGTCGACGGGTGGGGTGGATGAGTCCTCGCCGAGTGTCGAGCAGTTGGCCGGGTTCGCCCGCTGGCTGGAGCGCACGCCCTCGCGTAAGCACCGGCGCGGACGCAACCGGCGCCGGGCCGAGGATCGGAACGTCGTCACGCTACGGGCCGCTCGCTGCCCTGCCACTGTCGACGGGATTGTGGCGGCTGTTGTGGAGTTCGTCCGCTTCGGCGTCTCCCGCCAGTGGTGCACGCCAGCGATCGCCGGGCGATTGAGCTCGCGGGTCGAGTTGCGGTTCGTCCCGGCGGGTATGGACCGCGGCGAGCGAACCGATCTGCCGGTGGTGCAGCGCCGTGCGGTACGCAGGCGCCGGGTCGAGCGGCCACCGGTGACCTTGACTGCGGGCCAGGTCGGGGTCGTGGTGGACGCCTGCGCGAACGTTCGCGACCGTTTTGTCGTCGAGGCCCTCTACGCCACCGGCGTGCGGGTCGCCGAACTCTGCGGGCTGCGGTTGAGTGATCTTCATCTTCTTCCGTCGGCGGCTCACCTGGGCTGCCAGGTTGCCGGGGCGCACCTGCACGTGGTGCGCCGGGAGGACAACGAGAACCGGGCGCTGGCCAAGTCGCCCTGGCCTAGGGTGCTACCGGTAACCAGGGCGCTCGTGCGCTGCCACAACGCGTACCGGCTCGAGCGCGACGCGGTGCCCGCCGCCGCGGAGAGCGATTACCTGCTGGTCAATCTCTGGCGGCCACCCCTGGGCCGGGCGCTGCGCCCCGACGCGGTGGAGCAGTTGTTCGTCCGGCTCTCCACCGCCGTCGGGTTCCATGTCCGGCCGCACATGCTGCGTCACAGCTTCGCTTCCGAGGTGGCGTTGACGAGCAAGGACCCGGCGCTGGTCAAGGAGCTCCTGGGGCACGCCTCGGTCCGCTCGACCGATGTCTACCTGCACGCCCGCTGGGACGACATGCGTTCCGCCGTCGACGCGCATGACAGAGCCATTCGGAGCCTGCGATGAGACGGCAACCGGCCGGCGCCGCCGTCGCGACGGTGCGGGCGCTGTCGGACCTGTTGGAGCCGGTGGACTGGCGGGTCGAGCGGCTCACCTCGCTGATGGACGAGGACTGGCTCGCTGGTGAGTGGGACCCCGAGCGGCAGCTGATCCTGCCCAGCCCGGGCGGGCGGCTAACCCGGGTGCTGCGCTGCGTGGTCGCCGATTGCCCGAGCGACAGGCACGGGTCCAGCCTGCTGTGTCACCTGCACGGGCGGCAGTTCGAAGCCTCGGATCTGAGCGACGTCCAGCCCTGGGCGGACAGCGGAGCGCCCGGCATTGTGCTGCGCCGCTGGTGCTCCGAGCAGCTCTGCGCCGTTGGTGGCGTCGACGGCACGCGCTGTCCACGCCCGGCCGGAGGGCCTTTACGGGTCTGCGAGGCACACGCGAACGCGTGGGCCAGGCGGCAGGTACGCGGTGTCGCCTTCGAGGTGTTCCTCGCCCAGGCCCGGCCGTTGCCCGACCTGGGGCCGTGCGGCGCGACGTGTTGTTATCTCGGTGCCGCGCACAGCCGCAGCGGGCTCTGCGAGATCCACTACCAGGCCTGGCGGCGCGCGGGCCGCCCGAGCGGCCGAGCGTTCACTATCTGGGCAGCGCGGGTGCGCCAGCCGACCAACAGCCGGGTCCTGAGCCTGCGCGGCCTGCCCGAACTGCTGCGCGTCGAACTGCGCTATGCGATCGGCTGCCGGGCCGCCGACCAGGTCAGTGTCGTCACCGGAGGAATGCGGCCGTGGATCGATCAGCTTCGTGCTGCCGGCGCCGGATCGGTGACCGAGTTCGACTTGGCCACACTCGATGGAATCGGTGACGCGCACCACGTGCGCTTCGCCCGCTTCAGTGTGGACCGGGTCCAGCTCGCGTACGCCGACCCGCAGGCCGAGCGGCACCGCGACGTCTGGGACCTGCGCCTGTTCGGGCTCCCGGGCAGGAAGCGCCTCAACTTCACCACGATCCGTCAACCCTGGCTACGCGAGGCCACCAAGGCGTGGACGGCGACGACCACCGGCCGGGTTGGTGAGGGGAGTCTTCGGCACCGGGTCGATCGCCGTACTCTCGGCGGTGCTGGCCGCCGGGCCGGGCGGCGGCGAGAATCCCGAGACGCTCACCCGCGCCGACGCCGAACGGTTCCTGGCCCGGATCCACTCGCCGGCGTTCCGTCCCGCCTCAGCACGAGCGTTCGGGGCCCAGGCCAAGGTCGCGGCCGTGGAGGAATGCGCACTGATGCTCCGCGAATCACGCAGCCTCGGACTGCTACCCACCTTGGGGTCGACGTTCGCATTCCGCCGGGGTGACTCGCGGCGCAGCCGGATCGGTGAAGGCCCAGGGCGCGCGTTGCCGGTCCAGGTCGTCGCCCAACTGGACAACCATCTCGATCTGCTCGCCGCCGTGCCCGGCTGCATCGGCCCGGCACGCCGGGCTACCCTCGGTGCGCTCGGCGAACGAGCCGGCGCGGTAGCCGTCTTGAGCTACCTGCTGCTCAAGGGCACCGGTCGTCGCGTCGGCGAGGTCGCCAGCCTGCACCTGAACTGCCTGGACGTCGACGAATACGGCAAAGACGTGCTCGTCTACGACAACCACAAGGGCGCCCGGATGAATCGGCGCCTGCCGCTGGCCGACTCCCAGCTGGTGGCCGCGATCCGCGCCCAACAGGGGTGGGTACGCGACCGGTTCGGGGACGCAGGCCCCCAACAGTCCTGGCTGCTGCCCCGCCCGCACAAGAACGCTGACGGCAGCCAGCACCTGTCCGGCCATCAGATCCTTATCTGGATCCGCACCTGGGTCGACCGCATCCCCCGCATCGACGCCGGCCCGCTGGACCCGACCGGCGAACCGGTCCCGTTCAACCGAGCCGCGATCCACCCCCACGCGCTGCGGCACACCTATGCCCAGACTCTGGCCGATCAAGATGTCGCCCCGTCGGTGCTACGCGACCTCATGGACCACCGGAGCATGACCACAACCTTGGGGTACTACCGCGTCGGCGACAGCCGCAAACGGGCGGCCATGGAAACCCTCGCCCGGCATACCGTTGACAACCGCGGCGTCACCCGACCCGTGCACGGGGAGCCGTCACAGGTCGCCCGCCTGAACGAGCAGCTGTCCTGGGTGGCGGTCCCCATGGGCAAATGCTCCGAACCGAGCAACGTTCGAGCCGGCGGTCAGGCCTGCCCGATCCGCTACCAGTGCGCCGGTTGCGCACATTTCCAGTCCGACCCGTCCTACCTGCCCGAGCTGCGCGCACACGCCGACGACCTGCGCCGCGAACGGGAGGTGATGCTCGCCGCCGGGGCCGCCGACTGGGTGACCGAGGGCGTGACCCGCCAGCTCGACGTCATCGCCGAGCACGTCCGCACCCACGAGGAACTTCTCCAATCCCTACCCGACGACGAACGCGCCCTTATCCAGAACGCCTCGACCACCATCCGCAAGGCCCGCCAGTCGGTGCCGGTTGCCTTCGGACGCCGCCTAGCAGGCGGTCATGGCTGACAACAGCGAGACTCTGCGCCGCGCCCGACGCCGCGACAGCCGAACGAAACGTCAACGGGCCGCCGAGACCATCGACGCCTTCGAACAGAGCGGCGAACCGATCAGCTTCCCGGCCATCGCCCGACGCGCCCGGGTGTCCGTGTCCCTGCTATACAGCGACCCCGAACTGGCCTCCCGCATCGCCACCGCCCGCGATCGTCAGCGCCAAGCCGGCCGCAACCGGGCCTGGCAGCTCCCAGCCCGCTCGCTGCTGACCGAGCAGAGCCTGCACGCCGAACTGGCCAACACCAAAGAACAAGCACGTCAGCTCACCGAGGAAGTGACGCTCCTACACCAGCGACTAGCACGTCAACTCGGCGCGGACGCCGACATCGCCCGCGGCCATCCGATCCGCCCGATGCTCGAGTTGCTCGAGGAGCGTTCCGCCGAACTCGAAGCCGACAACCACACTGTCAAGTACCGGGTTTGATGGAGGGTTCGAACTCCCGCTGAGCAGGTTGCTCGGGGAGGGTGGTGCTGTGGTGGGTGGTCTCGTACTCGACGGGTGGGACGAGCCCAATCTCGCCGTGGAGCCTG
>JAABUM010006955.1_pt1 | contig 10740 bp, 10 predicted proteins | sample 5559161 | NCBI WGS metagenome assembly JAABUM01 (sample SAMN10711868, study PRJNA513369) | rock metagenome | isolation source: Antarctica rocks | place: Antarctica: Victoria Land, Siegfried Peak nord | reverse complement strand
ATCCCAGAGATGCCCTTCCGGGTGGGTTGTTTGGAACTGTCGCAAGTCCCAATCTCCCAGCACGGCAGGGCATCTCGTTGTTACGCCGCGCTCACACCCCCAAACTCATCGGTGGATCGAGGCTAAGCCCTGGGACCCGCCTCGATAATCCGTTGGACCTCGGCGAGATTCAGGTCGTACGGGCCGATCCGGGTCAGCACCCACGAGGCGCCGCGATCCAGCCACTCGGCGAGATCCTGGCCGGGCCGTATGTCGACCACCATCTCAAAACCCCGCGCCGGGTCGTGTTTGGCGAGACCGGCGTTCACCTCGTCCAGGTCTTCGGGCCCGCCCAGGCCGATGACGAAGAAGCCGTCATATTTCGCGGCTCGGCACATCGGCGCCCGGTTCCCGAACCGCCCCGCCAACCAGATCGGCACGGCAGGAGCCGGACGGAAGCGGACATCTCGGGCGGCGTAATGCGCTCCCTCGTGATCAACCGAACTGCCGGTCAGCAGTGCGGTGAGGACCTCTAGCCCTTCGTCGAGCATCCGGCCGCGCACCTTGGGGTCTGTTTCGTCGCCGAACGCGCTGAACTCACCGAGCCCGTCATCACCCAGCCCCAGGCCGAGTACGAACCGGCCACCAGACAGCACCGCCAGACTGGCCGCCTGCCGTGCCAGCACCTGCGGTCGGCGCCGCGGTAGCGGAGTCACCATCGGCCCGAACAGCAACCGCTCGGTGCGCATCGCGACGGCCGCGCAACAGGTCCACACATCAGCAATATCGGTGACCCGCTCGCCGTACTGCAGGTGGTCCCAGAGGAAGAACCCGTCCCACCCAGCCGCTTCGGCGCTGGCAGCCAGGTCGCCGATCACTCGCGGGTCAGCCAGAGCGTCGAAGGGGGCGACGAACAGTCCGCGGCGCGTGGTCATCTCACCATCATGCCCATGCAGCCAGGGTGTTGCCGGTGTCGAGCAGGTGTCCGGCTAGCCGACGGTCGTGGCCAGCGTCATTCCGTGGTCGGCCGCGATCATCTCCGCCGCTCGCTCGCCGATCATGATCGTGGCTGCGTTGGTGTTGCCGCTGACCACCGTCGGCATGACGCTGGCGTCGGCGACCCGAAGCTTGGCCACGCCGATCACCCGCAACTCGGCATCGACGACGCTGCCCATCCGGCAGGTCGACGTCTCGTGGTAGACGGTCAGGGCGTAATGCCGCGCCAGGTCTTCCAGCAGCGCGTCGGTGGGAACATCACCCGTGGTGTGACCGTGCGCCTTCGCCAAGGCCGGCGGCACCATCATCGGTCCGACAGCGGCCGCGGGCCAGTGGTCGACAATCTCCAGGGCTCGCCGCATCACCGCGACCATCACCGTCACGTCGTGCGGGTCGGCCAGGTAATTGAGGTCGATCCGCGGCGCGTCGCCAACGTCGTTGCTGACCAGACACACCTCGCCCTCCGAATGCGGTTGGACCGGGTTCGGAAGCACGACGACGGTCTGCGCATCAGGCGACAACGCGACGTCGGGATCCTCGAAGTAAGCGGCCGGATCAACCCTGAACAGGAGCTTCCAGATGTCGGGGGTGTAACCGCAGGCCAGCAGTCCGATCTGGGCGTCGTGGGTATGCAGGTCACCGAGCCCGGTGGAGAAGAAGGCCACGGCGTCGTAGAACGAGGATGACGCCAGTCCCTTACCCGTGGTGGCCCACTCGGTCACCCGGCGCTCGGCTTCGGCCTTGAGCGCGGCCAACTCGGGCGGCAGCGCGTCGTCGTCGGCCGGGTCGGCGGGCAGCGGGCCGGCAGGGGCCCGCAACGCGTCCGGGCCGAGCGAGATCGCGATCTCGGTCATCGTCAACGCGACACCCGGGGCCGGGAACGCGAGCGGCACGTGCAGGTGATCTTTGAGGTGCTTGCCGACATGCGGGTTGTCCAGCACGCACTCGACCCCGACGGAAGCGAGCTCGTCGCTCGGCCCGATACCCGACAGCAACAGCAGCTGCGGGGAGCCGATCGCACCGGCACTGACCACGACCTCGCGCTCGGCGTAGATGGTGTTCGTGCCACCCTCCGCATCGCGGTACCGCACACCGGTGGCGTGCAAACCGCCTCCGTCCGGTTCCATCAGCACCTGCTCGACCTGCGCGTAGGTGATGACCGTCAGGTTCGCGCGCTCCATCACCGGCTCCAGGAACGCGTGGTAGGTCGAGGAGCGCATCCCGTTGCGGGTGGTGGTCTGGAAGAGCGACGCGAGCCCGGTCGGGCCACCACGGTCACGCCCGTTGTAGTCCCCACTCGGGATACCGGCAGCCTCGGCAGCCTGGACGAACTGCTCGGCCGCGACTGTCCGCGGCGCGCGCACCGACACCCCCAACGGGCCACCCGTTCCGTGGGCATCCTCGTCGATGACCACGCCGTCGGGCGGGTCCGGCGGCGCGAGGTCCTCACTCTTGATGAAGTAGGGCAGCACCTCGTCGTAGGACCAGCCCTTACCGCCGTCATCAGCCCACCCGTCGAAGTCACCAGGGTGCCCACGCACATAGGCCATGTAATTCATGCCCGAGGAGCCGCCGAGCATCTTGCCTCGCGGCACCATCATCCGCCCGTCGGTGAGGCCCTTGCCGGCCCCACCTGGATCCCCGGTGTACATCCAGTCCACCTCAGGATCCAGCTGCAGCGAGGCGACCGCAGCAGGCATCGCCTCGTGGGCCGGCGGCGTGCCCCCAGCCTCGATGAGCGCAACGCGCACCGACGGGTCTTCAGTGAGCCGCGCGGCGATGACGGCGCCTGCCGATCCGCCCCCGACCACGATGACGTCGAACCGGTCTGACTCGGGGGTCTCGGACGGGATGCCTGAATCGCTCATCGACGCCACCTCTCATGCTGGGTCGGCGGCCCCTATAGGCCTCTGTGATGCCTACCACAGTCGAAGTCGCTAGCGCCGGTGAACAGCGACATCGATGAGCGGCCATCGGAACCGAGGACGCCTGGCCGCGACGGACTACGTCGCGCAGCTACCTCAGCCTCGGTCGACGATGGCGAAGACCCGGGCCGGAAAACCGGAGCCTTCCTGCGGTTTCGGCCAGGTCGCCACGATGAGGGCCCCGGTCGGGGGCAACTGGTCGAGTCCGGTGAGCATCTCGATCTGCCACTTGTCGGCAGCCAGGATGTAGGTCTCAGCGACCAGGGAGCCTGCACCCACCACGACCCCAGGGTCGGTGTCGGTCGTTTCATGGCCGACAGCGGTCACGCCGCGTTCCTCGACCAGGAAGGTCAATGCCTCGACACCCCAACCGGGATAGTGCGCGACGCCGTCCGCGTCGCGGTTGGCCATCGCATCGCCGTCGGGCCACCGGTCGGACCACCCGGTCAGAAGTGCGACGAACGCTCCAGCCGGAATCTCTCCGTGCTCGGCCTCGTGCGCCTCGAGATCTGCAACCGTGACGGTGTGGTCGGCGTCGGCTGCGACCTGGCGGCGTACGTCGACGACCACCAACGCAAGGATCATGTCGGTCACCGGCAACTCATCCAGGAAGCGGCCGCCTCGGGCAAAGTGGGCGGGTGGGTCGACGTGGGTGCCCCACTGCCCGATGTGGGTGAAGCGGTGCGCCAAGAAGCCCGTGCCGACTGAGCCGACCCCCTCATCGAAATGGAAGAGCGTCTCGCGTTCTTCGTCGGGGAAGGCCGTGTAGTGAGGGATGCCCGGCCCGAAGCAGTGCGTGAGGTCGATCCACTCGCACGAGCGGAGACGAGCGAGGACGTCGGCAAGCGGTGCGGTGTCGGCCATGTCGAGAACCCTATCCAGGCGCGATGGCGCTGGACGAGGAGTTCACCCTAGCCAGACGGCGTCTGATCGAGTCGCGAGAGGTCGTGCATCAGCGATGCACCCGGCACCTCCTAAACGCCTCCGATCACAGATCCCCGGCCAGTAGAATCGCTGAATGAACCCTTCCCTCGTGCTGGACCGGTGCGCTGTCGCGCGCGCGTGTCGCGAGCGCGGGGTACGACGCCTGCAACTGTTCGGCTCGGCAACCGGCGAGGATTTCAACTCGAAATCGAGCGACGTCGACTTCCTCGTCGAGTTCGCCCCTGGGGTGCCGGATCCATTCGACGCCTTCTTCGGGCTGAAGGAGGATCTCGAGGCCTTGCTCGATCGCGACGTTGATCTCGTGATGACTAATGCAGTGCGCAACCCGCACTTTGCAGCCTCGGCCCTCGCAGGCGCGCAGGCAATCTATGCGGCCTGAGTCGGCTGCGTCGGCTGCGTCGGCTGCGATCAGAACCCGCCACTACTCCAAGTGCCGTAGGTAACGCTGCGGCCCATCGCAGAAACTGCGGTAATGCGATACCAACTCCAATTCATCCCAGGCGCATTCGTGATAGCCATCTTCGTCCAGCTCGAGCAACGTCGCGCCGGGTAGGGCCGCGATGATGGGCGAGTGCGTCGCGATGAGCACCTGCACGCCGTCGTTCGTGAGCTTGCTCATCAGCTCACCGACGAGCCGCAACTGCGCTGTGAAGGACAGCCCCGCTTCGGGCTCATCGAGCACGTAGAAGCCCTTCCCGCGAAAGCGGGTCGTCTCGAACAATGTGCTGAACGCTTCGCCGTGGCTGAGCGGGTGGAACTCCGGATCCTTGGTGCGATCAGGGTCGCGCGTGCTGTCCAGGAAAGTGAACAGCCCGTGCATCGTCTCGGCCCGCACGAAGTACCCCCACCGCGAGGCGCCCGGCCCACGGACCACCCGCAGCCACTCGTGCAGCCTCGACTCGCTCGTCCACGTCGTGTGGGTGGCGCCGGTCGAACCACCCTCGCCGTTCATCCCGTACGCCATGGCGATCGCTTCGGCCATAGTGGACTTGCCGGTGCCGTTCTCGCCCACCAGCACGGTCGCCCGGGAGAGGTCGAGCCCGTCGGCAAGGAGCTGTCGGACCGGTGCGAGTTCGGTTGACCAACTCGGCTCGATGACAGCGTCCGGTCGTGCCTCGATGCGTCGCACCGGAGTCGGCGCCAGCCACCCTTCACCCATCCGGGCAGACTACGAGATGGGTCTCACGGCAGCGCGCCGATGTCGCACCGTCATCTTCTCAAAGTTCGCTTTCAACCTCGTAGATCCCTCATCGACACTTCGATGCCGACCTTGCGATCACTGCAGAACGCGGATCGGGCAGCGGGGCCCGGTCGCTCGCGCGAGCCGAGCGTCACAGGTGATCAGTTCACCGTTCGAGTACTCGGCCAACGCCACATAACAGGCGTCGTAGGCGCTGATGTTGGCTCGCAGCTCGAAGGCGCGCGGCATCAGCCGAAGTGTCGGGACGCGTTCGAAATCGAGCTGTTGTAGATGAGCGATAGCCGTGCTGAAACGCTGCTCGGTGAGAGTTCCGCGTAGCCAGCGCTTGCGCAGCACCGACACCGTCTCCACATCGACCAGGTCTGGAGCAGCGATGTCTGCGGCAGCTCGCAGCTCATGGCGGGCACGCCGTCCGCTCTCCCCGTCGTCGGCAAGGGCGTTGGCCAGCACCGAGGCGTCTAGAACAATCACAGGATGTTCGCCGTGGCTGTCACCGTTGCGCGCGTTCTTCGTCCACATCAGTGACGGCCTCAGCAAATCCCACGCGTCCGCCCTGCTGGACTTCGATCTCGTCCAGGACCTCCCCGATCGAACGCCGCTCAGCGAGATGGTTCAGTTCCACTGTCAGGTATTGCTGCAGCGACTGGTGGTGCAGCTCGGCCTTGCGCTGCAACGCGGCGTGGACATCGTCAGGAACGTCACGGACCAGGACATGAGGCATGCTTACATTATGCTTACATCAGCGTAAGTCCACAAGAGACAATTGCCAGCCGACTGCACCCGAAAGCTGCCAACAGCCTCAGCCCACAACGATCACGTGCAGGACGCGCGGGCCGTGCACACCTTCGACGCGTTGCAGCTCGATGTCGCTGGTGGCCGACGGCCCGCTGATCCAGGTGGTCGGTCGGGACGGGTCGAGCCGCGCCACGCCCTCCGGCACGTCGGACACGATCTGCTCGGCGAGCACGACGCACACGTGGAGGTCGGGCACCAGGGTCAACGCGCGACGGCCCTCCCCCGGGCCGTGCGAGAGCACGATGGTGCCGGTGGTGGCGATGCCGACGGAGCACGAGGTCACCACGGCGTCCAGTTCGTCGAGCTCGAGAGCGGTGAGGGCGTCGTCGTGGACGGAGCCCGGTACAGCCCACTCGAACCCGGTAGGCACCATGGCCCGGGCACCGTCCGGCAGCGCGTCGGCGATCCGGTCCTCGATCTCATCTGGCGCACACCGCACCACGACGGCGCGGTAGTCCTCGACCCGCTCCACGAAGAGATCCAGCATCGCCGACGAATCGGCTGGTTCCAGATCCCGGTAGCTGCGAGGCACCGTGACCGGTGCAGTGTCCGCGTCGGCAAGCGCGCGGCGAACCCCGGCCAGGATGGCCTCGCGTGCCTCACTCATCACGACCCCCGCTATTCATCCCGACCACCATCGGTGCGCTTCCACCAGGCCCGGAACGACTCGACAGGAGGCTGCGGCATGTCGCGGGCGTTCGTCCAGGCTGCCCCAGGCCCCGGGAGCCGGCCGAGCATCCGGCGACCACCGGGCAGAGTCCCCCGGCCGGCACGCCCGAGCAACCGGCCCGCCAGGCCGGACGCCTTCTCGGCCAGACCCAACCGCGCGCTCGATCCAAAGGCGATTCCGGTCGCTTTCATGGCCGCAGCCTCGGGCTTCGGGACACCACCCCGGTGGGCATCGACGACCTGGGCGCGTAGATCGACCAGCACCGACGGGATGTCGATCCGCACCGGACACGCCTCGAAGCACGCTCCGCAGAGCGAGGAGGCAAAGGGCAGCGAGTCCGTCTGCTCATCGACTCCGACCCCCTTGAGCAACGGGTTGAGGATCGCCCCGATCGGCCCGGGGTAGACCGAGCCGTAGGCGTGCCCGCCGGTGCGCTCGTAGACCGGGCAGACGTTCAGGCACGCCGAGCAGCGGATGCACCGCAGTGCCTGCCGCCCGACCTCATCGGCGAGGGCTCGCGTCCGGCCGTTGTCGAGCAGCACCACGTGCACCTCCTGCGGACCGTCGGGCTGCCCGTCGGCGTCCGTACTCACCCCTGACCAGGTCGAGGTGTACGGATTCATCCGCTCACCGGTGGAGGACCGTGGCAGCAGCTGCAGGAAGACGTCCAGGTCGGACCAGGTCGGCACCACCTTCTCGATCCCTACGACGGAGATGAGCACCTCCGGCAGGGTCAGGCACATCCGCCCGTTGCCCTCGGACTCCACCACGACCAGCGTGCCGGAGTCGGCGATGGCGAAGTTGGCGCCGGAGACGCCGATCTTCGCACGCAGGAACTTCTCCCTCAGGTGGAGTCGGGCGGCCTCGGCCAGTCTCGCCGGGTCATCGGACAGGTCGTTCGGTGCGGCACGCCCGGCAGCGGCCATGTGCTGCAGGAAGATCTCGCGGATTTCCGCACGGTTGCGGTGGATCGCCGGCACCAGGATGTGGCTCGGCAGGTCGTCGCCCAGCTGCACGATCAGCTCGGCGAGGTCGGTCTCCCACGCGGTGATCCCCTCGGCCGCCAGATGCTCGTTGAGGTCGATCTCCGCAGTCGCCATCGACTTGACCTTGACGATCTCGTCGACGTCGTGCTTCTTCGCGATCGCCGCAACGACGGCGCTCGCCTCGGCGGCGTCGCGCGCCCAATGCACCGTGGCGCCGGCTGCGGTCAGGGATTCCTCCAGCCGCAGCAGATGCTCGTCGAGATGCAGCAGGGTGTTGTCCTTGATGGCGGCGCCTGCCAGCCGCAGCTGCTCCCAGTCATCGACCTCCGCGACGACCTGGAGCCGCTTGGCCCGGATCGTCGCGGTGGCGTGGGCCATGTTGGTGCGCAACTGGGTGTCTGCCAGGGCGGCGCGGGCCGCCTCGGGAAACGCCGGCATCCCGATGAATGTCGCAGTCATCGATTCCCCCGCACCCGTGTGAAACGCCCCAGGCCCCGCATCATCGGTTGCCACCGGCGTCTGCCTCGGCGGACGCCAGGACTTCCGCAAGGTGCATCACACGTACGCCGGACTGCTGGCGCGAGAGCAGTCCGCCGACATGCATCAGGCACGAGTTGTCGCCGGCCACCAGCACCTCGGCCCCGGTCTCCCTGACGTGCCGGGCTTTGTCCGATCCCATCGCAACCGACGTGTCGGCGTTCTTCACAGCGAAGGTTCCGCCGAAACCGCAGCACTCCTGCGCCTCCGGCAGGTCCACCAACTGCAGTCCGCGGACGGCCCGCAGCAACCGGGTCGGACGATCACCGACGCCGAGCATCCGCAGTGAGTGGCACGTCGGGTGATAGGTCACCCGGTGGGGGAAGTAGGCACCCACGTCCTGCACTCCCAGCACGTCGACCAGGAACTCCGAGAGCTCGTAGACCTTCGGCGACGTTGCGGCCACCGCATCGACGAGAGCCGGATCCCCGGAGCGGCGCGCCACGATCTCGTGCTGATGCCGCGCCGAACCTGCGCAGGACCCGGACGGGGTCACTATCGCGTCGTACCCCTCGAATGCCGATACGAAAGCGCGGACGGCAGGGACGGCCTCGTCCAGGTACCCGGTATTCACCATCGGTTGCGCGCAGCAGGTCTGACCGGCCGGGAACTGCACGTCGACACCGAGCCGCCGCAGCAACCGCACGACCGCCTTGCCGGTGTCCGGGAACATCGCATCGTTGAGGCACGTGACCATCAGGGCAACTTTCACGACGCCATGTTCTCCTCTGTCGTTTCATTGACACCGTACGCGACCGACAGGTGCGAGGGTGAGCGTGCGCTTGCGGACACGGGCGAGGACATTGCGACCTACCTGGCCGGCCGCGGGGTTTACGCGACTCCCAGCAGTCGCTATATTCGAAAGCGGAAAACTATTTTCGCCTGGCGGAAACTGGCCGTCCTCTCAGCGATGGCCCCACGTGCGGCGAAGAGCGCGATCCGTCCCGCTCTGCTTAAGGGCGTTGAACTACTTTCTGGAGGTTCGAAATGACTCTTATGCGTGCGGTTGATGCTGCTTGTTTGATTATGGAGAAGGAGGGCGCGACGCAGTTGTTCGGGTTGCCCGGCGCTGCGATTAACCCGTTTTACGCCGCGGTGCGTGATCACGGGGGGTTCCAGCATGTGTTGGCTCGTCACGTGGAGGCTGCTTCGCATATGGCGGAGGGGTTTACCCGGGCCGCTGCTGGCAACATCGGCGTGTGTGTGGGAACTTCCGGTCCTGCGGGCACCGATATGATCACGGGGTTGTATTCCGCTTCCGCGGACTCGATTCCGATTCTGTGTCTGACGGGTCAGGCGCCCGTGGCGAAGCTGGCCAAGGAAGATTTCCAGGCCGTCGATATTGCTTCGATCGCTGCTCCGGTCACCAAGTGGTCGGTGACCGTTATGGAGGCAGGTCAGGTGCCTGGCAGCTTCCAGAAAGCGTTTTATGTGATGCGCTCAGGTCGCCCGGGTCCGGTGTTGATCGACCTGCCGATCGATGTGCAGATGGCGCAGATCGAGTTCGACATCGATACGTATGAGCCCATGGTGATCACTCCTCCGAAGGCCACCGCGGCGCAGGCTCAGCACATCCTGGACATGGTGGCTTCCGCGCAGCGTCCGGTGATCGTGGCTGGTGGTGGCATCGTGAATGCTGATGCGGCTGATGATTTGGTCGCGTTCGCTGAGTTGACGGGTATCCCGGTGATCCCGACGTTGATGGGCTGGGGCACGATCCCGGATGATCACCCGCTGATGGCGGGCATGGTCGGTTTGCAGACGTCTCACCGGTATGGCAACGAGAGCATGCTGGCCGCTGACTTCGTGCTGGGTATCGGTAACCGGTGGGCCAACCGCCATACCGGTGGTATCGAGACCTACACCCAGGGTCGCATGTTCGTGCACATCGATATTGAGCCCACTCAGATCGGGCGGGTGTTCTCCCCCGATTACGGGGTCGTTTCGGATGCAGGTGAGGCGTTGCGTCAGTTGGTGGCAACCGCCAAGGGCGCGGACCTGCCCGACCGTTCGGGTTGGGCGCAGGAATGCCGCCAGCGTCGTAGCCAGGGGCAGCGCAAAACCAACTTCGACGTGGTGCCGATCAAACCGCAGCGGGTGTACCAGGAGATGAATGCCGCGTTCGGTACTGATGCGACGTATGTCTCCACGATTGGTCTGTCACAGATCCAGGCCGCTCAGTTGTTGCACGTTTACCACCCGAGGCATTGGATCAACGCGGGCCAGGCTGGTCCGTTGGGGTGGACGTTGCCTGCAGCGCTTGGTGTCGCGACCGCGTCCCCGAACGCGAACGTGATCGCCTTGTCCGGGGATTACGACTTCCAGTTCATGATCGAAGAACTGGCGGTGGGTGCGCAGTTCAACATTCCGTATATCCATGTGGTCGTGAACAACGCCTACCTGGGCCTGATCCGTCAGTCCCAGCGCGGGTTCAGCATGGACTACTGCGTGCAGTTGGCGTTCGACAACGTCAACGCCGAGGATGAGGAAGCCACGCACAACAGTTACGGCGTCGACCACATCAAGGTCGCCCAGGGCATGGGCTGTAAAGCGATCCGGGTCACCCAACCCGAGAAGATCTCCCAGGGCCTGGAAGACGCGAAGAAGATGCGCGATGAGTTCCAGGTCCCGGTCGTCGTGGAGATCATCCTGGAACGCGTGACCAACGTGTCCATGGGCACCGAACTGAACAACATCGTCGAATTC
>JAABUM010006954.1_pt1 | contig 10740 bp, 11 predicted proteins | sample 5559161 | NCBI WGS metagenome assembly JAABUM01 (sample SAMN10711868, study PRJNA513369) | rock metagenome | isolation source: Antarctica rocks | place: Antarctica: Victoria Land, Siegfried Peak nord | reverse complement strand
GGTTCCTGAAGCGGATGGACCACTCCAATATCTTCCTGGTCATTGCTGGCAGCTACACGCCGTTCGCACTCACCCTGCTGGACCGTCCCCAGGCCACCCAGCTGCTGCTCATCGTGTGGTCCGGGGCCCTTGCCGGAGTGCTGTTCCGGGTGCTCTGGGTCGACGCGCCGCGGTGGCTTTACACCCCGGTCTACGTCGCTCTTGGCGGGGTTGCTGTGTTCTACTTCGGGCCGTTGACGCGCGGCGGCGGGGTCGCGGTCATCACCCTCATCACTGCAGGCGGTGTGCTGTACACCCTGGGCGCCGTGGTCTACGGCATCAAACGGCCCAACCCCTCACCGCGCTGGTTCGGCTTCCACGAGGTCTTCCACGCGTTCACGGTGCTGGCATTCGCTGCGCACTACGTTGCGGTGTCCCTCGCGATCTACTCAGTCAGCCCAACCGCCTAAGGACAGCGGTGACCGGTAACGAAAAACCCCGTCTGGCTCCCCGTGTCCTTCGAAACACCCTGCGTGCCACCCGTGCGGTTCGCGGCCTGCCTTGCCTGGCGTGTTTGTTCGGACTCGCGGGCCGCGGCGGTCGTGTCGTGATCGAGATAGGGGCTCTCGGGCGTGGGTTCTTCGTCGGCGGGGGTCTCCTCCGCCGTCAGTAGTGGTCTGGTGCGTAGCGGTGGCGGTCACACCCCGAGCATGACGGTGTGCTCAGTGATTCCTCGGCGCAGCGCATCGTCGGTGGCCTACTGGGTGACCAGGTGCAAGGTCGCGCGACCGCTGCCCGAGCGCGCGACACCCCGGCCGGGGATGCACCCCTAGACGTCTATCCAACCCTAGGCGGTCAGTCTGACGTAGCACCCGTTGACAACTCCTGCGGGCGCCCGGAGTGTGACCGTGGGGTCGGGAGGACCCACGGTCGCACAGCGCAGCCAGCCAGTTAGTCCTTGAAGACGTCTTTGACGTTCTCGCCGGCCTTCTTGGCTGAGGCTTTGCTCTGGTCGGACTGGCCCTCGGCCTGCATGCTCTTGTCGTTGGTGGCATCACCGGCGGCCTTCTTGCCCTTGCCCTGCAGGCCCTGGGCGGCGTTCTTGGCTTTGTCCATGAGTCCCATAGGAAATCTCCTCGATGTGGCGGTGTCGGTGCACCCGGGCGGATGCGCTGGATCTCTGATCGCTGCGAGGCGATCGGAGGGCTTCGATGAACAGGACCCCGCGCGGTCGCGCCCTTGTCCGGGGCACGGGCCCACCACACAGTGATATCAAGCATAATCCAGCTGAAGGCGCCCCGCACGCTAACTCGGTATGAGATAGCCACTGCGTGCCCGAACGCGTAGCCCAGTACCCACCTCGGCAGTCTTGAGCTGGAAACCATCGAGCATCACCTCACTCTGCTGCACTAGATGGCTTGAGCGCAGACATCAGATGCCCAGTCGAGGCCCCGCACCCGCAGGAAGCACCTGCTTGCAGTGTCACTTGTGGATCGGCCTCTGGGCGCGGCGTCACGTGTATCTAGTCGCGGTTACCTTCGGTCAGGTCACGGCAGACCGATAGCGAACGAATGGCAAGTTCGGGCAGGCCGGCAATGGGGGTCTCGATCCGCCGACCCGGTGAGTGCGCGCAGTGCTGCTGGTGGCAGCGCTGCTCGGCGCGTGCACCACGGGCAACGGGCGCACCGTGGCCACGTTGTCGATCTCAGCTACGGCTTGTTGTACCTCTTCGCGCGTCGCGCCGACAGGTAAGACCGCGAACTGCACCTGCGCAGAGGTTCACCAGCTGGTCTATCAATTCGTGCAGGCGTTCAACCCAGGTAATCAACCAAGCCTGCAGCGTCTGTGGGCGCATTCGGGGTACGGCTTTGACTGGTACAGCACCGATGCGCCAGGACATAGTCAGCCTGCGGACCCCACAGCGTCGTGTCCTGCGCGAACAGCCTGATCGCGACCTTATCGGCGACCTACTGCGGCGGGTGGGAGCCGATGGCGTCAGCGGCAGCACTCGTTGCGAGGACCTGGACACGAGAACCTGTCATCGGTTGCCGGCCTTGTCCAGTTCGCCCTGCACCGAGTCCAGCAACTCGGTCCAGGACTTCTCGAATTTGTCGACGCCTTCGTCCTCGAGCACCTTGACCACGTCGGAGTAGCTCACGCCGAGGCCGTCCAGCGCGTCGAGCACGGCCTTCGCGTCCTCGTAGTTGTCGGTGACCTGGTCACCGGCGACTACGCCGTGGTCGGCGACCGCGTCCATGGTCTTGGGCGGCATGGTGTTGACCGTGTCGCGCGCCGCCAGGTCCACGACGTACATCGTGTCCTTGTACGCCGGGTCCTTGACGCCGGTGGATGCCCACAGTGGGCGCTGGGGACGTGCGCCGTCGTCCTTGAGACTTTCCCAGCGGGAGGTCGAGAACACCTCTTGGAAGGCGTGGTAGGCCAGCCGTGCGTTCGCGATGCCCGCCTTGCCCTTCAGGTTGGCGGCCTCGGCTGTATCGAGTGCATCGAGGCGCTTGTCGATCTCGGAGTCGACCCGGGAGACGAAGAACGAGGCGACGGAGCGGATCGTGGACAGGTCGTGACCGTGCGTCTTGGCCTGCTCCAGGCCCGTGAGGTAGGCGTTCATCACGCCGCGGTAGCGCTCGAGGGAGAAGATCAGCGTCACGTTGACGCTGATGCCCGAGGCGATGGCCTGGGTGATCGCGGGCAGGCCCTCCACGGTCGCGGGGATCTTGATCATCACGTTCTGCCGGTTGACGCTGTCCCACAGCTTGGTGGCCATCGCGGTGGTCGCCTCGGTGTCGTGCGCCATCCGCGGGTCGACCTCGATGGAGACCCGGCCGTCCTGACCGTCAGTGGAGTCGTAGACCGACTTCATGATGTCACAGGCATGCCGCACGTCGCTGGTGGTGATGTCGAAGGTCGCGTCCTGAGCGGTCGCGCCCTTGCCTGCTAACTCGCGGACCTGCTCGTTGTAGTCGCTCCCGTTGGACAGTGCGCTGGCGAAGATCGTCGGGTTGGTCGTCACGCCGACCACGCACTTGTCGTTGATCAGGGTCTGCAGGTCACCGGACTGGATCAGCCCACGGGACAGGTCGTCCAGCCAAATGGAGACGCCTGCGTCCGATAGTGCCTTCAGTCGTTCGTTGCTAGCCATTGAAATTCCTCCTGTGGTGCTGGGTTACCGGGACGGTCAGTGCGAACTGAGGGAGTCAAGAGAGTCCTGGGCGGCCTGCACGACGTGCTCGCTAGTGATCCCGAACTTCTCCAACAGCAGCGCACCGTCGGCGCTCTCGCCGTAATGGTCGATGCCGATCGCGACACCCGCGTCACCGACGATGTCGTGCCAGCCGAAGGTGGTCGCGGCCTCGATCGAGACGCGCGCCTTCACGTTCGGCGGGAGCACCTCGTCGCGATAGGACCTGTCCTGGTCGAGGAACCACTCACGGCAGGGCAGGGACACGACGCGGGCGCCGATCCCCTTGCCTTTCAGCGCCGTGCGGGCGGCGACCGCGACGCTGACCTCAGAGCCAGTGGCGACGAGGATGACGTCGGGGGTCTCTTTCTCGGAGTCGGCCAGGACGTATCCGCCGCGGTCCAGACCGTCCGCCGAGGCGAACTTGGTGCGGTCCAGGGTGGGCAGCGCCTGCCGGGAAAGGATCAGTGCGGCGGTTCCGCGACGGGACAGGATCGCCTTCCACGCCGCAGCGGTCTCGTTGGCGTCCGATGGTCGGACGACGTCCAGCTGGGGGATGGCGCGCAGTGAGGCGATCTGCTCGATGGGCTGGTGGGTGGGGCCGTCCTCGCCGAGGCCTACGGAGTCGTGGGTCCACACGAAGGTCACCGGGATGTTCTGCAGCGCCGCGAGCCGTACAGCCGGTCGCATGTAGTCCGAGAAGGTGAGGAAGGTGCCGCCGTAGGGACGGGTCAGACCCTCCAGGGCAATGCCGTTTAAGGCCATGCCCATCGCGTTCTCGCGGATGCCGAAGTGCAGGGTGCGACCGTATGGGCCGCCCTTCCACGCGCCGGTCTGCCGGTTCTCGGGAAGGAAGCTGGGCTGGCCTTCCATCGTGGTGTTGTTGGATTCTGCGAGGTCGGCCGAGCCACCCCACAGCTCCGGCATCACGTCGGCCAGGGCGCTCAGCACCTTGCCGGACGCGGCGCGGGAGGCGATGCCTTTGGCGTCGGCCTCGAAGGTCGGGAATGCGTCAGCGAAACCGTCGGGGAGTTCTGTGGCGATCAGCCGGTCCAGCAGTGCGGCGGCATCGCAGTTCGCGGAGCGCCAAGCGTCCAAACCCTGCTGCCATTCCGCGTGCGCAGCGGCGCCACGGTCCCTGGCTTTGCGGACATGGGAGAAGACCTCGTCGGAGACCTCGAAGGTCTGCTCGGGGTCGAAGCCCAGGAGTTTCTTGGTCGCCGCGACCTCGTCGTCGCCGAGCGCGGAACCGTGCGCCGCACCGGTGCCTTTCTTGTTCGGCGCGGGCCATGCCAGGACGGTCTTGAGCGCGATGAACGAGGGCCGGTTGGTGACGGCCTTGGCGGCCTCGATGGCCTCCAGCAGCGCGTCGACGTCCTCGACGTACTTTCCATCACCCTTGCTGGTCGCGCCGAGTCGCCAGTCGACGGTCTGCACGTGCCAGCCGTAGGCCTCGTAGCGGGCGGCCACGTTCTCGTTGAACGAGACGTCCGTGTCGTCCTCGATCGAGACCTGATTCTGGTCATAGAACGCGATCAGGTTGCCCAGTTCCTGGGTGCCGGCCAGTGACGCGGACTCCCCGGAGACGCCCTCCATCATGTCGCCGTCCGAAGCGATGGTCCAGACGCGGTGATCGAACGGGCTGGTGCCGGGGGCTGCGTCCGGGTCGAACATGCCGCGTTGGCGGCGCTGCGCCATTGCCATACCGACGGCCGAGGCAATACCGGAGCCGAGCGGCCCGGTGGTGATGTCGACACCGTCAGTGTGGTGATACTCCGGGTGGCCGGGGGTCTTAGAACCCCAGGTCCGTAACGCCTTGAGATCATCAAGCTCGAGACCGTAACCGGAGAAGTAGAGCTGGATGTACTGGGTGAGGCTGGAATGTCCACAGGAAAGCACGAAGCGATCGCGGCCGATCCACTCCGGATCTGCCGGGTCCACGCGCATCACCTGCTGATAGAGCAGATACGCCAGCGGCGCCAGACTCATCGCCGTACCGGGGTGACCGTTACCGGTCTTCTGGACCGCATCCGCGGCGAGGACCCGCGCAGTGTCGACCGCACGGACATCGGTGTCGCTCCATCCGGCGGTATCGGCCTTGGGTAGCGGCAGGCTCGGATCGCGGCGGGTGTCCTGGCTCACGGAAAAGCAACTCCTTGAATTCGGTGACAGTCATTCACAAGGTCGACGCTGAAAGGTCTCGGTAACTGGGCGTCCCTGCTTCGACCCTGAACCGCTCGAGGAGGCTCGCCTCCCCTGTGTACAGCGTCTCAAATATGTCAACAGTGGAAAATACTGATTTATGTCCAAATGGTCGGCTGCCGAAACCGATGTTGGGGTCGGTGAGCACGGAAATGCCGCTGACGACGGCCTGCAGCACGATGCCGCCGAGCACACCGAACGCGGGCGGTAGCAGCGCCCGACGATCCGAGGCACGGCGGTGGCCGATGATCGCGAGGATGAGCAGGACGGCCACCACGCTCACCGCGGAGGTGAGCATCCGGTTGCCGACCTCGATGTACGTGTGCCATTCCTGGGCCCGATGACTTACCGGGGTGATCGAGCCGCTGACGCACTCGGGCCAGCGGGGGCACCCCAGCCCGCTGCCGGACAGGCGCACGAGTCCGCCAGTGCCGACGATCCCGACCTCGACGGCGAGATTGATCCAGGCGAGTGACACCAGCCGCTAGACGATAGGGGCACGTTAGCAATAGGCACGGATCATGCGTGAAGGTGTGCCGCAAGAGAGGACTCGCCCGGTGCGGGGACTGGGTTAAGCGGTCGGCGCACCGGGCGAGAGCGATGACTCGTAATGGCCACGTGACACCGCGTGCATCAACCTAGTAGAGGCGGCGTGCCGGTAACTAGGGCCCCAGCCTGAAGTGGTGGTGTCGACGGGCGCGAACCGCGCTCACCCCCTGGTGGGCACGAGCGGCCCGCCCGATGGCGATCAGGGGGATGTCGCACACCGGGCGGGCCTCGTCCCGGTACCTCTGCCTGACCAGGTACAGATACCGAAGTACTGACGGTACGGGAAGCGGATAGGTGCGGGCCAGGACTGATCTCTGTGTACGCCGCCGGCGAGCTCACCCGCAGTGGTGACGTTGCTGGGGCGCGATCGCCACCCCCCCGGCCTGCCACCCGTCATCACGGCCTACAACAGTCCCCGCCTTACCCGGTGATTCCACGGGAATCACCCAGTCGTCACCTGCCTGATGACACCGTCAGAGGACGACGCCCGGCCGGCACCCCAGTCACTTCCGACGCCGCGACGGTTACCCCGGGATAAGGGGAACTTATCCGCACCATTGACGTTGTCGCCCCAGAGGGCGAAACTCAGCCGTGACCGGCCGGTGCTGACAGCAGCATGACGCCCGTTCTTCGAAGGCGTCATCGCAGTCATCCGCCTCGTGGCCGGCCGCACCCAGCACGGTGCGCAGATCCCGGCAACTCCCCGCTCTACGTAACCGGTCACCATGATGCTCACGGCCAGCACCGCTGCGATGGCGGCTGCTCCGATCACCACTGTGATCGCGGTAGGTGGCGCGTTGATCAGGATCATCACGAGTACGGCAACCGCGCCGATGGCGCCAGCTGCCCCGGCAGTAATCTCCTCCCGCTTTCCTCGGTCTGGACCGGCGGGCCTCGTATCGTTTCTCATTGCCGGGACTCCTATCTTTGGCACGGCCTGACGGTGTTCACGCACGCGCCAGGCCACTCTTGGGTGGTAGGTCCGACACGCTCTCGGTTCTTGGCGGAGTCCGCCAGCGTGTTCGCTCGTCACGTCTCTCCGTGGTGTGTGCTGCGGATGATGTGGCCCAGTGCTATGACACGTCGTCACAGCTCACCGTGGGAGCTCGCAGATCGTCACACAAGCCGATGGGGTCCGGCACTGAGGCCGGATCGAGGTGGTCAGCTCGTGGGGTGTACCGACAATGATGTCGGCGCCTGCGATGGCCGGCGGTGTTGCGGCCTTTAGGAGATCTCGGTATGCCATCGCGCTCGGTATTAATGGTAGCTAGAACGCTAGCTCTCTATACATCATTACATCGCTCGACATTTTCAACTATATTTATGTCTATCTCCGCATTTAGATACAACTCATGCAACCGAGCCATACCGATTGACAACATGACCTCTACCTAGAAAGATCGCAAGCATGAAAGTAGTCATGGTCTATAGCGAGTCGGGTGGTGTCACGAAGACCACCACGGCCGTATCGTTCGCGATGATTGCAGCCACTGAAGGTGCCTCGGTGGTTCTGATCGACCTTGACCCTCGTGCAGCCGCGACAAAATGGACCGGGGTGGAGCCGGTAGGGGAGGGGCTGCATGTTGGGGCGATTTTGGCGGATGAGGACCCAGTGGGATGGGCAAGTGACCTCGCGGTGCCAAGTTCGTGGCATCCGAATCTCAGAGTGGTGCCTTCAGCGCGCAACGTCTCGAATCGTGAGGCAGATCGCCAGGATCACTCTGAGTTACGCCTGAAGCGGTCGTTGGAAGGGCTGGCAGCGGATGTTGTCGTTATTGACTGCCCGAATCGGCAGGGTGGACCGTTGACGCTTGCGGCGCTAAACGCGTCGACGACGGTGGTGTATGCCGCTACGGCCACCAACGATGGAATCGAAGGTGTGGAGGGGGCTCGTCGTACGGTGAGCCAGTTTCAGCAGCACCGGCATCAGCTGGGGGCGCCCGTCGGGCTGATTGAGGCCGGGATCGTGGTGGGCGGGGTCCGCGAGACGGTCATGAGTAGGGCTGCCGTTACGAGTGTCAATGAGCTCCAAAAGACCGCTCTCCTACTGCGGCCGTTGGTGCCTGATCGCGCGATTGTGCAGGAGGTACGGCTGTCGGGGGAGTGGTATGGCGCTTACGGCAAGGGCCAACCGGTACTGGACGCCTACACCCAGATCACCAGAGAGGTTCTGTCATGAACGCAGAGGATCAGCTCGAGCGGCCCACCACGTTGCGTCGTCGGGTCCGTGCCGCAGCAGACGAGCACGTGGATCCTGTCAACTACGTGTCTCCCGCAAAAATCCCAGCTACGCCCACGGCTATCGATGTGGCCACTGCCAAAACCGCCATCAGCGAAAGCCGAGAAACGATCAAACGGGGTCCGGGTAGGCCACGGCGGGAGCCGACGATCCAGTTGGGTGTGCGCGTTGCGTTGGATGTGTCCTCACTTATTGACGAGCTTGCCGACGAGGACGGCACAACGAGGGCAGTGGTCGAGAACGCGGTACGTGCCTATGCGAGATCCCGGCGGCAGCAAGATGACCAAACCAGCAACAGTCAGTAATTGGGCGGCATCGGAGTCAAGGAGGATCAGTACATCGAATAGCGCTCACGGCTGTTGTGTCGACGCTCGATCATCAACTATCACAAATTAAGGGATTTCTGTAGACCGCCACCGCGTCGCCCAACTGGGATATCACCCCAGGTTAGCCACCCACCAGATCGCTCGTCTAGTTCACGCACGTCGAGGCACACGATTGGGCGATTTCGGCCATGGCGCGGTGACAACAACACTGGCGGGGCGGGGGAACACAGTGAAGAAAAGACGAAGTGGGGCAGCACCGCGGTGATCGCCCTGGCCGGATTCGGGGCGATCGGCGCGTTCAACCGACCCACCCGCGCTGATGGCTGTACCGATCCTGTTGGTCCCGGGCTTAGAAGAGGGGTTCCTGCTCGTCGGGGTTGCTGCCCTCGAATTGGGTGGTGGCCCACCGGGTGGCGCGGCGTCGGGCGGCGGCGGTCCGCTCGGTGTTGCTGCAGGTGGGGCATTTGGTTTGGGTGGGGTGAGCGTGCCCGGTGGTGTCGGTGGTGGTGACCCACCCGTCTTCGCACCCGGTCACTGGGCACGGGGCCGGCGCGGCCTGGGACGCGTGGTTCCAGCACTCGTCGCAGACCAGCATCGCCAGGGGCAGGTCGCGGGTCCGCCCGGAGCGGGTCCCACAAATCTGACACACCGTGGTGGTCAGGTCGGGTTGTTCGAACGCGGTACCGGGGTAGTCCTGTACCGGATCCAACTGCCGGAGCAGACCGGCCAGGACGACGTAGGGCTGATGGCGCAGGACCGCGGTATCCAAACCGGCAAGGTCTCGCCCGGACCGGGTCGCGTGATCGCGCATCGCGGCGAGCACGTCGACGGCCTCCCACGCCGGGGAAGCGGTAGCGAACCTGCTCAGGCATGGCGCCAGTCGTGCTGGGCGTTCACCGGCCAGCCAGGGCACGATGCGCACCAGCTGCGCGGCCACCGACCAGGCCCGCCGGTCCGCGCGACCCCGTCTTTGTCGATGCCGTGGCCGCGTAGCGGTCTCCGCTGCGCCCGTCAGGGAACAAAGGTGAGTAAAGGTGAGGTGAGAAAAGAGACTTACTCTCCCTAAAGGGAGAGGGTGGACTTTGGGCAGGTACATGGTGAATCGCCCCGGGGTGACTGTGGAAAACCGGGCGGCGGTGGTGGCGGGGATGTAGGCCAGTTGCCAGATTTGGGTGGTGCCGGTTTGGGTGGGTCGTTGCCCGCCGGCTGCGGCTCGGAGGGCTTTGCGTTCCAGGGGGGTTAGTTCCCTAGCGCGGTAGACCTCCAGGGCGAGGCCGAAGTGTCGTGCGACGGTGAATGCGCGTTGGACTTGTTTGGTGCCGCGGGCGATGTCGCGGGCTATTGCTTCGTAGGAGGCGCGGCACATGCCGGTGCGGGTGTCGGCTTTGATCGCCGCAGCGGTCATCGCAGCGACCCAGGTCGTCACGGCGATGTTGTGCCGGCGGCATACCTGCCGGCATTCAGGGGTGTCGGCGACGCTTTTGATCAGGGCCACATACGTTGCGCGGCATGACCATGCCGGTAGTGCCCGCCGGATCCGGCGGGGAGGGTCACCAGCTTCCACCCGAGGACACGGCGAGGCATAAGCACGCCGTGAGCGCGCCGCGAGACGGCGCGCGGTCACCTGACGCACTGGGGCCATGAACGGCATATCAACCCGCGCGCCCACCGGAAGAGGGCGCTCGGGTGCTTTTTGCGGGGAGTCTTGTTGAAAACGGGCAGGATGATCTAAGCTGGGCAGCACGAAGCCACCTCTCATGCAGGGAAACGAATTCGTAGCCAGCTGTTACTGGCGCTGAACCTGATAGCTGTACGACCTGGCCGCCGCGGCAAACGGCGGCCTTTGTCGTGTCAGGGCACTGCCCTGCAACGTCATCCCGTCAAAGGAAGCTCCTTTTGACGTCTTGGCTTCATGGGAGGCATGGCGTTGCGAAGCTCGTGGTGCTCCGCAAGGACGCGCGCGACGTACTCGCTCACGGACATCCCCTCGTCATGCGCTCGGGCCTTCACCGCGTCAGCAACGACCCTGGGGGGTCGCGAGATCAGCAGGTCGCGGTCTCCTTTGTGCGGCTGTGGCATGCGCGTACCTTCGCAGGGAATCTGATTCAGGGCAAGAGCGTTGGCGGGCGTGTCGGATCTAGTGCGGCGCGTCGTTAATTATTTGACGGTTTGTTTTGCGATCATGGGGCATGGCAAATCGTCCTGCTCCTGCGCTGGGTCTTCGTGCTGGTGACCGTGAAGAGTTGGCC
>JAABUM010006953.1_pt1 | contig 10741 bp, 7 predicted proteins | sample 5559161 | NCBI WGS metagenome assembly JAABUM01 (sample SAMN10711868, study PRJNA513369) | rock metagenome | isolation source: Antarctica rocks | place: Antarctica: Victoria Land, Siegfried Peak nord | reverse complement strand
GGCCAGCACAGGCGTTGCGGTCGCAACACGTCATCGTCATCCGGGCCCGCTTACTGGAGGGCGGGACGCTCGCGCCCGCGACCGTGAACCTCACCCTCGCCGCGCTCCGGGGGGTCGCGCGCGCCGCCTGGCGGCTGGGCCTGCTGACGGCGGAGGAACTCGCCCAGATCCGCGACGTCCCGCCCGCGCGGGGGTCGCGCCTCCCGGCCGGGCGGTCGGCCACCGGCGGCGAGCTGGCCGCGCTCCTCGCCGCCTGCGGGCGGGACCCCGCGCCCGCAGGGGTGCGGGACGGCGCGCTCCTCGCGGTCCTCTACGGCGCGGGCCTCCGGCGGGCGGAGCTCGCGGGCCTGGGGCGCGGCGACTGGGTGTCGGCCGACGCCCTGCTCAGGGTGACGGGCAAGGGTGACAAGCAACGGGAGGTGCCCCTGCCGCCGGGTGCGGTGGTGGCGCTGACGGACTGGCTGGTGGTGCGGGGCGCGTGGGAAGGGCCGCTTTTCGTCCCCATCAACAAGGGGGGCCGCCTGGCCCGGCGGCGGCTGACGGAGCAGGCGGTGTATGCCATCCTCGCCAAGCGGGCGACGGAGGCCGGGGTGGACGCCCTCTCCCCCCACGACCTGCGCCGGACCTACGTGGGCGACCTCCTCGACCGGGGCGCGGACATCGCCACGGTCCAGAAGCTCGCGGGGCATGCGGACGTGAGCACCACCGCCCGCTACGACCGGCGCGGCGGCGCGGCCCGCCGGGCGGCGGCGGACCTCCTCCACGTCCCCTACGCGCGGCGGCGGGGCTAGCGCGCCGCCGGCAGCATGCGTCATTGACCCCGGGGTGACCGTGCCGTCGATCGCGGTACCCACCGGCGGCGGTACTCGCTAGACGTGACGAGGGGGGCCACGGCGGTTGCCGTGGCCCCCCTCGTCGCGTCCGTGCTACGGGACGCGGTCGACGTGGTGGTAGCTGTTGAGCGCGGTCCAGAGTACCTGGGCGACCCAGGCGCGGCTCGCCCGGGCATCCCAGCCGCTCGGGCCATCGTAGCGGTCGGTCGGGCTGGTGAGCCGCGACGCCCGGGGCTGTCGAGCCACACGGCCAGCGAGCGGGGGCCAGGGCCCGCCATCTCGCCGCTCGCTGGCCTGTTGGCGCAGCTGCCGGGCACCTATCAGGGATGGGGGGACACCCCGCACCTGGTGATCCCTGACCTATGCCGGCACCGACCCTGGCAAGGAGGGGGGCTGCGGTACCAGTGCGAGCGCCAGGGTACACCACGGCGCGGCGGGAATTCCTGCCGGTCGCCGGATCACCTCTGTTCGACAGCATGCGGCGAGGAGCGTTCAAGCAGCAGGGACGAAGGCTTCCCCCGAGTACCGCTAGCCCCATTGGGGGATACCCCGCCGATCGCCCGTCCCCTACGCTGGAATGGCGCGCAGCGTAGGGGATAGACAAGGGGACGAGATGGGCGACGAGACGACAGATTACGCGATCTTCACGGCGGCCTCCCTGGATCGGCACGGGGGTGGGTGGGCCGCCATCCTCGCCCGGCAGGGGCGGCACCGGATTATGCAGGGGACGGCCGCGGCGAGCCTCGACGGGTTGGAATTGCTGGCGATGCTCGTGGGCCTCGCCGCAGTGCCGCCGGCGGCCGCCGTCTGCCTGATCACCCGCAACGACCGCCTGTATCGCGGCCTGACGGTCGAGCGCGAGCGCTGGCGCGCGGCGGGCTGGCGACGGGCGGGGGGACAGTCGCTGGGGCACGGCGGGCTGTGGCAACGCCTCGATACGGCGTTCCGCGAGCGCACCGTGAGTTTTTCGCACGAGCGTGACCTATGCGGCCCGTCGCCGCTCGGCCGGGTCCACGGGCTCGCACGCGCGGCGACCGGCCGAGGATCGCGTCGGGCGGGTCCGGGACCGGGATGAGCTGGGCCGCCTACGGTCCGGATGGCGGGCGATTTCGCCCGGTCCCGACGCGCGGGATGGGGGATGCTGATCGGTACGACGTGTCTATAGGGATCACAGCAGGGACCGGTTACAGTAAGTGCAGTGAGCAGCGAGTCGAGGAGACCGCGCTACCGTCACCCTCGATGTTACGGCCACACAACACAATCTCATTAGCGGAAAGCGACGACGCCCGTCCCAGTATTGGACACCTCAGGACGGGCTGAGCTAGTGGTGTAACCGGCCGCATCGCCATTCTCCCTGGCCTCGGCTCGAGGACAGAGGTGGCCCGCTAATGACCTTCGGAAAGGAGGCCGTTGTCCTCGTTCGACGGCTGCAGCACAAGGGAGACACACTACATGAAGACGGTACAGACGAGACCCCTGACCACCCTCAAGCAACGCGCCACCCGCTTCGGCCTTGGCCTCGGCCTGGCCGCGACCCTGGCCCTTGGCGCGGCGCTGCCCGCGCTGGCGGCTCCCGGCGTGACCGCCGTCGGCCCCGTCAGCGCCCTGGCCGCGTATACCGGGCCGGTCATCGACGGCCAGGCCGGCACGTTTCGCGTCACCGCAAGCGCGGGCGAGGCGGTCGTGCTGCGGAGTCCGACCCCCGGCCTTGAATCGGCGCAGCTGACCTTCAGCACCGATTTCAGCGGCCTGATCACGTTCGCGGAACGCATCGAGCCGGCCACGGCCACCGCTCGCCCCTTCCTCTTCGGGGCGCTGGGGGCGTTGCCGCTGCTCGGCCTGTCCGCGCTGAGCGCGGACGCCCCCCCGTCCGGCACCGTCGACCGCTACCTCACGGTCGACCGGGATGGCGCACCGTCGAGCGTCGTGGCCAAGGCGGTCTTCCAGTTCCGGGCACCGTCCGCGTACAGCAGCGTCGCCCTCCAGGGGAACGACGGCGGTGTCTGGCGGATGCTACCCACCGCCGCGAAGGCGGTCGACGGCGCGCAGACGGTCTACACCGCGACCTCGTCGGGACTCTACGACACCTACGCCGTCACGTACTCCTCGGGCACGCTCCCCGGCCTGCCGAGCACCGGCCTGGGTGGCGGCAGCGGTGGCGGGATCGGGGCCGGACCCTGGTGGATCGTCCCCATCCTGGTGCTCGTCACGGGGCTCGGCCTCGGTCTCCGTCGCCGCGTCCGCGGCTGACGTCCGGTCTCGCGGGGGCACGCACGGGCTGGACCCCGCGTGCCCTGGCCGCGGCACACCATCCCGATCGTCGCAGACGCTCGTCCTGCGCGACCATGTCGCGCCCAAAATCAGGGGTACGAATGAACACAGCAGCACCATTCCGGGTCAGCGTCGGGATCATGGCGCATAACGAGGCGGAGAACATCGGTCGCCTCCTCGACGCGCTGGGCGAGCAGTCCGGCACGGCCTTCGCGATCGCGCAGATCGTGGTCGTCTCGTCGGCGAGCACGGACGGGACGGACGGGATCGTCCGAGACCGCGCCCGGCGCGATCCGCGGATCGCGCTGGTGGTCGAGGATCAGAAACGGGGGAAAGCGACGGCGGTCAACCTCTTCCTGGACCGTTGCCAGGGTGACATTGCGGTGCTCGAGAGCGCCGACACGCTGCCGCAGCCCGGGGCGTTCCAGGCCTTGTGCGCCCCATTCGCCGATCCCGCGGTCGGCATGGTGGGGGCACGCCCGGTCCCGACGAACCCCCGGCAGGGCCTCGTGCACCAGCTGGGGCATCTGCTCTGGGACATGCACCACGAGGTCTCGCTCATCGCGCCGAAAACCGGGGAGCTGGTGGCGTTCCGCCCGGTCGTCGGTCGCATCGATCCCGCGATCATTTGCGACGAGGACTACGTGCGAATCCTGATCGAGCGGCGCGGGCTGCGCGTCGTCTATGCCCCCGACGCCATCTGCGCCAATCGGGCACCGTCGACATGGGGGGAGTTCCTGCGGCAGCGCTACCGGATCGACGCCGGGGAGATCGCCCTGGTCGAGACCGTCGGCTTCCAGTGCCCCACGATGCACTCCGCCACCCTGGTCCGCGCCGTGAGCCGGTACCTGCGCCGCCATCCCGGGCGCGTCGGCCTGGTCGGCCTGGCCATGACGATCGAGGGGACGGTGCGGCTGTGCGCCTGGTCGCGGGTCGCCGCTTTGCGCCAGACGCCCGAGCATAACTGGGCATTGCTGGCGTCGACGAAAGCGCTCGGCCAGGCAACTCGGCGCGCCGAGGTCCTCGGCGCGCCGGGTATGCCCACCGTTGCCACCGTCCGCTAGCCGTCCCCGCGAGCGTGCGACCCACCAAGCCGAGGGATTTGCGCGCCGCACGCTCGCGGGGGCATACTGCGACGGGCGGGATGGCGGTTGCCGGACACGGCACGCCACCTCCCCCCACGAGGAGGGAGGACGGCGCATCGTGCGGAACATCACGCTCCTGGCCCCGCCCCTCCCGGTGCTGCTCGTGCTCGGGATCGGTGTACGGCTGCTCCTGGCCCCGTACACCGCCTGGTCGCCAGACGTCCACGCCTGGGCCACCTTCGCGCAGGAAGTGGCCGACGGTCTCGATCCATATGCGAGTCGCTCGTTCTCGTACCCAGTCGCCTGGGCCTACGTCCTCGGATTGGTGACCAGGGCGCTTGCCCGTTTCATGGACCCCGGCGACTACCAGCTCGCGCTCCCCGCGCTGCGGGATCTGGCCGGCCTGACCCACGTCACCGACTGGCGCGTCACCACGCCCGCGTTCAACCTCGCCGTCAAGCTCCCGGCGATCGCCGCCGACGGCGCGATCGGGGCGCTCCTCCACGGGCTTGTCGCGCCGCGCCGTGGGGAGGAAGCGGGGCGGCGGGTCGCGGGCGCGTGGTTGCTCAACCCGCTGGTCATCTTCGTCAGCGCCGTGCACGGGCAGTTCGATGCACTGGCGGCGCTCCTCAGCCTCGTCGCGCTCGTCCTCCTCGTCGACGGCCGCCGCTTCCTGGCCGGGGCAGCGCTGGCGCTGGCCATCCTCACCAAGGCATACCCGATCGTCCTCGCCCTCCCCTGGGCCGCGGCCGTCGCCGGGTCGTGCTTCCGGGGCGCGGGCCTGGCCGCGGCCCGCCGGGCGGCCGTCGCGCTCCTGGCACCGGGAGCCGGGGCGCTAGGTGCTGCGGCCCTCCTGCTCTGGCCGACCCTCGGGGGTGCCATGGGCACGACGATCGCCTCTCGGGGCGGCACGGTGCCCGTCGGCGGGGGCCTGAACCCCTGGTTCGTCCAGTACGTCCCGGGCGGTGCGGCCGTCATCGAGGCCCACGCCGGGGCCTTCGGCGGTGTCCTCACCGCGCTTTTCCTCCTCCTCGTGGCGGCCCTGGCCATCCGGGTGTTCTGTGCCTGCCGGGCGGGGGTGATCCCGCTACCCGCGCTGGCCGGGACGAGCGCCGCCGTCCTCGTCGGCCTCCTGCTGACGAGCCGGGCCACCAACCCGCAGTACCTGGTCTGGGCCTTGCCGTTCCTGTTGTTGTGGGGGAGCCTGGGCCGTCCGATGGCGCTGCCGATCGCCGCGATCACGGCGGCCGGCCTCGGGTTCTACGCGGCGATGCTCAACTTCGCCCTGGCCGCGCTGCTGCTGCCGCTCGCCGTGTACACGCGGCTGCTGCCGCTGGAGACGGTCCTCCGCCAGGTGCGGCGCGCGCGCTACCAGGAGGGCTGGTGGAATGGCCAGCGGTTCGAGGACTGGATGCTGATCAGCGCCGCGGGCGGCTGTCTCGCCCTGGCCTGGGCGCTCTGGCTCCTGCTCCGGACCCCGGCGGGTGACCCCGCGAGCGGGTCCGACCGGATCGGGGAGCGGGTGGCCCGACTGCTCGCGCGCTCACGTCGCCCGCCGCAGCCAGAAACTCCCGCCGTGCCAGGTCGGCGCACGCGGGAAGGTCCGTTGTAGCGCGGCGAGATGGTGCACCCCCATGAAGTTGTTGGCGATCACGACCTCGAAGGCGGTGCTGCCGACCAGGAGGGCGTGCAGCAGGTACTGCTCGGACCAGAAAAAGAGCTGGTCCTTCACCACCGCGCGCGGATACTCGTAGGGCAGGAAGATATCGTGGAGATGGACCAGCACACCGGGCGCCAACCGCGGCAGCACCTCCAGGAAGAGGAAGGGCACGTCGCCGCCGGTGCGCACCACGTGCGAGGAGTCGATGAACAGGATATCGCCCCGCTGCAGGTCGGTGAAGACGTCAAGAGCGATCTCCTGGACCGGCCGACGGATCAGCGCGCTCACGGTCGACAACCGCGCCACGTCAGGGCCGGGGTAGGGCTCGATGCAGCGGATCGTGCCGGTGCCGTTGCGGGTGAGCGCCAGGTTGGACACCCGGGTGGAGTGCCCCGCGCCGATCTCCAGGATCGTCCGCGGGCGCTGGTGCCGGACGAGGGCATAGAGCACCAGCGCATCGGTGCCGCTGAAGAAGGGGTTGGCGAAGGAATACGCGCGCGGATCGGCGGTCGGTTCGTGCGGGAACGCGTTATACTCGTCGACGAAAGGGCGGCAGACCTCCTCCAGGAACCGCAGCTGCTCCGCTTCGCGCCAGTCGACGCCGACCAGCGCCGACCGCCGCGCGAAGAGCGCGTCCGGCAAGCGTCGCGTATCGGGGATGGGGTAGTAGAAGTGATTGGGGGTGACGTGGACGCCAAAACGCTCGCCGATACGGAACGCGGCCCGCGCGGCAGCAATGGCCCCCGTGTGCAATCGGCGACTCAATCGATCGACCACCCGGCCCCCCTTCTCGCCCTCGGCCGTTCGCCCGGGGTCGCCCCCCGCACGCCCGTCCGCGCCACGGCGTTCCCATCCTGGCGGGTCCGGGACACGTCGTCGCCACACCCGTCGCGTGGCGGAGCCCCCGCGTGTTTGAAGCGCGTCGAATCGTCCCGGGCGCGACAGCGACCAGGTGCCAGTTTACCAGATGCACCAGATGAGGTGTGGCGTGCGTAACCCCCCGCGAACGGGCCTTGGCGCGGCCGTGGCCCACCTGTTCGCGACCGCGTGGCGGTGGCCGACCGGGCAACCCCGACGGCGGAGCGCCGCCGCAGGCCGCCCGGCCCCTTCCCCGCCGACTCCGGGGGGCAGCGACCCCGCCGGGCCTGCCCCGCCGGGAGCGGGCGCGCGCACCGCCCCGCTCCGACTCGCGCTCGTCGTGCTCGCGCTCGTCTTCGCCCTCGCGCTCGCCGGGGAATTCTTGCTGTACGTCGCCCCCGCCCCGCCGGTCGCCGTTTCGCTGGCCGCGCACGCTGCCGGGACAACGGCGAATGGGGACACCCTGCTGACCTATACGGTCACCGGGTCGAACCCCTACCCGATCCCCCTCCGCGTCTCGGCGGTCGCCCTACGCACGCCGCCGCGGCCACGGCGGGTCGGCGTCTTCTACGATCCCGCGTACGAGCCGCTCCTCACCTCCCGCACGAGCTGGAAGGGGATCGGCGACCACGTGACGGTCGAACTCGGCCTGCGGGGCTACGGCGAGCGGGTGGATATCCTCGACGCGGCGGCGCTGGCGCGCTTCGTCGCCGGGGCCGCCGACACCGCGCTCGTCCTGGCGGTCGGCTACGTCCCGGATGTCCTGGCGCAGGATGGCTACGCCCCCCTGAAGGACTGGGTGTCGCGCGGGGGGCTCCTCTTCTGGCTCGGCGATCCCTTCACCTTCTATCGGGCGGGGCCGGGGCAGGCCATCGTCTACGGCGACCCGGCCGTCACGGTCGGCTGGTCGGGGCCGCGCGACTTCTTCGGCGGGGATCTGCTCGAGGGCAGTCGTCGCGACCGGGTCCGCGCGCTGAACCCCTCCCCGCTCGCGACGGCCTTCGACCTGCGGTACTCCTGGGCGACCGTCGGCCCGCTGCTCGCGCCGCTGGCCGCGCGGGGCGGCACGGCGCTCGGGTGGACGGCGACGACCGGCGATGTCCGCACCTCGCTCGGGCTGCTGCCCTTCGGGCAGGGTCGGATCGTGCTCTTCGGCTGGGGTGTCCTCGACGACGAGGTGGCCCCGTCCCGCGACATCGCGATCGTCCTGGCGTCCGACCTCGCCGCACTTGCCACGCCCGCGGTGGCGACGCAGGCCGTTGTCCTGGGCGGCCCGGGGGCACCCGGCGACTACACCGGAACCTTCAGCCTCCCCGCGGGCCCGGGGGTCGCCGGCTACCTGCTGGTGGCGTTCCCGCAAGGCGAGGGGCAGGTATTCCATGAGCAGACCTTCGTGCCGCGCCCGTAGCCAGCCGCGCGCGGCGGGCTGGTTGTCGGCGGTGGCGGCGCTCATCCTCGGCCTCGCCGTCGTCGGCCCCGTGCTCCGCGTCGGCTCGCCGCCGACGTACCTCTTCCGCTACGATCTGCTCTTCGTGCCCCGGTTCCATCGGCTGCTAAGCCAGATCGGGCGCGGCGAGCTGTGGAACCATGCCCCGCTGCTGCTGGCGCTCGAGGCAACGACGGCGACGGGCGGGGGGGCGTTCGTGGAGCGCCTCCTCCTCGTCGCGATCCCCGCCCTGGCGTTCTGGGCCGCCGCGCGCGCCTGGGCGCACGTGGGACAACCCGGTGCCCTGGCGGCGGGCACCCTCTACGCGGCCAACCCGTTCGTCTACGAGCGCCTCGCCGCGGGCGAGTGGACGCTGCTCCTCGGCTACGCGGTCGCGCCGCTCGTCTGGCACCGCGCTTTCGCGTGGGTCGCCGGGGAGGCGCGCGGCGGCCGCGCCCTGGCGGCCGCGGTCGGCTGGTGGGCGGTGGCCACGCTGAGCAGCGCGCACCACGCGGTCCTGCTCGGCACCCTCCTCGCGTTCGGCCTGCCGTTCGCGGCCGTCGGCATACCGGGCGGGGGGCGGCGGCTCGCGGCGCTGGGCGCCCTCGACCTCGCCGCGGTCGCCTGGTGGGTCCTGCCGGGCCTGGGGCCGGGGGGGAGCCCGCCGATCGGGCCCGGCGACTTCCTCGCCTTCGCGCCCACGCCCATCCCCGCCCTGGGGACGGGGGCGACGACCCTGGGACTCTACGGTTTCTGGCGGGGCGGGGTCGGGCAGGTGCTCGACTGGGAGCGCCCCGGCTGGGTGGCCCTGCTCGTCGTCCTCCTGCTCCTGGTCGCGGCGGGTCTCGGGGACGGTGTCGTCCGGGGGGGCGGCCGGGACCGCCGACGATTCGCCGGGCTGGCCCTCGCGGGGGGGGTGGCATTTGTCCTGGCGTTCGGCCCCGCCCCCCCATTCGCCCCGTTCAACACGGCCCTGTTCACCCATCTCCCCGGCTTCCGGGCCCTGCGCGAGTCGGGGAAGTGGACCGGGCTCCTCCCGCTGCTCTACGCGGCGGCGTTCGCCCGCGTGCCGGCGCTTGCCACGCGCGCCTTGCACCGTCCGCGCTCCCGCCCGATCGAGGTGGGGGCCGCGTGCGCGCTCGTGCTCTTCGTGGCGGCGTACACCCCCTCGCTCTGGTGGGGGCTGGGCGGCCAGTGGCGCCCCGGCACCTACCCGCCGGTCTATGCCCGGGCCGAGGACATCACGCGCGCCGACCGCCGCCCCGGGCTGATGCTGCCCCTCCCCTGGGCGCTCTACGTGGCCCCCGGCTTCGCGCGCGGGGTGGTGCTCAACCCGGCGCGCGACTATTTCACCCGCCCCGTCCTCCTCACGGACGACCCGGATATCCCCGGCGGTGCGCCGCCCGACCCGCGACGCGCGGCGATCGAGCGCCTCGCCGACGCCGACGGCGAGGAGCGGGCGGCGTCGTTGCGCGGCCTGGGGGTGCGGTACCTGCTGGTCGACGCGCCCTACGACGCCCGGGCATTCGCGCGTGACCCGTGCCTGGCCTTGCGGGATGACAACGGCGGCACGGCGCTGTGGGAGTTCCGCTGCCTCGACCCGCCGTGACCCGCGCCATGACGGCTCACGGGGTCGGGCGCCGCCCCTCCACGCCCCGGCACCCGTCGCGGACGCCCGCCCAGCAGGCGTCCAGCAGCGCCCGGCGCCGCCCGGGTGCCCGGGCGACACGGATGAGTTGGTGCGGCAGATCGATCGCGAGGAAGCCGCAGCGGTGGGCGAGGCGCCGCAGCCCGGTGGCATGGCGCCGGGTCAGCAGGAAGGGGTTGCGGCAGTAATAGTACAGTTGCGTCGCGGAGGTCGCGCCGCCCTCCCCCTGCGAGGCCGAGACCGCATGATGGACGAGCGGCTCCGCCAGGAGTTCGACGGCCCAGCCGACCCGGCGGATGCGGAGCGACCAGTCGACGTCCTCGAAGTTCAGGAAGAAGCCCTCATCGAGCAGCCCGGCCGTCTCGAGGGCGGCACGGGAAACGGCGACCGCGCAGCCGCTCACGTAGCCGGTCGGGCCCGACCGGCGGGGGGTGACCGGGCGACGCATGCCGGGGTGGCGGGTGACGTTGGCCCAGGCGTGGTACACCCCGCCGGCCCACCAGACGGTGTCGGGGGCGTCGCGATAGGTGACGATTGGCCCCACCTGGCCGAGTTCCGGCCGCCCCGCGAAGGCCGCGACGAGGCGCGCCAGGCCGCCCGGCACGAACAGCGCGTCGTTGTTGAGGAGCACGACGATGTCGACGCCTTCCACCAGCGCGCGGCGGATCCCCACGTTGTGGCCGCCGGCGAACCCCAGGTTCCCCCCGGCGGCGAGCGGCGTGATCCACGGTCGCGAGTCGGCATACGCGCGTAGTGCCGCCCAGGACCCGTCGGTCGACGCATTGTCGACGACCACGGCCCGCCACCAGTCGGCGCAGTCGCGGCCCAGCGCGTCGAGGCAGCGCCGGGTGTCCGCCCAGCCGTTCCAGTTCAGGATGACCATCGCGACCCGCGGCCGCCCCTGGCCGGGCGCCGCGTGCTTCGTCGGGCCGCGTGGGGCCGCGACCGGTGCCCCCAGGC
>JAABUM010006951.1_pt1 | contig 10741 bp, 13 predicted proteins | sample 5559161 | NCBI WGS metagenome assembly JAABUM01 (sample SAMN10711868, study PRJNA513369) | rock metagenome | isolation source: Antarctica rocks | place: Antarctica: Victoria Land, Siegfried Peak nord | reverse complement strand
GCTCCTGGCCGTGGTGCTACGCGCTGGCCTATGTGGGATACCTGCTCGGCTCGCGTTGGGACAGCGATCCGAGGCTGCGCGATGTCATGCACCGCTTCGACCTCGTCATCGTGGCCGCTGTTGCGGTAGGCGTCGCCTGGCTGGGCTGGCGTCGCCTGCGCGAGCGACGCTCATAGCGGGCCGACGGCTTTCCGTCCCGGGCGCTCGTGGGCTTGGGGCGACCAGCGCGGCGGGTTCCTGGGGGCACTTCAAGGGGTTCCGAGGGATTCTCTGCAGCCTTGTACGCTAAGGAAAGACGAAGCTCTTTGGATTGAAGCGATTGGCTCGGATGGGACGGAAGCGTTCGAGGGGTTGGTCAATTTCGTTCCAGAGGTAATCGCCGGTGAGCGCGATATGGCTCCAGGGCAGCGGGGCGACCTGGGCGAGGAACTCGTCGGGAATGTCGATGCCTTGTCCCTTTACGAAGCTGACGGTGCGGCTGAGATAGACGGTGTTCCACAAGATGATGGCGTTGACGACGAGGTTGAGGCCTGAGGCTCGATAGGCCATGGTTTCGGCGATGCGGCTGCGCAGTTCGCCAAGCTGGTGAAGAAAGATGGCGCGGGCCAGCGCATGGCGGCTTTCTCCCTTGTTGAGGATGGCATGCGACCGGCGGCGCAACATCGGGTCGAGCAGCCAGTCGCAGATGAAGATCGAGCGTTCGACGCGGCCGACCTCTCCGAGAGCCTTTGCCAGCCCGTTCTGGCGCGAGGAGGCGGCGATCTTCTTGAGGATCACGGACGGCGGCACGAGACCGGCGCCGACGGACGCTGCAACGCGCAGGACGTCGTCCCAATGGTTCTCGACGACCGTCAGGTCGGCGGTGCCGCCGATCAGGGAGCTGAGCGGGGCATAGTCCGCGCTGGCCTCGATCACGAACAGCCTGCGGCTGCCGAGATCGCGGATGCGCGGGATCAGCCGGTAGCCGAACAGGTGGAACATCGCAAAGCTCAATTCGGTGGCGCCGGCGGTGTCGGTCGCGTGCTCGCGGATTTCGACCGAGCTTTCGTTGTGCACGAGCCCGTCGAGCACGTAGGGGGCCTCGTGTTCCGAGGCTTGGATCATCCGGGAGAAGAAGGAGGCGAACCGGTTGGACAGGAAGCCGTAGAGCGACGCGCCGGGTTTGGCGCCGTATTTGGCATTGTAGTCGGCGGCAGCCTCGCCACGGCCGCCGGCCGGGAAGAACTGGCCATCGGAGGAGGAGACGTGACCGTCACCCCAGATCGCGGCGAAGGGGTGCGCCTGTTGGGCATCGACCAGCACGGCGGTTGCGGTCGCGTAGGTCTCTGGGCGGATATGACGCTCGATCATCAGCATCATCTGATGGATCGTGACGCCGCGCGAGCTTTCGGCCATGCGCTCGATGCCGGCATTGGTGGCGTCGGCGAGGATCGCGGCCATCAGCGCGGCTTCGTCGCCGGCGGTCTCGCCGGTGCGGTAATGCGTGAAGCTGTCGAGGAAGCCGGTCCAACTGTGGACCTCGGCGAGCAAGCTCGTGATCCGTACGCGCGCCACCAGGTTGTAGAGCCGGCGACTGAGAGCGGTGACATGATCTCGTTCCTCTTCGCGGATCGGCGCGATCGACAGCCCTTTGTCGGTGAGGGTCGCATCCGGGATGGCGTTGGCAGCGGCGGCTTTGGCCAGAGCTTTCAGCTTCGCATCGAGGGTTGCAGCAGGTTCGGCGCGCCACGCGGCGAAGCTGTCAGGCACGGCAAGGCCAAGCCGTTGCTCGGAGCGCATCAGCGCAAAGATTGGCCGCGGCAGAAGGTAGTCCTCGAAGTTGCGCCAGGCACGACTGCCCTCGACCCAAATGTCGCCGACCTGCAGCCGATCGCGTAGATGGACGAGAACCGCCACTTCCCAAGCGCGGACATCCATCTCGCCATTGCGGGTGCGAACACGCCGGCGCCATTTGCGGCCTAGAAAGGCCAGCGGCAGTTGCGCGGGCAGACGGCCGCCTTGATACAACGCACGGAGCATCTCGACCGACGCGAGGATCGGGTGATTGGGCCGGGAGGAGTGAAAACTGAAGGCGCCGAAGATCAGCTTCGCGAGCTTGCGCAAGGATTTCTGCCGGCCGACCAATTCGTCGAGCTCGTTGCTTTTGTCGGGATGGACCACGCCGCTCGCGGCTGCAAGGCTGGCCTCGAGCCCGTCCCAGCCGATCGTGCCGGCAATTGCGGCCGACAAGTCGGCGCCGGTTTCACGGGCTTTCATCAGGGCGTGGCCCAGCTGAAGGTGACTGGCCGCGACCTCGGAGAGGATCTGCGCTTCCCTGAGCAGCCGTTCCTTGCGGCTGATCTCCGCCTTGCGCCGCGCGCTGCCGAGGAGCTTGCCGAACATGTCGATCGCAAGATCGGTGAGGGCAGCCTGGCGCTCAATTACGAACGCGGTGAGCGTGGCGTGCCGGCGCTCGGCCGACAGGCGCAGCAACTCGCGCGCATGCAGGATCCGCGCGTCCCGGGTGATGATGCCATACCGGTTGGCATGGATGCTCTTGCGCTGCTGGTCGCAGATCCCGGTCGCGCGCAGCACAGCCAGCCTAGCAATCGCGCCCTTGAGGTTCTTCAGCTTCGCGCCTTCCGGCGCCTCCGCAATCCAGCCAAGATGCGTCCGATCTCCCGCGCGCTCGACGAGGAGCGCATCCAGCGCCGCAAGGGTGGTGCTGCCGAGGCCTTCGATGAGGTGCCGACAGGCCTGCCGCCGCGCCATGGCCCGGCCCGCGAGGGCGAGCCGCTCAATCAGCCTGGACCCTGGCACGATGATCCGCAAAGCTTTCAGTTCGGCGACAACCGCGACCGCGATCGGTGCGCCCTGCTCCGTGGCGACCGCGCAGGCTGCTGCAGCACGAATGCAGGCCCGGTAGTCGCCTTCCCGCAAGGGGCGGAGCTCCAGATGCGCCATGATCTCGGCGGCATGTTCCCGCCGGGTCTCATCCCGCCTGGCGTAGAGTTCAAACACGGCTGGGTCGATCGCGACCTGGTCGGCCACGATGTCGAGCACGGCGCCGGGCACCGCCTCGCCAGCGCGCAAAGGACGGCCCAGGTCACGCACAAGCGCAATCTGGACCGCAAACCCCAGCCGATTGTGGGACCGGCGGTGGTCTTTTGCCAAGGCGATGTCGTCGGGCGTCATCGCATAGCGCCGCTGAGCATCCTCGTGAGTCTCAGGCAGCTCGAACAGCGTGGCACGCGATACCGCGTTCAACAGCGAAGAAGGTGACGATATGAGGGATATAACGACCGCCCCGGCCGATCAGGCCGCCGTCATGGCAGCTTCGCCCTTCCCGGGCCCGGTCCATCCAGCCCGCCTCAGCGTGTCGATGAGGGTCGAGCGGGGGACTTTGAACGTTCGGCACACCGAAGCCTTGCTCGCGCCATGCTCCAGGGCTGCGACGATCTGGTCGACCTTCTCGGCATCGACGGAGGGGCGGCGTCCACCCCCTTGCGCCCACGCCGGCGGGCGGCGGCAAGACCGGCTTTCACCCGCTCGGCAATCAATGCCCGCTCATACTCTGCTAGCGAGCCGAAGAGATTGAACATGAGCACCCCCTGCGGCGTGGTGGTGTTCATCTGCTCCGTCAAGGAGCGGAAGCCGATGCCGCGCTCCTTTAGGTCCGTGATGATCCGGATGAGATGGGAGAGGGAGCGGCCTAGCCGGTCCAACTTCCAAACGACCAGCACATCGCCGGAGCGGAGATTTGCCAAACACGCCTTCAGGCCAAGCCTATCGTCGCGTGCGCCGGACGCGCGATCCTGATGCAGATGGCGGTCATCGACACCGGCGAGGAGGAGTGCATCGCGCTGCAGGTCAACGGATTGGCGCTCATCAGCGGTCGAGACCCGCATGTAACCGATCAACACGTACGGCAAACCCCCAGAGGCCCGTTGTCGCACACTGGCCGATCCGACAGGGTTTGTCGCGCAGAAAAGCAGCCGCCTGGCGAGCTACTTTTCGGACTCAGCCGATGATCACGGGAATCAACTGTTTGCCGTCACCCAAAACGCGTTGACCCTTAACGTACGAGGCTGCAGAGAATCCCTCGCAACCCCAGTTTTGAGCAAACGGTGAGGTGACCCCTAGTAGGTGGCCATGGGGTCTTTCGGATCGACGTGACTGGCCGAGCAGTTCTCCAGGTATTTGAGCCAGTCGGCGACCCTCTGGCGTCCTTTCGCAGTTTTGACCGCCGCACGTGGAGAAAAGTTGCCGATCATGCCGACCGGTCCGCGAGGCTTCGCTGCTTCGTCGCAGCGGCTACAATCAAAATCGGCGTGGTGCGGTCCGACGCCCGGTGGCTGCCGCCCCTAAAATAATTCCCTCGCCCGCGAACCCTTTCTGAGTGCAGGCGCCTCTTACCGGTCGAAAAGGGCGGCAAGGAGAGCATTTATGTTCTATTGGAAAAATCTCCCAGTCTGGGAGCGCCTGCTCCGATTCCTTGTGGCGATGGCCTCAGGCTATTGCTCCTTTCATTTTTCGGGGACGCCGGTTGGCTGGGCTTTCGGTGCGTTCGCGGGCATAACCGTCTTGACAGCCTTGATAGGTTTCTGCCCGATGTGCGCCCTCGCGGGACGTCGTCTCGATGCTCGTGCCAAGGTGAGCGCCGAGAAGCCGTGACCGAGTTCCCGGCATCTCTCGTTGAAGCGGCTGGTGCCGGCGACGGCGTAGCGTTGGCCCGATTGTTGGTCGTTAGCCAGCCGGACCTTCGACGATACGCACGCCGACTCTGTGCCTCCGAGGACGTGGAGGAGGCCGTCCAAGACGCTCTATGGCTTCTTTATAGCCGCGTCGGCGCGTTACGGACCGTCGCCGCCTTTTCAGGATGGTTGTTTCAGATTGTGCGGCGGGTATGTCAGAAACTCGCGGGTCAGCGCACCCGCACGCTTTCAGACAGTGTGCCGATAAGGGATAATCTGACCGACCCATCCTGCGTGGATGACGAACTTCGAATGGATTTAGTGCGCGCAATAACGCGTCTGCCGCCAACCTATCGGCAAGTCCTCATTTTGCGAGACATCGTTGGGGAATCAGCTGAGGACGCCGCTGCGACGATCGGAATATCGGTCCAAGGCGCAAAGAGCCGTCTTCATCGGGCGCGCGGCATGATGCGCGAGCTGCTGGTTGAAGGCTCTACCAGATCGAAACCAGGATGATCCCATGGTTTTTGGCAACAGAACCCTGACGCGACACTTGCTCAGAGGAGTTATCGGCTTCTCGTGCGTGACTGTCTCGCTCCACACAATGAATGAAATGCTGTGGCCATCGCTTATGCTTCTGCCGATCGCCTTGTACGCTCTTCGAGGGTGTCCGATCTGCTGGACGATAGGCCTGGTGGAGACGATCGCTATGCGTGTTCACGGGGTGCGCGACGAAGCGAACCCAGAGCAGAAACCGTCTCTCGTAGCCCATTCCTTGCAACCCCGCTGACGGCTCCGGGATAGCACTGCGAACCAACGGTGGGCGCACGCCGTCATTGCCCGGTCAAAAGGAGCCACCAATGCGTCGTTCGACCAAGGTGCCGGTCTCATCGACCATTTTACTTGTCTTCGCCAGCACATGGATTTCCGCGGCGGGAGCCGAGGGTTTGGTCACCTCAAAGGTGCGTGTTGCCCATGCGTGGACGATCTCCCAGGCCCCTACGGGCGCCTGGGATGTATACCTCACCGGCGAGCAGCTCGACCCTGGATTTTGGACAGGTCCGCATACGCATCCGGGGCCGGAATGCGGGATGATCGTGAATGGGCAAGTACGGATTTGGGATCACGGCACGCAGCATCGAGTTGAGGCGGGCGAGGGTTACTTCATTCCCACCAACGTCCTGCACGAAGCCGGCAACACATCGAACAAGACGGCCTTGCTGCTCTCCACGCATCTGATTCCGTTTCAGGCCCCGGTTCACGAGCCTGTTGGAACTGAGCAGGCGCCCTCGGGGGCGCCGAAAGCGGCACCGGGGCACACGCGGCTTTGGCAAGTGAAGTTCGCGGTCAGGGAGCCCCCACCTACGCCATTCTCGCTGACCGAACGAATTGTAGATGTGCCGCCCAGCCGGGTATCTTCTCCTATGCCTGCTTCGGCAATTATCTGGTTGACGTACCATGTCGGAGCCCTTATCTGATTCGGCCGACAGGCCGGCGCTTGAATTTCAGATTACGCCTGAGATGATTCAGGCGGCTTGGGGTGTTCTTGAGGAGTCTGGTTGGCTTGAGCACGCACCGCCGGGTCCGGGTGGTTTACTCGTAAGAGAGATTTTGGTTGCCGCTTTAAGTGCAGCGCCAACATCATTTCAAATGCTGAGACACGAAGAGCAAGTTTTGAAAAGCCATCTCCCTTCTCTTGTACCTGTTTCACACTAAGCAGATTCTCGGCCTTTGCGACCATCCGCCCTCCGGTAACATTTAAGAATGGATCGATGTAAGCGTTTGTCGGCCCATCATTGATCGATAGTTCAAGGATTCCACCATGCGCTAGGGCATTTCGAGCCTTTGCTTTTCTGGTCAAAAGGTTACTCAGCGCGTTCCATTCAGCAGCTATCAAGCCGGGGAGCGGTGGCCAAATTGCTCCTACTGCAGCCTGGGTTACGCTAAGCCTAGCTTCGAATGATCGAACCGCGTAAAAAACTGCGCGTGCTGCAGTATCCTGTTGCGCACCGATCGCATTGATAAAAATGAGGCTTAACTCGTCCTCAACTCGCGCCCATATCGCGAGGGACTCACCGAGGGACTGCGTTAAGAGCATGCCTTGGATTTCTACGGGAAGCGGGGTTGGGGCCATGGAAAACACAGACGATCAGGAAGCCAACAAGCGGCGGGACGAGTTGGCGCGGCGGCTTCTCAAAACGCCACCTCAACCCAGGTTGAAGCCCAAGGCTGAAAATGACGAGCCGATAAAGCGAAAGCCGCCAACGCGGGTGCTTAAGGAAACTTAGTTCGTCGCTGGCTTAGTCAGCGTGATGGCCGCGCGCATGTCATCGTTGGTGACGCTATCCATGTTTTCGACTGCTGCATTGAGCGCGGCTGCAAGTTCCCTTGCAACCCCGTTGCTCAGGATCAGACGGGCGACCGGGACAGAGTTTCGCACAGGAACCTTTCTGCGGTGGTCAACCCTCGTGACGCCAAGGTCCACGTGGACAACCCCTTTGGTCAATTCCACGCTGAATAGGAGATCAGCAAATGTCTCTTGTAGCTCGGGCCGGTCCACGTGCCGTTCCTCCGAAAGCGTCGGTCCCATTGAGGCGCATCCCTGTGAGAATGAAATGGAGTTCTGATTGCGGCAAATCATGGCGGACAGTTCGCCTTGCGCCACCGCACAAAGCGTCTGACCTTCTGCTTAAGCGTTCGCGGCTTCGTTAGCTCGCCGATATGTGAGCCTTTTCCCGCGGATGCCTTCTAGCGCCTTCGCGGCGCGCTGGGCATCGCTGAAACCGAGCTTGGTGCGCGTGTTGTGCCTGAAGTCGAACTCTGCAAGGTAGCGTTCCAGGTGAGCTTCTGAGACATGGTGGTAGGTCCCGATGATCCCGCGTTTCAGGACGGAGAAGAAACCTTCGGCGGTATTGGTGTGAACGTAGCCGCCAGTTTTCACATACTCGTTAGCCGAATGGTTCACGGTGCGGTGTGCGGCGAACTCCTTGCCGACGCCGACATAGACCGGCGCTTCGTCGGTCATGAGCGTGCTCTTGCGGCTGGCGTGCTTGACGATGATCGGACGAAGCGTCTTGGCCGTGACGTTGGCGACGTGGAACGAGGCCACGCGACCATCGCGCTCGATAAGGGATACGACGGCTTTCTTCGGGCTTGGCTCTTTGAAGGCGCGGTTCTTGGCTCTGCCGCCGACGTAGGTTTCGTCGACCTCGACTACCTCATTAGGGCCGCCCATGCCGTTCGCGTCGGTTGGGTTGGCCGGCGCCATGGCAGCGCGGAGGCGATGCGCGAGGAACCATGCGCTTTCGTATGTCACGCCCAACATTCTGTGTAGCTGGTGGGCCGAGACACCTTTCTTGCCAGCGGTCATCAGGTGCATAGCGGCAAGCCACTTGGTGAGCGGGATTTTGCTGCGCTCCATCACGGTTCCGACCGTCACCGAAAACGGCTTGCGGCACTCCTTGCACTTGAACACGCCAGGACGAGTGCTCTTGCCCTGAAGCTTGGTGATGCGCTCCGGATCAACATTGCCGCAGTGAGGGCAAACGGGACCATTCGGCCACTGGATGCTTTCCAGGTGCTCGCGGGCCTTGTTCTCATCGGAGTAGATCTGATCGGTGATGTTCATAACGTGCCTGCCTGTCCGAACCTTTATGGCAGGTGTGGTGTGGTACGTCAACCAGATAATTGCCCCTGCTTCCGTGACGCAGTTCGTGGTCGTGATGGAGGGCACGGCAATTGTAACGCAGCACGGAGTAACCCAAAATCTCGGAGTCGGCCAAAGCTATACCGCGTCCCCCAATTCGTCCTCCATTGTCGCTACGGAAGGGATGCCGGTTACTCTGATGAGTGTCTCAATCGAAGCGAGATAGGGGCTCAGGAATCTCCTCATTTCTGACTACAGCTTCAGGTAAGTGTGTTTGGTGTCATGAATCGCCTTGTCGCTCCGACACTGGTCCAACTCGACGCCCTGCCGGCAGAACTCGGGCATAGTCGAGACCCTGCTGGCCGACACAGGCTACTTCAGCGCCGCCAAGGTGAAGGCCTGCGCGGACGCAGGGATCGGCCCGTTGATCGCCATGGGACGGCAAGCTCACTACGAGCCGCTGGCCGAGCGCTTCGCCCCTGCGCCACCGGCACCGATCGACCCGACACCCGTCGATGCCATAGCCCATGCGCTGAAGACACCCGAGGGCAAGGCGCTCTACGCTCTGCAGCGGGTGCAAACGCGGCGGGCGCCATCAAGCGCCGGCACGGTTTTCGCGACCTGACCCGCCCGGTGCGGGCCGAGCTGTCGGCCTGGCTCGAAGTGCAGGCGCTCGGCATGACCGATGGACACGTGCTTCTCGGCCGGCTCCTCGATGAGATGCGGGCCGACACATTGTCATACCCGGCGTCAGCGTCGTCGAGCGCATGGCGGCCGCGGCCATGCACGCCGCCGACAGCAAAGTCGTCGATGGCGTATCCGCACTTTTGTCGGCCGAGGCGCGCGGAAGTCTCGACGCGCTTCTGTCCGAGAAGGCGCACGCCCGCCAAAGCCGCCTGTCCTGGCTACGCGAGCCGCCGTCGCGGGTTGGCGGCCGCTCTCGAATGCATAAAGCCTGCGATCCGACAGGCGCGGGATGCGGGGCTCGAAGTCGAGGTCCAGAAGGTTGTTCGGCCAGCGGGCTCGACCCTGATTTGATCCGCACGCATTGGGACGACATCGGCCGGGTGGTCGCGGCCTTGAAGGGCAAGGCCGTCACGCCCTCGCTCATCCTGAAAAAGCTATCGGCCTTTCGCCAGCAGAACGGCCTCGCCGCGGCGCTGCGCGAGGTGGGACGTATCGAGCTCACCCTGTTCACGTTGCGCTGGTTCGACGACCCGGCGCTGAGGCGGCTCGTGACGGCCGAGCTCAACAAGGGTGAGGCCAAGAACAGCCTGTCGCGCGCGGTCGCGTTCCACCGGCTCGGCCGCTTTCGCGACCGCGGGCATGAGAACCAGTCGAACCGGGCGGCGGCCCTCAACTTCGCCATAGCCGCGATCATCCTGTTCAACTGCCGCTATCTCGGCCGTGCGATCGACACGATGAGGGCACGCGGCACACCCATGGACGAGAAGCTGATCCCGCAGCTTTCTCCGCTCGCCTTCGCGCCGCTCGCAGGAGAAAGGTTCGATGCGGCTGTCGACTTATCGCGCCATCCGGGCCAAGTTAGTCGCGCTGTCGCGGCGGTCAAGGGACACGTTGGACATTGGACGTTCGTGTCGACGACGAGCGTCTATGCCGATACGGTGACGAGGGGGCAGAGGGCAGACACAGCTCCGCTCCTGGCGCCGACAGCATCCGAAGTCGAATGCAGCACGGAAGACAACTATGGTGCCGCCAAGGTCGCGTGCGAGCAGGCGGTTGGCGACGAAGCCTTCATCTGTCGGGCGGGATTAATCGTCGGTCCGGGAGACCCAACGGGCCGGTTTAGCTATTGGCCTGCACGACTCAAAAAGGGCGGCGAGGTACTCGTGCCTGAAAAGCCTAATGATCCGGTTCAATACATCGATGTGCGAGATCTCGCGCAGTGGATCGTCCACGCTGCACACGCGCGCATCATCGAAAAGTTTGACGCCATCGGACCGTCCTACACGCGCCATGAATTCCTTGACCAGTGTATGGACGCGCTTGGCTCATCATGCGCCTTTACATGGGTCGACCAGGAGTTCATGGACCGAAACGACATTAGGAGTGGGTCCGGTCCGCGCTCCTTACCGCTTCCAATGCCAGACTCTATCGGAGACAGTATCCGTGACGTATCAGCGGCGCTTGCCGCGGGCCTGATTTTGCGTCCACTCTCAGAGACTGCCCGTGACACCTTACTTCGGACAGCCGTAAAAGGGCCAATTGCAGGCCTTACAATTGATGAAGAGAATATCTCGCTAAATGCATGGCATGCGGCTGGACGATGAACATTGGTCGTGTCCCGGGTAGTGGTGTAGCTGGACGGAGCGGAGACGCCCTGCCGCGCGCCCTCCACAGCGCTGTAGCGGGAGGGCGTCTTCGCGGGGTGGCCACCGGCGGTTGCCGGCTAGGATCGGGT
>JAABUM010006950.1_pt1 | contig 10743 bp, 14 predicted proteins | sample 5559161 | NCBI WGS metagenome assembly JAABUM01 (sample SAMN10711868, study PRJNA513369) | rock metagenome | isolation source: Antarctica rocks | place: Antarctica: Victoria Land, Siegfried Peak nord | reverse complement strand
CGACCAACAGATCCGAGAACTCGAAAGCAGTCAACTACACCGCCATGAGTTCCACGCAGACTGGAACTACAGCCTGCACCCAGCGACACGCCCGAACACACCCACTTAAATCTGATGCGGGCCCTAAAGTGGACGGCTTCACTCCGCGCAACTCCCGCTCCGTGAGCCACGCCGAGAGAAGGTCCGCAACAGTCCAACGCACGTCCGGCCGATCCCGATACGAGCCGTCATCGATCTTGGTTAGCTGCGCATTGATGTGGGCCTGCGCCTCGCGCTGGAGACGGAAGCCGCCCTTGGAGCGCTGCACCCGCTTGCCTGTTGCGGGATCGGCGAACGACCAGGCCGCCGTCCAGGTAGTCCCGCGCTGCCGCACCGATCCAGCGCCGGACGGTGCGCGGTTCTTTGCCCGGGGTTCACTGGTCATGATGTGGCTCCTTGGTTGGTAAGCACGTCGGGGAAATATTTTGCGGTGAGTTCGCGGCCGAGGTCAGTCAGCCCGCCTGCCGTTCGACCGGCACCATGTTTAGTGAGGTACCCAAGTCTCCGGGCGCCGTCGAGCCAGCCGCGCACCTTAGCCTGCGCCTGCTGGACACCTAAGCCAGAGACAAGGTCGGTCGTCAACGCCAATTCCTTCGCGATCTTAAACCGAATCTGATTGGCGGCGTGATGCTTTTCGAAAAGGGCAGCGCAAAGGAGGTAGGTCAACTGTGCGCGAGTCAATGTGGACCCACCAGGAATCGAGGCCAGATCCTCAGCAACTCGCAACCACTCACTCGCGTCAGTTCCTCCAGCCAAGCCCGCCTCTGCCGCCTCCAGCATTTGATGGCCAACTGCCCTATGCCAATTCGCTGCGCAGGTTGCCGCACGTCGAAGATCTTCGAATGGCACGTCACGGACCATGCGTGCGTAAATTTCCGACGGGCTCGCGTCCTGTGCCACCGCAGTACGGGACCAGACCCATGTTTCGAGGTGACCCTTCAAGAATCCGTCCGATTCGAGATCGACTTCCGGTCGTACAGCCGGACCCCCGCGTGACCATGGCCAGTCCGGTTGAAGCGCTCGCGCCACATGGTCTGGCGTGGGTTGAATGGATAGCTCGCCCAGCACCCATCGTGGATCGCCGCCGAAGTAGTGACCGACAGCCACCCAGTCCTCGGAAAGGACGCAGAGAGCGTCAAAGTGGTCGGTCAGTGACCCGTCCGTCGTCTGTACGAGGTGCCGTCGGGCGAAGAATCGATCGGTGGGATGGAAGGGCATAGACCGAGCTTAACCCCACACGGTGCCAACCGTCAACTCGGATGCACTGCATTGCGTTCAGGTTCTAGTCTAGAAATTTGACAGTTGGCGCAGTTGACGCCAGTCTAGTGACATGCCAGCAACGCGAGCCAACCCCGCCATCACACTCCCCGACCCCAGCGAGCGACGCATGATCCGGCAACGCGCAAGACTCAGCCTGCAGAGCATTGCCGATGCGGTCGGCTGTTCCATCGGCTCGGTGTCCCAATGGGAACGCGCAACCACGGAGCCCCGCCGCGGCAAGCGAGCCCGGTACGCAGCCGAGCTGCAGCGGATCGCCGAAATCTCTGAGCTGGTCGGGCTGTGAAACGACAGAATGCAGCGGTTCCGGCAGAGGCCAGGGTGACGCCCGCCGATTTTCGATGCTACAAAACTGATATGAAAACAACTGTACCCACGGAAACCGCACTCGACCGCTTAGGGCGAGGCCTATATATGCTCGCCGACCGTGACGCTCTGCCCCTGGCGCTGAGCGCCAAAGTTGTCGCGGCCGCCCTCGGCATCAAGACAGAAAGTTTATACGACCAAGTTCGCCAAGGAACCTGTCCAATTGAACCGCTCCGCGTTGGCGAACGTCTTATCCGCTTTCGCCGGGATGACTTGTTGGCATTCTTGTTGGGGGCCGCTGCAGCGTGAAGGCGGCACCGCAGCGGCGCGCCACACAGCGGAACGATCATCGCATCGCAGCCGCCACTATTTCAATATTCGCGCATTAGAACACCCCGCGGTGCGCGATCCGCGGACATCCCGAACAGCCAGTTCCTAACTGAAATTGCTGACCGATACGCGGCGGCACTGTTCGGCCACGCCGACCCTCAAGTTGAAAGGACCCGCAGTAGTGACCACACTCCTCGAAGCGGATGACGATGCCGCCAGGAAGCGCATTCCGGACGCCCTCCGCCGCCGACGTTCCGCCGCTTGCCGGCTCGAACCCCTCACCGATGGTCGAGCTGATCCATGGACATCAGGCGCAAGTCGGGAGCCAAGCACCTACGGACTAACTCTCGAAGAGCTCCGCTCGCACGCCAACGCCTTGGTGGCAGACGGGTGGAGCCTGGATGAGGTTCGGCAGCGGCTCGCAGTGCAGCCACGGCGCACCTGTGCCTGCAAGTGTGGGCAGTGAGCTGGCCCCAGGCAGACCTCGCCGCACTTGATGCCCTACTTCAGTCAGGTCATCCAACCAGCCGGTCCGCCCCCGCACCCATCAAGCACCGCACCTTCTGGAACGCCGCAGACCTTCTCACCGCACGGCTCCCCGAACAGAAATGGGCCGTCAAACCGATCATCGCAGAAGGTCTGTCCCTCCTCGCAGGCCCGCCAAAGGTAGGTAAGAGCTGGCTCGCCGAAAACGTAGCCGTCGACACCGCGACCGAAAATGGAGTCGCCCTCGGCTGTATCCCGACACAGACAGGTGACGTGCTCCTACTCGCGCTTGAAGACACCGCCCGCCGACTGCAAGGTCGATTGGGAAAGATTCTGGACGGTGCTCCTGCGCCGCGGCGTTTGGACATCGCCACAGAATGGCCTGGCCTCGACGACGGAGGAGCCGATCAAATAGGGCGGTGGCTCGGCGCCCATCCCGCAGCGCGCCTCGTTGTGGTGGATGTGCTGGCAAAGATCCGCGGCAGAGGCGCGAACAACGGCAATCAGTATGCCGAGGACTACGCGGTCATGAATCAGCTCAAGAGGGTTGCGGACGAGCACCAGGTCGCCATCCTGGTGCTCACGCACGTCCGGAAGATGGGCGCCGTTGACTTCCTTGAGCAGGTTTCAGGTACCAACGGCATTGCCGGCGCCGCGGACTGCACGATCGTTTTGACACGCTCACGCGGAGAAGAGTCCGGCGAGCTGAACATCACCGGCCGCGACGTTGAGGAAGCCAAGTACGCCATGCGGTGGCGGAAAGACGTCGGCCGGTGGGATCTGGATGGCAACAGCATCGCGGAGGCGCAGGCCGCCGCGCACAGGGCCGAGATCAGCCACAACCTCGGTGACCGCTCCGTGGACATCATCGCTTTCATCGACCAGCACCCGCGGGGCGTCCGCGCGGCCCAGGTCGCAGAACACCTCGGAATTGGTCAGGACAAGGTCCGGCCGTATCTCCAGCGGCTTGAGCTTTCCGGCCGGATCGGCAAGCCAACCACTGGCCTCTACACCCCTGTTACGGGTGTTACGACTGTTACGGATAGCCCGTCACACGACACCGACGAGCGGTACGGCGTAACACCCGTAACGGCCGTAACACCTCTATTTGGCGCCGCCTGAAACCCGTACGACCACCTTCCAACCCCTTCAGATGAACAGGCCCCCTAAACCATGACAGTGCAATCACCTCCGTACGCGCTTCAAAACTCCGCGCACACCGCGGCGCTGTTCCGGCAAGCGTCGACCAGTTTCGTCTCTACCACAGGTGTCGGCGGCGTCGGCGAGCTGCAGGTCAACGCCAACGGCGGCATGTCGGTGAACGTCGCCGCCGGCCGCGCCTGGATACCGGGCACCTCCGTCACCGGCGTCGCCGGACAGAAGTTTTCTGTGCAGGGCGACTATTTCGCGTTGAACGACGCCCCGGTGAACCTGACCATTGCGACGTCCGACGCGGTCAATCCCCGGATCGATGTCGTCTACATCGGCGTGACCGACTCGTTCTACTCCGGCGGAACTGACGGTGTCGTTTTGGGCGTGGTGACGGGCACCCCCGCAGCATCACCCGCGCAGCCTGCTGTCCCGACGAACGCGTTGCTGTTGGCGACCCTCCAAGTCATCGCAACCGGCAACAACATCACCGCCGCGAACATCACCGACAAACGCGCCATCTTCGGCGTCACAGGGGAATCCGCCATCGTATCGGCGGCCCTCTCGGTGGCGTCGAACACAGACACATCGACATCCACCGCGGGCGCTGTGCCGTGGCTCCGCATGGGCAGCATCTTCGTCCCCCCGTGGGCGACGACCGCAACATGCCTGATGAACATCAACGGCTTCTACCCGCAAGCCACCGGCTCCGACTACTACGTACAAACCCAGATCGGCAACACAGGCACGCAGTTCCGGCGCCTGGCGACCGCCTTCGCCGCCAACAACACGAGGATGACGCACGGCACCTCCGACTACATCAACGTCGCGTCCATGGCAGGGACACAGCAGGCGATCACCATCATGACCCAGTGCGGTTCCGCCTCCGCCGGGTTGCGCGCCGACGCCTACACCACCACAACCATTCAGGTCACATTCACGTGAGCGTTCCGAACCGCCCATGCCTTTCCTCCACGGACGACTAACCGCCCCGGGCGCCCGCGGCCACCGCACCACCCAAAGCCCCCAACAACTCAGCAGGAGAGCACAACCCATGCCATCCATCACCATCCACGCCGACGCACCCATCACACTCCCAAGCAACACCGACGAAACCAACATCTGGGCGCGCGCGTGTCAATCGTTGGTGTCGGGGCGTGTGCGTTTTGGCGGTTCGTCGGCCGTTGTTGGGGTGTCACCGTCCGATTGTTTATCGGATACCGCGGGTGTTGGTGCTGGTCAGGGTGTGCCTGTCAACTCGATGTCAACTAGCCCCGGCAGCGTTTCTGCCGTTTCCTCTCTTGGAGTTTCAGTGCCTGTTTCCGTTTCCGTCCCGCTTCCGCCGCTGCCTGAGGTGCTGGTCACCGAGGATCGCCTGGCCGCGTTGCAGGTGCTGATTGTGCCCGATGATGTGCGTGCGGAGTTGCTGGCCGACGCTGCCCACCGCGGCACTGCCCGCATGGTCGGTGAGGCCATCGGCGCTGCCACTGCCGACGTGGACGCCCTGTGGTCCTCGCTGCGGTCCGATGCGCCGACGCCCGCCGCTATCGGTGCCCTGGCCGATCAGATCGCCCGGGTGACCGCGCTGGGCGAGGTGGCCGCCCGGTTCACACCGACGTCCGTGGCTCCGGCTCACCCTGCCGCGCCGATGTTCCCTGAGTCGCCTTTCAACCCGCGTCACGCGCCGGCAGCGCCGCCACCAGCCGCTGCCCCGCGGTGGTCCAACACCGTGTCCGGCTACGTCGCGGAAGTCACCAACCTGCCGGCACCGCCAAACGCATCGCCGAGCCGCTACCAAACGGCCGTCTTGGACTACGAACGGTGGCTGCTCGGATTCGGTGACCAGTCGCGGAAGCCCGCGATGCCGCAGTCCACCGACGCGGACCTCGTCGCCGACGAGGCCGCTCGCGACTACCACCAGCGCACCACCGACGACCGAGCCACCCTGACCCAGTTCGCCGACGCAGCAGACCAGGTCCGCGCCGGCGCCGTCTACCCGCTCGACATCCTCGCCGCCGCCGACCACTTCCAAGCTGTACGGGTGCCCGAATCCCGGGATGCCCTCCAAACCCTCAACGCGTTGCTCGCCGACGCCGATGCGAGCCGCACGGCCCGCGGACTGGACACCTGACATGCCCTCGTTCCTCATCGTCAAGACCGCCGACACCAAACCCAACACCGGAGGCATCCCTGTGCCCACCGTTCAGCCCGCCCCCACGGCGCAGCCTCTGCCCATCGCGATCACCCACCTGCTGTCCCAGCTCGCGGCCGCGTGGCAAACATGGCAGACAGCGCCAGTCGCCGCGGTGTACCCGGATGTCACTGCCGCCGACGCACCCGACCCGGCTGGTGAGGCCGCGATCGTGAAGGCGCAGCGCCGCGGCGTCGGCGTTGACAACGCCCGGTGGGAGTCGCTGCTGACCCGCGTCGGCCCAGCGAAAGCCCTCAGCATCCGGGCCAGGGCCGCACAGGAGTCGCTGACGCTGGCCCGCACCATGGGCATCTCCTCCACCGACGCCGTCGCCATCACCAAAGGTCTGATCGTCGCCACCGAGCCCGGCCGGCGGCGCTGAACATGCCCAGATCATGCTCCGTCTGCTGCCACGACGGCCGCAAAGCGATGGACGAAGCGCTCGTCGCCGGCGAATCGTTACGGGCAATAACGAAACGGTTCCCCGGTGTCACCGAAAGCTCCCTGAGTAGGCACAGGGTCGCTCATCTTTCCCCTTCACTGCTCAAGTTGGTTGCAGATCGGGAATTGAATCGGAACGGCGACCTTCTCGGGCAGCTCCGCGGACTGATCGAGAAGGTGTATCAGGTCCTTGAGCACGCCGAGGCGACAGGCAAACCCGGCGTCATGCTCGCGGCCGTCCGCGAAGCGAAGAGCATCCTCGAACTGCAGGCCCGGATGACCGGCGAACTGGACGAGCGACCACAAACGTTGGTCGTCAACCTGACATCGACCACCGAGTGGCTGGACGTCAGGACGCGGCTACTCGCCGCGCTCCGACCGTTCCCCGAAGCGCACCGAGCTGTCATCGCCGCCCTTGGCGGTGACAGTGACCGGGAATCCGCTCGCGCGCTCGCTAGCTGAGGCGCTGGACCCGGTGCAGCTGGCGAAGCGGTCCGGGATGACCGCAGACCCGTGGCAGCGGGATGTGCTGCGCTCCCCGTCGCCGCGCATCCTGCTGTGCTGCTCACGGCAGGTCGGCAAGTCCACCCTCGCCGCCGTGAAGGCCACACACACCGCGCTGCACGAACCGGGTTCGTTGACGCTGCTGGTGGCGCCGTCGCAACGGCAGGCCATCGAGCTGTTCAAGTCGGTGCTGCGGCTGTACCGGACGTTGGGCCGGCCGGTGACCGCCGAAGCGGAAAACGCCATGTCTCTCACGTTGGAGAACGGCTCGCGGGTCGTCACGCTGCCCGCCGACGAGCGGACGATCCGCGGGTTCGCCGCCGTCAAGCTGATCCTGCTCGATGAGGCTGCGCGGGTCTCCGATGACCTGTACGGCGCGATCCGCCCCATGCTGGCCGTCTCTGGTGGCCAACTGATGGTGATGAGCACGCCGTTCGGCCGGCGCGGCTGGTTTTACCGCGCCGCGACGACCGACGCCGGCTGGGAACGGCATTTCGTCAACGCCACCGACTGCCCCCGCATCAAACCCCAGTTCCTGATGGAGGAACGCGACGCACTTGGAGAGCAGATGTTTTTGCAGGAATACATGTGCGAGTTCGTCGACGCGACGGGTTCGGTGTTCGACGGTCTGGACCTTGAGGCGATGGCCGCCGGCATCCCGCGGCTTGACCCGTTCACGGTCGGCCGCTGATGAGCAGGGTCATCGGCGTGGACCTCGGGAAACAGAACGACTTCACGGCGATTTCGGTGCTTGAACTGGTTCGCCCCGACATCGGCCCACCCGAGACGCACGTCGTGTACTTGGAACGGTTCCGTTACGTGTCGTATCCGGGTGTTGTGCAGCGGGTGGCTGCGTTGGCGTCGGCACTTGCCGGCTGTCCGCTGGTGGTTGACGCCACCGGTGTGGGCCGCGCTGTGGTGGACATGCTCCGCGACGTGGTGCCGACGGTAGAGGCGTTGGTGATCACGGGCGGCCGCGACGCTGTGACGTTGGGGCCGCAGGAGCACCACGTCCCGAAAGCCGACCTGGTGGCGACGCTGCAGGTGTTGGTGGCGTCGCGCCGCTTGAAGGTGTCGTCGGCTGATCCGCTGGCCGCCGAGTTCCACAACGAGATGCAGGCGTTCGGTTACGAGATTTCGGAGGCCGGGCATAAGGCGTTCGGCGCGACTGAGGCGCATGACGACCTGGTCCTGTCGGTGGCGATGGCTGCGTGGAAGCTGACGAAGCCCAACGGCGTTGACGGGTGGCTTGAGGCTATGCGTCGGCGGATGGGAACCTACGCCGAAGTGCAGTGATCCGTAACAGTCGTAACACCCGTAACAGGGGTATCGCCAGAACGTTTCCGGCAGAGCAGAACGGCGGGGTACCTTCGGCCAGGCGGAGCGCCTGGCCGAGATTGGGTGGGGCGTGCTCGACCAGCGGGCCGGTGTGTTCGGTAGTGGAACCAGCCCTGTTACGTCGCTAAAGATTGTGCGCGACTTTTGGTCCTTTTGCGCCGGGTCGAGGCTATGTCCACCGTTTGGAATGAAGTCTGACCGTTCGTGGCGGCGGCTGGTGACAGCAGGTGACTGGTGGGCCATAGTTAAAGCAATCGCTCAGCCTAAGGACGGAAATCTCAGGAGCTATGGGCATTTCCGAAAGATGTGGGCATCTCGGAGCTACAGTGCTGGAAAGTGTGTTAGCGACGGGAAATTACGCTCCCCGCTTCACCCGATCGTTCAACGCACGCAAGCTGAGGAGCGAACTGACTTGACGCATCCGCACGGACCTGACCCAATTCCACAATCGAACGGCCAGGGTCGACCGTTCCAGTCTCAGCCGATCCAGCCAGTTCCCAAAAAGAAGCGCACACGCAAAAGGCGGGCGCTGTGGGTCTGCGGCGTCATTTTGGTAGTCGCAGCAATCGCATCCGTCACTGGGAACAAGGCACCCGCCGGGCCATCCGCAGCCAGTGCCGCTTTGAGCGCAACCGTATCCACGGCTACTACGACCAGCACAGCGGTCTCGGCGCTCGCCGCCAAGCCGTCGACCGCTATGACCCACGCATCGGCAAAGTCAGCTCCCCAGGCTGCCGCAGCAAAAGTCCCATCGAAGACGTCTCCGACCGGGACAGCAGCCGCACCTTCACGGGCCGTACCGACACCCAAGACCTACCGGGGCAATGGCGACGACATCGTGAAGATCAATCTTGGCGGGCAGCCGGCCGTAGTCAAATTCATCTGCGCCCGTTGCACGGGCAATACGACACTGACGTCGAACGGCGATTCATCACTGCTCGTCAACGTAGTCGGTGCGTACAGCGGCGAGCGGGCTGTTGATGCCCTCACCGGCGGCACGGCGACGTCCAAGCTGACGATTACAGCCGACTCAAGTTGGACTGTCGTCGTGAGTAGCATTGGCGCGGTCAAGCCTGTAGTCAGCAGCGCTAAGGGCCATGGCGACGCAGTCCTAGTTTTTTCCGGGGCCGGGACGCAAGCGAGCGTCACCAACGCAAACGGAACGTCCAACTTTGTCGTGACCGGTTACGGCGCGTCGTTCCCCGAGCTAGCCGTCAACGTGATCGGTCTTTACAAAGGGACAGTTGCTCTGACCACACCCGGTCTCGTGCAGATCGAGTCCGATGGCGATTGGACACTCACGGCAGCTCCGTAGGTAGCTGAGGTCAGTGCGGGTTACGCTGCGCTGGTGAGCTACGCGGCGCGCGGCAAAGACCGCAGTTGCCGCGCCGTTGGACCGGCGCTGCGCCGATGAAGACCACGCCCACCCCGGCGCCCAGCACGCTCCACCCGTGGGGAGACCTTGGGCGCGGCCGCCTCGACGCCGGACTGGTGGAACCAACGCTCGTGGCCATAGGGCAGTGGGCAGGGGCAGGGGAAGGCGTAGTCCCAGTCGACGTCGTGCCCGTCGTTGATATCGCGCCCGTCGTCGACGCGGCAGTCCGAGCCGATCCAGCTCGGGTCCGGTGTGACACCCGCCGGCACCACGACGATGTGCTGCACGGGCAGGAAGCCCAGAACGGCCCAGCCTTCTGTGCCCGCTTCGTCGGGAGCGCCGCGCAGCCACGTATGGTGAGACTGTGTGACGATCCCGTTTAGGTATGTCGTTTTCGTGCTGTGCAGCGTGGTATTGGTCCATGCGCCGCCGTTCCAGGCGGCGTTGCGGACCCATAGGGTCAAGTGTTCAGGCCCGGCCGCCCACTGCTGGCGGTAGAAAACTTCGGTTGCGTCGTCGAGTTCGGCATTCTCGTCGTAATTGGCGCCGTCGCCGAGTTCGAGGAACGCTCCCACGTCCCAGTACTGGACGTGGAATTCGTGGGCGAGGCTGCGGATGGTGGTCATTTCGTCTCCTTGGCTTGGCTGTTGAGATGAACGCTAGGCCCTTTGCCACCGTGTGCAAGTCGATTTGCGCAGTCTCACCCTGTTCCTCGCGCGTCGACCCATTGGAGTGCAAATGAGCTTGCACGGAGTGACGGTTTCCGCCTAAGGTCGGCGGAATGGACCCGTTGGAGGCAGTGCGGATCGCAACTGCCCACCGCAGCGCGGCAGTGCGGGCCGCGGACGAGCAGTGGCACGAAGCCATCCGGGTTGCGCTCGCGGCAGGCGCGCTCCCCCGTGAGATCGCAGTGGCCGCCGGCGTGACCCGCCAACGAGTCGTCCAGATCGCCCAATCCGCTGGGGCCGGGATCTAGCCTCTCTCCCCCGTTGCGCACCGTCAGTCACGGAAGTAGGCTCCCTCGGCAGGCAAGCTCGACAACCCAATGACAACCCAATGACAACCCGAATCAGGGCAAGTACTGCAAACTCAGGCCGTCTTGACACCGCAAGTAATCCGAAAGTTGTTGCAACGCAGTGCATTAACCCGGTCTAACCCCAGCTAATCCAACGGCCTTGTGCAACTGTTAATCGGACGGTTACTGGTTCGAGTCCAGTCGGGGGAGCAAAGGCCCAGGTCATCGACCTGGGCCTTCGTCGTTTGACCGGAAGTGTCGCCCGTGAACTGTCGCAGATCGAGGGAGTGT
>JAABUM010006948.1_pt1 | contig 10746 bp, 9 predicted proteins | sample 5559161 | NCBI WGS metagenome assembly JAABUM01 (sample SAMN10711868, study PRJNA513369) | rock metagenome | isolation source: Antarctica rocks | place: Antarctica: Victoria Land, Siegfried Peak nord | reverse complement strand
GGCTGCGCCTGCAAGATCCCGCCTGGAGAGCTCGAGGACATGGTCCGCGGCCTCGCCGGGCAGTCCGAGCCGGGGCTGCTCGTCGGCCTCGACACCGGCGACGACGCCGCGGTCACCCAGGTGCGCAACGACCTGGCCGTCGTGGCGACGGCCGACTTCTTCACCCCCGTCGTCGACGACGCCTACGACTGGGGCCGGATCGCGGCTGCCAACGCGCTCTCGGACGTCTACGCCATGGGCGGGCGCCCGCTGCTCGCGGTAAATCTGCTGGCCTGGCCTCGTCACCTGCTCCCCGCGGAGTTGGCCCGGGAGGTGCTGCGCGGCGGCCTCGACGTCGCCCGGGCTGCCGGCTGCGCCGTCGGCGGTGGGCACAGCATCGACGACCCCGAACCCAAGTACGGGATGGCGGTCACCGGCGTCGCCGACCCGCGCCGGTTGCTCCGCAACGACGCCGGCCGTCCTGGGATGCCGCTCACGCTGACCAAACCGCTCGGCCTCGGCATCCTCAACAATAGGCACAAGGTGAGCGGTGACAGCTTCCCAGACGCCGTCGCCGTGATGGCGTCGCTGAACGACGCGGCCAGCGCTGCGGCACTCGAGGCTGGAGCAACGGCCGCCACCGACGTCACCGGCTTCGGGCTGCTTGGCCACCTGCACAAGATGGCCCGCGCAAGCGGTTGCGCGGCGGTGGTCGACGCCGCCGGCGTCCCCTACCTCGGCGACGCGCGACGCTCGCTCGCGGCAGGCTTCGTTCCGGGCGGCTCGCGGCGCAACCTCGACTGGGTCCGGCCGTCGCTGGTCGCCGACGGCGTCGATGAGGACGAGCTGATCCTGCTCGCCGACGCGCAGACCAGCGGTGGGCTGCTGGTCGCGGCCGACCTCACCGGCGCGCTGCCCGGCTCCGAGGTCATCGGAGAGCTCGTCTCCGGACCTCCTGGGCAGATCACCGTCCGCGCATCCCGCTCAGCCGGCTGAGCTGGTGAGCCGGGTCGGCTGGTGGTGGGTGTCGGCCGTCCGCGACCCTCCCGAGCCGTACCGCTCGTCGTTCCGCAGGGCGGTGGACTCGGTTCAGCACGACCCGCAGGTGCAGGCGCTGCTGCAAACCTGGTGCGCGGAAAGCACCGGCGTGATTCCGGCGCACGAACCAGGCCACGGCCGCCCGCTGCATCTGGCCGCGCCCGCGAGCCGGCTGGAGGAGCTGGCGTGGCGCACCCACCTCGACGAGGCGCTCGTGACATCGCTGAGCAGCGAGGTCCTCGGTCATGACGACCGCAGCCTGCAAACCTTCGTCGGGACTCGGAAGCTGTCGCCGTTCTCCTGCCTGCTGTACGGCATCGGTCCGACCGGCGCCGACGCCCTCCCGGGCTTTCTCGGGAACATGCTGCTGGCCGCGGACGAGCTGCTCGCGGTGCTTCCCGCAATCGAGGGCGTCCTCGTACCGTCGCCGGTCGAGCGCGAGAAGGTGCTGGGCCGCATGGCGGCCTGGCTTGCGGTCGTCGGCGATGCCGCCGACACCGACCCGGCTGAGATCCTCGACGCCCTGCCGGTCATGGCCGAGCGAGCCGCGCAGCGCCCCATGGGTCTGCTGGCCGTCCGGACCGACCTGTAACGAATCAGGATGAGCACGGACCGGTGCACGTCTGCAGCGGCGCGGATCACCTGCCGCGGCGACTCTTGCCGACGGGCTGGCGGGCAGCCTCCGCGGCGACGGAGCGGGCGACCCGGCCGTTGGCCTGCGCCGGCGTCCACGGCTCGCCGCGGGTCCATTGCGACCCGCAGCCGCGGCACCTGAACAGCGGCAACCCTGCCCGCGCGGCCGGCGCGCCGCCCGCTGCAGCCTCTGCCGGCCCCCAGGCGCACACGTTGCGGCACGGGAACTGCGCGAGTTCGCCGGCCGGCGCGGAGGCGTCATCAGCCAGGATCAGAGCCTCAGCTCGTAGCCGGCTTGTTGCGGTCCAGCCGCTCCCGCTGAGGCACCACGGTGTAGCGAGGGTCCCTGGCTGATGCCTGGCCCGCCTCGAACGTGGCGAAGCGCGTCGACGCCGCCCCCGACAGCAGGCACAACCCGGCGACGATCGACACCGGCCGCGAGCGTCGACCCGCCACGGTGAGCGCAGCCCCGGTCAGCAGGAAGGCCTGCGCCAGGCGGTTGACGAAACCCGCTCGGCCGGTGTGTCGCGCCTCGGCGGCGAGGCCCATCTTATGCTCCATCACGTGTACCGCACCGACCTCGGTCAGCGCGGCGACGACGGCCAGCCGTTGCACCGGTGCCACCTCGTGCGCGGGGGCAGCGATCAGCCCCATGCCACCGGCCGACGCGGCGGCACCGGCGGCGAACACGAACGGCAGGTAGGGCGCTGCTTCCTTCCACGCCGGTGTCGCCGTGTCACCGAGCAGGACGGCTGTGTAAGTCGCGACAGCCGGCGCGACAGCCGCCGCGATAATTCCCGCCGCTCGGCCGGCGAGTGGCGCCAGGGGACGGACGAGCCGGGGCCACAGAGCGGGCAGCTCGGCAACGGCTGCCAGCCCCGCAAAGGGCCCGTATGCGGTCAGCACCCACGTCCCGACCGACATCGGCGAGGTCGGCTTCGCCACGCGCAGCATGTGGTGGAAGCGCGCGGGCCGCCCCAGGTCGTGGACGAGGCAGTAGCCGCTCAGGGAGATGGCGCCGAGCGCCGTGAGGCGGCCGCCCTGGGCCAGCACCGGCCGGCCGGTCACGTCGGCGCACGCGCCCACCAGCGACGACGCGCTGGCGAGGCCGCCAAGGAACAGGTAGGCCGGGATGTCGTTGGTCCACGGGGCGGCCTTGACGACCGGGCGGCCGTAGTAGGACGTGAACTCCGCCGGCGGCACCATCGCATGCGGGTCACCGCGGCGCCCGCGTCGGCGCCCCCGCTGCCGTCCCCCGGCCGAGCCTGTCGTTGCGGCGCGGTCGGGGGCGATGCCCTCGAGGCCGGTCCGCGTCGTCTCCGCCTGGCTCACGGCTTGCGCCCGGCGAACATCAGTCCGACGCCCACCAGCAGAGCGGCTCCGGCCACACCGGCGTGCTTCCACAGCCCGGCAACGTCGCGCGTCGGCACGACCGGGTCGGGCGGGAAGCCGTAGACCTCAGGCTTGTCGAGCAGCAGGAACATCGCCCCGGCCCCACCGACCCCGTCGTCGGGCGACTCGCCGTACAGCTGCGCATCACTGATCCCGGCGCCCTGCAGCTGCTCCAGGCGGGCGGCGGCGCGCTGTCGCAGCTCGTCGACCGGCCCGTACTGGATGGATTGGGTGGGGCACGCCTGCGCGCAGGCGGGCATCTGCCCGTCGCTGATCCGGTCGTAGCACAGCGTGCACTTGAAGGCCCGGCCGTCCTCCTCGCGCTTGTCGATCACGCCGTACGGGCACGCGGGCACGCAGTAGCCGCAGCCGTTGCAGATGTCCTGCTGGACCACCACCGTGCCGAACTCGGTCCGGAACAGCGCACCGGTAGGGCAGACGTCGAGGCAGCCGGCGTGCGTGCAGTGCTTGCACACGTCAGAGGACATCAGCCAGCGGAACTCCGACCGCCCGTCGGCCGACCCGTTGGCACCGGGTGGCGCGGGCATCGGCAGGCCAAGGTCGACCGGTGCGGTCCCCATCCGCGTCGGGTCCTGGAGCTGCTGCACGGCAGCGGCGACCTCGGCGTTCACCTCGGGAATGCTGCTTGGCCCGACGGGCAGCTCGTCGAGCCCCGGCTCCTGGTGGCCGAGCTGCTTGGGCTGCTCGATGAAAGCGACGTGCCGCCAGGTGCTGGCGCCGAGCGCGCCGGTGTTGTCATACGACATCCCGAGCAGGTTCAGCCCGTCCTCAGGGACCGAGTTCCACTCCTTGCACGCCACCTCGCAGGCCTTGCAGCCGATGCAGATCGAGGTGTCGGTGAAGAACCCCATCCGCGGTGGGTGGTTGTCCCACCCGGACCGCTTTGCCGGGTCGTACCCCTTGGCATCACCCGGGCCGGGGCTCGCGCCGCCGGCCGTCGAGTCCAGGATCGTCACGGCGCTATCCCCGTCTTCTCGGTGATGCCGGCCCGCCGCCGGTAGTCCTCGACGTACTCGAGAAGCGCCGGACCACGGGGACGCCGACCCGGCTGGACATCGCAGGTACCAGCTTTGGAGTCCTGAATGTGGACGTTGGGATCCATCTGCACCGACAGCAGCTCGTTGGCTGCATCCCCGGTGACCAGGCCGTTGGGTCCCCAGTGGTAGGGCAGCCCCACCTGGTGCACCGTCCTGCCCGCAACCGTCAGCGGCGACATCCGGTCGGTCACCAGCACCCGGGCCTCGATGGCTGCCCGCCCCGTAGTGATCGTCGCCCACCCACCGTGCTCGAGCCCCGCCTCTCGCGCCATCTCGGGCGAGACCTCGCAGAACATCTCGGGCTGCAGCTCCGACAGGTACGGCAGCCACCGGCTCATCCCGCCGGCGGTGTGGTGCTCGGTCAGCCGGTAGGTGGTCCAGACGTAGGGGAAGACCGACGTCTTGGGGTCGGTGCCCGCCGGGTTGGACATGTTCGCCGGGTGCTGAAGCGTCTCACGCGCCGGGTTCGACTGCTGCTCGTACAGCGGGTTCGCGAACGGCGACTCGTGCGGCTCGTAGTGCGTAGGCAGCGGCCCATCGACCAAGCCGGTGGGGACGTAGAGCCAGCCCTTGCCATCGGCCTGCATGACGAACGGCGATGCGCCGCCGATGCCCTTCTCGGCCTTGTCCTCGGGACCGGGACGGTAGTCCGGCCGGGTGTCGACCACGAAGTCCGGGACGTCGTGCCCGGTCCACTTGCCGCTCTGCTCGTCCCACCAGACGTAGGCCTTGCGCTCGCTCCACGGCTGGCCGTCAGGGTCGGCCGAGGCGCGGTTGTAGATGATCCGGCGATTGGCCGGCCACGCCCAGCCCCACTCAGGAGCGACCCAGCTCTGCTCGCGCCCGGGCTTGCGGCGAGCCGACTGGTTGACCTCGTCGGCGTACACCCCGCAGTAGATCCAGCAGCCGCACGAGGTGGAGCCGTCGGCCTTGAGCTGGGTGTAGGCCGACAGCGCCTTGCCGTCGGGCCCGGTGCCGTTGACCTCCCGGAGCACGGCCTCGGCAGACGGCTCCTGCAGCGGCCCCTCGGTCGGGTAGTCCCACGCCAGGTCGAGCAGTGGCCGGTCGCGCTCGTCGGTCGAGCCCGCAAGCTTCTCGCGGATGATCCGGCCGAGGTGGTAGTAGAACCACAGCTCGCTGCGGACGTCGTCCTCGGGCTCGACGGCCTTGTGGTGCCACTGCAGCATGCGGTGGGTGTTGGTGAAGGTGCCTTCCTTCTCGGTGTGCGCGGCGGCCGGCATGAAGAAGATCTCCGTGCCGATGCGCTCGGTCTCGAGCTCGCCGGTCTCGATCTCCGGCCCGTCCTTCCAGAACATCGCGCTCTCGATCAGCGAGAAGTCCCGGACGACCAGCCACTCGAGGCCCGCCAGGCCGAGGCGCTGCAGCTTGGCGTTGGCCGAGCCAACCGCAGGGTTCTGGCCGAGCAGGAAGTAGCCCGGGACCTTGCCCTCGATCTGGTCGCGGACCGTCTTGTAGGTGCCATGGTCGCCGTTGATGCGCGGCAGGTAGTCAAAGCAGAACTCGTTCTCCGCGGTGGCCTTGTCGCCGAAGTAGGCCTTCAGCAGGCTGACGACGTAGGTGTCCATGTGGCCCCAGAAGCCGACGTCGGCCCGGTTCTCCTCGATGAACTCCTCGAGGCTCTGGTGCTGCTGGGCGTGCGGCATCGGGATGTAGCCGGGCAGGATGTTGTACAGCGTCGGGATGTCGGTCGAGCCCTGGATGCTGGCGTGCCCGCGCAGCGCCATGATGCCGCCGCCCGGGCGCCCGATGTTGCCCAGCAGCAGCTGCAGGATCGCCGAGGTGCGGATGTACTGAGCCCCGACCGTGTGATGGGTCCAGCCGACCGCGTAGCAGAAGGCGCTGGTGCGCTCGCGGTTGCTGTTGCTCGTCAGGGCCTTCGCGACCCGCTCGAACAGCTCCGGGGGGATGCCGCACACCGTCTCGACCATCTCGGGCGTGTAGCGGGCGTAGTGCCGCTTCAGGACCTGCAGAACAGACCGCGGGTGCTGCATGGTCGGGTCGGTCTGGATCTTGGCGCCGTTGCCCAGCGAGGGACCGCCGCTGCCGAACTGGTGGGACTGCTCGGCCTCCTGGCTGTGCTCCTGCTCCTGCTGGCCGCCGACCTGTCCCCCGCTGCTGCTGCCGGTGGCGCCGGTGCTGGTGCCGTCTCCGCGAGAGCCCTGGCCATGGTTATGACCGTTACTGCTGCCGCCGTCCCCGTTCGTGGCGTTGCGGGCGCCGGCCGCGCTTTGCGGGTCGACCCCCTCGTAAGCCCAGGATGAGGGGTCGTAGACGTTCTTGTCGGCGTCCCAGCCGGAGAACAGGCCGCCGAGCTCCTCGGTGTCCTGGAAGTCCTCGCCGACGAGGGTGGAGGCGTTGGTGTAGGCGCTGACGTACTCGTGGAACCACAGGTCGTTGCTCAGCACGTAGTTGATCAAGCCGCCGAGGAAGGCGATGTCGGTGCCGGCCCGGATGGGGACATGTATGTCAGCCACCGCGCTCGTGCGGGTGAACCGCGGGTCGACGTGAACGATCGTCGCGCCGCGCGCCTTGGCCTCCATCACCCACTGGAACCCGACCGGATGGCACTCGGCCATGTTCGAGCCCTCGATGATGATGCAGTCGGAGTTCTGCAGGTCCTGCAGAAAGGAGGTGGCGCCGCCACGACCGAAGGAGGCCCCCAGACCGGGGACGGTGGAGCTGTGTCAAATACGGGCCTGGTTCTCGATCTGCACGGCGCCCATAGCCGTGTAAAGCTTTTTCATCAGGTAGTTCTCTTCGTTGTCGAGCGTCGCGCCGCCCAGGCTCGCGATGCCCATCGTGCGCCGGGTGCGCTTGCCGTCCTGCTCCCACTGCCAGTACTCGTTGCGCGTCTTGATCACGCGCTCGGCGATCATGTCCATTGCGGTGTCGAGGTCGAGGTCCTCCCACTCCGTGCCGTACGGGCGCCGGTAGCGGATCTTCTTCTCGCGGGCGTCGCCTGTGACGAGCTGCAGGGTGGCGCTGCCCTTCGGGCACAGCCGGCCGCGGCTGACCGGCGAGTCGGGGTCGCCCTCGACCTGCACGATCTTCTCGTCCTTCACGTACACCCGCTGCGCACAGCCGACCGCACAGTAGGGGCAGACACTCTTGACGACGCGGTCGGCCGTGCTCGTGCGCGCCGTCCAGCTGCGGGTGCCCTTGGACTCGGCCGCGCTGCCGCGCCCGAGGGGATCAGCCCCGGTCAGCTGGCGCATGACCGGCCAACCGAGGAACGACTCGCGAAGGCTCACTGGCCGTTCTCCCTCGGTGTGCAGATGCTCGCTTGAGCCGAAGTCTGCCACGCGGCTGCGACAGGATCCGGCTTGCCCCCCTCCTCGGATCTCACCCGCGTCAACCGGGCCTCACCTGCAGCTCCGTCGTCCACTGACGAGTGGCCCGCGGCTGGCTGGAGTCATCTGAGACGCTGGAACCCATGGGCCGCCTGACAGTTCGCCGCAACGTGGTCCGGCTTCGCGACGGCGTTCGGAGCGAGCGCCCCGACACCCTCGCCGCCGAGGAGCCCCTGGAGATCCGGGTCGACGGTCGCTCGCTGGCCATCACCATGCGGACCCCCGGGGCCGACATGGACCTGGCTTCCGGCTTCCTGCTCTCCGAGGGCGTGGTTCACGCGGCCGGCGACGTCACGGCGATGCGCTACTGCAGCGGCACCGACGACGCGGGCCGGCAGACCTACAACGTCCTCGACGTCGCCCTCGCCCGTGGTGTCGCCCCGCCGGACCCCAGCCTCGAGCGGGCCTTCTACACCTCGTCCTCCTGCGGCATCTGCGGCAAGGCCAGTATCGACGCCGTCCGGACCAGCAGCGCCTTCTCGGTGCGTGACGACCCGCTGCAGGTCAGCCACCAGCTGCTGACGCGGTTTCCCGACCGGCTGCGCGAGGCCCAGTCGGTCTTCGACCGCACCGGTGGGCTGCATGGCGCGGGGCTGTTCGACGGTGCCACGGGTGAGTTGCTCGCGGCCCGGGAGGACGTCGGGCGGCACAACGCCGTCGACAAGCTGTTTGGTTGGGCGCTGCGCGAAGGCCGGGTGCCGCTCGCTGGGACGGTCCTCATGGTCAGCGGCCGGGCGTCGTTCGAGCTCACGCAAAAGGCGCTGATGGCCGGGGTGCCCATGCTGGCTGCCGTGTCGGCGCCGTCCTCGCTCGCGGTCGAGCTCGCCGACGAGGCCGGCATGACGCTGGTGGGGTTCCTGCGCGGCACCTCGATGAACGTCTACTCCTGCCCGCAGCGGGTCGGCTGAGGGCCCTTGCCTCGCCTCAGCCGGACGGGTCCTGCGCGTGCTCGCCCGCGTCTTTCCAGGCGGCCGCGAGAGCGCTGAGCCGGGCGGCCGCCTTCGGCTCGTCGGCGCCTCGTCCGCCAGCCACCCCGAGCAGGTAGGCGGTCAGCGGAGCAGCCGGCCGGGCGACGCCGTGCGCGACGTCGCGGGCCAGGTCCAGGATGCGCGTCCGGTCGAGGTCAGCGGGGTCGAGGCCGAGCTCGTGCGCCGCAGCGACGAGCCAGTCGTCGAGGGTGCTCACCTGGCGTCTCCCCCGCCGCGTGCGGCTGTGATGCCGGAGCTTGCGAGCCGTCGCGCGCGGTCGAGGTCGGGCGGGGTGTCGCAGTCGAACACCTCGACCGCGTCGACCACGGGAACACGAACGACCTGCGAGCTCGCCAGCAGGCGCATCGCCTTGCCGTGCGGTTCGCTCGGCAGAGCGCCACGCAGCCTGTCGCAACGCCACACGCCGAACAGCAGCTGGTCGTGGCCGGTGGCGTCGACGTAGAGGGCACCCGCGGCGGACGGCTCAGCGACGAGGGCCCTCGCGAGCCGGTGCACAGCCGCCCAGGAGAGGAAAGGCAGGTCGACGGCGAGCACCGCCACCAAGGGGGCTCGCACCAGGCGCAGACCGGCGGCTGTCGCCGAGAGTGGACCACCTCCCGGCGGGGTCTCGCGAGTCCATCGGATGCCGAGGGCAGGCGCGGGGTCGAGCGCCCGCTGCGGGCCGACGATCACGAGCGTCCTACCGGCCGACAGCACCGGTGCCATGGCCGCGACGGCCCGGTCGATCAGCCGTTGCCCGCCGACCTCCAGCTCCGCCTTGTCCTGGCCGCCGAGCCGGGTGCCGCTGCCGCCGGCGAGCAGCACGACGTCGAGGTCGTGCGCCGTCGCCGGCTCGCCCTCATCCACCGATGGCGGACATGGAGCGGACCGGCTGGGCGAACGAGGGGTCGTCGATGCCATGCCCGGCGCGCTTGCCCGCGACGGCCGCCAGCCACCGGGTGGCGAGCTCGTCGTCGCCGGCTCCGGCGCGCAGGGCGGTCCGCAGGTCGCTCTCGGTACGGGCGAACAGGCAGTCGCGGACCTGCCCGTCGGCCGTGAGGCGAACCCGGTCGCAGGCCGAGCAGAAAGGCTCGGTGACCGATGCGATGATGCCGACCGTGTCGGGGCCACCGTCGATGAGGAAGGTCTCGGCGGGCGCGCTCCCGCGCCCCGGCATCGGCGTCAGCACGTGCGCCGCCGACAGGCGGGCGCGGGTCTCAGCGGCGGTCACCATCTGGCTGCGGTCCCAGCCGTGCTGGGCGTCGAGCGGCATCTGCTCGATGACGCGCAGCTGGTAGCCCCGCTCCCGGCACCACGTCAGCAGGTCAACCACGTGCTCGTCGTTGACCCCGCGCAGTAGGACAGCGTTGACCTTGACCGGGAGCAGCCCTGCCGTCGCCGCCGCCGCGAGCCCTGCGACGACGTCATCGAGCCGGTCGCGCCGGGTGATGCGGCGGAAGGTCTCGCGGTCGGTGGTGTCGAGGCTGACGTTGACCCGGTCCAGGCCCGCGGCGGCGAGCGGCTCTGCCAGGCGGGGCAGCGTCAGGCCGTTGGTGGTCAGCGAGAGCTGCGGCCGCTGCGGGAGGGCGGCCAGCCGGCTCACCAGCGAGACGAGGGTGGGGCGCAGCGTCGGCTCGCCACCGGTCAGCCGGACCTCCGTAACCCCCAGATGCTCGGTCGCGATGCCGATGAGGCGCACCAGCTCGTCGTCGGTCAGCAGCTCGGACGAGGGCAGCCAGGGCAGGCCTTCGGCCGGCATGCAGTAGGTGCAGCGCAGGTTGCAGCGGTCGGTCAACGAGACGCGCAAGTCGGTCGCCACCCGGCCGAAGCCGTCGGCGAGCGGAAGTATGCGCGCAGGCGCCGTCGTCACCTTGTGGATGATAACGCCACGCGTTGCCGGGTGCCGAACCAGCGGGCGCGGGGCGGCGGCGGGACGTCTCGTCCCCAGGCATGTCCTGACCACATCGCGAACTGTCGTCCCAGTGTGTTGTCATCATCTGCGGCACGCGCTGGGTGTGTCGGCACGACCAGGAGGACGACGTGGCCGACGACAACATCCGATTCGGCGTCGACATCGGCGGGACAGGCATCAAAGCGGCCCCAGTCGATGTGCGGACCGGCGAGCTGCAGAGCGCACGCGTGCGTGTGGAGACGCCTCACCCATCGACGCCGGCGGCCGTCGCGGGCGTCGTCGCGCAGCTCGTCCACGACGCGAAGTGGACCGGCGAGGTCGGCGCGGCCTTCCCGGCCGTGATCAAGGACGGGGTCGCCCGGACTGCGGCCAACGTCGACCCCTCCTGGCTGGGC